>Ga0070729_10000738_pt1 | contig 61969 bp, 61 predicted proteins | sample tdDd472_FD_66725 | JGI IMG/M metagenome (GOLD analysis project Ga0070729, IMG submission 66725) | Marine sediment microbial communities from the Atlantic coast under amendment with organic carbon and nitrate - tdDd47.2 | ecosystem: Environmental > Aquatic > Marine > Coastal > Sediment | place... | reverse complement strand
CCCCCTGCCCGGTTCCGATGACTGGTTGGGAAAGGCCGAGGCTCTGGACGCGGACTATGTCGGCGCGGCCTCCAGCTATGCCGTGGTCTCGCCGGATCCCGACGATGTGGATCGCATGGTGTGGAACTTCGACACGGAACGCAAAGACTTTCATTATTGTTCTTTCGCGCTGTCCATGTCCGGCCGGGTCACGGCCGATCCGAAATTCCTCGACTTCTGGAAACGGTTCATTCTGTCGAATGTGAAAGCCAGGGTCGTCAGGCGCGGCGAAATGGGGCTGACGCGCTGGGCCGTGCGCCACGGCTTCTCGCATGCCTCCGTTTACGACGCGCGCCGGCTGGACGAGGAATTCCGCGCCATGCCTGAAGAAGACCTTCTCCGATTGGTCGAGCGGCTGGTCATGATCGGCGACCCCAGGCCGTATGCGAAGCGGCGTGACATACTGCGCGAGATGAAAGCGAACGGGATCGATCGGAACAGGCTCGAAAAATTCGCCCTTCTCGTCGTCGCCCGCCTGGGAATGTCCTACGTCCTGGCCGACCACCTGATTGCAAGACGCGGCTTTCCGTTCCTGAAGAAATCGCCGATCTGGATCGATGACGATTCCTCGCGGAGGTATCTGGAGATCATCGACAAATTGGAGCCGGAGGCTGACTACATCCACGCCGAAGCGCGGGAGCTCATCCCCAAAAAAATGCCGTCGATGGTGTAGGTTGCAATCCTGGAGGCCGCGCGGCAAACGGCAGGCTCGGACCGGGCAAGAGCCGGGTTTGCCGGCAAGATTTGGAGATCGCAATGGTATTGTCCTGGTTTCGGCGTCCCGCTTCATCCCGCCCGGAGCCCGAGACTGTCGTCATCCCCTCGCCCGAAGACGTAATCCTGAAAGCCTTCCCCTCCTTCGCCCCCAACAGCGCCGGATCGCGCCAGGCCCGTGGCGAGATCACGGCGCGAACCATCCGGCGGATCATCCCGCTCCTGCAGGACTTCGCGGAAACGGCGACAGGCGGATTGCAGCCCGTTCTCGACATCGCCGAGTTCTGCAAGACCCCGGAGGATGCGGAGGCGGCGGACGCGCTGAAGGAGATGCTCGATCGTCACGGCAGCGACAAGGCCACAGTCAACAACTACCATCATCTCTACGGCCCGATCCTGCGCGACCGGGATGCGGTCGGGAAAATCCTCGAAATCGGACTCGGAACCAACAACACCGACATCGTCTCGAACATGGGCGAAAACGGGCGGCCCGGCGCGTCGCTGCGCGCATTCAGGGACTTCTGCCCGTCGGCAATGATCTTCGGCGCGGATATCGACCGGCGCATCCTGTTTGCCGAGGAGCGGATCGAGACCCATTTCGTCGACCAGACGGATACCGCGTCGCTGGATGACTTGTCGGCGAAGCTTCCCGGCGATTTCGACCTGATCGTCGATGACGGCCTGCACGCGCCGGACGCCAACCTCGCGACGCTGCGCTTCGCCATGGCGAAGCTTCGCATCGGCGGCTGGGCCATTATCGAAGACATCAATCCGGGCCAAACCGCGTTCTGGCAGCTCGTGGCCGCACTCGTTCCCCCGAATTTCGAGAAATTCCTCATCAAGTCCCGGCACAGCATGCTGTTCGCGGTCCGTCGCCTGCGCTGATTGGGGCGCCCCCGCAGGCCTTTCGGGAATCCGTCTTTGCTTCGGGAGTTTTTTGCGCGAGAAGAGGCAGCGGCCTGAATCGCGGCCACAGCAGGAGTATCGAATGCCACATGCGGGTTCCCTGATGGGACTGTTCCGCAACCAGACATTTCGCATGCTCTGGATGGCATCGCTGATGTCCAATTTCGGCGGGCTTGTGCAGGCGGTCGGCGCCGCCTGGATGATGACCGAGCTGACCTCGTCTGAAAGCATGGTCGCCCTCGTCCAGACCTCGGTGACGCTGCCGATCATGGTCTTCTCGCTGATCGCCGGCGTCTTCGCCGACAATTTCGACCGGCGCAAGGTCATGCTCGTCGCGCAGGGCTTCATGCTGGTCGTCTCGATCGTGCTGACCGTGCTGGCGCTGGAGGGCCTGCTGTCGCCCTGGCTGCTGCTGTCCTTCACCTTCCTGATCGGCTGCGGCACCGCGCTGCACAACCCGTCCTGGCAGGCCTCCATGGGCGACATCGTCTCGCGCGAGGAATTGCCGGCGGCGGTGTCGCTGAATTCCATGGGCTTCAACATCATGCGCTCGGTCGGGCCCGCGGCGGGCGGCGCCATCGTCGCCATCGCCGGCGCGGCCGCCGCCTTCGCGGTCAATGCCGCGAGCTATGTGGCGATCATCGCCGCCCTGTTCCGCTGGCACCCGCCGACGCAGCCGAGCACTCTGCCGCGCGAGCCCTTCGGCATCGCCTTCCAGGCCGGGCTGCGCTACGTCGCCATGTCGCCGAACCTGATGAAGGTGATCCTGCGCGGCTTCGTCTTCGGCATCTCCGCCGTCGCCCTCCAGGCATTGTTGCCGGTGGTCGTGCGCGACAATCTCGACGGCGACGCCCTCGTCTTCGGCACGCTGCTCGGCTGTTTCGGCTTCGGCGCAGTCGTCGGCGCGCTGGTCAATGCCGAATTGCGGGCGCGCTTCCACAACGAGGTCATCGTGCGGATGGGCTTCACCGGCTTCGGGATCAGCAGCTTCGTCCTCGCGGTCAGCCACTGGACGGTCGCCTCCGCTGCCGCGCTCCTGCTTGCCGGCGCATGCTGGGTCGTCTCGCTGTCGCTCTTCAACGTCACCATGCAGATGTCGACGCCGCGCTGGGTCGTCGGCCGGGCGCTGGCGCTCTACCAGACCGGCGTCTTCGGCGGCATGGCGATCGGCTCCTGGCTCTGGGGCGCGCTGTCGGAGAGCATCGGCACCAATGGCGCGCTGACCGGCGCCGCGCTGGTGCTCGCGGCCGGCGCGATGATCGGCTTTTTCCTGCCGCTTCCCGATTTCGGCCAGCTCAATCTGAACCCGCTCAACCGCTTTACCGAGCCGCCGCTGCGCCTCGACCTCACCCAGCGAAGCGGGCCGATCATGATCATGGTCGATTACGAGATCGCCCAGGAGGACGTGCAGGAATTCCTCGCCACGATGACGCTGCGCCGCCGCATCCGCATCCGCGATGGCGCGCAGCAATGGGCGCTGCTGCGCGACCTCGAGAACCCCGACCTCTGGACGGAAACCTATCACGTGCCGACCTGGGTCGAATATATCCGCCACAACCAGCGTCGTACCCAGTCCGACGCCGAGGTGACCGAAAAGCTGCTGGCGCTGCACAAGGGGCCGACCCCGCTTCACGTCCACCGCATGATCGAACGCCAGACCGTCACCCCGCTCGACGACATGCCGCGCGTGATCCGGGACGATCCGGCCTGACGCGGGACCTTTATCAAGCGCAGCCAATGCGCTACCAGACGGAACCTTTCGAAACAGAGCCTCGCCATGCCCTCGAAAACCATCGACCACGCCTTCACCGCGCGCAGCCTGACCGACGCAGCGACCGACCCGACCCATGCCGGGGCGCTGTCCTTCATGCGGCGCAAATACACGAAGAACCTCAGGGGCGCGGACGCGGTCGTCTGGGGCATCCCCTTCGACGCCGCCGTCTCCAACCGGCCGGGCGCGCGCTTCGGCCCGCAGGCGATCCGCCGCGCCTCGGCGATCATGGACAACGACCCGCAATATCCCTTCGCGCGCGACCTGTTCGAGCACCTCGCGGTGATCGACTACGGCGACTGCCTGCTTGATTACGGCAACCACCAGAAGACCCCGGCGGCGATCGAGCGCGAGGCCGCCAAGATCCTCAAATCGGGCGCCTTCCTCGTCACGCTCGGCGGCGACCATTACGTCACATGGCCGCTCCTCAAGGCGCATGCCGCGAAACACGGCAAGCTGGCGCTGATCCAGTTCGACGCCCATCAGGACACCTGGTTCGACGACGGCAGGCGCATCGACCACGGCTCCTTCGTCGGCCGCGCGGTGCGCGACGGCGTCATCGATCCGGCCCATTCCATCCAGATCGGCATCCGCACGCATGCACCGGAGGATTGCGGCATCCAGATAATCCATGGCGAGGACGTCGAGAACATGAAGGCGATAAAGATCGCCGACGCCATCTACAAGCGCGTCGGAGACATGCCCTGCTATGTCACCTTCGACATCGACTGCCTGGACCCGGCCTATGCGCCCGGCACCGGCACCCCGGTCGCCGGCGGACCGTCATCTGCGAAGATGCTCTCCGTGCTGCACAAGCTCATCAATCTCGACATCCGGGGCGCCGACATCGTCGAGGTTGCACCGGCCTACGATCATGCCGATATCACTGCGATTGCAGGCGCGGCCGTGGCGCAGCATTATCTCGGCCTGCTGGCGGAGAAACGCGCCCGACGATAAGACGATGACGAGAACACCGGAATAACCAACCCGGCCTCCGACAGGCCGCGACGGCGGCCCGGGCTTTCGCCCGCACCCGCGTAGCCGACGAGCGCAGCGAGCACCGGCGTGAGCGAAAACAAAGAAGCGAAGCGACAATGAAACCGAAACTCTTCATCGACGGCGAACACGGAACCACCGGCCTGCAGATCCGGCAGCGGATCGCGGGACGCGACGACATCGAGGTCCTGTCGATCCCCGAGGCCGAGCGGCGCAACCAGTCGATGCGCGAGCAGCTTCTGAAGGAAGCCGATATCGCCATCCTCTGCCTGCCGGACGACGCCGCGCGCGAGTCCGTCGCCATGGTGGCGGATGCCGGCACGCGCATCATCGACGCCTCGACCGCGCACCGCGTCGCCGAAGGCTGGACCTACGGTTTCCCGGAAATGGACGCCGACCAGGCCGAAAAGATCGCCGCGGCGCGCCTTGTCTGCAATCCCGGCTGCTGGCCGCAGGGCCCGATCGCCATGCTGCGGCCGCTGGTCAAGGCCGGGCTGATCCCGGCGGACTACCCGGTCACCTTTACCGGCATCACCGGCTATTCGGGCGGCGGCAAGGCGATGATCGCCGATTACGAAGAGATGGGCGACACCGCGCCGGAATACCTTCCCTATGGGTTAACTTTGTCGCACAAGCATTTGCCGGAACTGAAGAAAAATGCCCTACTCACGCGCGACCCGCTGATGGTCCCGGTCGTCGGAGACTTCGCCCAGGGCATGCTGACCATGGTCCCGCTGCAACTCTCGACGCTCGACACGGTTCCGACCGGGCAGCAGCTCCACGACGCAATCGCCGACCATTACGCCTCGATCCCCAACAGCGTCGTCACCGTCGCCCCCTACGCCTCGATCGAACGCAGCGGCGACATCGACCCGCAGGTCAACAACGACACCGACGCGATGACCCTCTATGTCTGCACCAACGACGCCCGCGCCCAGGCCGTCCTGATCGCCGTCTACGACAATCTCGGCAAGGGAGCGTCAGGGGCCGCGGTGCAGAATTTGAATTTGATGATCGGGAAGCAAGTCGGCGAGAACCCTAATCCCGATTTACATCCCAGTGTAATGTGAATTGCCGCGCACAAGCGAAGTCTAACTCGGCAAGATACTGCAATCCAAGACCGTCTTTAAATGTGCTATCGTAGCGTAACGTGTTGCCGATAGTGCGCGTGTCGCTGATCTAAACGCAGCGCCCTGGTGATTGCGTTCGCGTATCCGATCGGGAGGGAGGCGGGCAGATGAGTGATCTGAAAATTCTGCTGGGAGTCATAAACGAGGCGAGCCGGACAGACAATGTGGACGGCTTTCTGGAAGCCGTCGGCTCGCAAGCAGCAAGCATCGTCGGCCGACCCGCGGCGCTACGGATCGTGGAACTCGGGCCCTATGCGAGCCTCGAGCAATTGCTTGAGACCAATCCCGATCTAAACCTCCAAAAAATAGCCTCTCTGGCCGAGGCTACCGCCGAGCGCCTCAGCGAACCGCCACCGGCGGACATCATCGGGTTCCCCGATTTTATCATCCGCAATTTTCCGGCACTCAGGACGGATGCGCCAATCGCCGTGGCCGTGCCCCTGCCCGATGGATCGCGGCTTCGCGGAATCCCGATCACGCACTTCGCCAATCTACCGCGATTTGAAGGCGCGGTTACCGCCGATGAGGCCCAACTCGAAAAATACCTTGTCCTCGCCGACGGACTTCACGAGATCGCCGCCGCGCTGCTGACCGACTCCCTGGAGCGTGTTTCCGCGAAGCTGCGCGATGCGGGCGCGGCAGCGCAGAAGCTGTCGACCGAGTGGCCGGCCTTTTCCTATGTTTCATCGGAGTTGACGGCGCTCGCCGAGGCGATCGAGACGCGGGGCGAACATGTGAGGCTCCAGGTGTTTCGCAGCCTGTGCAGCTTGCCGCCGGCCAGTATGTTCGAGGAGATATTCAGCCCCGAGGCCGCCGAGACCTACGCGGTCCTCGTTGAGAACTCCACCAGGCTTTCCGGTCACCTGAAGGATCTGGAGAAGATCGAAACTGTCGTCGAACGCACCACGCTTTCGCGGTTTTCTGATGCGCTCGCCAATTCGGAAAGCCGGCTGATCGCCACTAACCGGCTGGTGCTGGGATTGCGCGGAGAGCAAATCCTCAATGCCAACGCGGTGAAGGTAGCGGAACAGCTCTTCGTCATCAGTGAGTCGGTCGAACTGCTCGCATCCTCCCTCGCCCTTTTGCCGTCCTTCCGGATTTGCCCAGCTGACGAATGCGAAGAGGTAGGGGTTCTCAGTTGCGAACTGAAGGAATTGCGTGCGCTTCCCGTCGTTCGCATAGGAACAGGCCGCATCGAGCCTTGGACGGGAAACAGCCTCGATCGGGCGATCGATTCGGAATTCGTGAAGAAGCTGATTGAACAGATCAAACGGTTCTTCCGGGATGGCGATATTCCGCCGGGTGCGCTGGATGCGCTCAAGTCGCTGTTCGCCGGCGTCGGCTTTCGCGAGATGCTCAAGAACTTCCTGAAGGGAAAAATCCCGATCGAGGCGCTCGTCGATTGGCTCGTGACCCGAATAGCCGCCATCCTCGGGACTCATGCCGGGGCGACGCTTGCCGCGGGGCTCGCTGCCGGCGTTGCCGCATCGCTCATGGCGCTGACGATCGCGAGCTTCGCTCTCGATGCAATAACCCATGTGCTACCGGGCACGCTACTGTTCTGCGCGACCTTCACCGTCGACCTGTGCATCGCGGGCTACTGCCACAAATACCGCAAGACGATCGAGATCAAGATCAAGATCACGCCGAAAAGCATCGATATGGATGGCGGTATGCCGGGTATTTTCGGCATGGTGTTCGGCGCGCAGGAACTCGGCGCGAAGGTGGAGGATGTGCTCCGCGTTTCGAAACTCCTCGAGCTCATCGCGGAGGCGCGCAAGCGTCGTCAGGAAGCAGCCCGTCGCGGCGAGCAGACCGAGGTCGCGAAGATCGACGAGGAAATCGCCCGGTATGAAGACCGGCTGCGGGAACTCGCGCAGGCCAAGGCGGCTTTCGATCGTGTCGTCGAAGCCGTCGGGCGCATCGGGTGCCGGTCGATCCGTTCGTCCGGGAGCCTTCCCGCCGTCGATGGTTTCGAACCCTGCTAAACTGAGCGCGGGCGCGGCGAATTTGGCCTTCCAGGCGAAACACCCTACCCCGCCCCCAGCGGCGCAAGGCCCTTATAAGCCCGCTGATGCCAAATCAGCGGCTGCGCGTCGGGGTTGACCTCCACGCCGGTCACGCCGCCGGCGAACAGCACATGGGTTTCCGTTTCCATCGTGCCGATCAGGTCGCAATCCAATGCGGCGACCGCGCCGGAAAGGCGCGGATGGCCGGAGGGCCATTCGGACCAGTTGCCGTGGTCGAACCGCTTCTCCGGGTCGCCCCGGCCGGCGAAGGCGTCGGCGATGGCGCGCTGCGGCTCCGCCAGCATGGCGAAGGAAAAGCCCCAGGTCTCGGCGATCGTCTCGGCCAGTTCGCTGCCGATGGCGATCGAGATCAGGATCGACGGCGGGTCGACCGACAGCGAGAAGACGGAGGTGACCGTGCGGCCGATGAGGCGGTCGCCGCGCCGCGCCGTCACCAGGCAGGCGGTCGTGCCGAGTGACGCCATCGCGTCGCGAAACCCCTGCCTGCCGGCATAGGGCCGGAAGGGCGATCCGAGCCGGAACGTCGCGGGCTTGTCCGCATGGTCCTGAAGTGTCGTCATGATCCGCCATCCGGCCGGCGGAGCGAACGCGCCCCGCCGGAACCGGTCGATTATCCCAGATTGGCTTCCGCCAGCTCGTAATTGGCCAGCTTGTCGAGGAAGTTCATCACGTAATCCGGGCGGCGATTGCGGAAGTCGAGATAGTAACTGTGCTCCCACACATCGAGGCCGAGCAGCACCTTGCCCTCGCCGGTAGCCAGCGGGTTGGAGCCGTTCGGCGTCTTCGCCGTCTTCAGCTTGCCGTCATCGCCGAGAACCAGCCAGGCCCAGCCGGAGCCGAACTGGCCGACGGCGGCCGTCTTGAAGGCCTCCTTGAAGGCGTCGACCGAGCCGAAATCTTCGACGATCTTGGCTTCCAGCTTGCCGGGCATCGCGCCGCCGGTCGGCGACAGGGCGTTCCAGAAATGGATGTGGTTCCAGTGCTGGCCGGCATTGTTGAAGACCGGCGCCATGTCCGGCTTGTCCTTGACGAAGGCGATGATCTCCTCGAGCGACTTGCCCTGCAGGTCGGCATTCTTATCGACGAAACCGTTCAGCGCGGTGACATAGGCCTGGTGGTGCTTGCCGTGGTGCAGTTCCAGCGTTTCCTGGCACATGCCGCGGTCGGCGAGAGCGGATTCGGAATAAGAGAGAGCGGGCAGTTCGAAAGCCATGGTCGGGCTCCTTTCGGTGGACGGCTTGCACAGGCAGGCCGTATCGGATATTTTCCAAGCGATTGCTTTGAAAACCAGCGCCAAGAATATGTCAAGAGAGAGCTTGGAAAATCCGGACCGGTCCGCCCGCAGCACGTCGGAGCGCATCCTCATGCTGCTCAAGATGCACGGAAAGCTGACGGCGGCGGCGCTCGGCGAGAGGCTCGGCACCACCGGAGAGGCCGCGCGCCAGCAGCTCGCCCGGCTGGAAAAGGAGGGCTTGGCGGCCGCCTCCAGCGAACCCTCCGGCGTCGGCCGCCCGACACGGATCTGGAAGCTGACATCGGCCGGCCATGCCCGCTTTCCCGATACCCATGCCGCGCTGACGGTACAGATCCTCGACTCGGTGCGCGCCCTCCTCGGCGAGGCCGCGCTCGACCGCATCATCGCCAGGCGCGAGGACGAGACCCGCGCCCAGTACAAGGCCGCCATGCAAGGCCGCTCCGGCCTGAGGGACCGCGTCGCCGCCCTCGCCGATCTGCGCTCCGCCGAAGGCTACATGGCCGGCTGGCAGGAAACGGACGACGGCGGCGTCCTGCTGGTCGAAAACCACTGCCCCATTTGCGCCGCCGCCACGTCCTGCCAGGGCTTCTGCCGCGCCGAACTCAGCGTCTTCCGCGACGTTCTCGGCCCGCACGCCTCGGTGGAGCGCGCCGAACATCTGGTCAATGGCGGACGCCGCTGCAGCTATGTCATCCGGGAGACCAACGCATGACCACCCCCGAAACCGAACCGCTGCGCCGCATTCATCCCGACATCGAGCGCGCGCTGCGCGAAGGCCTCGACGAAGCGATGATCCGCCGCGTCGTCGACCGCTTCTACGCGCGCGCCCGCGAGGACGATGTCATCGGCCCGATCTTCCTGCGCGTCGTCCCCGACGAGCACTGGCAGGCGCATCTCGACACCATCGTCGATTTCTGGAGCTCGATGCTGCTCGGCTCCGGTCGCTATGACGGCCGGCCGATGCCCAAGCACATGGCGATCCCGGAACTCGACGACGCACATTTCATGCGCTGGCTCGCTCTCTTCCGCCGCACCGTGGAGGAACTCTGCCCGCCGGCAACCGCCGCCCTCTTCGTCAACAGGTCCGAGCGCGTCGGCAATTCCTTCCGCATCAACATCAAGATGCGCCGCGGCGAGGAGATCATCCACGTGGCGCCGCTGGAACGCGAGGAACTCGCCTGACCCCGCATTGCCGGCTTGCATTCGGGCCGGATTGTTCTATATTGGTTCTCAGGACGAACGGTCCGCGTAGCTCCTTCCGGATGTGTCGCGAGGTTCCGGACAACGTCCGAATTGAGTTGATTGATCGCCTGGTGACCACGGATGTACTGGCACCCTGAAGATCTCACCCAACGAGGGAAGCGGGCAAAAGCCCGCTTTTTTTGTGCCCGGAACCCCCCCCCTTCGTTCCCGTCACATCCCGCCGGAAAACGCAAAACGGTTGGATAAATCCGGCCGCTTTTCGCCGTAACCGTCTGTCCTGTCTGGATTTCCAAAGGCAGCCTGTCCACCTCCCGGCCAGGGAGCCGGCAACGGAGGCGAAAACGGCAGGCAATGGAATTCGACTGGACACGCGCGATCGAGAGGAACCGGGAGCAGCTCCTGGACATCGTCACGCAGATGTTCATCCTGGCCGGCATCCGCACCGGCCGGGTCGTCGAAACGCTGCCGCACGGCCTGAAGCTCCGTATCCTCGCCCTTCTGCGTCCCGCCGAATTCGCCACCCGCCGGCTTATCGCCATGGCCGCCTGCAAGCTGCGGTTCGATGTCGGCCCGATGAGTCCGCGGGGTCCCGCCGCCCCGTCCTCGCCCCTGCGGGGAGAGGATACGAAGGCTTGTGAGCGTAGCGAGCTAGCCGGAGTTGGTGAGGGGGCAAGGGAGGAGGACACCATGCAACGCATCCCCGCCTTCCCCCTGTTCGACCCGTTCAAGCCCTTCTGCCATCCATGGTTTGAAGACGGAGACACGAGCGGCGACACCGAATGGTCGGTGCAATTCCATACGCCGGAGCACATGCCGGTCGACGCGCAGGCGCTTTGCCGCCGCATCAAGGCGCTGGAACAGGCGCTGCAGGATCTCGAAAAACACGCGGCCCGCCTCGCGCGCTGGCGCGCCCGCCGCAGGGCGGAAATCGCCGCCCGCGCGGAGCCGTCATCGCAACCGCCGAAAGCGCGCGTCCGCCCCGGACGCTTCAGCCCCATGCGCCCCGGCCATCCCCCCGGCTGGCGCAAGCGGCCGAAGACGCAGATCGAGCAAGTGCTCCGCGAATGCAATTTCCTCGCCCTCGACGCGTGGAACACGTCGTAAGCGCTGGGGCCCGCCAGTGAGCGAAGCGAAACTTAAAGGCGGGAAAGATGTTTTCCGGCGCCGATGACGCGCGTCTCCCTCTCACTTGTGGGGACGCATTTCCGTTCCGCTTCAGTCCCGCACACCCACCATGTCGAAACGGTGCGGCGTCCCGTCTTCCAGCGGCAGCGGCCCGACGAGGCCGCGCCAATGCGCCACGGCGAAGCCGAGCACGATCATCGCGGTCCCCTGATGGATCAATCCCCAGTCGAGCGGCACATAGGTCAGCAGCGTGATGATCCCGAAGATCGCCTGCAGCGTCACCAGGCCGAACAGGATCACGGCGCGGCGCGCATGGGTCGAACCCGGCGCCCAGCGCCAGGCGACGACCATGTGGACAGCCGCCGCCAGCCAGACGACCCAGGCAAAGGTGCGGTGCGCGAACTGGACGATCGCCGGCGTATCGAAGAAATTCATCAGCCCCAGCGCCGGCTCCCATTGCGACGACGGGAAGAACCCGTTGTCCATGGTCGGCCACTCGTTGAACACCAGCCCGGCGTCGAGCCCGGCGACGAGCGCGCCGAGATACATCTGGACGAAGATGATCACGACCAGCAGCGCCGCCGCCTTGTCGGAGCGCGATGTCGGCTTCAGGTCGGGCGCATGCGGGGCGATGCCGCGCGCCACCCACATGATGGAGGCATAGATCAGGCTCGCCATCATCAGATGCACGGCCAGCCGGTAATGGCTGACATCGACGCGCTCGGTCAGCCCCGACGAGACCATCCACCAGCCGATGAAGCCCTGCAATCCGCCAAGCCCCAGAATGCCGAGAAGCGGCCATTTGATGCGCCGGTCGAGCCGGCCCGTCGCCCAGAAGAAGGCGAGCGGCAGCGCGAACAGCACCCCGACGCTGCGCGCCAGAAGCCGGTGCGCCCATTCCCACCAGAAGATGCCCTTGAAGGCCTCCAGCGACATGCCGGCATTGACCTGCTCATATTCCGGGATTTGCTTGTACTTTGCGAATTCTTCCTGCCACTGCGCCTCGCCGATCGGCGGGATAACGCCATGGATCGGCTTCCATTCCGTGATCGACAGGCCCGAATCCGTCAGCCGCGTCGCACCGCCGACCACGACGAGCGCGATCAGGACGAGCAGCATGAGATAGAGCCAGCCGCGCACCTGGGCGCGATGGCGGATTTCGCGCATATGCGTATCGAGCGCGAGCGGCCGTGCTGGGGCGGCGGTGTCGAGTGTCATGTCCGTCATGGGTCCGATCTGCGGTCTGTTCTGCCGGGCTTGGTCTGTCGTGTCGGAGACATAAAGCCGGCGGTCGCCCATGAAAAGCGTCGCAATGCCGCAGAAGCGGGATTGGTTTTGCCGGTCGGGATGCTACATAGCCGGCCAGTCAGAAAAGAAAAGCCCGATGCCCCCACGCCTGAAACGATTTATCGGCATGCTGATCCTCGTCGCGCTCGTCGTGCTCTATGCGCTGATCGCGACGACGGTGGCCACCTACCGGCTGGCCGAAAGCCCCTGGTACATCCACCTCGCCTTCTTCGCGCTGTCCGGACTGGTCTGGGTCCTGCCGGCGATGGGTGTGATCAGCTGGATGGAGCGAAAGCCGAAGGACCGCGGCGACCAGCTCACACGGTAACGAAGCGGCGGCCGCGATTGGCCGCCGGCACCGTGATGCCCGTCAGCATGGTCTCGACATAGGAGACATGCTGATAGTTCCCGTTCACCGAAACGCGCGGCAGCGCCTGCATTGCCTCACGGTGGCCCGGCATCAGCAAGCCGTGCCGCGTCGTCACGCAGGTCTCGAAGCCGAGTTCGCGGGCGATGTCCACCTCGCGCTGGCCCACGGCGGCGGGAAATCCGTAGGGATAGGCAAGATGGCTCGGCCGCGTGCCGAGCTGTTCGGCGAGCAGGTCGCGCGAGCGGGCCATCTCCTCGGCGGCGCGTTCGCGCGTCAGGCGGGCAAGCATGAAATGGTTCACCGTATGCGCGCCGATCGTGGCGAGCGGATCGCCTCCCAGCGCGCGCAATTCGTCCCAGTCGAGCAGCGACGCGTCCGAATGCGCCCGCCGGTCGATGCCGTAGGTCTCGCACAAACCGCGCACGAGCGCCCTCTGCGCATCCTCGTCGATCTCCGTCCAGGCATATTGCATGAATTCGGCATAGGCCTTGTGTTTCAGCGCGGGCGTGCTGCAATCGAAGACCTTGCGGCCGGAGGCCGTATCGAAAGCCACCTCGTCATTGGCCTCCATGATCATGTCGGCCAGTTCCCACCACAGATCCGCGCTGCGGTCGGCATAGCCCGGACAGACAAAGATCGTGTAGGGCACGCCATGCGCCCGGAAGACCGGGCCCGCGTGCTCGACATTGTCGCGATAGCCGTCATCCAGCGTCACGGCCAGGTAACGTTCGTCCTCATGCCCGCGCCGCAACCGGTCGGCCGCCTCGTCCATGCTGACGAAGCGCGCATCCTGTTTCAGCTCGTCGAGAAGGCGGTCGAGGAATGCCGGTTCGATTTCCAACAATTTGTTCAGGCCAAGGCCGCCCTGCCAGGGCCGCACATGATGCAGCATCAGGATCGCCCCGACCCCGCTCAGGGCCGGACGGAACAACGCGGAAAGCCCGCTATATCGAGCCCCCTGCATGAAGGCCTTGCGCATTAACGTCTTGATAACCGTCATCCAACCTTGGCGTCTCGTTTTATCCACCGGGGAACAAAACGAAGTAAAATTGAAACCCTGCCATGACATGCATGCCGGCAAAGAGTTGAAACATGGTTGATGTCCGCGACGATGGCTGAAGTTCAAACAATGACCGCGATGTCCGCTCCTGCTTCCAGATCGCGCCATGTCGAAGGCGTCCGGGTGATCGTGCATTCGACCCGCGATAGCGCGCTCGCGGCGGTCAACGCACTTCCTCGCGACGTGATCAGTTCAGGCTATCAGACGCCGGCCTTCCTGCGGGCATGGCTCAACCACACGCCGCACCAGCCGGCGTTCATAACGCTCGCGGCGGAAGGGGCCGACCCCGTTCTTCTGCCCCTGGAACGCGTTGGCGCCGGTGCGCTCGTCTATGTCGGCGAGCGCCATGCGAATGGCAATTTCCCCGTCGGGCGCGCTCGCGATATCGGGGCGCTCGCCGCCGCAGGTGAAGAGGCGATTGTCGCCGCATTGTGCGCCGCGCGGCCCGATGCGCATGCCATCGTGCTGGAACGCCAGCTGCCGGAATGCCGCGGTATCGCCAATCCCTTCATCTTCGCAGGATCGACCGTCAGCCCCAATCCGGCGCTGTCGCTCTCCCTGGAAGGCGGCTTCGAAGCGGTCCTGTCGCGCCATTCGGCAAAACGCAAGCGCAAGCGCTTCCGCGGCCAGGAACGCGATCTGGAGGAGATCGGCGGCTACACCTATGTGCCGATGGTCGAAGCCGACAAGGTCGAGGAGACGATGGAGCGCTGCCTCGCGCTGAAGGCTGTGCATTTCGAGGCGGCCGGCATTCATGACGTCTTCGCCGAGGATCACGTGCAGGCCTTCTTCACGGAGATTTTCACCGAAGGCGCCCGCAGCGAGCCGCATTCCCATGTGCTCAAGACGATCGAGGCCGACGGCAAGCAGATCGCGATCAGCGCCTGCACCTGCCACGATGGCCGTACGACGGTCGAGTTCAGCACCTACGATCCGGCCTATCGCGACTACAGCCCCGGCGACATGCTCTTCTTCCTGTCGATCCGGGAAGCGGCCGAAACCGGCGGCGAGATCTACGATTTCGGTGTTGGCGACGAGCTGTTCAAGCGCAACTGGTGCGAGATTGAAACCTGGCAGCGCGACACGATCATCCCGCTATCGGCTCGCGGCCGTGCCCTCGCCGCCACCAAAAGCGTCCGCAACGCGCTCGTTCGCTCGCTGAAGCAGAACAAGAAACTCTGGCAGACCGCAAAGAAGATCCGGCGCGCCGTGCCGATCATGCGGATCGGCAACCGGCATCACTGAGGCTTCGGTTCAGCGCGCGAAGGTCTGGCGCGCTTCCGGCTCCGCCGGCATCGCGTCGGCGCCAGCCGCCGTCACCAGCGTCAGATCCTCGTAACCCGCGGCCACAAGGTTCTCCGCCGTCTCGACGATTTCAGGCGACGCCGGATCGGCGACGCTGATCGCCACCTGGCCGCTGTCGCCGGTGAGCCGCCTCAGGCCTTCCGCATTGGTCGGGCCGCATTCCACGATCACGACATCATAGGCCGAGACCAGCGCATCGAGGATGATCGGCAACCGGTCGGCGGCCCGCATCGCCTTGACCGGATCGGCGGTGCCGGTCGGAATGACATGGGCGCCGGTCGCATAATCCGCATAGATCACATCGGAATAGGACGAGGACGCCGCCAGCAGATCGGTGATGCCGGGGCACTCGGTATCCGCCAGCATGCGCCGCGACGCCGCGCCCGAACTGGTCAGGTCGATCAGGACCGTTCGCAACCCCTCATCGGCCAGCGCCCGGGCGACCGCGACGGAGGCGGCCGCGCCGGCGTCACCCTCCGGCGAGACCAGGATCGCTCGGTCCGCGCCGCTCTCGACGAGATGGGCGACCAGCGCATCGACGCCATATTCATCGCTGGCGGCGGGCTGTGTCTCGATATACTCCAGCGGCGCCGGCTCGGCAGGCGGCTTGACCGCGATCGGGATCTCCACGTCTTCGATATCGCCTCTGGCGTCTTCCTCGCTTGGCGACGGTTCACGCGTGATGACGACATTCATCGGCATGGCAGCCGGCACGAAGGCTCTTCCGGAGAAGATCTCCCGGACCAGCGTCGCCAGCATCATGACCAGCGCCGACACGAAGATTGCCGCGCCGAGCATCGGGATCATTTTCGGGAAGATCGGCGCTGCCGGCACGACCGCGCGCGAGATCAGGCGCGCCGTGGCCGGAGCATATTGCCCCTCGTCTCTCGATTGGGCCTCGCGGTAGCGGCCAAGATAGGATTCCAGCAAGGCGCGCTGCGACGCGGCCTCCCGCTCGAGGGCGCGCAATTCCACCTCGCGCTCATTGGCATTGGCGGAGGCCACCTTCAGCGCATTAAGCTGGTCCGTCAGCTCCCGCTCGCGCGCTGCGGCGATCTCTGCCTCGTTGCGCACGCCCGCCAGCACCTTGCGCGCCTCTTCGCGGATCCGGCGCGACAAGTCGGCGATCTGCGACTGCAGGCCCTTGATGCGCGGATGGCCGGGCAGCAGCGTCACCGAAAGATCGGCGAGTTCCGTCTGCAAGCCGATTTCGCGCTCGCGCAACCGTCCGATGAGTTCGGACTGGAGGACATCGGAGAGCGAATCGATCGAAGCGCCGCCGTCCAGCGCCGCCTTGATGGAACGGGCCTTCGCCTCCGCGCTCGACCGTTCAGCACGGACCCGCGACAACTCGGTGCTCAACTGGCCGAGCTGCTGCGTCGCGAGGACCGAGCTGTTGGCACCGTCGCCAATGAGAAGATCCGACGAGGCTCGGAAATCTGCGACGGCGGCTTCGGCCTTGCGCACGCTTTCCTTGAGGTCGGTGATCTCGTCGGCAAGATAGTCTGCGGCCTTGCCGGTCGAGTCCAGCTGCGCCCTGCTTTGAAGCTGCAGATAGGCTGCTGCCAGCGCGTTCGGGAACTTCGCCGCCAGTTCCTTGTCCTGGGAACTGAAGCCGATACCGATGACGCGTGACTTCGGCACGGTATAAACGTCAAGCCGTTCGTTAATGGCGTCGAGAATGCGCTTTTCCGGCGAAACGAGCGTCGGATCCTCGATAAGTCCGAGCGCGACCATCCCCGCCTTGAGGCTGGACATGGAACCGGTCGGATTGAACTCCGCATTCTCTGCAAGCTTCAGCTCTTCGGCGACCTGCATGAGAAGATCGCTGGAACGCAGGATCTCGACCTGGCTGGCGATACCTTCCGGATCGAGCAGCGACGAAGTGGTATCGGACCGCTGGTCGCTGCCCTGCGGGCGCGTGAACACCGATTCGCTCGACTCGATGAGGATGCGCGCCTCGGAGCGATATTTCGGCGTCATCGAAGACAGAAACAGGAATGCCAGCCCCGTTATAATGATAATGCCCGCCGCGATCAGGAATTTGTCGCGCCACAACGCACCAAAGAGCCTGCCGATATCGATATCGGCATCCTGCGTCGTGTTATCCATGCGCGCCATAATCATTACCCCGGCAATCGGACTTTATGGAGCGACTCCTAAAGGAACATGGTTTCCGGGCGGTAAATGGGGCCGTAACCCTTTGTTGAGGACTTGTACTTGCCGGGCTGCGAAACGCGCCCTCCTTTACCGGCCATTAACCCTAACAGACCGATAACAAGTGCGTGGCGGCCTGCCGTCACCGCTATTCGAGGTTGCAATGATCCGGCTCTTTCGCATGGGACACGCTTGGGCGGCATGCCTTGTCGCCCTCAGCTTTATTGCGGGCTGCTCGGGCTATCGCCCCGCGCCTGCCGCCTTCCATGAGGCGATCAACCAGCCCTATATGCTCGATGCCGGCGACAAGATCCGCGTCACTGTCTTTGATCAGTCCGACCTGACAAACACCTATTCGATCGACCAGTCCGGCTACATCGCCTTTCCGCTGATCGGCGCGGTCGCGGCCCGCGGACGCACCGTCCAGCAGATCGAAGGCCAGATCGCTGCCCAACTCCGCAACGGCTATCTGCGCGACCCCGACGTTTCCGTCGAGGTCGACCAGTACCGCTCGATCTTCGTCATGGGCGAAGTCGGCGCATCCGGCCAGTACCAGTATGTACCCGGCATGACCGTGCAGAACGCGATCGCGGCCGCCGGCGGCTTTTCGGCGCGCGCCAACCAGGCGAATGCCGACATTACCCGGAAGATCAATGGACAAGTCATCACCGGCCGGGTGCTGATCAGCGATCCGCTTCTGCCGGGCGATACGATCTTCGTCCGCGAACGCCTTTTCTGAGGAACGGGAAAACGCCGATTATGGCCAGTGGCGAATCCCTGCGAATCGTTCATGTCCTGCGGGCCCCAATGGGAGGGCTGTTCCGCCACGTGCGCGACCTCGCCATGGCCCACCAGCAATCGGGTCATCAGGTGGGCGTGATCTGCGATGTCGCCGGCACGCCCGGTTACAACGAGGCGATGGTCGCCGAGCTTGCTGAAAGCCTGACGCTGGGCCTGCACCGGACACAGATGCGCCGCGCAGTCGGACCGGGAGACATAATGGACTCCCGCAACATCCTGAAAATCATCAAGGAATTGCAACCGAACGTCCTGCACGGACACGGCGCGAAAGGCGGTGTTTTCGCCCGCGCCCTCGGTTCACTAGCACGGGTTGAAAGGTTTCGCGTAGCCCGTCTCTATTCGCCGCATGGCGGCAGCCTGCACTATGGCGCCGAAAGCCGCGCCGGTCGGCTCTACTTCCGGATCGAGCGGATGCTGGAAGGCCTGACCGACCACATCCTCTTCGTCGCCGATTTCGAGCGCCGGACCTATGCGGAAAAGATCGGCGAGCCCACCTGTGCGTGGTCGGTCAACTACAACGGTTTGCAGCCGGCCGAATTCGAACCGGTGACGCCGCACAGGGATGCGGCCGATTTTCTCTTCCTCGGCGAATTGCGGGGGTTGAAGGGGCCGGACATCTTCCTCCGTGCGCTGGCGCAATTGCGCTCTGAAGGCCGCACGGACATTCGCGGCGTGATCGTCGGCGATGGCCCCGATGCGGAGGAGACGAAAGCACTGGCGCGGGAGCTGTCTCTCGACAGTGCCGTTACCTTCCACGCGCCGATGCCGGCACGCCAGGCATTCGCCATGGGACGCTGTTTCGTGATGCCGTCACGGGCCGAAGCCATGCCCTATGTCGTGCTCGAGGCGCTCGCCGCCGGCCTACCGGTCATCGCGGCGAATGTCGGCGGAATTCCCGAGATCTTCGGTGCCGGAAGCCCGGCACTGATCGCACCGGAGGCCGGGGAAGCGGCGCGTCTGATGCGCATTGCCCTCGACGAGCCGGACAGGCTTGCCGGCTGGCAGCCGCGCCGGGCAGAATTGCGCGACCGGTTCTCGGTCGGAACCATGGCTGCCAATGTCCTCAAGGCCTATCGGTCCGCATTAACCATACGAGCAAACGGAGGTGCCCAAGCGGAACGCTTATCAAGCGTTTCTTAGTGGCTTTGCGCTAAAGCCGGCCTGAACGACCGCGAAGGTTCCGATGAACAAGATCGATCCAGGCTTGCGCATTTCCGCGAAGATGATCCGGGAGACTGCGTCCGGGGAAAAGCCCGACGCCGCCGAGACCGAGCTCAATCCGCTTGTCGAACGCATCGCCGAGGAATTCCAGGGCGACACGATCTCTCCCGTCATGGTGAGCGGCTATCTGCGGATCGGCGAGTTCGCCGGCCTGGGCGCGATCGGCCTCGGCATCATGTTCAGCTATCTCGGCTTCGAACAATTCTGGCAATACGCGCTTGCGATCGCCTTCGGTCTGACCATCTTCGTTGCCCTCAATGAAACCATCGGCGGCTATGCGATCCGTGCACTTCGCAAGCCGATGAAATGGTTTCCCCGCGTCGCGCTGGCCTGGTCGGCGAGTTTCGCCGCGCTGGCGATCAGCGGCTTCGTGCTGAAGCTCTCCGAGGAGTTCAGCCGGTTCTGGGCCGGCTCATGGTTCGTCGGCGGCCTGCTCTTCCTGCTGCTGACGCGCCTCCTCCTGTCCATCCGCATCCGCAAATGGACGCGGGACGGAACGATGGAGCGACGCGCCGTGATCGTCGGCGGCGGCAAACCGGCGGAAAAGCTGATCCGCTCGCTGGAAGCCCAACGCGACAACGACATCCGCATCTGCGGCATTTTCGACGATCGCGACGACGTCCGTTCGCCGCCGATGGTCGCGGGCTATCCGAAGCTCGGCAACGTCTCCGAACTGGTGACCTTCGCCCGTCACGCCCATATCGACATGCTGATCGTGTCGCTGCCGCTGGACGCCGAGGATCGCGTGTTGGCGATGCTGAAGAAGCTTTGGGTTCTGCCGGTCGATATCCGCCTGTCGGCGCATTCCAACAAGCTGCGCTTCAAGCCGCGCGCCTATTCCTTTGTCGGCTCCGTGCCGATGCTGGATATTTTCGACAAGCCGATCCGCGACTGGGACTCGGTCGCCAAGCGCACCTTCGATATCGTCTTCTCGCTCCTCGGCATTCTCGTCTTCTCGCCGATCATGCTGGCGACCGCCATCGCCATCAAGCTGGACAGCCAGGGCCCGGTCATCTTCAAGCAGAAGCGGCACGGCTTCAACAACGAGGTCATAGACGTCTTCAAGTTCCGTTCGATGTATACGGATCAATGCGACCCGTCCGCATTGAAGCTCGTCACCAAGGGCGATCCGCGCGTCACCAAAGTCGGCCGGATCATCCGCAAGACCTCGATCGACGAGCTGCCGCAGTTCTTCAACGTCCTGCTCGGCAATCTTTCTCTGGTCGGCCCGCGGCCGCACGCGGTCACCGCAAAAGCCGCCAACGGCCTCTACATGGAAGTCGTCGACGGCTATTTCGCCCGCCATCGCGTCAAGCCGGGCGTCACCGGCTGGGCACAGATCAATGGCTGGCGCGGCGAGACGGACACGGATGACAAGATCCGCAATCGCACGGAATTCGATCTCTACTACATCGAAAACTGGTCGATCCTGTTCGATCTGAAGATCCTGTTCCTGACCCCCATTCGGCTGCTGAACACGGAAAACGCCTATTGACCGGCGCCACGCTTTCCGTCTCGTACGAAACGGCCAACCGGGCGCTCGGCACCAAGCTGGTCAATGCATCGATCTGGCTCGGCGTGTTCCTGTCGGGCTTCGTCCTCTTCGAGCCCGCGCCCTATGAACTCTTTGTCGCCCTGCTGATCGGGCTTTGGACAATCACCGGCGCGCTGACGATCCCGCGCAGCGTCATGTTCCTGCTCGTGACGATGATCGTCTTCAATATCGGCGGCATCATTTCGATCACGCAGATGGAGGACTGGCGCAACACGCCGCTCTATATCGCCAGTTCGCTGTTCCTGGCGCTCAGTGCGGTCTTCTTCGCCTCGCTGATCGGCCAACGACATGAACGGCTCGCGCTCATGTTCAATGCCTGGACCGCCGGCGCTGTGCTGACCAGCCTGTTTGCAATCGCCGGTTATTTCGGCGTCATCCCGGATTCCGGCAGTTTCACGCTTTACGGCCGCGCCAAGGGCTTCTTCGAGGACCCCAATGTCTTCGCGCCCTATCTGACGCTGCCGACGCTCTTCTCGGTCTATCTTCTGCTCACCCGTCCGCTGCGCTCGCTTCTGCCCGTTTCGGCGGTGGCGGGCGTGCTTTTGCTGGCGACCTTCCTGTCCTTCTCGCGCGCGGCCTGGGGTCTCCTCCTGCTGAGCTGCATGATCCTGGTGGCCGCGCTGTTCATCAACAGCCGCTCGGGCAAGTTCCGGATGCGGATCATCATCCTTTCGATCTTCGCGGTGGTCGGCGCGGCGATGGTGCTGGCGATCGTCCTGCAGATCGATTCAGTGCGCTCCCTGTTCCTCGACCGCGCGCAATTGCTGCAGGATTACGATGCGTCGAGGTTCGGACGGTTCGAACGGCATTTGATGGGCTTCATGCTGGCGACGCAAAAACCGCTCGGCATCGGGCCTCTCGAATTCGGCTATCTCTTCGGCGAAGACACCCACAATATCTGGCTGAAGGCGCTGTTCGACTACTCCTGGCTCGGCTTCGCGGCCTACATGACCACGACGATCGTGACGCTTGCCGCGGGCTTCCGGATCCTGTTCCGCGACCGGCCCTGGCAGCCCTATCTGCTCTGCGCCTATATCGTCTATCTAGGTCACGTTGCGATCGGCAATGTCATCGACACCGATCACTGGCGGCACTTCTATCTTTTGCTCGGAATCATCTGGGGCTGCATCGCACTGGAAGCGCAATATATGCGCGGCGGCTCGACCGCACTGGATCAGGAAGCCTTGAGCAGGTCCCGATAGATCGCGTTGATCGCGTCAGCCTCGATCTCGATGCGGAAATTTTCCTCGACATGGCGGACGGCGTTCGCACTCCATTCGGCGCGCATCGCCGGATCGTCCAGCAGCACGGCTGTTGCCTGCGTCAGCGCGTCGATATCCTCGATATCGACCAGGCGTCCCGTTTCTCCGTCTGCGACCAGATCCTCAAACGCGCCGGCGCGGGTGGCGACGACCGGAACGCCGCAGGCCATCGCCTCCAGAGGCGTCAGGCCGAAGCCTTCCCAGCGCTGCGGCGCGATATAGAGATCGAGCGCCTTGAACCAGGGCGAGATGTCCCAGTGTTTTTCTTCCGGCAGGAATAGGATGCGCTCCGCAAGGCCGGCCGCCCTCGCCTTCGTGGCAAGTTCCTCGGCGAAGGTCCGGTTGTCCTCGGTGACCCCGCCCATCATGACGGCGACGACATCCGGCCGGTCGGGCAAGAGGCGGAGCATCGCCTCGACAAAGAGATCGTTGCCCTTCTGGTAACGTACGCGCCCGAAACAGCCCACAAGGACAGCCTCTTCCGGCAGGCCGAGACGCCGGCGGATTTCTCTCCGGTCGGCGGGTGGACTGAAAAGCGCCGTGTCGATGCCGTGATGGATGACGGTGTTGTCGACCTCCAGAAACCCGGCAGATTTCGAACTGGTCGCGATGACCCGGTCCATCCGGCGGATCAGCCATTTGGTGAAAGGCTTGTGGTCGCGTTGCGCCGCCGAGGTAAAAACCAGCCGCAGGCGTTTGCGCAGGATGGCTTTAAGGAGCAGGCCGACGACCATCTCGACATTGCGGCGCGCGTGCCAGACCCGGACGCCGGACGGCCCTTTGCGCGCCATTCGTAAGACATCGAGGAGTGAGACCTGCGGGATATCGCCGGGGATGGTCGGTCCGACCGCCGCAATGCGCATCGACCGTGCCTGAATCGGGACCAGCCGGAAGACTGTGGAGGTGACGCCCGACATGCGCTTCTTCAGATTGGGCGCAAGGATGTCGACTTCGCCGATATCCACCGAATTGCGCTTTGCTGCGCGCTCCATGCCGATCCAAACCCGCTCACACACCCTGCCGCACCTGCCCGCCGGAAAATCCGGCAGACCGCGATATCAAAACGCGACCGGCAGATGCGCGGGGAAAAGAATGGTCGGAGCGGCGGGATTCGAACCCACGACCCCTTGACCCCCAGTCAAGTGCGCTACCGGGCTGCGCTACGCTCCGAACCGCGGAAAGCCCTAATTTATCGTTGGTATCGAGGCAAGCGGTAATTCCACCGAAGTCTGCAATTCGACACAGTCGCTACTGCAATGCGCGGATTTCGTCATTGGCGAGCCGCAAGCGGTCGGACATGATCCGAACCAGATTGCCGAGGATGGTCGTCATGATCATCGGCGATTCAGCGCTCAATTCCCGTATGCGATCGACCGAGAAGCCGTAGCAGATGACCGGCACGTCCGCGATCACGTCGGCCGAGCGCTTGCCGCCGTCGAGAAGCGCCATTTCGCCGAAGGGACCGCCCTGCCCGACCGAGCCGATCCGGCGCGGCCTGCGCCCGTCTACATTGACCGAGACGCTGACGGAACCGCGCCCCACGACGAAGAAGATACGCGCATCGTCGCCTTCATTGATGATCTTGTCCCCGGCGTTGAACTGGAACGTCGTCACCTCCGCCGACAGCCGGCGCAGATCGGCCGTCGGAAGCCCTTCGAAGATCTCGATCTCGTGCAGCGGAATGATACGGTCGTCGCGGCGCAGGTCGGAACTGAGCAGGATGGCTTCCTCGAACTGCTCGACCGCCGCGTCCGTGTCGTCCATCAGCGTGACCCGGGAGCTTCTGTGAAACCGCGCTTCCAGCGCCGTGCGCAACCCTTCAAGGTCGGTCTTGTCCGACAGTTCGGTGAAGACGATGTTGCATCCCTTGGCCGCCAGCACTTCCGAGGTCTGACAGATCAGTTCGATGGCGGTGCGGTCGGCATAGGCCGCGCGTTTCAGGTCGACGATCACGGTCGCATCGGGCTTCGCGATTTCCGAAAGCCGGCGCAGGAAATTTTCCGCCGAACCGAAGAACAGCGCGCCCTGGATTTCCAGCACGATCAGCCGGTCGCTCTGGGCAGCGAGGAATTCGCGCTCGGTCTTCGAGCGAACCCGTTTAGACGGGACGGCGGCGGCGGAATATTGGCGGCGGATGACCGAGTGGACATCGGTGCGGCCATCGAAGACATGCAGGCTGAAGTCATGCGAGAGCTTCTTGCAGGCCTCGACGCCGCGCACGCTGTTGCCGACCCGGTCGAGCGGCGGCGAATAGACGGCCACGCCCAACTGGCCCGGAATGACCGCTATAATACCGCCGGAAACGCCGCTTTTCGCCGGCACGCCGACATCGAACGCCCATTGGCCGGCATAGTCATACATGCCGCAGGTGCTCATCACGGTCAGCACGTCGCGGACATTTTCCGGCGACAGGACGCGGTCCCCCGTCAACGGATTGACGCCTTGCGTGGCGAGCGTCGCGGCCATCACCGCCATGTCCCGGCAATCGACGCTGATCGAGCATTGCCTGAAATAGAGATCGAGCACGTCTTCCGGATCGCGCTCCAGCATGCCGGTGTTCAGCATCATATAGGCGATGGCGCGGTTGCGATGGCCGGTCGCGTGCTCCGAGCGGAACACGGCCTCGTCGATATCGAGTTCGCGCCCGGCGAACCGGCTGAACCAGTCCATCATGCCCGCCAGCCGGTCTTCCGGCGTATCGCCGTCGACGAGTTCGGCAATGGCGATCGCGCCGGCATTGACCATCGGGTTGTAGGGACGGTTGGTGAGTTCGTCGAGAACGATCGAATTGAAGGATTCGCCGGTCGGTTCGACGCCGACCTTCTTCATCACCTGATCCTTGCCGTGACGCTGCAGGGCGTAGCCGTAATTGAAAGGCTTCGACATGGACTGGATCGTGAACCGCTTATCCACATCGCCGGCGGTGTAGACCTGCCCGTCCACGGTCGCGATGCAGATGCCGAACGTCTCCGGATCGGCCTGACCCAGTTCCGGGATATATGTCGCTACATCGCCATCGGTGTTGGATTGAAGAAGCTTATGCAGGGCATCGAGGTAATCGCTGATAGGCGAAACCGTTGATTTCATTCACTTAAACCCCAAACAATCTCAGCAGCGCCCTGACCCCGGACGCGCGATGCTGCATTGCAAACAATTCAATAAAGACGGGAAACGATTGATCTTGCAAGGGAAAGCGGCCCCAACGGAAAGTTGGAGCCTGTAAATTGTGAAGAACAGGCAACCGGTTCCGGTCGCACCCCGACCATCTGCTAGCGGGATTGATCGAGAAGCCGCTTGCACTCCAGGAGGTCGAACAGCGCTTCCTGCAGGAGAGCGCGGTTTTCCTTGTCCAACTGCGACGACTTGCCCGTCCCGTTGGCTTCCTCGTCGTTCTTGCTGCCGAGACCGAAAATACCCTTGCCGCGCGCCTTGGGCTCGCCGACAAGCATGTTTGTCTCATTGTCGGAAGTTGCCGCGACGCGCGGCCGATCGCGCTTTTCCTCCGCCTCGGACGCCCGCGATGCCTCGGCGTTCTTGCGCGTCATCTCTTCGAAGGCGGACATGTCCCCCGTGCCGATCGCGACGGCGAAATGCACGCCGTTTTCGCGCAACAGCTTCTGGACGCCCTTGATCGTGTAGCCCTCCTCGTAAAGGAGGTGCTTGATACCGCGCAGCATGTCGACATCGTTGGGGCGATAATAGCGCCGGCCGCCACCCCGTTTCATCGGCTTGATCTGCGAGAAGCGCGTTTCCCAGAAACGCAGGACGTGCTGGGGAAGATCCAGTTCTTCCGCGACTTCGCTGATCGTGCGAAATGCGTCGGGGCTCTTTTCCATTGGCTAAGTTCTTCCCTGCGAATCCCCGGAATACTAACGTCTGGCAAGGCATGCGCAAAGCCGCGCGGCCAAATACTACAAGATTTCGGTATAAAATTTCGCTGGGCCGGACAGCCCGCAAAAGCCTAGCTGTCGGATCCGCCGTTCGAATGGGCGTCGGCGATCTTCTGTTTCAAAACGTTGGATGCCTTGAAGGTCAGCACGCGCCGCGGAGAAATCGGCACCTCTTCGCCCGTCTTCGGATTGCGGCCGACGCGCTCGGCCTTCGAACGCACCTGGAAGGTCGCGAAGGACGAAAGCTTCACGGTTTCGCCGCGGACGACAGAATCGCAAATCTCGTCGAGAATCATCTCGACCAAAGACGCGGATTCGCTACGTGACAGCCCGACTTTGCGGTAGACCGCCTCGGCCAGATCTGCACGCGTAAGCGTTTTGCCTCCCATCTGACTGGGCTTCCCCTCAACACACTGAAAAGTCAAAAGAAAGGCTACCTTGTGACCGCTCAGTGGTCAAGCAAGGTAACCGGAACAGCCGGAAATAATTACCAGCGCAGCAGAATCGCGCCCCACGTGAACCCTCCGCCCATCGCCTCCAGAAGGACCATGTCACCCTTCTTGATGCGTCCGTCGGCAACCGCGACGGAAAGCGCGAGCGGAACCGATGCCGCAGAGGTGTTGCCGTGCCGGTCGACGGTGACAACGACCTTTTCATCAGCGATTCCAAGCTTTTTCGCCGAAGCGTCGATAATCCGCCGGTTGGCCTGATGGGGCACGAACCAGTCGATATCGTCGGCAGAAATGCCGGCAACAGAGAAGGAATCCTCGATCACGTCGGTGATCATGCCGACCGCGTGGCGAAAAACTTCGCGTCCCTGCATGCGCAAATGGCCGACGGTCTTGGTTGTGGACGGACCGCCATCCACATAGAGCTTTGACTTGTGACAACCGTCGGAACGCAGCTTCGCGGCGATGATGCCGGTATCAGACGTCAGGCCGACGCCTTCCGAGGCCTCGACCACGACGGCCCCCGCCCCGTCTCCGAACAGCACGCAGGTCGTGCGGTCTTCCCAGTCGAGCAGACGCGAAAAGGTCTCCGCGCCGATGACCAGCGCACGCCGCGCCATGCCGCCTCGGATATAGAGATCGGCGGTCGTCAGCGCATAGATGAAGCCGGAGCAGACCGCCTGCATGTCGAACGCCGCGCCATGGCGAATGCCGAGCCTGTTCTGGATGTCGACGGCCGTCGCCGGGAATGTGTTGTCCGGGGTCGATGTCGCCAGGATGATCAGGTCGATATCGTTCGGTTCGAGACCGGCTGAGGCAAGCGCATTGCGCGCGGCTTCCTCGCCAAGCGATGCCGTCGTCTCGTCGTCTCCGGCGATATGGCGTTGCCTGATGCCAGTACGCTGGATGATCCACTCATCCGACGTTTCGACGATATGCTCGAAATCCCGGTTGGTCATGATGCGCTTGGGCAAGGCGCTTCCGATACCGGTTACCGCTGTTCTTATCATTGCTTGGACTGTCACTCCGGATTACCGCTCGCGGCCGCCTTGTCGGATGGGTTTTCCGGATGCTTGCCGTGGAAATTTTTCAGATCTGTTTCGATTTTTTGCAGCAGCGCATTGCGCACCATGTCGTAGCCGACATCGATCGCCGCTGCAAAACCCTCGTCATCGGTGCCGCCATGGCTCTTGATGACGATGCCGTTCAAACCAAGGAAGACGCCGCCATTGACCTTGCGGGGGTCCATCTTGTCGCGCAGGCGCCGAAAGGCGCCACGTGCCAGCAGATAGCCGATCCGGGCCATCACTGTCCGGCTCATCGCGGCACGCAGATACTCGGCGATCTGTTTCGCGGTTCCCTCGGCCGTCTTCAGCGCGATATTGCCGGAAAAGCCTTCGGTGACCACCACGTCGACCGTTCCCTTGCCGAGATCGTCGCCCTCGACGAAACCGTGATAGTCGAGCGCCGGCAGATCGGCCTCGCGCAGCATCCGCCCGGCTTCCTTGACCTCTTCCTGGCCCTTGATCTCCTCGACGCCGACATTGAGCAGGCCGACGGTCGGCCGCTTGACCTCGATCAGGGCCCGCGCCATCGCTGCGCCCATCACCGAGAAATCGACGAGCTGTCTCGCATCCGCGCCAATCGTCGCGCCGACATCGAGCACGATGCTCTCGCCGCGCAGCGTCGGCCAGATGGCCGCTATGGCGGGACGTTCGATCGCGGCCATGGTGCGCAGGCAGAATTTCGACATCGCCATCAGCGCGCCGGTATTGCCTGCCGAGACGCAGACATCCGCCTCACCGTTCTTCACGGCTTCGATGGCCTTCCACATGGAGGATTTCCAGCGGCCGTTGCGCAACGCCTGGCTCGGCTTGTCGTCCATGCGCACCGAGACTTCGCAATGCTCGAAGCGCGACGCCGCCTTGAGTTTTTCATGGCGGTCGAGCACGGGCATGACCTGGTCTTGCTGACCGAAGAACACGAAACGCAATTCGGGATGGCGCTCGAGCGACTTCGCCGCACCCGGGATCACGACCGCCGGCCCGTGATCTCCGCCCATCGCGTCAATCGAGACTGTTATCAAACCATCCGATCCCGTTTTTCGTCTGCCTTTGGCAGTTGGCCGGGCCTCCCGGCGACCGGCGCGCAGACCATAGCTATTCTGCCGGAGGTCTCAACACCTTATTTTCCGGTTTGTTTCGTTTCACAGCTTATCGCGAAGCGCTGCCAGCCGGGCAAACGGATTGTCGCGGGCATCCTCCCCGCCGTCGTCATCCTTCGATGACGCCTCGTCGAGTTCGGCGCCCGGCGCACGCGGATAGGGATCGATCGCCAGTTCAAGGAATTCCTCGGCGATTGCGCCGACGTCGATCGTGCCGCCCTCGAACGTCTCCGGTATATCCGGTCCCTCCGGATCGACAATCAGGGCGCCGTCATCGTCGAGCGGACGCCTCAGCGGCGAATCCTCCGGCAGGAAGACCGCGTCCACCGGGATATCGAGATCGGAAACGACCGGTTCGAGCGTAACGATGCATTCCTGCACGATCTTCGCCCGGATCGTTCCGCGCATTCGCACACCGTCCTTGCGCCAGCGTTTCAGTTCCAGATCGGCGTGAAAGCTTTCGACCGACGACAAAGCATGGACTTCCGCGAGTTCGGTACGTTCGGTTTCGGTCGCATCGATTCGCACCGGAAAACCCGTCGTTGGCAGGGTCGAAACGGTGACAGCCCGCGAAATCGGGCTCCTGGAGAATTCAGCGCGGGGCTCCGCCATGATCAGTTCTCCATCCGGACGACGGGTTCGGGGAACCGCACGGTGCCGGCCAACAGGTCCGCATCGGGGATCTGCTTCAATCCTTCGGCTGCGCGCATCATGTAACCGGCCATATTGGCGCGGTCGATCGCCTCGGGCGTCTCCGGCGCGATGTTGCGGGCGACGGCCTCACCCAGAGCGTCGGCATCGCCCTGGTCGATGGCTTTCCAGTAATTGCCCATGCGCCCGTAGAACATGCGGGCAAGCTTCTTCATGCGTTTCGGCACCGACGGATCGCCAACACCCAGTTCCCGGATCGAATGGTCGACATCCTTGAAGAACTCGTCGAGCAGGTCCTGCGACAGGCCCTCGGCGGCGCCTTCCATTCCGCGGGTTCGGTAGAGAAAGAGAATCATGTGCAGCCCCACGCTTTCGTAGCGTCCGAGCGGCGTGTCCGGAACGCCCCAGTCCGCAAAGAAGACCGGATTGCGCGCCGCCGTCACGATCGAGGCATAGGCCGTGTCGACAATTCTTCGGTTAAGGTTCGACCTTCGCCGAAACAGTGACATAATCATTGTGCAAACGCACCTTTCATAGCGCGGGCGGATCCATGATACCCGCGACCTTGAAACCGGACGGGACTCGGTTTACCGAACCAGTCCCGGGGCGGGCCTTCGGCCCTTTAAGACTGACGGAGATGATGGTGACGCCACAAAAAATCAAGTCGAGAATGCGATTGGCGTCTGCCCTTCCCGTTTTGCTTGCGTCCAGCGCGATCGCGCTCAGCGGCTGCACGACAGCCAAGGTGCTCTCGCCAAGCTCGTTTTCGCCGAGCGAAACCTACAAGCAGGGCTTCGTGATCGATGAGCAGACGCTGCAACTCGTGCCGCCGGGTTCAAGCCGCGAGCAGGTTCTGCTGACGCTCGGCACGCCGACGACGAAGGAAGTCTTCGACAACGAGGTCTTCTACTACATCTCGCAGACCCGCCGCCGTCCGGTCGCCTTCATGAAACCGCGGCTGATCGACCAGCGTATCCTGGCTGTCTATTTCACCGAGGACGGCACGGTCGACCGGATCTCCAATTATGGAATGCAGGACGGCCGGGTGTTCGATTTCATCACCCGCACGACCCCGACACGTGGCAAGGACGAGACCTTCCTGGTTCAGATCCTCTCCGGCGGCCTCGCGCCTACCGCGGAAGGCGCCCTACGGCGATAAACCGGATCGACAGTTCGGATACAAAAAACCGGCGGTGGTTTCCCACCGCCGGTTTTGTTTTGGCCAGAGATTGGCGTCAGTGCGCCAGGATCGCCAGCAGCAGCAAGGCCACGATATTGGTGATCTTGATGGCCGGGTTGACGGCCGGGCCTGCGGTGTCCTTGTAGGGGTCGCCGACCGTGTCGCCGGTGACCGACGCCTTGTGGGCCTCCGAGCCCTTCTCGTGCTTGACGCCGTCCTTGTCGACAAAGCCGTCCTCGAAGGACTTCTTGGCATTGTCCCACGCACCGCCGCCCGAGGTCATCGAGATGGCGACGAACAGGCCGTTGACGATCACGCCGAGCAGCATTGCGCCGAGCGCCGCGAAGGCCGAGGCCTTGGAGCCGGAAATCAGCAGCACGCCGAAATAGACGACCAGCGGAGCCAGAACCGGCAGCAGCGACGGGATGATCATTTCCTTGATCGCGGCCTTGGTCAGCAGGTCCACCGCGCGGGCGTAGTCAGGACGGTCCTTGCCCTCCATGATGCCCGGCTTCTCCTTGAACTGCCGACGCACCTCCTCGACAATCGAGCTCGCCGCGCGGCCGACTGCCGTCATGGCCATGCCGCCGAACAGATACGGGATCAAACCGCCGAAGATCAGGCCGGCCACCACATAGGGATTGGACAGCGAGAAGGAGATGTCACCCATGCCCTGGAAATACGGGAACCTGTCCGCATTCTCGGCGAAGAAAGCCAGGTCGTTGGAGTAGGCCGCAAACAGCACCAGCGCGCCGAGACCGGCCGAACCGATCGCGTAACCCTTGGTGACGGCCTTCGTCGTATTTCCCACGGCGTCGAGCGCGTCAGTCGACTTGCGGACCTCGGGATCCAGGCCTGACATCTCTGCAATGCCACCGGCGTTGTCCGTGACCGGGCCGAAGGCGTCGAGCGCGACGATCATGCCGGCGATGCCGAGCATGGCGGTGACCGCGATGCCGGTGCCAAACAGACCGGCCAGCTGATAGGTTACGATGATGCCGCCGACGATGACGATCGCGGGAAGCGCCGTCGCCTCAAGCGACACGGCAAGGCCCTGGATCACGTTCGTGCCATGGCCGGATACCGATGCCTGCGCGATCGAGTTGACCGGACGCTTGTTGGTGCCGGTGTAGTACTCGGTGATCACCACGATCAACGCGGTAACGAGAAGGCCGATCAACCCGCAAATGAACAGGTTGGTACCGGAGATCACGGATCCGTCAGCGAGTGCGATATCGCCCCAGCCAATGGTCATCGAAGTCGCGCCGCCGAGGCCGACCACCGACAGCAAGCCGGTGACGATCAGGCCCTTGTAAAGCGCGCCCATGATCGAGCCGTTGGTGCCGAGCTTGACGAAGAAGGTGCCGACGATCGACGTGATGATCGACGCACCGCAGATCGCGAGCGGGTAGATCATGATCGAATCGAGGATGTCGGTGCCGGCAAAGAAGATCGCGCCGAGCACCATGGTGGCGACAACCGTCACCGCATAGGTCTCGAACAGATCGGCGGCCATGCCCGCGCAATCGCCGACATTGTCGCCGACATTGTCCGCGATGGTGGCCGGGTTACGCGGATCATCTTCCGGGATGCCGGCTTCCACCTTGCCGACGAGGTCACCGCCGACATCCGCACCCTTGGTGAAGATACCGCCGCCGAGACGGGCGAAGATGGAGATCAGCGACGCGCCGAAGCCGAGCGCGACAAGTGCGTCGATCACGGTGCGGTCGTTCGCCGGAACGATGATTTCGGTCAACACGTAGTAATAGACCGAGACGCCGAGCAGCGCGAGGCCCGCGACAAGCATGCCGGTGATGGCGCCCGACTTGAAGGCGATCTCGAGACCGCCGGCCAGGCTGTGCGATGCGGCCTGCGCGGTGCGCACATTGGCGCGAACCGAAACGTGCATGCCGATGTAACCGGCCAGTCCCGACAGAACCGCGCCGATCAGGAAGCCGAAGGCGGCCTCGGCAGTCAGCAGGAACCAGGTTCCAACGAAGACGATGACACCGACGATCGCGATCGTCGTGTACTGGCGGTTGAGATATGCCTGCGCGCCCTCGCGGATCGCTCCCGCGATTTCCTGCATGCGCGCATTTCCCTGGTCTGCGGCCAGGACCGATTGCGTCGCCCAGATCGCATAAACGATCGAAAGCAGCCCGCAAGCGATGACAGCTAGAAGTACCATTCCCGTTTCCCTCGATTATCCCGGACCAGAATTCCCCTCCCTGATCCTCAAAGATATCTCCATTGGCGACTAGAACACTGCCAAGGTCGGGGCATTGGTAGTTGAAGGCGCAACGGGAGGTCAAGCGGCGTCGGGGGCGGATACCCCGGAATAGTTACTCGCCGGCTTGTGCTATGGTCTTATTGCGCCCGCTGAAAACGAGAAGGCCGAGAAGGACGAGGCAGAATGCGGCCACCGGGAAGACGATCCAGTTGAGCATTTCCCAGCCGAATGCATTCAAAGTGAAGCCGGACATCAAAGACGCGAACGCGACCGTCGAGAAGAGCAGGAAATCATGCAGGCCCTGGACCTTGTTGCGCTCGCCGGCATGGTAGGATTCGGTCAGCATCGCGGTCGAGCCGATGAAGGCGAAGTTCCACCCGACGCCAAGCAGGACCAGCGCCGACCAGAACTGCCAGAGCGCAATGCCCGACAAGGCCACGATGGCGCAGCCGACGAGCAAAACCATACCGATCGCGATGATCCGCTCCTTGCCGAAACGGGCAATCAGATTGCCGGTCACGAAACTCGGAGCGAACATCGCCATCACGTGGAAGGAGATGCCCAGCGCCGCATCGTCGGGCGTAAAGCCGCAGCCGACCATGGCGAGCGGCGCGCCGGTCATGACGAAGCTCATCAGCGCGTAGGATCCCACGCCGCAGGCGAAGGCAACCATGAAACGCGGCTGCAGCAGGATCTGGGCCAGCGGACGTACGGGCTCTGAAGAGGCCGCCTCATGGCCTTTCTTGTCGCGCGCGATGTTCAGCGTCGCGAGAATCGCCACCCCCAGCAGGCCAAGTCCGATCATCGCCACGAACGCACCCGCAAACAGAACCGGCTCGAACAGGTCGCGCGTCCAGACGACGGTCTGCGGCCCGACCACGGCGGCAAATACGCCGCCGCCAAGCACCCAGGAAATCGCGCGCGGGCGAAAATGCGCCGGCGAATTGTCGGCGGCCGCGAAGCGGTATTGCTGAACGAAAGACCCGCCAAGCCCGATCACGACAAGACCGATGGCAAACAGCAGGAAAGAGGTGCGGAACAACGCAATTGCAGCGATCGCGCCGCCAAGCGCCGTAATCGCCGCGCCAGTCATGAAGCCGGGCCTGCGACCCAGCGCGCGCATCAGCATCGCAGCCGGCAAAGCGCCGAGCGCGACACCGACATTGAAGCCGGTCACCGGCGCCGTCGCCAGCGAGGTGTCCATGCCGTTCAGTTGCAGAAGGTAAAATCCGGCCAGGCCGCCGAGCGAAATGGAAATCGGCGCGGCCGACCCGACGATCGACTGCGACGCCGCCAAGGTCAGCGCGGTTCGCTTCGCGCTCGCTTCGGAGATTTCGACCGTCTGATGCATGACGGGGCCCTTATGCTCCCGCCTTGCGATCCTTCGCAATGCGGTCAAGCACCGCATTGACGAGCCGCGGCTCCTCGCCGTCCTCGTAGAAGGCGCGAGCGATGTCGACATATTCCGAGATCGCCACGGCCGGCGGCAGATCCTTGATGGTGGTCAGCTCGAACACCCCTGCCCTGAGAATCGCCCGCAGGGTCGAATCCAGCCGCGACAACGGCCAGTCGTCCGTCAGCGCGTTGCGGATCATCGGATCGAGCTGCTTCTGGCGGCCGACGACGCCCGACAGGATCGAGCGGAACCATGCGGCGTCCGCCTCGCGATACTGCACGCCGTCGATCTCCTTGCCGAGGCGGAATGTCTCGTATTCGGCAGCCGTTTCGAGCACGCCGCCACCGGACACGTCCATTTGATAGAGCGCCTGTACCGCCGCGAGGCGCGCAGCGCCGCGCTTGTTGGCCGGCTTCGGGGCTGCGTCGCGGCCCGCCGGTCTTTTCTTGTCTTCCAATTTAGTCATCTGCACCCAGTTGTTCGCGCAGCGCGATCATGGTCAGCGCGGCGCGGGCGGCAAATCCGCCCTTGTCCTTCTCGGTTCGCCGTGCGCGGGCCCAAGCCTGCGCCTCATTCTCGACGGTCAAAATCCCGTTTCCGATGGCCGCCGACTCCTCGACCGACAGGTTGACCAGAGCGCGGCTGGACTCGTTTGCGACGATATCGAAATGGTGGGTCTCCCCACGGATCACGACGCCCAGAGCGACGAAACCGCTATAGTCCTCGTCGCCCTCCAGGGCGAAAGCGATCGCCGCCGGGATCTCCAGCGCACCGGGAACGGTGACCACATCCCACGTCGCCCCCGCCTCTTCCAGAGCCGCCGTCGCCCCGTCGAGAAGCGCTTCGGACAGGCCTTCATAAAAGCGTGCCTCGACGATCAGCAGATGCGGTTTTTTGGTAGCCATGGAAGGGAGGTCTCCGCGGAAATCGGTTCGGGCGTGGCCTACGCCTCTTTGGCGGTATCCGCAAGGCGTTTCACATAGCGCTCGACATAGCGCGCGATCTGGTCGATTTCGAGGTTGACGGCATCGCCGACCTGCCTCTCGCCCCAGGTCGTCACCTCCTGCGAATGGCGGATCAGCAGCACGTCGAAAACGTCGCCTTCCACCCCGTTAACGGTCAGCGAGGTGCCGTCCAGCGTCACAGATCCCTTTGGCGCGATATAGCGGGAAAGATGTGCCGGCGCCTCGATGTGGAAGCGCACCGCTTCGCCCTCTTCCGCACGGCCGACGATGATCGCCTTGCCGTCGACATGGCCGGACACCATGTGCCCGCCATATTCGTCGCCGGCCTTCATGGCCCGTTCCAGGTTGATATTCGTGCCGACCTGCCAGTCCGATATCGTGGTGAGGCGTAGCGCCTCTTCCCACGCCTCGACCTCGAACCAGCGCGAATTGCTGCCGGCCGCCGCCTTGTCGACTACGGTCAGGCAGACGCCCGCGCAGGCAATCGACGCGCCGATATCGATGGTCTCGGGATCATAGGCGGTCTCGATGCGCAACCGGCGTCCCTTGTCGCGCTCGGAAATCGCGGCCAGACGGCCGATATCGGTAACAATGCCGGTAAACATCAGCCTCTCCGCTTGAACTCGTAGCACCGGTCCGCGCCGAAGACCCACTCGCCGTCCGGCTCGTATTCGGCCGGCAACAGCGCACGGGTGAATGGCGCTGCAATACCGTTGGCACCGACGACGACATCGCTTTCGAACAGCACGATGCGATCGGCAAGTCCCTCGTCCAGGAAGGATTTCGCGACGGCCGCGCCGCCCTCGACGAGGACGCTCGACAGCCCAAGCGCCGCGATGTCCTCCAATAATTCCGGCAGCGCGACACGGCCGTCATGCTCGTCGCAGGCGATCAGCCGCGCCCCTGCGCCTTCGAGGATTTGAGCAGCCTCGGATTCGGGTTCGACGGTGGCGATGGCAAGCGGCGCTTCCGCGATCGACCGGACCAGCCGCGAGCCAACGGGCAGACGCGCCTTGCGGTCGAGCACGATGCGCATCGGCGAGCGCTGTTCGAGGCCCGGCAGCCGGCAGGTCAATTCCGGATTGTCTTCCAGCGCCGTGCCGATCCCGATCAGGATCGCGTCATGCTCGGCGCGCAGGACATGGCTTTGGGCGCGCGCCGCATCGCCGGTGATCGGCACCTGCCCGGCGGCCGCGCGGCCGATCATCCCGTCGGCGGAAACCGCGAGCTTCAGGGTCACTTCGGCGCGTTTCTTCGATGATCGCGTCAGATAGCTCGACAGGACCGATCGCGCCTCATCGGCGAGTACGCCGGGCACGACCTCTATGCCCCCTGCCCGCAATATCTCGTAGCCTCGGCCGGAAACGCGCTCGTCCGGATCGGTCGCCGCGGCGACAACACGGGCGATGCCCGCCGCGACAAGCGCGTTGGCGCAGGGCGGCGTGCGTCCATGATGGGCGCAGGGTTCGAGCGTTACATAGGCGGTCGCGCCGCGCGCCCTTTCACCGGCCTCGGCCAGCGCAACCGGCTCGGCATGAGGCCGTCCGCCAGGCGCGGTCACGCCCCTGCCGACGATTACCGGACCGTTTCCCTCATCGGCGACGATCAGCGTGCCGACCGACGGATTGGTCCCTGTCCGTCCGAGATGGCGGCGCGAATAGCGGATGCAGGCCGCCATGAAGCGGCGATCGAGTTCGGTGACATTTTCCATGGCAGCGCTTAAGTGGCGCTAATCCTTCGGCGGCGCAACAGCTTCTTCGCCCTCGGACGGCAGATTGCCGCCGAGTTCGCCGAGAAGATCCTGGAAGTCCTGCGGTTCGCGGAAGTTCTTGTAGACCGAGGCGAAGCGCACATAGGCGACGTCGTCCATGCCCTTCAGCGCTTCCATGACCAATGTCCCGATATCCTCGGCGGGAATCTCCTGCTCGCCGGAGGATTCGAGCTGGCGTACAATGCCGGAGACGGCGCGCTCTACACGATCCGGGTCTATCGGCCGCTTGCGCAGCGCAATCTCGAAGGAGCGGGCCAGCTTGTCGCGGTCGAAGGGCACCTTGCGCCCGCTCTTCTTGATCACATAGAGATCGCGCAGCTGGACGCGTTCGAATGTCGTGAAACGGCCGCCGCAGTCGGGGCAGACGCGGCGGCGACGGATGGCGGCGCCGTCCTCGGCGGGACGGCTATCCTTTACCTGGGTGTCCAGGGACTGGCAAAATGGGCAGCGCATTCGCGCGTGCTAGCCCATATAGCCATAGATCGGGAAGCGCTCGGTCAGCGCGACCACATCTTTTTTCACCGCTTCCTCGATGCCGGAATTGTCGCCATCCGGACCGGCCTGACGCAGACCGTCGAGAACCCGGGCGATCAGCGTGCCGATCTCGCGGAACTCGGCCTGGCCGAAGCCGCGTGTCGTGCCCGCCGGTGTGCCAAGGCGAATGCCCGACGTGACGAAGGGCTTTTCCGGATCGAACGGAATGCCGTTCTTGTTGCAGGTGATGTTGGCGCGGCCAAGCGCGGCTTCCGCGGCCTTGCCGGTCACTGTCTTCGGACGGAGGTCCGCCAGCATCAGGTGATTGTCGGTGCCGCCCGACACGATGTCGACGCCCTGCTCCTTGAGGCTCTCGGCGAGCGCCTTGGCGTTGGCGACGACCGACTGGGCATAGGACTTGAATTCCGGCTTCAGCGCTTCACCGAAGGCAACGGCCTTGGCGGCGATAACATGCATCAGCGGTCCACCCTGGAGCCCCGGGAAGACGGCGGAGTTGATCTTCTTGGCGATCGCCTCGTCATTCATCAGGATCATGCCGCCGCGCGGACCGCGCAGCGACTTGTGGGTCGTGGTCGTGACGACATGGGCATGCGGGATCGGCGACGGATGGGCGCCGCCGGCGACGAGACCGGAAATATGCGCCATGTCGACCATCAGATAGGCGCCGACCGCATCGGCGATCTCGCGGAAGCGTTTCCAGTCCCAGATGCGCGAATAGGCGGTGCCGCCGGCGATGATCAGCTTCGGCTTGCTTTCCTCGGCCTGGGCCGCGATCGCGTCCATGTCGAGCAGGTGATCGTCTTCGCGAACGCCGTAGGAAACGACATTGAACCATTTGCCCGACATATTGACCGGGGAACCATGGGTCAGGTGGCCGCCCGAATTGAGGTCCAGGCCCATGAACGTGTCGCCCGGCTGGAGCAGCGCGAGGAAAACGGCCTGGTTCATCTGCGAACCGGAATTCGGCTGGACATTGGCGTACGCGCAGCCGAACAGCTTTTTGGCGCGCTCGATGGCGAGTTCCTCGGCGATGTCGACGAACTGGCAGCCGCCATAATAGCGCTTGCCCGGATAGCCCTCGGCATATTTGTTCGTCATGATCGAACCCTGGGCTTCCAGCACCGCGCGGGACACGATGTTCTCCGACGCGATCAGCTCGATCTCGTGACGCTGACGGCCGAGTTCATTCTGTATCGCCGAGAAGATCTCGGGGTCACGGTCGGCCAGCGGCTCGGTGAAAAACGCGTCCGAATACGCCTTTGCGGAAGCCGCGCTGTTCTGGGACATCGATACCATTCCTTTCCAAATGCGGGGAAAATCGCCTGTTGCGGGGCGCATTATCACGTATGCCCGGCCACTTCCATTGCCTGAACGCGAATTGCGCAGCCGTTTTCAGGTGACTGCCGCAAAGCTTGCCGGAAAGGACGAAGGCCGGTGGAGCCGATGCCTCAGAGGGTCGTAGAGGACGAACTCAACTGCAGGGAATCGACACCGTCCCGGGCGTAAATATCGTCTCGGAAATGGACGACCGCGCCGGTGGACCAGGCTGAGATATACACGAAGTAAACCGGCACCGGATCCACGAGCTCGATCTCGGTGTTCTCGCCGGTCGCGATGACCGCCTCGATCTGGCTTCGCGACCAGCCGGGCGTGCTGCGCAGCAGCCAGGTCGTCAGTTCGCGGACATTGTGAACACGCACGCAGCCCGAGGATTCGAAGCGCAGGAGCTGGCCGAAAACGCTCTGCTGCGGCGTATCGTGCATGTAGACCGCATGCGGATTGGCGAAATTGATCTTGGTCGAGGACATGGCGTTGATCTTGCCGGGGTCCTGACGGAAGCGCAGATTCATGGTCAGCGCCTCGTCGGTCGACCAGTCGACAAGTTCCGGCGGCACCTCGTTGTTCTGCGGATCGAACAGACGAATATTGTTGCGCGTCAGATAGGTCGGATCCTTGCGCATCAGCGGAATGATGTCCTTCTGGATGATCGACTTCGGCGCTGTCCAGTAGGGATTGAGAATCACCTCGTAGATCTTCGAATTGAGGATCGGCGTCTGGCGGTCGACCTTGCCGACGATCGCCTTGTGGTTCTGCGCCACGCGGCCATTCTCGACCGCCTCGATCTCGGCGGCCGGGATGTTGACCATCACATAGCGGTCGCCGAGGAAGCCGGACATCGAGCGCAGCCGCACGAGATTGGTCTCGAGCTGGCCGAGACGCACATCGGCCGGGACGTTGAGTGCCGAAAGCGTCACATTGCCGATGACACCGTCTGCCGGCATGCCGTGGCGTTGCTGGAAGCGTCGCACGCCCGCATCGAGAAATGTGTCGAACACATCGCTGTCGCCGGAATTCGACGGCAGGTCGCCGGAAATCTTCAGCCGCTGGCGCAACTGGCGGACTGCCGGATCCTTCGACCCGACCTTCAGGCGCTGGGTCAGATTGACCTGTGGCCAGCCGCCGCGCGCGACGATGCCCTGATAGGCGACGATCGCCTGCTCGACATAAGTGGCCGTGGCCGGGCTCAGGATCGGCTGGCGCGTCTTCACCTCGGGGCTGCGGGTGCCCACGGCGTCGAACTGGTCGTCCCAGTTCCCGCGGCGCGGCGATTGCAGGATTTCGGTGAGCGGTTCCTGCGCGGCGGCTTTCGAAAGACCCGCTGCCATCGCTCCGACGGCACCTATTCCCTTCAGGAAAGTCCGTCGATCGCCATTACCAATTCCGCTCATGATCCACCTGCTATGCGCATATTAGAAGACCGTGTCAGAGCCATATGGTGGCCCTCCGGTCTTGTCGTCAACCTGTTAAAGCGGATAGCCCGGTCACGGTTCCGCGATCAAGCCAACAAAGGCCAAACCGGTCAAAGCGCCCCGCCAGTGGCCCTTGCCGTCAGGGTCGCAGGTCCCACAGGAATATGGCCAATTGATGTTGGGTGCGGGTACCCCCGGCTCCCCGGGATTTGGCGACAGGCAACCGCTGCGCGGGGCTTGTGGCGTGCACCGGAAACGAATCGAACCGGGCGCAGCCAAGGCCGCGCCCGTCCGGTTATCCAGCAGCGGAATGAAATCAGAGGCGATAGAGGATCGTATCGTTCCAGAAGCGGTCGAGACGCTGCATGATGCGGTTCATTGCCTGGAATTCGTCGGTGCCGATTCCTCCCACGGTCTCGATCGAGAGAATGTGGCGGTTGTAGAGTTCGGCGACCGTGTTGGCGACATCCCTGCCCTTCTCGGTCAGGCTGATGCGCACCGAGCGGCGGTCGGTCTTCGACTTGCGGTGGTCGACGAAACCGAGTTCCACGAGCTTCTTCAGATTGTAGGACACGTTGGAGCCGAGATAGTAGCCCCGCGAGCGCAGTTCGCCGGCGGTCAGGATGCTGTCGCCGATGTTGAACAGCAGCAACGCCTGGACAGCATTGATGTCGCTCCGGCCGGCGCGGTCGAACTCGTCCTTGACGACATCAAGCAACCGGCGATGCAGACGCTCGACGAGCTGCAGGGATTCCAAGTACAACTCACGAACACTTGTTTCCGACGACTTAACGGGCTTTGCGCCCACCATGTTGGTCGCATTCATCATGATCAGATTGCCTCTCTGTTATGTCGGTGATTGTTTTTTGTTTTCACCGTTGAGGGGCAAACTACCCAATGCGACTAAAATTCGACTTAAACACCTAAGTTAACGGGTCATTACCCGCCGTTCCTTTCGAAAGGCGGTTAACAATCAGTGAACGCGGTCGCGGTAGCGCTGCAGCCCGATGACGATCAGGATCGCCGCCAGCACGGTCAGCGCGACGATGTGGCCGAAAACGACCATCGGCCGCGAGATATAGCTGTCGGACCAGACGCCGTAGACGGCGATCTCGAGGATGCTCGCGGCAGCCCACAGGACGACGCCCCAGGAGGTCAGCATCCACAGCCCCATCGAGGCGCAAGGCAGGAGGACAGCCAGCACCACCCACGGCACCTGCCAGTGGACCGGCAACTCGTCGAACCGCGGCAGGTCCGCATTGCCGATGCCCGTCAGCTGCGACCAATAGGAAATTCCGGAAATCATCGCGATGATAGACATCAGCCGCAGGAACCAGACGAAGACGACCTCGGCCGTTGTCGGCAGCTTCTCTTTCATCCCTTCGCTTGGCGTATCCACGCTTTCGTACCCTGCGATTCTTTGTCCCGTTCGATCGATAGCCTCTCAGGCGACGCCATGCTAGGCAAACCGGAATCGGACTATCCCTATCGACAGGATCGCGACATGGCACGCAACGTTGACGAAATCACCGGAAGCAAGCGGCTGCGCCGTATGCGCAAGGCGGACTGGTCGCGCCGCCTGGTGCGCGAGACGGAACTGACGGTCAACGACCTGATATGGCCGATCTTCCTGATCGAGGGCGAGAACCGCGTCGAAGACATCGCCGCGATGCCGGGCGTCCAGCGCCTCAGCGTAGACCGGGCCGTCAAGGCGGCCGAGGAAGCAGCCGGCCTCGGCATTCCGGCGATCGCCACTTTTCCGAATGTCGCCATGGAAAAGCGCGACACGACGGGCAGCCATGCGTTGGACGACGACAATCTGATCAACCGGGCCACGCGCGCCATCAAGGCGGCGGTCCCGGAGATCGGCATCATAACCGACGCGGCGCTCGACCCTTTCACAGATCACGGCCATGACGGGATCCTGCGCGACGGGATCATCGTCAATGACGAGTCGGTCGCCCAGATCGCCAGGGCGGCTGTCGGCCAGGCAGCAGCCGGCGCCGATATCATCGCGCCCTCCGACATGATGGACGGACGCATCGGCGCGATCCGCGATGCGCTCGACGAGGCGGGTTTCCAGGACGTCGCGCTGATGTCCTATGCGACCAAGTTCGCTTCGGCCTGCTACGGCCCTTATCGCGAGGCGATCGGGACGTCTGGCCTGCTGAAGGGCGACAAGAAGACCTATTACATCGACCCGGCCAACACCGAAGAGGCGCTGCGCGAGACGGAGGCCGATCTGGCTGAAGGCGCGGACATGGTCATGGTCAAGCCCGGCCTGCCCTATCTCGACATCTGTTACCGGGTGAAGGAGACCTTCCAGGTACCGACCTATGTCTACCAGGTGTCCGGCGAATACGCGATGATCGAGGCTGCGGCGGCGCATGGCTGGATCGATGGCGAACGGATCATGATGGAGAGCCTGCTGGCCTTCAAGCGCGCGGGCTGTGATGGCATCCTGACCTATTTCGCGCCGCGCGCGGCGCGGTTGCTCAAGGGATAGCCGGGCAGCCGCGCTCTTGATATCGCGGGCCGGCCATCCCACTTCGATGCCGTAAACAGGGCATCGACATGCAAAACAGTTCGACATTCGAAAACGACGGCGGCACCTATGCGGACCGCTTCGACGACTGGCGTCTTTTCGACGGCGTCCGTACGCGGCGCATCTTCGCGTTTCTCATCGACTATTTGATGGTGTTCGTGCTGATCGTCGTCGCGGTGCCGGTGATCTTTCTGCTCGGCTTCGCGACTTTCGGGGCGGCATGGCTGCTCTACGCCATTATTGGCCCGCTCGTTGCTCTTGCCTATGTCGGCTGGACCGTCGGCGGACCGTCGCAAGCGACGATCGGGATGCGCCTGATGGACATCCGTCTGGAGCGCTATGACGGCCGGCGAATCGACTTCATCACCGCCATCGTCCACGCGGTTCTGTTCTGGGCGTCGGCGGTGATTTTCCTGCCGCTTCTGCTCGCGCCGCTGTTCCTGGAGGACAAGCGGACCCTGCATGATCTTGCTCTTGGGACAGTTGTTGTACGTTCAAGCCGCTGAGGCCGCTTTCGGCGTATTGACCTTTCGGCCTTTCTCGCCAAATCTTCGCGGTGAAGCGAAACGGGCGGCATGACACAGCACTCACCGAAATCACCGCAGTTCTTTCTGACGTCTCCGTCGCCCTGCCCCTATCTGGACGGGCAGCACGAACGCAAGGTGTTCACCCATCTCGTGGGCGAAAAGGCCTCCGAGATGAACGACCTGTTGACCCAGGGCGGCTTTCGCCGCAGCCAGAACATCGCCTACCGCCCGGCCTGCGAAACCTGCCGCGCCTGCGTCTCGGTGCGCATCCTCGCTGACCGGTTCGAGCCGTCGAAAAACATGCGCCGCATCGCCGGGGTCAACATGGACCTGGTCGGCGTCGAGACCGGGGCCGAACCGACGAGCGAGCAATATTCGCTATTCCGCCGCTATCTCGACGCCCGCCACAACAAGGGCGGCATGTCGGAAATGACCGTGCTCGACTATGCAATGATGGTCGAGGACACGCATGTCCCGACCAGCATCATCGAATACAGGCGACGCGGACCGGACAGTTTTGTCACCGGGCGCGGCGAAGGCCCGCTGATCGCCGTCGCCCTGTCGGATCGCATGGCCGACGGTTTCTCGATGGTCTACTCCTTCTTCGATCCCGAACAGACGCGCCGTTCGCTTGGCACCTGGATGATCCTCGATCATATCCAGCGCGCCCGCAGCGAAGGCCTGCCGCATGTCTATCTCGGCTACTGGGTCGAGGGATCGCGCAAGATGGAATACAAGACCCGCTTCCGGCCGCAGGAACACCTGACCGCGTCGGGATGGGAACTCCACGAAGACTGACCGTTCCCTGACAACATGACCCCACACCAGAAAGGGCTCCTGCTCACGGGCTTTGGCGGGCTTGTCCTGAGCTTCGACATTCCCGTCTTGCGGCTCGCCGATGGCGACATATGGTCGGTGCAGTTCATACGCTATGGTCTGGGACTGTGCGTGATGCTGCTCTTGTGGAGCGGGATCAGCCTGTGGCGCAGGCGTCCGGTCACCCTTCTGCCCGGCAGGATCGGCATCCTCGTCGCGCTCCTCTATGGCTGCTCTGCGCTGACTTTCATCGGGGCCATCTTCCATACGGCGGCGGCGAATGTCGTCTTCATCCTGTCCTTCAACCCGATGTTTGCCGCCCTGCTCGGCTGGCTGGCCCTCGGTGAGCGCCCCGCCCGCGCAACGATTCTGACCATGGCGATCATGATCGGGGCCGTGGCGCTCATCGTCGGCGACGGCGTGAGGACCGGCAACTATTTCGGCGACCTGCTGGCGCTGGCCGCTTCCTTCGTGATCGCATCGGCGATCACCCTCACCCGAAAGAGCGGCCGCGACATGGGGTTCGCGCCGATGACCGGCGGCGTCCTGCCGGTCACAATTGCGCTGATCATGCTGGGGAGCGGCGGAAGCGCGGCCGCGCATGTCGAGACGCCCGCCTGGCTCGTCTTCAATGGCGCGCTGCTCATCCCGATCTCGTTCTGGTGCCTCGCCACTGGCCCCAAATATTTGAGCGGCCCCGAAGTCGCGATGTTCTACCTGCTGGAGACCGTGCTCACGCCGGTCTGGGTGTGGATGCTGTTCGGCGAAAAGCCGACACCCGCCACGCTCGCTGGCGGCGCGATCATCATCGTCGCGCTGACGGCGCATACGCTGTGGCAGCTTCGGCGCGACAGGCACCGGGTAGACCCTGTAGCCGCCTAAAAGGCCTTGAACTCGCCGCGGCCATAGCCCAGCGGCGATCCGTCCCGCGAGGCGAAGTCGAGCACGCGGCCGATCAGCACGTCATGATCGCCGGCCGAGACCGAATTCTCCAGCGCGCAATCGAACCAGGCGACAGCGCCATCGAGCACGACACGCCCGCTTTCCAGACGTGTCAGCGGCAGGCCGGCAAAGCGCTCTTCCTGCGGTCCATGGGTGAAACGCTGAACAAGCGCCTGCTGGTCCGCACCAAGAATGGAGACGCCATATCCGCCGGAGCGGGTAAACGCCTCATAGCTGCTTGCGGACCGCTGCACGCTCCACAGGACCAGTGGCGGATCCAGCGAGACCGTGTTGAAGGAATTGCAGGTCATGCCGAAATCGACGCCCTCATGGCGCGTCGTCACCACGGCGATGCCCGTGACGAAACAGCCCATCGCCCGTTTCAGGGCCGACTGGTTCAATGTTTCGAGATTGAGGTGGGCATCCGCATTCATGGTTTTCTTCCTCAAGGAATCTCCCTGCCTTCGGCCAGCGTCCACAATTCGTACCAGGTCTCGCGATCGAAGCCGACCTTCAGGCTGTCGGCAATCCTGGCGATACGCGCCGGATTGTTCGTTCCCACGACCGGCATGATCGAAGCGGGATGCGCCATAATCCAGGCCAGCGCAACCGCCTCCGGCAATACATTGTGTTCACTGGCGAGTTCGGCAAGCCTTCCCGACAACCGCGCGCCGGCCGGACTACCGGTATCGAAGAGTGCGCCGCCGCCAAGCGGCGACCATGCCATCGGCGCCAGGCCCTTCATTTGAAGCTGCGCGATCTGCCCATTTGTGAAGGCCGAACGTGCAAGCAGCCCGATCTCGATCTGGTTGGTCAGAAGCCTGTGCTTCATCGCCGATTGCAGCAGGTCGAAATCGGACGGCATGAAGTTGGAGACGCCGAGGCCGCGCACCAGTCCGTCATCGACAAGCGCATCCAGCGCCGCCGCCGTCTCCTGATGATCCATGAAAGGATCGGGACGATGGATCAGCATGAGGTCGATCACATCGACGCCGAGGCGTTTCAACGAGGTTTCCGCCGAAGCCCTGATATGCGCGGCGGAGGTGTCGTAATACTTCACGCGCCGATCCGGAAATGCGGGAGATTTCAGCATGATGCCGCATTTTGTTACCACCTGGATCTTGCTTGAGAGGCCAGGGTCTGCCGCAAGCGCCGCACCGAACAGGCTCTCGCAGCGATAGCCGCCATAGATATCCGCGTGGTCGAAAGTGGTGATGCCCTGATCGAGGCAGAGGCCGATTTTCTTCGCTACATTGGCTGGCGACGTATCCGCATCGTCGGCGAGCCGCCAGCAGCCATAGACCAGACGGCTCATTGGCGGCAGCCCGTCACCCAACGTGACCGTTGGCATATCCGTCAACGGCGCACGCCGACGCCAAGCGGCGTCTCCGGCGTTTCCGCGGGCACACGGCCATAGACTTCCGGCAACGAGCAGGTCTTAAGATGCGGAAGCACCTTATTCCCGAATATCTCGCATTCGGCCTTGTGCGGATAGCCGGACAGGATAAAGGCGCGGATGCCCATGGCGCGGTAGCGTTCGAGCTTCGAAAGGACCTGATCGACCGAACCGACCAGCGCCGCGCCGCAACCGGACCGCGCCCGGCCGACGCCGGTCCACAGATGCGGCTCGACAAATCCCTCATCGTCGGCCTTGTCGCGATTGGCGGCCTGCAGGGAGACGCCATAGGTCTTCGCGTCGAGCGCGCGGCTGCGGATTTCGCTGCCCTTCTCGTCCTCGAGTTGCGAGACCAGTTCGGCGGCGTAGTCCCTTGCCTCGGCTTCGGTGTCGCGCACGATCACATGCACCCTGAGGCCGTAATCGATGACGCGGCCATGCGCCTCGGCACGGGCGTGGACCGCCTTCATGCGTTCGGCCAGCAGATCTTCGGGTTCCGGCCACATCAGATAGACGTCGCAATGATGGCCGCACAGTTCCACCGCGTCCGGCGAATAGCCACCGAAATAGAGCAGCGGGCCACCATTTTGCTGGTAGGGCCGGACCGGATCGGTCGACAGGCCCTTGAGCCTGTAAATCTCGCCCTCGTAATCGATCGTGTCGCGCGTCCAGGCCTGCCGCAGGATTTCGACAACCTCGGTCGAGCGGCGATATCGATAGTCGCTCGGCGCGTCCTCGCCCGGGAAATTCGACGAGATGACGTTGAGCGTCAGCCGCCCTTTCATGATGTGGTCCACCGTCGCGACGGCGCGGGCCAGCATGGCCGGATGAATCTCGCCGCAGCGTATCGCGGCCAGCATGTTGATGCGCTCGGTCAGGGGCGCCATCGCCGAGACGAAGCTCCACGTATCCTGTCCCACCTGATAGGAGGACGGACAGAGGATATTGCGGAAGCCCAGCCGGTCGGCGGTGCGCACGATGTCGCTGGTATGATCCCAGGATGAGCGCAGATCGCCCTCCGGCACGCCGAGATGGCGGTAATCGTCGGAACAGATAGGCGCGAACCAGGCGACCTCGGCGGCATCGAGATCGGCGCTTTTCACCGGCACCACGGTCATTCGGCTATCCTCCCCGATCCTTGTTCACCCGGCTTTCCCAGCATAGGCAAAACGTATATCAATAGTGAATGAATTAACACCGGATGACAAGCCGAAACGGTCCCGCATAATATCATGGCGGTTCGGCCGGGGGATAAATTGACCAGCGAGAAGACCAGAGGCGGCAGCCTGCCGCTCTATTTGCAGATCGGCGAATTGCTGAGCCGGGAAATCTCGGCCGGCATCTGGCCGGACGGGTCGCGGTTGCCGACGGAGGCGGAACTCGCCGGCCATCTCGGCGTCGCCATCGGCACGCTGCGCAAGGCGCTGGCGCTACTCGAAAAGCGCGGCCTGCTGGAGCGCATCCAGGGATCGGGCACCTATGTCCGGCGCAAGGCGAAGACCGGTTCGATCTACGAGTTCTTTCATCTCGAACTGAAAAAGGGCGCCGGCCTGCCGACCGCGAAAATCCTTTCGATCGATCTCTGCGAGCGGCCGGACTTCCTGCCCTCATTCGGCGACGGATCCTCGGACAGGGCCTGGCGTATCCACCGGCTGCGCAAGCTCGGCGGCGTGCCGGCGGCACTGGAAGAGATCTGGTTCGATGCGCGCCATGCGCCGAAGCTGAAGGCGGGCGACATCCCGGAATCGCTGCATCTGTTCTATCGCGAGCGGCTCGGCTTCTGGATCGCGCGGGTGGAGGACAAGGTCTCGGTCTCCCCCTGCCCCGGCTTCGCTCCGAAGGACGGACCGTTCACGCCGGGCGCGCCGCTCGGCTTCGTCGAGCGAGTGTCCTGGGGCAATGCCGACACGATCGCGGAATATTCGCGCAACTGGTTCGACCCGGAAACGGTCTGCTACGCCGCGCGCTGGGTTTAGTCCGGACCGCCGAACCAGTCATCTAGAAAGCCGGCATACCAGCGCTTGATCGCCGCATCATGCGCGGCGAAGCCCCTGTCCTGCTCCTCGATGGTCTGGGTGCCAGCCTGGCCGATCATGGACGCGAATTCGTCCTGCCACTGGTCGAGTATGAGGCGCGTCACCTCGGGGTGGAACTGGAGGGCGAAGGTCTTGCCGCCATAGACGAAGGCCTGGTTCTCGAAGACCTCTCCATAGGCGAGCGGCGTCGCGCCCCTGGGCATCTCCCAGCCCTGGCTGTTGCCGGCCAGAACCTTCATGCGCTCCGGGAAGTAGCTGCGGCCGGCACCCGTCGGGTAGAGATCGTAATAGCCGAAGGTCGCGTGGTCTTCGGGGTGGAAATCGACCCGAGCGCCGAGCATGTGCGCGAGCATCTGCGAGCCGAGGCAGACGCCGACCACCGGCACGCCGAGTTTCATGGCGCGTTCGGCGAAACGCATTTCCTTTTTGAGGTAAGGCGCGTCCTCGAGTTCGGTGACATATTGCGGACCGCCCATCAGCATGATTCCGGCCTCGTCGCCCGAAAGATCCGGCAGCGCCTCGCCCCGCCAGGGCTCGACGACCCGGACATCGAAGCCGCGCCCGGAAAGATGGCGTCGGCCGAAATCCGGCTCGGCGATCCGCCAATGCTCTATGACATGGATCGTCCGCGGCATGGAGGGATCAAAGCGTCCGCTTGCCGATCCAGCGTTGCCAGCTTTCCGCCGTGCCGTTGAAGACGTTCAGATCGATATGGCCGTCGACGCCGCCCGAAAGACCCGTGCCGGAATATTGCCAGAAGGCCCAGTCCCGGTCCGGATAGACCTGGCTCGGATGGGCGATCACGGAACGCAGCCAGAAGGAATACTCGCTGAACTGGCCGCGCAGATTGTCGGCGTAGAAGTCCGGCGCCGTGTAGATGATCGGCTTGACGCCGTAATGGCGCTCCAGGATGTCCATGAAGGTCTTCATCTCGGACAGCACATGGGTGCGGCCGGGGCGCTTGCGGCAATTGCGCGAATGGGCGTTCCACTCCACGTCGATCACCGGCGGCAGCGCGCCCTCGGCCTTCGGCACATTGCGGATGAACCAGGCGGCCTGGTCCTTCGCCGTCGAGCACCAGTAATAGAAATGATAGGCGCCGCGCGGAATGCCGGCATTGGCCGCGCCTTTCCAGTTCTTCTCGAAGGCCACGTCCATGTGATCGTCGCCCTCGGTCGCCTTGATGAAGGCGAAGGAGGCGCCGTGGCGGCGCAATTCGTTCCAGTCGATATCGCCCTGATATTTGGACACATCGACGCCATGCACCTCGAAGGGCTTCGGCGAAGCGCCCTTGAACGGAACCGGCTTGGCGTCGGAGAAGCGCGCGCGATAGATCGTCTGGCGATGCGACTTGGTCAGCGTGCCGGGCGGCGGCGCGAACGCCACCTGCTCCACCGGCAGGACGCCATCCGGGAATTTCGCCGCGCGCGCCGCCGAAACCGGCGTACCGCCCGCAAGCGCGGTCAGGATTTCCTCGTCGCTTACCTTGCCTTTCGGCGTCGGCGTGCCGATCGATGAAACGACCTCGCTCGACGGCTTCAGATCGAGCGCATCGATCCGGGAGGCTCCGGTGCAACCGCTGACGGCCATTGCGAGAAGGACTGGAAGGACAAAACGCATAATTACCCGTGACGCAAAACAGTGTGGGTTTACGGCGCGGAACTCCGCGCCAAGGGACAAGCGTTAACGGAAAATGACTAAGGCCGAGTCAATTCGAATGATTAATGGAGGGTGAATCCGAGGTGGCGGGTGTCCGGGTTTGCCCGGGGGAAGTCGAAGCTGATGCGGTCGCTCACATGTTAAACATCGCGACCCCCTCTCTTGCGATTTCTAACACTTAGCTGTCGCTAAGATGTTGAAATCGCTTTCTCCCCCGCAAGGAGGGAGAGTGGGCGCGCGTCATCGGCTTCGCGCCTTTCTTTCTCTATCTACGCCATTTCAAAGAACCCGGGCGACAGCCCGCAAGGCCGACCGGCCGTCGGCCACTTTTGGCCGCCCATGCGGAGGCGTTCCCGCGCAGCGGGAACTGCCGTGAGCTCAAACAAACTGGAAGACGGGCGGTCGAGGGATCGCTCTGTCTAAATTGTATATGCGGTCCTTCGACCGCCCCTCGGCTGCTTCCGGCTCCGGTCGCCCTACGCCCGGGACCCGCAAGGTCCCGACTGGCCGCCACATGGCCTTTGTCTCCCTCTTGCGGAGGGGCCGCTTGGCGGGGCGGTTTCCGAGAGAGTAAGGCGGCAAGCCGCCGGGCTCTCTCACGTCGCGTACCGTCTCCGGCCTGCCTCCGGGGCTGGTCCCCGATGCGGAAACCTCTTTCCGCACGGCAGGCGCCGACCCTTTCCCCGTTCGCCGGTGTGCACCCGGGCTTCCAATGAAAGGGCAACATCGAGGGTAAGGGAGGTTGGACGGCGGTGGATAAATTATCGAAAGAAAACGCCCGGAAAACTCGCTTCCCTGGCCGCGAACCTAAGCAACGCATTGAAAGAACATTAATACAATGTTAATCGTAAATAGAGGCATAGAATTTTGGCTTTTTGGGTGAGTCAAAATAACATGCCCTAGAGTAAGCATAAGTTATAAGTAAGTTAATCGTATTCAACAGGGGAGAAATATGGTGGTTGGAAAATATAAATTAGTCTCAACAGCCTTGATAATAGCAGCTCTGTCTGCCTTGAGCCTGCCTGCAAGTGCATCGTCGTTCAATCCTTTCATCATTCGCGATGCCGCTGAAATTAATGATCTCGGTGGCGGCAAAACCGAGTTTGTGACTGATGTGACCGGTGAAAAGGCCGGCCTCGGATCGAACGACATCAACGGCATGACGTTGGGGTCTATCTCCAACATCAGCATTGAACGCTTCGATGATATAACCCGATTTACAGCGGGGAGCGGGCCTGCCGTCGCGCCATACCTCAACTTCTGGATAACGGATGGCACGCACTATGCGGTCGTTGCCAACGAACCGTCGAACCCGGCTTTTCAGCCGCTTTACAATGACGGTTACAGCCTGAGTTTTGCCGACCTGAGCGACAAGGTTGCCAAAATCTATGAGACTTCCGACAAGTCCTGGTTGCCGAATGCCGGGGTCGGACTGAAGTTTGCAGATCTGGCATCCTTCGTCATCATGGCGCCGACCATCGCAGAGCTAAACGCCGGTTGGCTGGGACTGGGCACGGGCGCACCGCGCGAATTTGGCACCAACGTTGCCTATGGGGTAAACTGGGTGTTCGGCGATACATTGAGTAACTATGTAACCGACCAAACCGGCTATATCGTCGCCAACGCATCAGTTTCCGCTGTGCCGCTTCCCGCGGCGGCCTGGCTTCTGCTTTCCGCGATCGGATTGCTCGGTTGGAAAGGCCGCAAAACGGCCTGACTTCGTAATTGAAAAACTGATTTTTGACAGAGGCGCGGTCAATGACCGCGCCTCATTTTTTTGCCTCGATCCGCGCCCTCAGCCGAACTGCCACCCTATTGATTGCAGGTCATTTTGTTGTTGCAATTCATGATCTTACTTTTTATTTCGATCATGTTTGAACTGGGGTTTGGGTACTGATTTATGACTGATTTCTGCAATCGGGCGTCTGCTCACGCAGCGCGCTGGCTCTCTTCGCTTTTTGTTTTGGTTTTCTTGACGCTTCCCGCCAAATCGGAGGTACTCATCACCGTTGAGGAGCTCTCCGGCAATGTCGTGTTTTCCTACAGCGGAAGCATCGACCTGACCGGCCTGAGCGTCGCTGGCAGCACCAACGGGGCGGCATTTGTCACACCGCGATTCACGAGTTCGGCTTCAGCGCTCGGGATCGGGAACAATGTCAGCATGTATGGATATGCAGGGAGTGTGATGCCGGCATTTGGAACGGCAGGCTTCATGAATGGCATCGCCACAGGACCGGGCTTTTCCATTTTCGCCAATGGTTACATCGCGCTGGCCCAGAACTACGTTTCCGGCAGCCTGATTTCCGGAACGCTTACGATCCTCAACCAGACCGTCGCATCCCTGGGTTTGATCGACGGCATATACAAGAGCACGTTGGCCAATGGTGATTACGCGCAGTTGACGATCGGGTCAGCCGCAGTTCCGCTTCCAGCGGCATTGCCGCTTCTCGGCGGCGCAATGGCCGCGTTCGGACTTGTTGGCTGGCGCCGCCGCCGCCAATCGAACCTGCGCGCCTGACGGCTCCTCTCGAGGGCGAGGTTATCGCCGATCTCCATGCGTTTGTTACCTGCGAGGCGAACGACAGGGTCGCGTCGATCCGCAAAAAGGCGATGCCCGTCATCCTGACCGAATCGGAAGAAACGGGCATCGATTAGGTCGAATGACGGCCATTGACCGCGTTCATGCTTTGTTCGATATGATCGGGGCATGGCCGGCCCTATCCGCACCCTTCGTCAAGCTGCCCGACACGGGATGATCCTCTCGGTCACCTGCCGGAAATGCGAGCATCTCGGCCAGTTCATGGCGAGCGACGTCATGCAATTCGTCAATCCAGCCCGCGAGATCGAGGACCTGCCCTTCCGCTGTGGCGATTGTGGCACGAAGGACTGCGCGATCAAGGCCAGCGAATATGACTATGACCGCAAGCCGAAGATCGTCGTCTGGCGGCCGATGCGGTTGCGGTAGAGTTGTCAAAGACGACATCACCATTGTTCCCAAAGCAGCCGCCGTGCCGTTTCGTCCGGGAGATCGATGCCCATATCCGCCAGACGGCCAGGCAGTTCGCGCAGATCGGAAGGATGCAGCCCGAAATGCTGCGCTAGATAGGCTTTCGCGTTCATTCTTATCCCGACATCCTCTATGGCGCCGCCGTCCTTTTCGAGCGGCTCATAAAGAAGTCTCGCAAGAACCGGAACCGCGAGATCCGGCGCCCATGCCTCGGCGGACCCGGCCGCCCAGAGGCGAATATTCGGTTTGGAATGCGTGAGGAGCTTGTCGAGTTCGCTCCTGCCGGCCTCCGTCTCTCGCAGCCGGCGGACCGCATGCGTCATGCGCAGCGCATATTTGTTGGCGCTTGGGACGTCATCCCTTCGGATCGCCTTTTCCCAGAACATTTGGTTTTCGAGAAGTGTCTTAACGTCTTTCATAGCCGGTATACGGGTCTCCATTCGGGACGTAGCCATTTTTCGCATAACATTCCGCTATGAGATCAAGGCCATAATTAAACTGCTGAGCAAAAGTCCACCTCGAAACAACAAAACGCGTCCTCAACCCAGTTTCTTTGTAAAAAGAACCCATTTCTGCATTTATACAATAATGAACTTTATCGGGTAGAGAAATAATATTATCTGTAGAATGAATGACCTCAGGCGGGAATACGCCGTCTCTAGCCAATCGCTTTTCAACGATATGGTGCCAATGGTGATTACGCCCTGCTGGCCCCAGGTGCTTTCTCAGCTCTTTCTCATCTTTAAACCGCATGATCTCGTGATCAGAGCGGCGAGAAGAAGGGGACCCAATCCGTCCTGTCTCAGAGTCGAAATGACCGTCCTTGAGAAAGCCATCATTGGGATCCCAGCGGTGCGGCATTCTGCGAAGGAATGGCGCAACCCTCTTCCCGGTTTCATAGAGCCTTGCCGCAATCGGCGCTCCGCGCGCAATAACCGGCAGCAATGTCTGAACGACCGCGACCTGAACACCGCCGCCGTTTGTCCACTGGCCGCCGTCAGGATTGCCGCGAGGCTTGCGTGGCTGGCTTCGCCAGTCCGGGTTGTATTTAAGGACATAAGCCAGCCGTAGGGCCGCCGCCTCGATGCCCAAGCCGGCGAGCCTTTGCCGAATAGCCGTAAGCCGGCCTTTTTCTCGATGTATGTGCACCTTCCGCGCTCCATTGATCTGCTGCGATCAGCGTATGCGCGGTATGGTTGTGGTGGACGCATTCTATCCGCCCACGACTGCCGAGAACGGCTACTCGTCAAACAATTCAATCAGATAGGGTACCGAACCAAACTATTCGGGACAGTACCTATCCACCAAAAAACACCCCGCCCCTCGTTTCCGAGGAGCGGGGCGCTCAAATCCAACCCCTTTGACTTAGGTGCTTAGGCCGCCTTCTTCAGCGCCTCGGCGCGGGCCGGCTTCAGCGTTTCGGCCCAGACCTTCAGCTCGGCGAGCATGCCGGTCGCGCCCTGCGTCACTTCCGGCGCCGGGGCAAAGGTGCCGTCTTCGCCGATGAAGTTGAAGACGAAGGGGATCGGCACTTCCTGCGGCAACGGCATCAGCTGCACGGTGTTCATCAGCACCTTGATGGTCTGCATGGCGCGCAGGCCGCCCGAAACGCCGCCATAGCCGACGAGGCCGACCGGCTTCTTGTTCCATTCCTTGTAGAGGGTCTGGAGGGCGTTGACGGTCGAGGCGGCCGGGAAATAATCATACTCCGGCGAGACGAAGACGAAAGCGTCCGCCTTGGCGTTCACTTCGCTCCAGCGCTTGGTGTGTTCGTGCTGGTAATCCTGCATCATCGGATGCTTGGCTTCATCCAGAAGCGGCAGGTCGAAATCGGCGAGATCGACGAGTTCGACCTCGAAATCGGAATTTTCCTTGGCGAAGTCAGCCATCCACTTGCCGATCTTGGGCCCGATGCGGCCCGGACGGGTGGAGGTGACGATCACGTTGAGCTTGAGTGACATGTTCTGTCTCCTGAGTATTCGGTTGCTGGCGTTGCATCCTGGCGTGGCGCCATGTGTTTCTATGCCGCCGCCGCCAGACAAAGCCCTTCCCATCGGCAACGGGCAGTTCCCTGCCCGGTTCCGTCGCGGTGCTGAATCCGGCGATGACGTCACGGTAGGAAAAAGAAACCGGGTATTGAATTGATACCGCCGTCGCTTTTTGATACCGGGACCCTATGTAGAGGCCGTATCGCAACGCACAAGACGGCACTTTTTCGCAACCGGGTCACCATGAAGAAACCAAGTCACATCAATGAAATCGGGTCGGTCTGCCGGCCGGTCGGGGAACTTTTGGCCTCAATTGGCTCGAAATGGGTGGTTTTGGTGCTGATCCGCCTGTCGGAACGCCCCAAGCGCTTCTCCGAGCTGAAGCGCGAAATCGGCACGATAAGCCAGAAAGTGTTGACCAGTGTGTTGCGGGATCTTGAACGCAACGGCATCGTCAACCGCACCGTGACGCCCTCGATCCCGCCTCGCGTCGACTACCAGCTGACCGCACTCGGCGAATCGCTGCTCGAACCGATCCACGCGCTGGGCGTCTGGGCCGTCGACCACGAGGACGCCGTTGCCGAGGCGCGCAAGCGCTTCGAGGAACAGGCAGAGACGGTGTGAGCGCGGCGATTGTCACAATCTGCGTTCCAACCTATCATGGCGGCGTCAAACCTGCATGGAGGTGGGCATCAGCGATTTTAGCGCGCTTGAACGCGACGGTTGGGCGGACAGCGCCACAGCGGCCTCCTATGCCGAAGGGTTCGCCGGCGCGGCGCGACAATGCGTTGCCGCGATGGTCGAGGCCGTCGGCACCGTGCCGGGCATCGATGCGCTCGATCTGTGTTGCGGCCACGGCATCGTTGCAAGGGGCCTTGCGGACTCCGGCGCCACCGTCACCGGCGTAGATTTCTCGCCCGCCATGCTGGCGATGGCCCGCGAAGCCGTGCCCGAGGGCGACTTTGTCGAGGCCGACGCGGCGGCCCTGCCCTTCGAGGACGCCTCTTTCGATGTCGTGACCGCCGGTTTTGGCATCCCGCATCTGCCCGATCCCGAACATTGCTTCACGGAAGTGCGCCGCGTACTGCGCCCGGGCGGACGTTTCGCCTTCTCGGTCTGGCAGGCTCCGCCGGCGTCCCAGGCCTTCGGCTTCCTCTTCGCAGCAGTCGCCGAGCACGGCCATGAATCGGTCACCCTGCCGCCGGGACCCGGCGCACATGACTATGCCGATCTTGATACAGCCGGCCCGGCATTGATGGCGGCGGGTTTCGAAGCGCCGCGGCTCGACACAGTCGACAGCTACTGGCTCATCGACGATCCGGCGACGCCCTATGATTTCATGTATGAGGGAACGGTCAGGGGGGCAGCGCTGCTGCGCCCGCAGCCCGAAGACAACAAGGCCGCAATCCGCGAGGCAATGTGCCGGATGGTCAGGAGCCATTGCGGCGATCGCGCGCCCTGGCGTGTGGCCATACCCGCCGCGATCGTCTCGGCTCGCGTGCCGGCCTGAAAGGACCGAGTTCACGTCTTGAAGAACAGCGAAGCGAAGGTCGAGGCCTTTTATGACAAGGCCGACGCGTGGCGCGAGGAATTGCTCGCATTGTACGCGATCCTCGCCGACACCGATCTCGGGATCGAATGGAAATGGAACCAGCCCGTCTACACGGCTCATGGCGGCAACATCGGCACCATTTGGGGCTTCAAGGAAGCCTGTACGCTCGGCTTCTTCAAGGGCGTGCTCCTGAAGGACCCGGAGGGCCTGCTGGAAGCGCCCGGCGAGAACTCGCGCTCGTCGAGAGTGCTCAAGTTCCGGAGCGTCGCCGAGATCGAGGCGAAGGCAGCCCTCATCCGCGCCTATGTCGCCGAGGCGATCGCCAACGAGAAGGCCGGGCTGAAGGTCGACTTCCCGAAGGATGATCTCGACTATCCGGCCGAACTCGTCGACCGGCTCGACGCCGACCCGGATTTCCGCGCCGCCTTCGAGGCGCTGACGCCGGGCCGCCAGCGCGGCTGGGTGTTGCATTTCTCCGGGGCAAAGCAACCGGCAACGCGAACATCGCGGATCGAAAAGGCCGCGCCGAAGATTCTTGCCGGCAAGGGCATGCAGGACCGGTAGGGTCTGCCTTGTCCGCCTATGCCTCGGGCTGCCTCAGATGCGGGAAATCGCCCTCGGCGATATAGGCCTCCTCCTCGGGTGTCGAGACGCGGCCGAGGATCGGGTTGCGGTGCGGATGCCGGCCGAAACGGGCGATGATGCCGGTGACACGGATGACCTGCGAACGCATCCGTTCGGCCATTGGCGCAATCGATTCCGGCAACCGGCCGATGATCCCCTCGGCGATTCCGGACAGCCAGCGCATCCGCTGCAGATGGTCCGGCCCCTCGCAATGCGAGATGGAGATGACGAAGAAGTTCTGCTCCCAGGGCGCGAGCTGGTCGAAATCGCCATTCGCGATGCCCTCCAGCGCCAGCCGGCACGCCTTGATGTCCTGCCCGTAGGCCGCCGGCGTGTCGCGCCACAACGACCGCGGAAACTGGTCGAGCGCGATCAACAGCGCCAGCCGCCCGCGCGGCGTCCCGGCCCAATGGTCGAGCAGCCCCTTCGCCGCGGCCTCGGTCAGCTCGGCGTAATCGGCGATGATGCGTTCATCCATCCCGCCCTGCATCCGCTCCGCCCAGAACGCGCCATGCGTCTCGGGGTCGTTCCAGTGGCCGTTGTCCGGAAACCAGAGGGAGAGGACGTCTTCTGGTTGAAAAGCCTTCATCGCCACCCCGACCGTCACACGAACACGTCCACCTTCTCGAAGGTCCGGACATCCACCAGACCGACATCGGAAATTCTGAGTTCGGGGATCACCACCAGCGCCAGCAGCGAGTGCTGCATATAGGCGTTGTTGAGGGTGCAGCCCATTTCGCGCATCGCCGCGCTCAGGATTTCGGCCTTTGCGGCGACGATCTCGGCACGCTCGTCGGACATGAGGCCTGCGATGGGCATCTCGATCAGCGCCAGTTCCTCGCCCTTGGAGATCATCACCACGCCGCCGCCGACCTCGCCGAGGCGGTTGGCGGCAATCGCCATGTCCTCGCGATTGGTGCCGACCACGATCATGTGATGCGAGTCATGCGCCACCGTCGAGGCCATGGCGCAGTCCTGCGTGTAGCCGAAGCCGGAGACGAAGGCGTTGGCGACCGTGCCCGTGCCGCGATGCCGCTCGACCAAAGCGATCTGGCAGACATCGTTCGGCCGGTCCATCTCGACGATGCCGCCTTCCACCGGCAGCCGCGCCTCCAGCGCCCGTGTCGGCGCCTGGTTCTCGATCACCCCGATGACGCGCACATCGACTTCCGCCTTGCCTTTCGGCGCGGGAATGACGAAGTCGTCCGGCAGCAATTCCTTGCCGAGCTTGACCGTGTTCTTCGCCTCCGCCGGATAATCATAGGGCGGGATCTCGACCGTCAGCTTGCCATCCTTGGCGAGCTGCGCGCCGCGGCCATAGACCTCGTCGATCTTGAGTTCGGCGAGGTTGGAAACGATCAGGAAATCGGCGCGACGGCCGGGCGTGATCGAGCCCAATTCGCGCTCCAGCTTGAAATGCTGCGCGGTGTTGAGCGTCGCCATCTGGATCGCCGTGACGGGCGGCAGGCCCTGCTGAATGGCGTGACGCACCACCCGGTCCATGTGCCCTTCCTTGACCAGCGTACCGGAATGGCTGTCGTCGGTGCACAGGATGACATTGCGGCTGTCGATCCTGTGCTCGGTCACCGCCTTGATCTGTTCGGCCACGTCGTACCAGGCCGAGCCGAGCCGCAGCACAGCCTTCATGCCCTGCCGCACCCGGGCGATCGCGTCATCGGCGCGCGTGCCTTCGTGATCGTCCTCCGGCCCGCCGGCGACATAGCCGTGGAACGGCAGGCCGAGATCGGGAGAGGCGTAATGGCCGCCGACCGTCTTGCCGGCCTTCACGGTCGCCTCGATCGCCCCGACCATGGTCTGGTCGTTCGCCGCGACGCCCGGGAAGTTCATCACCTCGCCGAGTCCGATGATATTCGGCCAGGCCATGGCCTCGCCGATCTCCTGCGGCCCGAGCGACGCGCCGGCATGTTCCAGCCCCGGCGCGGACGGCACGCAGGACGGCATCTGCACGAAGACATTGACTGGCATGGCTTCGGCCTCGTCATGCATCATGCGCACGCCGGCAAGGCCGAGCACATTGGCGATCTCATGCGGATCGACGAACATCGAGGTCGTGCCGTGCGGCACCACGGCGCGGGTGAACTCGGTCACCGTGACCATGCCGCTCTCGATATGCATATGCGCGTCGCACAGACCCGGCACGAGATAGCGCCCGCGCGCATCGACCACCTTTGTGCCCGCGCCAATGCAGTGCGAGGCGTCCGGCCCGCAATAGGCGAAGCGTCCATCGACAATGGCGAGGTCCGTGGCCGGAATCACCTCGCCCGAATGGACATTGACCCACTTGCCGTTGCGCACGACGAGATCGGCGGCCTTCCGCCCCATCGCGACATTGACGAGGTCGCGGGCGCAATCGGTCCAGGGTTTCGGGGGGGCGAAATTTGCGGGCATGGTGGTCTCCGGAAAGGTTCCGTCAACCATGCCCGCGAATGAAGCGGAATTCCAGCCTCCGCGCGCCGCTCCCCCTCCAATGTTCAGGATTGGTTAGGCGAAGTGACCTAAGGTCGCCTGGGGGCATGCACACCCTTCGGCATATGGGCATGTCGGCCCGCTAAGAAGAAAAGCGAAAACACGACGATATGCCCTCACGCCTGCTTCCGTCCGGCTTAAGAGACTGGCTCGAAAGATACGCCGCGCCGACCGGCAAACCGGCGATAGACGCGCGCATTCGCGCCGCACAGATCAATGCGGCAATCCGCTTCACGCTCGGCAACATGGTGGCCAACATCATCAATGTCGCGCTGGTGACGGCGGCTATCTGGCCGACGACCCACGGTTCGCTACTGATTGCGTGGGCGTGTGCAATCTGCGGTTTCGCACTCTACAACATCTCGAAATGGCGGCGCGGACGGAAATATCTGCCGCTGGCCAATGTCCGCAAGTCAATGATCGCCAAGGCGACGGCCCATGCATTCCTCCTCGGCGCGATGTGGGGGCTTCTGCCGGCGATCTGGCTGCCGCATATCGGTCACGACCAGGAAATGCTGATCGCCACGCTCATCGCCGGCATGGTCGGCGCAGGCGCATTCTCCCTGTCGAGCCTGCCCTCCGCGGCGATGGCCTATGTCTTCGCCATTTCGGGCGGCGGGCTGATCGGCCTGATGCGCGGAGACGCACAGCATTTCGAACTCCTCTCGCTGCTGTTCCTCACCTATTCCGCGATCATCGTCTACGCCGTTCACGGAACCGCGAAATTCTTCCAGGAACGCACCATCGCGGAAGAGGCGGTCAAGGATCGCAGCGAAGTGATCGAACTGCTGCTGCGCGAATTCCAGGAAAACGGGTCCGACTGGCTCTACGAACTCGACGCCGAGCTGCGGATCGTCAATACGTCGCCGCGCATGTGCGCGGTCACGGGCATGTCGGCGACCGAGCTCGTCGGGCTCTATTTCCCCGACCTGATCCACCCGTCATATCGGGACGAGTTCCTCGCCCTCACCGGGAAAGGCGCCATCTTCCACGATTTCACCTGCGAGGTGAGTTTCGGGGAGAAGGAAACCTGGTGGTCGCTCACGGCAAGCCCGATTGCCGGAAAGCACGCCCAGACAATCGGCTGGCGCGGCGTCGGCTCGGACATCACCGTGTCCAAGCAGGCCAAGGACCGTATCGTCTGGATGGCGCAATTCGACTCGCTGACCGGCTTGCACAATCGCAGCCGGTTCCGCGAGCTTGCCGGCGAGGCCCTCGATACCGCAAAACGCAATGGCAGCCGGATCGCAATCGGCTGCCTCGACCTCGACCACTTCAAGGAAATCAACGACACGCTCGGCCATCCTGTCGGCGACGAATTGCTCAAGACGCTTGCGGCGCGCCTGACGGCCCTGCCGGGCGGTGGCGTGACGATGGGGCGTTTGGGCGGCGACGAATTCGGCGTGCTGATCGAGGATGCGGACGACCGCTCCGCCGCCACGAAACGCATGGAGGCGATCGTCGCGGCGGTCTGTGACCCGGTCATGATTGACGGCAACACGATACGCGTCGGCGGGACCATCGGCGTCGCCCTCTCCGAAAACGACGCCGCCACAATCGACGACATGATCCGCAACGCGGATCTGGCGCTCTACGCCGCGAAGGCCAGGGGCCGCGGCAGGATCGAGTTCTACAATCCCGTGATGCACCGGGAGGCCGAGGAAAAGCGCGCCTTGCGCGAAGACCTCAACTCGGCGCTCGCCAATAACGAATTCTGCCTGCAGTACCAGCCCATCATCGACACCGCCGAAGGCCGGATCGCCGGCTTCGAGGCACTGCTGCGCTGGAACCACCCGCGTCTCGGCCTTCTTCCGCCCGACCGCTTCATCGAGATCGCAGAATCTGCCGGAACAATCGACGCCATCGGCAATTGGGTGATCAACCGGGCCTGCCGCGACGCCATGTCCTGGCCGGACACCATCGGCGTTTCGGTGAACATTTCCCCAGTCCAGTTTTATAGCGATGGTCTCGTTCGCGCGGTTCGCGACGCCCTCAAAATTTCCGGATTGCCGGCCCGCAGGCTGGAGATCGAGATCACTGAAGCCGTTTTCGTGCATCGCGAAATGATGGCGGACAAATTCATCGGCGAGATGAACAAGCTCGGTGTCAGCATCGCGCTCGATGATTTCGGCACCGGCTATTCCTCCTTCGCCTATCTCACCCGCTTTCCCGTGCAGAAACTGAAGATCGACCGGTCCTTCGTCTCCGGCCACCGTGCCTTCAAGGAAAGAAATGCGATCGTGCAGGCCGTGATCGGCATCG
>Ga0070729_10000731_pt1 | contig 62390 bp, 53 predicted proteins | sample tdDd472_FD_66725 | JGI IMG/M metagenome (GOLD analysis project Ga0070729, IMG submission 66725) | Marine sediment microbial communities from the Atlantic coast under amendment with organic carbon and nitrate - tdDd47.2 | ecosystem: Environmental > Aquatic > Marine > Coastal > Sediment | place... | reverse complement strand
ATATCCCTTTTCAAAAATTAATTGTTTTCGAATGTCTTCTGGAAGCCGTGATAGATGATCTGGATGAATTGGGACACGTTTTTCATCTTCTTTTCTTGAAGTTCCAATAACTCCTAAGCTTTGTTTATTCATAAGTTCTCTTCTGTTAAATTTGCTTTAAATAAATTGATGTCGGTTCGACAATCCGTAATTCAACAAGAAATCATTTGCTGGAGTGAAAGGTTATATTATTTAAGCAGCAAAATGGAGTAATGACTGATTGAAATCAAAAATGGTATAAACCAACTGTAAAGATACTCTATTTTTATAAGAGATTCTTGAATTATATTGATAATAAACTAATTAATAAAAAACCAGCTTATAACAGCAAGTCAAACTACATGCTGAGTTTTACTCACTACGTTTGTGAGATTGCTTTGCTAAGTTGGTGGTTTAACAAGTTATTGTTACTTTTAGGTTTCAGTATCAACGGGTGGATGCTGAAAAAACAGCGCTCCTGCACAAAATTAAAGTGGAACAGTTATAGTGCATTATTTGCAAACGCTATATGTCAAAAGAATATTATAAATCAAAAGAATCTGTACAAGAATATATAGAATTAGCAAAAGATGTTAATGGAAGAAAGCTAATTGAGAAACTTAAAAAGGTTTTGCCTTCTAATTCTGCAATTCTTGAAATAGGTTCTGGACCAGGAACAGATTGGAAAATTCTGAAAGAATCATATAAAGTTACAGGTTCTGATAATTCAACTGAATTTCTAAATTATCTGATAAGTAATAATCCAGAAGGAGAATTTCTTGAATTAGATGCCAGAACTTTGAAAATTGATAAGAAATTTGAAGGAATTTATTCAAATAAAGTAATGCATCATTTAAATGATAACGAATTGATAGATTCCGTTAAAAAGCAATATGAGATTTTAACTTCAAAAGGAATAATATGTCATTCTTTTTGGAAAGGAGAAGGCTCAGAAATTTTCAAAGGTCTTTTTGTAAATTATCATAGTGAAGCAGATTTAAGAAAAATATATCAGAAGCATTTTGAGATTCTTTCAATTGAAAACTATAAAGAGTTTGATGACAATGATTCTCTTTTGTTAATCGGAAGAAAAAATAACGCGCTATAACACTCGTTGCTAAGCAAAGTATAAGCTCTGAACAACCCAAGTTACATAGTTTTTCTGTTTATTCAGTTATTAAACACTTCATTAACTACAAGTTAGTAAAACAAGGATCTTTATAACCATATGATAAATTATGCAAGCGAGTAACTTTATCTCGGTTTGGCAACGAAGGTAAAACTATTCTTAGCGGTCTGTATAACGACTTCAACTGCTTTCTCTTTCCAGCACACTTTAATATATTAATGCGTTGGTGAAAGTGGATAAAGTTTTAATTTATTATTATTTCTCAAAATTCAATTCAAATCCACCGATCCACCTTGATATTAAATTATAAAGAAATGCTTCAATAATTCCAATTATGAACCCAAAGGCCGCAAATACTATTGGCATACCTATAAGTGCTAAAAATGCAAGAACACTCCCAAAATTTAAACCAATAGTAAATACATCATATATTGCGCCACCAAATGAATACAATACTCCTGCAACAATTCCAATAAGTGCAAATAAGATAGCTTGAAATTTTGCAAAAGATAGAACTTTAAGTTTTTTTACTTTTTTCATAATTTAGTAACATTCATAAAATCAATTTTCAATTTAAATGTATTTACCACAAAAAACAAATTTATTTTCCAATGCAAATTGTAGCTAAAACTGCAGGTGTAATTTTTCAAACGTTAATTAAAAAAATTTATACAGAATTAAGTTTTTTTTGAAAACAATGGTAAAATAAAAATTGAAAGAATTTATTTCAATAGCAGTTTTACTATTGCCACATAAGTTTTTAAGTTTTTTAGTATATTTGAATTAATTTGTGAAAAACAAGGAAAATGATCCAAAACTACTTCAACTATAAAGTCAAGATAAAAGATACTCCTTTTGAAACTGAAGCAGGCTTAAAATGTGAAAATACAGCTGCTATTTCTTTTCTTGATGAAAATAAAAAAGAAGTAGCTTATGTTGAAATAGGCTTTGTTGACAGCGAAGAAGTTTATAAACTTATTGATCAAGAGAAACAAATTGTTCTAGTTGAATGTTACCTGGAGAATTTTTCATTAAGCGATTATCGCGAAAGCCGAAATCTTGAGAAAAAAAGTTACGTTAAAATTCATGGTTTCACTGCATACAATGCATTTTTTGATTCACGCGTAATTACTGACTTTTCTTTTGCCGAATTTGATGATGAGTATGAAAATTTTGAACGTGCCCACTTTCTTAATGGAGCAGTTTCTTTTCAATCATCGATATTTAATAAGGGTGGCGTTAATTTTAGTTATACATATTTTAACGATGGAAATGTAGATTTCTCGAATGCAACCTTTGACGATGGTGAAGTTAGTTTCAAAAATTCATGGTTTGGAACCGGACATAAAAATTTCCAAGACACTCAGTTCGGAGAAGGAAATGTACTATTTATAAATACAGAGTTTAACAAAGGCGATGTAACTTTCGTTAATTCTGTTTTTAAATCAACCAGAGTTACATTCAAGGTTGCACGATTCGGAGAAGGAAAAATTGGGTTTCATTTTGCACGTTTTCATTGTAAAGAGTTGATTTTCGAAAGAACCGAATTTGGAGATGGAAAGGTTGATTTCCGCACCACAGAATTTGGGGATGCAAAAGTTAGTTTTAACAGAGCAATATTTGGAAATGGAGAAAAATCCTTTGAAGCAGCGCAGCACAAAGGAGGCAAAATGACATTTAGAAAGTCAATTTGGGGCGATGGTAATATATCATTTGAACAGGTAGAATTTGATAATACCGTTTTATTTCTAGATAATGCAGACTTTGGAAAAGGAAACCTAAGCTTTAACAATTCACACATCCTTGAGCTTTCTCTTAAATCCTGTCATTTAGATTATTATGTTGACTTAAGGCTTTCAAAATGCAGATCTATTGATTTATCTGACACTGTTGCTCGCGATATTATTGATATTATACCTTACGATTTTCCTCTCGAAATTGAAACAATCGATTTTGCAGGAATGCGATTAATAGGAAGGATATACCTTGATTGGAGAATAAATAATGTGAAAAAACTTATTTATTCCCAAAAAGATGCATCAAACCGTGATCTTGCAGAGCAATTCAGGATATTAAAAGAAAATTTCGGTACAACAGGTCAATATACCGACGAGGATTTAGCATATGTAGAATTTAAGAGAAACGAGTTGAAAGCAAATCTGCAGGATGGCATTAAAAAAAGACCATATAGCCGTTTATGGCAATATGCCAACTATGCATTTCAATGGTTAATATTCGATAAAGTTGGATTATATGCAACAAATCCGCTTAGAGTAATTACCAGTATGCTCTTTGGATATTTGTTCTTCACCTTACTATACGTGATTCTCCCATTTTTTACAAAAGCAAAAATAGTATCATCTCTTGGCGATCCTGATAAGTTAGGACCATTTGCAGTTTCTTTTTATCATAGTGCAATTACTTTCTTTACCATTGGGTATGGAGATTACTATCCTTCAGGATTCTTTAGATGGTTATCGAGTATTGAAGGATTTGTGGGATTGTTCCTAATGTCGTACTTCACAGTTGCTTTTGTTCGTAAAATTTTAAGATAAATAATATGAGTTTTGGTGGTCATGCTTTAGATGCAATTAAAAGATTAGAAAATAATAGAAATTTACTTAAAATGCATCGTGCACGTTTCAGTGATTTAAAAAAAGCCGTCTCAAAAACCGAAGCTAAATATCATGTATTTAAAGATCGAAATACTCTTACAGAAAGTGAACTGAATCAATACAAGGAAAAAGTAAGAAATAGAATTATTAAGAACCGTCGAAAAAATTTTATCTTCTCTTTATTAATGACTTTAAGTGTATTAATAATAATCTTTTTAGTTTTCTACAAATTATATAATTTCCTTGGAACAGTCTAAATAGTTTTTTGACACCTTCTTTGCATTAACTTGCTGAATATTTTTTGTAACTTGGAATTTCACTAAACAATTCTTATCATTTCAGGTTAACTAATCATCGGTTTTAATTTATACTAACCAATCTCATTACATTATGAAAAAAATTCCACTCAAATTCTCAATTTCATCCTTTGTATTATTTTTTATAAGTATTTCAACTTTTGCTCAAGTGAGTGAAATATGGAAGAAAGATCTTAATGGAACAGTATTATGGCAACAAGTAAATTCTTACGGTAATTATATTGTTTGTACTAATTCTGAACTTGCCTCCTATAATCCAGAAACAGGAGAAAAAATATGGTCGAGTCAGCAATTTGCAAATATTTCCAATGCACAACTACAGGAAATGACTGGTTCTCCGTTATTATCAATAAACCAAGGAGAAGCAGTGTCTTTAATCGATCCATATACAGGTAATATTAAATTTAATTCTTCTCAAGCAGGTATTTCTGAATTAAAAACCAAGGAAGTTTTATATAAAGCTAATGGGATTCTTGTAGCCGGGAAAAATATGGAAAACCAACCTTTAATGCTTATGGTTGATATAGCTTCAGGTGAAACACGTTGGCAAATTGAAGAAAAATTTGGACGTATAGTAACATTAAACGAACTATCTGATCAGGAATTGTTGATTGTTACATTATTTAATATCTATAAAGTAAATAGTAAAACAGGCGATATAATTTGGAAAAATGCTACTTCAAAGGCAGCCGAACAATTAGAAAGTATGGGTGCTTTTGGAAGTCTTTTACAAGGTGTAGCCGAAAATGCTGTGGCAGATGAGGATATTAAAGTTAACTTCTATATGCAACCAACAAAAGGAATATTTGTAATTGCAGGTGAAAGTAAAGATGAAAGCCAGTCAAGTAGTGGACAAACTACTGTAAGATACGAAAATAATTACTCTGCATTTAATATTTCCGATGGATCAATGTTGTGGGAAAATCCAGTAGAAATGATAGGTCAGCTAGGTGATTTTACTTTCTACAAAGATGAAATGATTATTTTACCAAATAATGGTAATAGAACCAAAATAAATTCATTTGATGCAAATACTGCAGTAGGTAAATGGGGTAAAAAAGGTAGAGGAATTTCTATTAAAGGTGGAATTTACCAACATGTAAAAACAGAACAAGGAATATTGCTTATTTCTCAATCAGGTGATAAAAACTACTTAAATTTTCTTGACCCAGCACAAGGATTAATAACTTTTGAAAAGCCTGTAAGAATTAGCGGAGAAGTTATTAAAACAGTACAGTCACCAAAAGGAATACTTTATATTACTACTCTGGAAATAAATATTCTGAATACCTCTACAGGTGAATTATTGTTTGACAAATCAATTAAAACACGACCAGGACTTTCTATTCAAAAAGAAAACACATTATATGTTTTTGACACCAAAGAAAGCATTGTAAAAGAAATAGATATCGATGCAGGAACAGTGAAAAATATTTCTTCAATTGCTTTAAGATTTGAAGGTAAAGAAAGTCCAAACTCGATTGAATTACGTGAAAAGGGTATTTTCATTTCATCTGAACAAAATGTTGCAATGATTGATTATTCAGGTACAGTAGTATTTCAGAAATACTATGAAGCTCCTCGCGAGCCAGGTTTAAAAAGAGCTTTACTATATGCTCAGGCAGCTCGTGCCGCCTACATTGGTGCAAACTCATATTATGCAGCCGGTGTATTGCAATCTGCTGCTCCTGATGTTGCAGAAGAAGATGCTGTAAGCGGTGCTATCGTTGAAGGATTTGGTCAAGCATATGAAGAATTAGGAAATGCTGCTTCTGATTTTGCAAAACAATCTTTTCAGCAAGCAAATGCACGTTTTAAAGCTACTGCTCAGGGTCGTGATTTTATAATCCTCTTAGGAACAATAGATAAAGACAATGCATTGTATAAAATAAATAAAGATACTGGCGAAGCTGAAGGAAATATAAACCTTGGAAAAGAAAAAGATCCAAAATACGCTGTTGATGATGTTACTGGTCAGGTATTCAAAAAAACAGCGGAAAATCAAATAACATCTTATAAATTATAACTTTACGACATTTCTAAAAAAGCACGAATTTTTATTCGTGCTTTTTTATTGAACAAAATCCATCTTTAATTGCTTATAAGCGTAATAATCAATTAAAAACAAATTATTATGAAAAAAGTAAAGCAGTTAGTTCTATTAATATTATTTACTATTATTTCAATAAGCATTAGTAACAAAACATATGCTCATTGTGAGATTCCCTGTGGTATTTATGAAGATACTCTAAGGATTGAATTAATAAAAGAACATATCGTTACAATCGAAAAATCGATGAAGATGATTATTAAATTATCAAATGAAGATACCCATGATTATAACCAAATTGTTCGTTGGGTAAATAATAAGGAAGATCACGCTAATAAATTACAAGAAGTTGTTAGTCAGTATTTTCTTCACCAACGAATAAAACCAACCAGTATTGAAAATGAAGAATTGTATACTAAGTATATAAAGCAACTTTCTTTACTTCACGAATTGTTAGTTTATTCAATGAAAACAAAGCAAACAACAGATTTAATGTATATAGAAAAACTTAGTACCGCTGTAAATGCTTTTGAAAAAATATATTTTCATAGGCATGATTAATGTATTACTGCTTTATTAATGTAAATGATTGTTAATATAAAATTGGCAAAATTATAGCTAGTAAATGCATGTATATTCTTAAAATTTCTATTTTTACAATAATACTAAACTCCTGAATTATGAAAAAGATACTTTCTTTGCTTTTTGTAGTAGCATTATTTTTTGCATGCGCCGATGATAAATCAAACAAAGCAGATATTACAGATGCTTACATTATAGATTTATCGGATGGTAATCTTAATTATGTGCAAACAAGTATTGATTCAGAAAATGGTAAAATCTATTTATACTTTAATAATGATTTAAGAAATATTACATTTCCTATATTGCTTAATGCTGATATTAAAACTTCGTCTGGAGCTAAGTTATCATCATTAATAAATGGAGAACTTGAATTCTCTAACTCAGATGCTGTTTTATCAACAGAAGTGATAGCAGAAGATGGAACCACAAAAAGCTGGTCGGTGTTTTTAGTTCATAAACAATTACAAAACTCTGGATTTGAAAACTGGTTTGAAAACATGGGCATGAATGGGAAATCTTATAAGGAGTCTGGAAATTCTGCTATTACTTCCGTTTGGGCTACAGCAAATATGGGAACAAGTTCATATAGTGTTTATGGAAGTAAACCTATTTCTGATGGTGAAAATACACTGGTTGAAATAAAAACTCAGGAAGCTGGTAATTTACCTATTACCGCAGGAACAATATTTACAGGGATTTTTAGTTTAGCTGATGCTATTGCAAATCCAACTGATCCAGAGAAAGCTACTTTATTTGGAACACCATTTATATTTAGACCAAGTGGTTTTAAATTTAAATTTAAATACCAGGCTGGAGAAGATTATATTCAAGCTACTTTAATAAATCCAACGAATATATTTGGTGGTTTTACCATAGAAGATATTTCAGGTGAGGATGAATGCACGATTTATGCATTTTTAGAAGTTAGAGATGGAGATCAGATTACAGAAATTGCAAGAACAAAAATGGAATCAGGAACGACTGAAGATAATATGACTGAAACAATGCTGACGTTTGATTATACCTCAAATGTAAACCCCACTCATATTACAATAGTATTCTCGTCAAGCACAGGTGGTGCTTTATGGAGAGGTGCCGTAGGAAGTACTCTTGTAGTTGATGATTTAGAACTGATTTACGAATAATAAATATATTTAAAATGAAAAATATATTTCTGATTATTCTAATTTCTGTTTTTTCCTTATCAGTTTTATCGCAAGAACGAAAGTTTAATTTTTATCCTAACATTGCTGTTGATTTAGGAGGTGCAATTCCATTTCCCTTATCAGATATTCCTGATGGTGCGGGTGGTACACCAAAACCATATCCATCCTTAGGAATAGGATCAGAATATACGCTAAATAATAAATGGCAATTTGCTCTTGAAGTTAATTATCTCTTAATAGCTTTCTCGGCAACAGCCGACGTTGTTAGCCAAGCTTTTTATTTTGAAGATGGATCAGCGCAGTATTACACCGGTTATACAGAGACAGATGTCGAGCTTCGTATGGTAGAGTTTCCATTTATTGCACATTATGGTGGTAAGGAAGGTCGTAAATTGCTTTTTGGTGCCTATTATTCTAGAATCCTTGAGGGTAGATTTGAAACACGTGGTATAAACGGGATATATTCTCCAGATATATCTATTACAGATAACGCAACTTTACCAGGTCCTGAAATTACTATTCCATATAATTTTAACGAAGATATTGACAAATATGATTATGGTGTTTTAATCGGTTATAGATATAATTTAAACCACAGATTATATTTATGGGCAAGATTAAATGTTGGTTTTAAAAGTATTTTCGTTTCAGATTTTACAAACATTGATTATGATATGTACCAAGTTCGAATAAATTTGGGAGTTTCATATAAACTATTTAATTAATTGATCGAATTTAAAGAAATTATTCATTACGGGATACACTATTTTGTACCCTTTATAATAGCATTTATTTTCTTCAGAAAGCATTTTTGGAAATCAAGTCTTATAATTATTTTAGCCAACTTAATTGATTTAGATCACTTATTAGCAAATCCCATTTATGATCCATCCAGATGCAGCATAGGATTTCATCCTTTGCATTCTTATTATGCAATTTGCGCTTATATCAGTTTATTCTTTTTTCCTAAGTTTAGATTACCTGCAATAGGGCTTATGTTACATATTACTGCAGATATTATGAATTGCTTATGGATTTAGTCATATACAAAACTACCCTAGGAAAATATTTCCTCAGGTAGTTTTTAAACAAAAAGCTCTTTATCCGTATTAAATTATTCAGCTAACTTCTCTTCTATCTCCTTATATCTCAGGGCAATATTCAAATTACTCTCTTTGTTATTTATCAATTTACTATAGTAATTCTTAGCTTGTTCCTTATCTCCCTTTAAATCATAAGCTAAAGCAGAATAATATGTAATTAAAACATGTTTTGATTTTACATTATTTAATTTACTGAGTGCAGCTTCATAATTATTTTGTTTAATATCCTGATACGAAGATATTACATCAATCATATCATTTAAAAATGTGCTTTCTAAATTTGCAACCAGTATTTTACAATTTTCCAATTCCTTTTCACTATTCTGAAAATCTTCAGATTCAATGTAAGCATTACTTTTCATCATTGAAACATTAATTCTGTGCTCATGTTTTTGCTCTTCATTAAGATCAGATTCATCTATCATCGTTAACACCTTTTCGTAATATTTCAAACCTTCCTTAGGGTCACCACAACATGTAATTATATATCCCTGATAAATATTTCCCCAAATTTCATAGTATGGCATATTGTTTTGGACTGCAAGTTGAATATATTCATCAAAAGCTTTTAAAGCATTCTCCTTATCATCTTCATATAAATAGGTATTTGCAATATTTAAAAATGCCAGATACTTTGAATTAAACTGAGTTGCCACTTCCACATATTGTCTAAAATATTTTCTAGCTTCATTATAATTCTTTTGATTAACATAAATATTTGCAATTCTTCTAATAGGATAATAGAAAAACTCATCTTTTTCCATAGCTTTTTTATAATATACTATGGCTTCATCAAACTGTTCTTGTTGTATGAGTGCATTTGCATATGAGTTATAAGGAGAAGCCAAATCTGGTCTTATTTCCATTAGTTTCTTAAACCAATCTGCAGCGTTATCATACTGTTCCATATTCATAAAAACATATCCCATCCCTTCAATCGCCGGTACAAATTTGTTATCCATACCCACAACAAGATTATAGTACATTAAAGCATCCTCATCTTTATTCCAGAATCGATTTAAATCACCTGCAATAGAATTAATTCGCTTATTTGAAGGATATAATTCTAATAACTTATCAAGTTTTTCCCACATTACCGCTTCATTCGAATCATACATGGCTTTATACATTATAATAAGATCTTTTTCACTTTCTGAAACTTTGCTTATATATTTCATCGCATTTTCCAAATGATTCATTTGATCATTATAGTTGCTTCCATATAAAGATCTATATAAGTATGCTAATGCAAATTCAGGATCTAAACTTAATGCCTCATCCAATGTTCGTCTGGCCATCTCATATTCTGTGTTTTCACTTAAATCACGACCTTCTTTAAATTTCTCAATAGCTTTTTTTGAGTTAGATGTAATAGGAATTTCCTTTTCTTGTGCGGTACAAGAAACTATACTTATTAAAAACAACAACATAATAAGCACATAGTTAATTAAACAACATTTTTTCATCATATTACAATAGTTTTTGATTAAGACTCTTAATAGTAAATAAGTTAATTTCTGCACTTTATGCAGCGTAAGAGTATTAAGATAATTCAGGATTGATAAAAGTATAACAATCAAAGTATAAAGTATTGTAAAAATCTGACATTTAGAGCTTAAACGCTACTGGGTGAAATAAATAATAATTATTTACGATTCTACTAACGAACTCTTCAGGAGATATTTTTAAGATATTCTTAAAATCATGAATAAAATGTGACTGATCATAATATCCGCAACTATATGCCATTTCATTCCAATCAATAAAAGGATATTTATTGAGTAAATTACACACCTTATTAAACCTAACTATTTTTAGATATTCCTTGGGGCAAATTCCAAGTTGTTTTGTAAATATTCGGTATATTGTTCTATAAGAGATATTTAAACTTTTTGTTATTTCTTCAACAGAAATATTTCCCTCCTTGTATAAACAAAATTCTATTATTTTATTAATTCTTTTTACTTTCCAATCTATTTTTTTGTTCAATTGATCTAATAAGAATTTATCAATAAGTTTTACAACCTTATTGATATCTGTATTATCTTCAATATTACTCTTTAACTTTTTCCCTTTTTCACCCCAAATTTCTTCAATATCCAGAATTCTATTTTTAAGTTTTATTAATGGGGTATTAGTTAAATTACTTATTTCATTAAGTTTTATTGGAATATGGATACAGCTATAAAAAGAATTATCGGTTTTTGGTTTTAATAAAAGATAATGTGATAATTCAAATACACCAGCTAAAAAGTGTTTATAAATATTTTCTTTACTTCCTTCTTGAGTAACTACATAATTATTCCCGACATGAAAATACAATTCAATGCTACCATTAGGAAATGGATTAATAAAGCTTCTATTCAGATTTTTTGCGGCTATATTAAAATGAATATAATATTCAAAGCATGACCTTAAATCATGTGAAGGAGTAAAATACAAACCATGATCTCCAAAAGGATTTATAAACTTTGAGTCCATGCCATTTTGTAAAAGCCATACAAGTTACAAAATAACATACTAAACATCAAATATTTAAGACTACTACTTAATCATCAAGCAAATCAGGACGTAGGCGTTTTGTACGTTCGTAAGCTTGATCTTCTTTCCATTTTTCAATTTTTTTTGAATCTCCCGAAAGAAGAATATCGGGAACTTTCCACCCTTTGTATTCAGCGGGTCTAGTATAAACAGGAGGTGCAAGCAAATTATCCTGAAAAGAATCGGTTAAAGCAGAGGTTTCATCGGAAATTACTCCAGGAATTAAACGTACAACACTATCGGTAATAACAGCTGCAGCTAACTCTCCCCCGGTAAGCACATAGTCTCCAATAGAAATTTCTCTCGTAATAAGATGTTCGCGTATGCGCTGATCAATGCCTTTGTAATGACCGCAGAGTATAATAATATTTTCATAAGTAGCTAACTTATTTGCTTCTCCTTGATTATACTTATCACCGTCTGGTGATGTATATATTACCTCGTCATAATCTCTTTCTGCTTTTAAAGCGGATATTGCCCTATCAATTGGTTCAATCATCATAACCATACCTGCTTCTCCACTAAAAGCATAATCATCAACATTTTTATGTTTATTAGTTGAATAATCTCTTAAATTATGTACAAATATCTCAACATGACCTTTTTGTTGAGCACGTTTAATTATGCTATGATCTAAAGGACTTCTAAGCAGCTCAGGTAATACAGTTATAATGTCTATTCTCATATGTTTTGTATATCTGCATGCAAAAATACTAATCGGTTCCGGAAAATCGTAATAATTCAATCATTCTTTCATTCAACTTATTTTTACTGTCATTTTGTCGCTTTAATTCATATCTCATGTGTCATTTTGGCATCTTAACTTAAAGTAATAAGACAAAATAGCTTAATTTTTGCTTTGGTATAGCATTTGAAATATTCGAATCAAACAAAAGAATTTTAATTTAAACTAAATAATAATAACTTAAAATTATAAAATTATGACACTAGTAAGAATGAACAGACCAGTATCTCAAATGAATAGATACAGAGATTTTTCAGATTTAATGAACAATATGTATACTGAAGAAAGAAGTTGTAATCAGCATTTTGCTATTCCACCAGCAAATATCACTGAATCAAAATTTGATTTCAGGATTGAATTAGCGGCTCCAGGTTTTGAAAAATCAGATTTTAAAATCGATTTAGATAAAAAGCTATTAACTATTTCTTTAGACAAGAATATTGATGAAAATGAAGATGAAAAATTCAATTTAAAAGAATTCAATTTTAACTCTTTTAACCGCTCTTTCAGAATTTCTGAAAAGATTGATACAGAAAAAATAAATGCAGAATATAAAAATGGTTTATTACAAATTACACTTCCAAAAAGAGAAGAAGCTATTGAGAAACCAGCAAGAGAAATTAAAATCTCATAACAACTCAGCATATATAGTTATTTAACGAAAAGCCCTCAGGCAAATATGACCTGAGGGCTTTTTATTTTGTAATATATTAAAATGTAATTTAATGCATAAAATACTAATATTCAATTTGATATTATGACATTTTATAAGCTCTTTAATAATTATTCATCATTCTTAATAAAATATTAATTTAAATTCAATCTTAATATTTTCAAAAGCCCCAACACATAAGGGAATACTCATTCCCGCAATCCGTTACTAAATTAATCGAAGCAAAAAAAGCTGTGTTTTAATACCTTGATTTCATAAAATATATTTAACTTACTTATTCTTAATACTCAAGACTAATAATATATAGAATTTTATTAACTAACCCTAAAACTTTTAAGCCATGAAACTTAAATTTAAAAATGTACTGAGATTCTTAATTATCACAATTATTTTATCAGGATTCTATGTATCAGGTGCAGCACAAATGATAGATAGAACTAACGGTTATGCTACAGGAACTATCTTTAATGGCAGTTGCCCTGGTGTTGGATGTGAAATTACACTTCCTCCGTTAAAGTTAGAAGAACAGCGCATATTTGATATTCCATTATTAGTACCTGGTCCTGATAATGTTACTATTACAAATATTACTGCTACCTGTTCTGAAATACTTAACAATTATACTTTAACAAATGTAGCTAATCAAATCACCGTTAAAGTAGATGAAAAGTGTAGCTCAGGAAATAGCACCTTAAGCTTTATTGTAAATGTAACTAAATCGGGAGAAGTTCCAGATAATCAACAATACCATATACCAATAATAAGAGATAGAGCAAAAATAGCGTTAGTTCTTGATATATCAGGTAGTATGTCGTTGAACGTGCTAGGTACAACTGAAACAAGAATTGATGAATTGAAAGGTGCTGTAAATTTATTAATGCCTAAATTAGAATTGTTTAAAGGAAGTAATGATTCATTAGCAATGACATACTTTTCATCTAATGTTATTCAACCTGAAGCTACATATTTTCCAAATGATTTTGTATGGATTGATGATACAGACGCGGATTTTAACAATTGGTCTTCTGCTAGAGTATATTATGATTTAGATGTTAGAACACCGTTGCAAATGACCGCTTTAGGTGACGGTTTACGTGATGCAAAAAACAAACTCGATAAAGATAATGGATCTGATGTAAGAAGAATGGTCTTTTTATTTACGGATGGACTACAAAATTGGGGAAATCAACTGATGGCAGATGGATTAACATTCCAAACTGGCACAGATTCTTTAAATAACCTACAAACAAATCCAAAAGATAGTATTTACTATTATCCAGTAGCAACCTGGGCTGCGGGTGATCAACCTGAACTATTTCAGAATATTGTAGATGCGAACAAAGGTGAAGTTTTATTTGTAACTCCTTCAAGCAATTTACTTTCTTGGTTCAATAATCAATTAGTTAATATGTTAGATCACGGAAGTCCTCAAATTGTAATGGAAAAATTTGCAAATAATATTTCCGAGAGTATTGATTACGATTTCAACCTAAATGACAATATCAGTACTATGGCAATTGAACTTGCTACAAAAGGTGAAATAGGAATGCAGATTTTTAAAGATGGAATAGATATTACGTCAAAAGCAAGAGCAAGGACTGGTGATAACTTTAATCTCGTAAGTTTTGAATTTCCAATAGTTGGTGATCCTGTTATAAATTCTGGAGGAGAATGGATTATTAAACTAACTGGAGGAGATGAAGCTGAACTACCTTATAGCTTGGCAGTATTAGCTGATGATCATTTTTCAAATTTTGAATGCGCTGTAGATAAATCGAGATATACAGTTGGTGATATTATAAATTTTAAAACTAAACTAGAATATAATGGAACTGCCCTTTCCGAATCTGGAAATTCTGTAAAAGCAATCCTTTTAAAACCTGGAGATGATTTGGGGCATTTACTTTCAACTTATGAAACACCAGATAACCAAGATACAATTATTGATAATGACTCAGAGCTAGCAAATAAGTTTAATGAGTTATTGGCAAATGACAGCTCTTTTTATAATGCTTTATTACCTGAAGAACAAATCATTAATTTAACTGATAATGGAAATGGGGAATTTGAAGGAACTTTTGCTAATACTGAACTTGCTGGTATTTATAATGTAGTATATTTAATTAATGCTAATATTCCAAATCAGGGTAAACTAGTAAGAACAAAATCTCTTTCAACAATTTTTGTGTTTGGACAAGTAGTAGAAGAAGAACCAGAAGAAATTGATAATGCCCCTGCGCCAAGTTCAGGAAGTCAATTTAAACATATGGTATTTAAAATTAGACCTAAAAACAAATTCGGATATTATATGGGCCCTGGTTTTAAATCGAAAATTAGAGTTAAGATTAAAAATAAAATATCAGTAAAACCTCAAAAAACATCTAAAACTAACGTTGAAAATAATATTAGAGATCCATTCTTAGAAGAAATAAGAGATAATTTAGATGGTAGTTATTATTTATATATTGCAAATTTAGATGATCCTACTAAATGGGATGTAGCAATTGAAGTCAGAGATGAAGTTTTATATGATTATGCTTCTTCAATGCCAATTTGGTTTTATATACTTGCGCTAATTCTACTAATACTTGCATTGGTATTTAAAAAAGCAGGGAAAACTAAAGTGTTATTTTGGATTCTTTTTATAATTTGGCTTATTATTATTATTCTAAAATATATCGGATATATAAATTTCTTATAAAACTTAAGAAATAAAAAAGAGGGGCAATTGCCCCTCTTTACTTTAAGAAAAATTTTATTATTTACTTTCTAATTTTTCTAATCGTTCCATTATTAATTTTAGTTTTGATTCTAACTCTTCTGTTTTCTTATTTTGATCATTAATAATTTTTTGTTGTTCTTTTATTGCTTGCAATAAAACAGCTGTCATATTAGCATATTCTACAGAAAGAAATCCTTTTGAACTAGATTTTACTAATTCTGGAAATAAAGGTTCTATTTCCTGAGCAATAAATCCAATATGTTTACCTGATGGATGTGTCTCTTTATTTTTAAACTCATAATAAATAGGATTTATTTTTAAAACATCCAGCAATACATTATCTATTTTAACTATATTTTCTTTTAATCTTTCATCTGAATCTTGAGTCAATGTACCTGCAATGGTCATATTTCCATCTTTATATAGAATCATGGCATTTCCCCTATTAAATGGAGCAGGACTAGTTCCATTTCCTGCAATAAACAATGGATCTACTGGATCCCAGGAGTCAGTTGTACCACCCTCTAAAACATTATATTGACCAACTACCAAAGTTGCATATGACTCTGCAGTAGTACTAAATCCGGCAGCAACAGAAAATTCACCTGAAGCAACAGTAACATCTCCAAATGCGACAGCACCAATTGCTGTAGCTTTTGATTGACGTCCACCTGCCAGTGAGTTATCGGCATTAGCAATAGTATTTAGCCCAAAAGTAACTGAGTTTAGTCCAGTTGCTTGAGTATTAGCACCAATTGCAAATGAATTAACACCGCCTGAAGTGTTATTTGATCCGAACGCTACTGAATATGATTGACTACATTCATTAGAAAAACCTGCAGCTATAGCACCATCACCACTTGTTGAATTATTTGAACCTACAGCAAAAGATCTTGCTCCTGATGCTATATTATTAAATCCACCTACAATAGCATAGTCACCTGCATTGTTACCCTGGCCAAAAGCAACGGAAGCTGGGCCATTAGCATTATTATTTGCTCCAAGTGCCATTGAATATTCTCCGGCAGCAGTATTTCCAGATCCCATTGTAAATGAAGCTCTTCCTTCTGAAATATTGTTTACACCCATGGCCATTGAATATACTCCTGTTGCATCTGTATTAAAACCTAATGCTGTTGAAGAATCGCCAGAGGCTGTACTATTAGCACCCATTGCCATTGAATGCAAACCTGTTGCATCTGTATTAAAACCCATTGCGGTTGAAAAATCGCCAATGGCTGTACTATTAGTACCCATAACAATTGAACCCAAACCACTAGCATAAGAACCTAATCCAAAAGCAAAAGAAAAATCACCGGATGCTGTAGTATAAGTTTCAAGAATATCTCCACTCGCATTAACACCTTTTGCTCCAAATGCAAAGCTATTAAAACCTAAAGCCTTCGAACCATTACCGAATGCAAATGAATTTGTATCAGCAATAGCCTCATAACCAATAGCAGTTGAATAATCACCACGTGCAACACTTTGATACCCCATTGCCTGAGACCATTTTCCTTTTGCAATATTATGAAAACCTAAAGATATAGAATACTCACCAACACTATCAGGGTTTGGAATATTTAGTTCCCCGGCTAACAATGCTGACTTTTCAGGGTACCACATAATCCTTGATTCATTCACAATTTTTTGAGCGCTGGCACTACCTGTAATATTAAAATATTGTTTATCGTCTCCTTTTGTAGGGCTTCTGCCACTAACTGCAAATCCTCCAACCCGACCTTTAGACAATATTGTATCACTAATATAAATTCTTGTACTATCTCTAGTTACCTCCATATAATTATTTAGAGAACCTTTAGTAGGACTTCTTCCGCTTACAGCAAAACCTCCAACTCTACCTTTTGTACTTATTGAATCGTTTACATAAATTCTTGTACTATCCTGTGTAACTACCAAATAATCTTGATTTATTCCTTTTGTTGGGGATCTTCCACTTACAGCAAATCCTCCAACTCGTCCTTTGCTTTGAATTGTATCGTTAACATATATTCTTGTACTATCTGGTGTTACTCTAAATATATCAGTTTCTTCTGCCATTGTTGGACCTCGTCCACTTACTGCAAAACCTCCGACATTTCCTGCAGTAGCTTCTGCTACTATTACTTTCACTCCATCAGGAAATACTGCAAAAACTACATTTCCTGAATGATCTTTTACAGCAAAAAGGGTGTCTGGTTCAGGAATATAAATATTATCAGAGCCCAAGTTTGAAGCTGAGTTAGCATATAACGCATAAGGTACTGAAAGCAACTGAAATGCTCCTAAGTCAGTTAGTCCTGAACCAGCGTCAACCTGAACACCAACAAATCTTTTATCTGCAGCCCAATCAATATCAGAAAAATCGTCGGTTCCAGTTCCAGTTCCAATAACCAAATTTACTAAGCCATAGGCATTAGTAGTTTTATTATGCGTTTCTGTATACAATACAGCTCCACCAGCATTATTATTTATAATAGAAATTTGAATCTCCACTGCTTGGCTGACAAGGAGTTCTCCACTATTATTTCTTAATACTGCCTGATAGTTAAATTCCTCTGGGATTTGTGCATAACCATTCAATGTTAGCGTGCACAAAAATACGATAAATAAAAACGATATCCTTCTCATAGCTATTAGTTTATGTTTTAGAAAAAGAAATATAACGTTTTAAATGTTAATAATCAAATTGAATTATTAAACGCTTCATATTTTTAATTTTTACAGTAAAATTATTTGAAGTATATTTTTTAGATACAATAAACTACGCAAAAAGTGAATTAAATTAATGTTTTTAAATTAAATCAATTCTTAAATAGAACTATTTTAAATTTTAATCGTTTAAAAAGATGCACGATTTTTGAATGGTATTTTATAATTAATAAAGTATTGTTTATTTTAGTAACTTTGGAATAGAAATTCTGAGCTAACTCTGAAACATAAAGATGAAAAAACTTACATTTTTAATATTATTTATTTTTTCTCTGGCACAAGTTTTTGGTCAAGAACCAGGAGAAACAAAATGGAAAGAGAATCTTTCTAAAAACAGAATTAAGTCGCAAGTTCAATGGAATCATAAATACGTAAAAGGAAAACCAAAAAGAGATGGTTATAAAAACTTTACAAAGAAGTTTGACCATAATGGGAATGTAATTGAGGAAATATACTATCAATCGGGAAACATTGATCAAAAACTTAGTTACAAATATGACCAAGATGACAATAAAGTTGAATATGTGAATTATAAGGGTGACGAATCAAAGGTAATGTTTAAACAAAATATTACTTATGATAATTCGAAAAGAAAAATTAGAGAGGAAAGATATAATGGGACAGATTATCAGATAATTAAATACAGTTATGATGATGAAAGCAGAATAACTGAAATAACAAGATCAGATGTATTTGGTAACATTGAACATCACCGGGTTTTTAATTATAAAGGAAACATTTGTGAAATTTCTATTATTGATGACCAAAAGAATAATATTGGGAAAATAATTAATAAATATGATAATAAATTTAATATAATAGAAAGTACTGAATACGACACTAAAGGGGAAATAAAAGAGAAATATATATATACTTTTAAGGATAACTTAGTTCGAGAAAAAACAAAATATGTACTTGGAAATTTTAGATATCGAGAAGAATATAAATATGATGAAAACAGAAACTTGGTAAAAATTCTTAAAGAAGAGCCAAAAGAAGAAATTTTTGTCAGCAATATATATATATATGATAAAAGCGGAAATTTAACTAAAGAAGAGTGGTACGATGATAATCCAAATGAGAATTCAAGTAAGACCTATTTTTACGATAAAAAGGGAGTTCTTGAAAAAGTAGAAGTGTATTATGCTCTTTATCGTTATAAGATACAATACAGATTTGATTATAAACGTTATTAAAAAGAAAGCCGGAAAAAAATTCCGGCTTTTTTTATTTTAATCATATTTGTTTAAATCCATATTTTCTTTTCGCGGACCAGGAATAACATCTATTAATTCAACTTCAAACAAGGTAGATGTATAAGGTGGAATTATTCCGGTAGATGATCCAGTTTCTCCAAATCCAATTTGTGAAGGTATAATAAACAAGGCTTTTTCTCCTTCAGTCATTCTTCCTATAGCTTCTTCAAGCCCCTCAATAACCTGCCATTTTTTACCATATACAAACTGAAATGGTGAGTTTCTTCTTTTCGTAGAATCAAAAAACTTACCGTTCAGAAATTTACCTTCATAATGTACTGTTACTGTATCACCAAGGAATACTTTTTCCTCATTACCTTCAGTAATTATTATATGAAATAAACCCGATTCTGCAGGTTCAATTTCTACTTCTTCATTATCGATATACTGTCTTAAGATTACTTTCTCATAATCACCAAAATCTTCAATCCAGTGTAAAAAGGCCTCCTTTTCCATTATATATTCCTGCTCTGTCTGAATATCAATTACATCTACATCAACCTTCATATTATCTTCAGGTTGAATAAATGCTGGTAAAGTTGTTTCTATTGTTTTCTTAAAGAAATCGTCAGCAGAAATAATAAATGAGGCTCTTTCGTCTTTTGCAAGCATTAAAAAACATTCATCAATAGATCCAGCAAAACCAGGCTCAGTCAATTTTAATTTTCTTCTCCCCTCGAAGAATACAGAATCGAGAATAGTCTTGTACGAAATATCTATAGTAATATAATCTCCAGGGACTGCTTTTTTAGAGCTTTCCCCAAACTGAACCAATTTATAGTGTATTCCGGATTTTGTTCTTGAATAGCCTTTATATTTTGAAGTATTACATGAGTATAAACTCATGAGAATTACAATAATAATTAGAGAAGTTTTTTTAATCATCTTGCAAATTGTATTAATTCTGTATATCTACTATTTCAATATCGTATATTAATGTCGCTCTTGCTGGTATTCTATTTTCATCACCAATTAATCCATGTGCTAAATGTGGAGGTAATATAAATCTTGACATACTACCCTTTTTTAGCAACAAAACACCTTCTTCCAAGCCAGACTCTACTCTTCCTTTTCCAACTACAAAAGATCCTGCTCCCAAACTATCTGACGAATAACATAAAGTTCCATCCAATAACCAAACACTATAGTTATAAGTTATCAGGTCGTTTCTTTTAATTTCCGGCCCGGTTCCTAGTTGATAAATCTCGTACCATAGTCCAGTTTCGGAGACTGTCATATTCCAGTCTCTTCTTTTGATATAATTTTCAATTATTTCTGTATCCTTATCAACTAATAACTTATTAACTTCTTGCAATGATTCTTTTGTATGTTTTACTAAAAATCTTTTTTCGTTATTTTTTTCTCTATTACAAGAAAAGAAAATAATTATAAAGATAAAAATAAAACTTCTCATTATAAAACGCTTACAATCCACAATTTACTTTTTTAAATACTGAGGTAAAAGTTCTTTAAACTTCTTGATTGTTTCTTTTAAAGAATCATCTGAATGACCTCCCGAAGCATTTCTGTGTCCTCCGCCCTTAAAGTGTTTCTCTGCAAATTCATTTGTGGGAAAATCTCCTTTTGATCTAAATGATATTTTAGTTTGATTGCCTTTTTCAATAAAAATTGCGGTGAATCTAATTCCTTTTATTGATAAGGGATAATTGACAAAACCTTCTGAATCGCCCGGTGAAAAATTAAATTCTTTTTGCTCCTCTTTACTGATTGAAATAAAAGCTGTATCATATTCAGGAAAAACTTCCATTTTTTTGTTTAGGCAATAACCAAGCAACCTCATTCTATCAGCAGAATAGTTATCATAAATTTTATCGTAAATTTTATCTTTATCTATTCCCTTTTCAAGAAGTTTTGATACCACATAATAGGTTTCTGGATTTGAAGAATTATAATTAAACGAACCGGTATCTGTCATAATTCCGGCATATATACATTCTGCGATATCTCTATCAATAATATCGTAATCATTAAGATCTTCAATAATTTTATATACAAGTTCAGCTGTTGAGCTAAAACTGGTATCTGAAAAAACCAAATCGGCAAAGTTTGCAGGTTCAGGATGATGATCAATAAGAATTTTTGTTGCTTCAGCCTCAATTATATATTTTTCTAAACCTTCCGTACGATCAGGATTATTAAAATCCAGGGAAAAAATAAGGTCTGCATTAGCAATAGCATTCAAAACAGTACCGTTGTTTCTTTTATAAACTACAACCTTATCGTTTCCGGGTAACCAATGCAAGAAATCTGGATAATCGTTTGGAGTAACTAATAAGGGATTCTTTCCTTTCTTTACTAGGTAATGATAAAATGCCAGAGATGAGCCCATAGCATCACCATCTGGATTATAATGAGTCAATATTAAAGGCTTATTTGATTGAACAATAAGTTCCTTTAGTTCGTTTATATCTTTTTTTGAAATTTGTTTCAATGGATTTGTTTTTAACTTTTGAATCAAAGATAAAATATTCTGTTCAGAATTTAAGTTAATACTAAAAAATTTATACCTTAGATTAATCATTAAAAATATACAATTATGCCTTTAGGATACACATTTGCAATGATAAAGCCGTCGGCTTGTAGAAAAAATCATGTTGGACCCATTTTAGCTATGATAAATCAAGCTGGATTCAGGATTTCTGCTATTAGATCAACTAAATTAACAAAAGAAGAAGCAGAACACTTTTATGAAATGCACCGAGACAAAGAATTCTATAATGACTTATGTGAGTTTATGTCTTCAGGATCAATAATTGCTTTATTGCTTGAAAAAGAAAATGCAATTGAAGATTTTCGCAAGTTAATTGGAAATACAAATCCTTCTAATGCAGAAGAAGGGACTATTCGTAAAATGTTTGCAGAATCGTTACAAAAGAATGCAGTACATGGTTCTGACACAGTAGAAAATATGAATCGCGAAGCCGATTTCTTTTTTAATCAGCGAGAAAGATATTAATCCTTTGGTTCAAATTTTACATGAAATTTTTAATTTACTTTTTTTATGTCAAGTTTTAATTATAAAATTTATAAGAATAAAAAAATAATTATTGAATCGTTTACTGGCGATATTAATTTTGATTTTTTTAAAGAAAGTATGTTAAAAGATTTTAAAGATCCAGAATATGTAAATATGAAATTTGGAGTTTGTGATCTCAGAAAAGCTAATTTTACCCTTACTAATTCAGAAATTAGAAAATCATTTGATTTTGCTTTAAAACACGATAAAAATAGAACTATTAAATGGGCAACAATAACTAACGGACCCAATGAAACTGCTATGGCAATGCTTTATGAATTACAAGCCGAAAAACATTATGGATATAAGATATTTTCTACTCTTGAAGGTGCTTCAAACTATTTAGGAATAAAAATTACTGAAGAAGATTTAAGTTTTAATATTATTCAATTGTTATAAAAAAAGAGGTGAGCAAAACTCACCTCTTTTTTTAAAATATTATTTTCATTACTCAATAACTAATCTTTTTACTTTACTATCTGATTGATTTGAAACTTTTACAAAATAAAGACCATTATGTAATGCTGAAACATTGATTTGTTCTTTTTCATTCATTATATAATCATAAATTAGAACCTTTCCCGTAATATCAATAATCTCAATTATTTGATATTTATTTGCTGACGCTTCAATATAAACAATCTCTGAAGCAGGATTTGGGTAAATCTTCAGACTACTTTCATTAGAAATATTAGCATCTGCGATCCCTGTACCTGCATCAGCTTCAAATTCATGTGCCCCTATATCAATTGCATCACCAATAACTCTATCGTTGCCAAAATAATCATAAGTTGGAATCCAAAAGCTTAAATCAGTAATATCTCCAGCATCAATACATGGAGCTGATTCTTCAAGCATCCAGTCCTCTGGAGAGGTTTCGTAATCTGATCCTGCACCTGAAGTAGCATTTGCAAACACAGGTGTTTCATTAATATTATTTAGATAAACTATATCATCTTTATCTCCAGAATCAAGATACATATCAGTTGTGTCGCCTTCAATGTTACAATTATAGAAATGAACTGTAGGATCACCCACGTAACTAATGTATACCTGATCAGCATCATCACTTAAATCTTCATTAGAATAAATTATAGAATTATGAATATAAACATCATAATCATAATCACAAGATACAAAAAGGCCTCCTCCTGAATCTTCTGATTTATTATTAGCAATTACACAATTTATTAGCATTGGTGCAGAATCATAACCAGATAAAAATCCTCCACCTCGTTCAAATGATGTATTATTAACAATAATATTATTAATAAAAACAGGTGTACAACTTCCACTAGTTCTTATACCACCTCCACCAGAACCAGAACTAGTTTCTGTACCAGAAGTGTTATTAGCTATAAAATTATTTATGAAAATTGTTGAATCTTCATCTCCACCAACAAATATAGCACCTCCCATATATTCTGCTATGTTGTATTCAAAAATATTATTTGCAATATAACTCCCTTTTTCTGCTACAAGTCTTAATGCACCACCTCTATCGGTAGTATAGTTTTTTAAAAAGGTGTTATTCAGCAGTTCAACTTCAGTTGCGTCATCACCGCTTCCAGCTATATTAAGTGCTCCACCATAACCATTAGCGTAATTTTCTTCAAATAAGCAATCTTCAATTTTTAGAATAGTATTTTTCGTATGAATAGCTCCTCCATAAGAATCTGCATAGTTATATTTAAATGTACAATCTGAAATTATTACATCACTAGCATCTTCAAAAAATATAGCTCCACCATAAGAATCAGCGTAGTTATATTTAAATGTACAATCTGAAATTCTTAAGTTATTCACATCACCAACATCCAGTGCTCCACCATAAGAATCATATGCATAGTAAAACTCGCAAAATTCAAATACAGATGCTTCAGCTGCTACATCTGTATTCTCGAAATCAATTCCCTCCCAACCATCATGGGAATAACTTGAGAATCCTGTTGTATCGGAAACAGTAAAAATTACGGGGTTAGATTCTGTCCCAGTAGCTTCTATACTTCCTTCAACATCAATTCGGTAAGTTCCCTGAAATTCGATTACAACACCTGATTCAATGGTAAGAGTACCAACAGTATCAATAAATACATCTCCAATAATTTTAACAGTATCAATATTGCTGTCCCAAACTACATCACTTGCAATTTCTCCATCAAAATCAATATTATTTTGGGCATTAAGCATTATAATACCCATTAAGAAACAAAGAGTTAAAAGTAAAAGTTTTTTCATAATTCTTTTTATTTTAGTTAATTAAAGATAAAAACATCCGAATTTATTTTATTGTATATCAGATGCTTAAAGATAATATTAACTCTTTTTAAATATTAAACTTAAAATGATACTTTGGTAAACAGCAATATTACAAGGTTTAATGGTTATAATATCCTGATTAAAATAAGGGAAGTTTACTTTAAGATAATTTCATCAATTATACTTTCTCCAACTTTATCGTTGAGAGCTTTTTTTAATCCATCGCGTAACATAAAGAGTTCATTTCGTATAACAGATGAATTTAGTTTTACGAATAATTTCCTGTTTTTTATATAAATATTACTTGTTGATCTTGCTATTGTTTTACCAACTACCTCATCCCACGATTTAATTAACTTAACCTCTTTTAGCTTATCATCAATCTTAAAAGCCTTAAGGTATTCCTTAACTACTTCATCAATTTTTTGAGTATTCTTTTTTCTCATGTTATGTTCAGATTAGTCAGCTTTCTTAATTTTAATATTTTCTTCAGAATCAATTATAAATAAATTGTGTTGAATATCTATTTCTTTAAGAATAGTATCTAAACGATCTTCACTGGTATCTGTTATGAAAATTTGTCCGAAATGATTCTCGGCAACAAGTTCAATTATCTGCTTTACTCTATCTCTATCAAACTTATCAAAAATATCATCTAAAAGCAATATAGGTTTCAATCCGCTAATCTGCTTAATAAAATCAAACTGAGCAAGCTTTAAAGAAACAAGATAGGTTTTCTGTTGTCCTTGCGAACCCGCTTTTTTGATAGGATATTTTTCAAGTGTAAGAATAAGATCATCTTTATGCACACCTACCGTTGTGTGTTGTACAATCCTATCCTTATCAATTGATTCTTTAAGTAATTGTCTGTATTCTGCTTCGTATAATTGCGAGTCATAAACTAGCTGAACCTGCTCTTTATTTCCAGAAATACGAGTATAATAATCCTGAAAAACAGGTATCAATTCCTCAACAAATTTAACTCTAACAGTATGTATCTTCTCTCCCAATATGACCAACTGTTCGTCCCAAACTTCAATAGAATCCTGATCAAAAGATCTACTTTGATAAAAGTCCTTTAGCAGTTTATTCCTTTGTTGTAAAGCTCTGTTATATCGAATTAAATTATCGAGATATTCTTTGTCGTATTGCGATATAACACTGTCCATGAATTTTCTACGCTCATCGCTACCTTCTGTAATTAAGCTAATATCCAGAGGTGAAATTATAACAACAGGCAATAATCCAATGTGATCTGATAGCTTTTGATATTCCTTCTTGTTTCTTTTAAACTGTTTCTTCTTGTTTTTCTTTAGTCCACAATAAACATTCTCATGTTTCCCTTTCAAAGAATAATCACCCTGAATTACAAAAAAGTCTTCATTGTATTTTACATTTTGGCTATCAATAGGATTTAAATAGCTCTTACACATCGACAAATAGTAAATTGAATCTAATAAGTTTGTTTTGCCAACGCCGTTTTGCCCAATAAAACAGTTTATTTTTGGTGAAAAACTTAAATCTGTTTGACTATAATTTTTGAAATTAATAAGTGATAAATCCTGTAAATACATCCTATTTGTAAATTTGTATGCAAAGATTCTTATTATTCTATTAAATTAAAAATGAAGCTTTCATTAAATATCAATTTTTATAAACAAAATATTTTAAAAATACCTCAAAAGAATTACATTTGCGATTCAAATCATTTTAGGATAATATTTTAATTACACAATTATAATGAGTAAAAAGAAAGACGCACAACAGGATCAGTTCGAACAAGTAGAAAATGCATTAAGTAAAACTGAACATTATATTGAGGAAAATCAGAAAAGTTTAACCATAATTGTTTTAGCTATAATTATTATAGTTGGAGGTTATTTAGGATATAAACGTTTTGTTGTTTCTCCAAAAGAAAACGAAGCAAAATCACAAATGTGGATGGCAGAGCAATACTTTGCTAAAGACTCATTTAATTTAGCTTTAACAGGTGATGGAAATTATCTTGGTTTTCTTGATATTATTGATGAATATAGCATTACAAAATCGGCAAATTTAGCAAATTATTATAGCGGAATTTGTTACTTACAATTAGGTCAATATGAAGATGCTATTGAATATTTAAAGCAATTTGAATCTGATGATATTATGATTGCTCCAATTGCATACGGTGCTATTGGAGATTCGTATCTTGAATTAGAGAACATTGATGATGCTCTTGTTTTTTATAAAAAAGCTGTAAACATTTCTGAAAATAACTTTACTACTCCAGTATATTTAATGAAACTTGGTTTTGTTTATGAAGAAACTGAAGACTATAAAAAAGCTCTTGAAGTTTATAAAAGAATAGAGAAGGATTTTCCAAATACTACTGAAGGACGACAAATTGCAAAATACATTGCAAGAGTTGAAATGTTTATTATGTAAGACTATTCAAATCACTATAAATTAAAAATCCTGATTTATCAGGATTTTTTTATTTCTATAACTTAACTTTGACAATATTTAAAATCATAAATTATGGCTACAAATCTTAAAAACCTATCAGATTGCGATATAAAATCAGTACCATCTGCAAGTAAAATGAAGTTTGGTATTGTTACAGCCGAATGGAATAGAGATATTACAGATGCATTATTAAAAGGAGCTTACGAGACTTTATTAAAGCATGGTGCTAAAGAAGAAAATATATTAAAGAAATATGTGCCAGGGACAGTTGAATTAACACTTGGAGCGCAATTTATGGCAGAATATGCAGATATAGATGCAATTATTTGTTTGGGCTGTGTAATACAAGGAGAAACTCCACATTTTGATTTTGTTTGTCAAAGTGTTACACATGGAGTTACAGAACTTAACCTTGAGCATAATATTCCATTTATTTTTGGTGTTTTAACAACTACCAACCTTCAGCAAGCTATTGACCGATCGGGAGGAAAACATGGAAATAAAGGCGACGAAGCGGCTATTACTGCTATTAAAATGGCTCAGTTGCAAATAGATATGGAAAAACTCAGAGATGAATAATTATTCTTATTTATATTAAAATTCTCATTATCAAAATCATTAGCGAATATAGTAAGTACAGAAGCTTTTTTTTATTAAAATATTTAATATAAAAGTTTGTTATTTCAGGAATTTTAATACTTTTGCATTCGCTAATTAACAAAAGCGTTCTTTAAAATAAACAATATTGCCGATGTAGCTCAGTTGGTCAGAGCAGCTGATTTGTAATCAGCAGGTCGACGGTTCGAATCCGCCTATCGGCTCAAATATAATATTGTTGGGGAGATACCAAAGTGGCCAACTGGGGCAGACTGTAACTCTGCTGGCGTACGCCTTCGTAGGTTCGAATCCTGCTCTCCCCACTTTTTACTTTGCGGGAGTAGCTCAGTTGGTAGAGCATTAGCCTTCCAAGCTAAGGGTCGCGGATTCGAGTTCCGTCTCCCGCTCAAAAATTAAGATTGCATTTATGCAATCTTTTTTTGTTTACATGCATATCACTCTTAATTCTTTAATTCAAAATTATAGATATAATTTCATTATATTTGGCATAACGTGAAGTAAGGTAACTATCGAAAATATTTACAAATAATAACATTACAAGAAAGATATGACAATATTAGTAATGGGTGCAAGTGGTTCAACCGGAAGACTTTTGGTTGAGCAACTTTTAGACATGGGGCAACAGGTTAAAGTAATTATGCGCACACCTGAGAAAGCTCCTGATTCATGGAAAAACAATAAAAACATATCTATTATCAAGGCAAGTATTTCTGAGGTTAGCGAAGATGAGATGGCAGATTACATAGAAGGATGCCAGGCAGTTGCATCTTGTCTTGGTCACAACCTAAATTTAAAAGGCATTTATGGGAAACCAAGAAAATTAGTAACAAATGCTGTTCGTCTACTTTGTAATACTATTAAAAATAATCACCCACAAAACTCTATAAAGTTTGTATTGATGAATACAACTGGAAACAGAAATAGAGACTTAAATGAACCAATCTCATTTGGAGAAAAATTAATAATGGGAATAATTCGATTGTTAGTTCCACCACACCCTGATAATGAAAAAGCAGCAGATTATTTGCGAGAGGAAATTGGGCAAAATAATACATCTATCGAGTGGGTAGCAGTTCGTCCTGATACTTTAATTAATAATGATGAAGTATCTATATATGACCTGCATGTTTCACCTACAAGAAGTGCTCTTTTTAATCCTGGTAAAACCAGTCGTATTAATGTTGGACATTTTATGGCTAAACTAATAACAGATAATGACATTTGGATTAAGTGGAAGAGACAAATGCCCGTAATTTATAATAAGGAAGTTACTAAATAAACTAATTACAGAAAAAACAAATACAAACAATAAATACCTCGTATTCACTGTTAAAGATTGCATCATGGCAATCTTTTTTGTTTTATACACTTTATTTTACTTACTTCAATTGAAGATTCCAAATTCGTTTTAACTACATTTGGCGTAATAAATTGTTCGCAAGCAAAGTAAACAGAATAAGTATTCTAAGTTTAAAAGTATTAATAATAAAAAACGATTATGTCTGAAGAAATGAAGCAATGTCCAAAGTGTGAATCACCCTATGGATACTTTTTAAAAGAAAAAACATTTGCTTGCCCTGAGTGTAATCATGAGTGGAATCCAGAAGAGATTATTGAAGACGATACATTAATTATAAAAGACTCAAACGGAAACCAATTGCAAGATGGAGATTCAGTTATTGTAATTAAAGATTTGCCCGTAAAAGGAGCTTCTGGACCTATTAAAGCAGGAACTAAGGTTAAAAAGATTCGCTTAACCGAAGGTGATCATAATATAGATTGCAAAATTGATGGTTTTGGGGCTATGGCTTTAAAATCTGAATTTGTGAGGAAAGCCTAAGATTTTACTATTTCAATTCTTTAATTGGTGTTTTTTTATAACTTACTTTTAGTATTGCAAGCACCATTAAAGTAGCACTTAACCACTGTATTATCGATAAACGTGTGTCATTAAAAATATAATCGAAAATAATTGCTGAAATTGGAAATATAAGCTCCACAATTACAGAAGTAATTGCATTTACTCTGCGTAACCCAAAATAGTATAAAAATATAGCACCACTTCCGGTTGTTAATCCAATAATGATAAAAAATATCCAGTTACTTCGGTTTGTTAAAGAAAATTGTTGGAATTTTTGAGTTGCTAAAACAAACAAAAACATGATTAATACAGTAAAACCATATCGGTAGAAGGTCATGGTTCTGAAGTTATAATTCTTTAATCCCATTTTGCTAAAGACTGTAGAACTTCCAAAGCATAAGGCTGCTATTACAGCATACATTGCTGCTAACATAGTATTTCTATCTGATGAAATAGTAGGCCAGCTTAACTCAAAAGTTAATATGTAACCTGCAATTACAGCTAATAATCCCCATAATAAAAACCTAGGTGTGAGCTTTTCTTTTAAAAAGATTGCGGCCAACAAAATAGCAAAAATAGGCTGTAATTTCTGTAATAAAACAACTACACTCAACTGCTGAAAATTAACTAAAAATAAAGCTTTTACAATAGACAAAGTACCTAAGGCACCACCGGTTAACGCAATGCTAAAAAAAATCAATATATCTTTTTTACTAAATTCTTTTACGAATCTGTATTGCCGAAACATAAATAGATTCATTAACAAGAACGGAATTAAGTGCAACATAAAAACAACAAATCCCACATCAAGATTATACAAACGAGGAGTTAAAACAACACCGTCAAAACCCCACATAATTGCAGCAATTCCAATTGCAATAGTTCCTTTTAGTACTTTACTATTCATAATTTCCAGAAAAAAGGTTGATCTGCTTAGACCAACCTTTTATTTATATTGATGAATTATTTCTTCTTTGGAGGTTTATATCCTTTTTGTTTAGCAGCAGCCTCCAGCCGCTCCTGCCATTTTGACTTTTTAACTACCTTTTTCTTGTTTTCGTGTAATTTCTTCAATATTGCTTCATCATCAACAAAACGACGAATAAATACTGTCTGACCCAAAGTAATTACGTTTGATAAGAAATAGTAATAACTTAAACCTGCAGCATAATTATTAAAGAAGAATAACATCATTACAGGCATCATATAAGTCATCATAAACTTCATTCCAGGCATTTGCTGATTAGTATCGTTCATTTGCCCTGTATTAAGTCTTGATGAGAACACAAGTGCAATAGCCATAAGAATTGTAAATAAACTTACGTGATCACCATAAGCAGGAATACTGAAAGGTAAATCAAGTATTGAATCATAGGATGACAGATCATCTGCCCAAAGAAACGCTTTTTGCCTTAATTCGATTGATGAAGGGAAAAACTTAAACATAGCAAATAGAATAGGCATTTGAACAAGCATTGGTAAACATCCTCCCATAGGACTTACTCCCACCTTCTTATACATTGCCATTGTAGCTTGCTGCTTTTTCATAGCATCTTCTTTTTTCGGGAATTTTTTGGTAATCTCCTCAATTTCCGGTTTAAGAACACGCATTTTTGCAGTTGATAAGTACGATTTGTAAGTTAAAGGAAACAATACCAACTTTATAAGAAGTGTCAGAATTAAAATTATTAATCCATAATTCACAAAATAATTATCAAGAAAATTAAATACTGGTATTACGGCATATTTATTAACCCATCCAAAAATAGTCCATCCAAGAGGAATAATTTCTTCAAATCCAAGATCCTCTTTCTTTAGTGTATTGTAATGATTAGGTCCAAAGTAAAATGACATTGGAACAGTTGAACTAGGAGAATATTCAAAAGGTATTCCAATAGTAGATTCAAAATGTTTTAAATACTTATTTGAATTTTCAGTATTACTAAACCCAATAATTCCATTTGCAAAATAAGTATCAGCAACAAGAATAGTAGAAAAGAATTGTTGTTGAAATGAAATCCACTTCAATTTTGAATTCAAATCTTCTCCACCCTCATCTTTACCCCTAGATGTTATAGTATTAACTTCATCCTGATAATACTTATACCCCATTGTTGTATAATTTCTTTCATTTTCAGCACCCTTTTCTTGTTGTGGAGTATACATTGAAAATTTTAAGTCCATTACACTAAGATTTCCAGAAACCACTTCTTGTATACCCACAAAGTTGATATCGAAATCGACCATATAACTTTCTGGGTTTAATGTATAGACATATTCAATATATCTGGTTTCACCAGCATACAAACGCATTTTTACCGATTGTGAATTTTTCTCAACTGGTACGAAAAACAAATCATTTGTTATGATACTTTTATTATCAGAGAAAAAGTTTAATCCAAAAATAGTAGAGTCACCATCAAATAGTACAAGAGGTTCTTTTGTGTAAGTTGAATATTCTTTTAATTCAACAGAATAAATCCTACCACCTTTATTGCTTATTTTAATTCTGAGTAATTCATTCTCTATTTCAGTAAACTCTTGAGTTCCAGTACCAGCACCAGCGAAACTTCCAAATTGGCTTTGAAGCATCTCATCAGCAACCTCTTCATTAACGGTTTGCTCAGGTTTAGCATTTTGTAATTCTATTGCTTTTACCGTTTCTTGTTGAATTATTTGTTGCTGGCGAACTATCTCAAGTGAATCTCTTTTATATTTAGCAGCCTCTACTTCCTCTTTCGATGGCTTATTCAATGTTGTCCAAAGAATGAAGATCCCCGCAATTACTATAATTCCTATAATCGAATTCCTATCCATTTTATTTTTTCTATTAATTTATTCTAATTGTATATTAATCTTTACTTATTTCCTTTACAAAATTTACAAACAAAGGATGTGGATTAACAACAGTACTTTTATACTCAGGGTGAAACTGAACTCCAATAAACCACCTGTGCTCAGGTATCTCCATAATTTCAACTAATCCTGTATCTGTGTTAAGTCCTGCTGGTTTCATACCAGCTTTTTCGAATTTTTCAATATAATTATTGTTAAACTCATATCGATGTCTGTGTCTCTCCTCTATATGCTCACTATTATATACATCAAACACCTTTGTATCTCTCTTAATATCACAAGGATACGAACCTAATCGCATTGTGCCTCCTTTTTCAGTTACGCCTTTTTGCTCTTCCATTAGGTCAATAACCGCATTTTTAGTGGTTCTGCTCATTTCAGAAGAATCAGCATCTGTTAATCCAAGTACATTTCTAGCAAATTCTATTACTGCACACTGCATTCCAAGACAAATTCCAAGAAATGGAATATTGTTTTCTCTTACATGTTTAACTGCTGTAATTTTACCCTCAATTCCTCTCTGACCAAATCCAGGTGCAACAATAATTCCTTGTACATTCTTTAATTTCTCAGCTACATTTGCTTCAGTAATTTTCTCAGAATGTATACTTTCAATTTTAACTTTAACTTGATTTACTGATCCAGCATGTACTAATGATTCAATAATAGATTTATACGAATCCTGTAACTCAATATATTTTCCTACCAAACCAATAGTGATTTCTTTCTTAGGGTTTTTAAGTTTATCAATAAACTTTTTCCATTTTACAAGCTTAGGTTCTTCGTTTTCAGGTAAATTTAATTTCTTAAGGACAGTTACATCCAATTTCTCCTCTTTCATCAATAATGGAACTTCGTAAATTGTAGAAACATCAATTGATTGAATAACTGACTCCATATTCACGTTACAGAAAAGTGCAACTTTCTTCCTAATATCTACTGTTAAAGGATGTTCAGTACGTAACACCAATATATCAGGCTGAATACCATTTTCCAACATCATTTTAACCGAATGTTGCGTTGGCTTCGTTTTTAGTTCACCTGAAGCTGAAAGGTAAGGTACTAATGTTAAGTGAACGAACAAACTATTTTCTGGTCCTAACTCCCATTTTAACTGACGAACAGCTTCAATGTACGGTAATGACTCAATATCACCAACAGTTCCACCAATCTCGGTAATAACTACATCATAATTAAATTTCTTACCTAAAAGCTTAATGTTTCGTTTTATTTCATCGGTAATATGAGGAATAACTTGAACAGTCTTACCAAGGTAATCGCCTCTTCTCTCTTTATTAATTACTGTTTGGTATATTCTTCCAGTTGTAACATTATTGGCTTGCGATGTAGGTATGTTAATAAACCTCTCGTAGTGACCTAGGTCAAGATCTGTTTCTGCTCCATCTTCTGTAACATAGCATTCACCATGTTCATATGGATTTAAAGTTCCAGGATCTACATTAATATATGGATCCAATTTTTGTATTGTTACAGAATATCCTCTTGACTGCAGTAATTTAGCAAGAGATGCAGAAATAATTCCTTTTCCTAACGAAGATGTTACACCTCCGGTTACAAATATGTATTTTGTTGCTGACAAAACTATTTATTTAATTGTTATTATACTTTTTTACTCTGAATCAGATTTATCAATCATTCTGATTTTTTCTTCCATTATTGCAATTTCCTTTTTAGCACTATCAATCTTTTCATGATAATCCTTAAGCATTAATTGCGCTTCCTTTGAATCCGAATTAAAGAATCCTATGTTATTTTCCCACAAAGAAATATTACTCTCGAGCTTTTTAATTTTATTAAAAAACTTGTCACGTTCGTGTCGTATTTTTCCTGATGATTTTGGTTTATGCTGAAGTGTTTCTAGTCTGGTTTGAAATTTCAGTAAATTCTTTTCCTTATCGCCTACCTTTAATTTATCAAATTGTTTATTAAGTTCTTCTCTAAACTCATTTTGTATTTTATCCTTCAATTTATAAGGTACAAATCCAACTTCCGAAAATTCTTCTTGAAACTTCTTAAGTGCTTCATAATTTTTGTTTACATCAGTAGTAAACTTATAAGATTTAACCTTTTCAATAATTTCCTGCTTCAATTTCAGGTTCTTATCGTATTCCTGATCTATATTGGCATAGTACTCTGATTTTTTATTGAAGAAATGATCGCAAGCTGCTCTAAATCTTTTCCACACCTTATCTGATTGTTTCTTTGAAACAGGTCCAACTTGTTTCCATTCATTCTGTAAGTTAATTAAATCTTTCGTCGTTTTTTTCCAATCTGTGCTGTCTTGCAAAGCTTCAGCCTTTTCACAGAACGCAATCTTTTTATTTAAATTATCGTCTTGAAGTTCTTTATTTTGAGCATAAAAATCTCTTTTCTTACCGAAAAAGTTGTCGCATGCATTTCTAAATCTTGAATATATTTTATTATTATCCTTCTTAGGTGCAAATCCTATTGTACGCCAAGTTTTTTGTATTTCAATTATTGCATTTGTATGCTCCGACCATTCTTTATGTGAACTATACTCCTTAGTAACTATCTCTTCAACTTGCTCACAAAGCTTTTCTTTTCTCTCAAGATTACTTTTTTGTTCATCTTTTAGCCCTTTGAAATAATCTTGATGCTTTTTATTTATTATTCTAGTTGCTTCTTTAAATCTTTCCCAAATATTGTCTTTTTCCTCATTTGGAACAGGACCTATTTCTCTCCACTGATTATGGAACTTTTGCAATGTCTTAAATGCAGTAACAACAGATTGCTCTTCAACTAACATCTCTGCTTTTTCACATAATCCAATTTTAATTTCAAGGTTCTTTTTCAGATCTAAATCACGAAGTTCTTTATTAATATTAATATAATCGTAAAATTTTTCAACATGATGATGATACGTATTCCAAAGATCTTTTAATTTTTGTTGCGGAACCTGACCTAATTCTTTCCATCTAATCTGCAGCTCTCTAAATTCTTTAAAGGTATCACCAATTGATTCATCTTTATTAACTAATTCTTTTAATTCCTCAATTATAGCATACTTCTTCTCAAGATTTACTTCTTTTACTTGTTCGTGTTGTCTATTAAAATCGGCCTTAAGCCTTCTGTATCTTTTAAATAAATCTTTTAATTCAGCTTCAACAGGATCTTCATCAAGTTTAAAATCCTCAATATTAGCACCTGTACCTATAAAATCTTTTCTTTTCTGCTCATTAAGTGCTTTTTGTTTTTTATAAAAGACAGCTTTTATTGCTTCAACGTCTTTTCTAATATCATTTATTGGTTGTGTATCAATTATATTGGATAATTCTTTAACTAAATCTTCTCGGCTAAGTTTTGTGAAATCAATTTCCACCTTAGGTTCTGGTTTATCATCTTCAACAGGCTTGCTTATTTCATTAGTTTCGCTAACTGCTGGTTCACCTTCCTTTTCCACATCTACTTTCTCAGAAGAGTCAGTAGAATCAACTTTCTCTTCTTCCTGTGGTTTTCCAGGCACTTCTTTCTCGGTTTTCGATTCTAAATTTTTATCATCCAGATTTAGTTCTGTTTTTTCATTTTGCTGTTCGTCTTGAACAGAGTCAGAGTTTTGTAGGTCTTTAGTGCTCATAATGCTTGTTTTTCCTAATAGAAATGATTTAAGATAATCACCTGTTTATATACAGGGTACGAAAATAAATATTTAACTACTAATACTCAAAGAAATTTAGTAATAAATACTAAAATTAATAAATATACAAATTATTAATAAAACCTGAATAAAAAAGACCGTTCATGTTTTATGAACAGTCTTTTCTTCAAACCCTAAATTTTAATCAATTACTACTATAATTTGAACCCAATAGTCAAAATAAATTTATTTAACTTATTATCAATATTAGCTAATTCATTTTCATAACCAGAATAATATGCATTTAAATCATAAGCAATTGTATTATAATTTGTAGATTTCTGAGCAAAAGCAAAATCAATAAAGAAATTCTTTTCACGGTATCCTATACCTCCCGACAATGTTATTTCATTAAAATCTTTATTTATCGATTCTGAGGCATATGGGCTTGTTGAATATCTTCCCCCTGCTCTGAAATATAGATTGCCAGCTCTAAATTCTGCACCAGCTCTAATATTATGTGTTTCTTGGTATATAGTTTTAATATATAAGTTATCCTCAATTACACCATCACTACTAAACTCATCATCCAAGCTCATTTTTGAATAATCAGCAAACTCATAATCTATATCAATTAAACCAATTTTACCAATTTGAAAACCTACACTACCAACAGCCCTTAATGGAGTTTCAAGACTGTAATTATATGTTTGAATCGGTGATTTAGAATGTTCTACAGGTGGATTTTCAAAATATCCAAATACTTCATTATGAAACTCTTGGTCTAAATCATAAAATGTTGGCAGATGCAATGATGCTCCAACTCTAAAAAAATCGACAGGTTTAAAAATTGCCCCAAATTTCATAGTATAACCTGTTCCTTCAGTCTTAGAATGAGTTCTAAAATCAAATCCATTCAAATCAGGAATTGGCGAACTAGCTGTTTCATACTCATAGTGAGACGAGTACTCATCATATCTCAATCGAGTTATTCCTATACTGGCACCAACATATAATTTATGCGCATAGTTACCTCCGAAAGAAAAATTAAATTCACTTATTGAACCTTCCGTTTCAATTATTTTTCTTTGGTTAATTGTGAAATTATCCGCATCCAAGTATATTTCATCCGTAATATTTGTATAAAACTCACCTGCCACTGTATCATAATTCATTATATATGCATCCCAAATCAGAAACTCATACATACCGTCTAAATCATAAGGATCGCTTGAATTTATTGCGTTTGCTTCGATATTATAGATTTCCATTAAAGATGAATTATTTACACCTTGAAACTGAACTTTATTATTAAAATCATTTATTCGATTAAATCCAACTCCAAAATTGAAATTTACCCAACGCGTATCCGAATTCTCAAGATCATATGATGCTACAAAACCCAAATTATTAAAATTCATGTTATATCCACTCTCGTCGATATTATTATTAATGTATGTCGACGAATTTGAGTTGTAGCTCATTCCAGGAGAGAATGTAAACTCTGAGCTTCGATAAACTCCTAATCCTGCAGGATTTATTGCTATTGCAGAAAAATCTCCGCCTAATGCTCCAAAAGCACCTCCCATTCCTACAAATCTAGCTGTTCCGCTATAGTCATTATTTGAAAATATAAGAGCGTTATCGACATACTGTTGTGAATATGATAAATTAAAAGTAATTAAGATTATTGATAATATATATAATGTTTTTTTCATTGTATTAAATTTTTGAGTTAGACGATCTAAAATTAGTTATTCCCTCTTTATTATCTCCTTCCGCCACCTGATTTTGAAGAACTTCCTGAACTTCTTGATGAAGATGATCCAGAGCTTCTGCCTGAAGAACCAGAACTTCTACCTGAAGAACTTGAACTACCAGAACTTTTTACTGAAGATCTGCTTGAGCTACCAGAAGATCTACTTGAACTACCCGAAGATCTACTTGAAGAACTTCCTGAATTTCTATACGTGCTTCCGGAACGAGAACTTGATGTAGAGTTCTTACTTGGAGTATAAGTTGATCTTGAGGTTCCTTGACTTCTACCTGAATTCGCATTTGAACTAGAAGGTCTGGTATATCTCGACGTAGAACGATTAGAAGCATTATAAGTTGACCTTGATGTACTCTGTGGTCTTGTATAATTACGATTCGTTGAACTTGTAGTTGCCGTTCTTGTTCTTGTAGTTTCTTTAACAATACGTGGAGTTGCAACATCTGCACTTCTTGTTCTTGTACTTCTTTCTGTGCTAACCCTCTGCCTGTCAAGACCTGATTTTACCGTGCTGGAACGACTAATATCTCTTCCTGCGTAGGTTTCAGGTAATGTTCTAGAAGTTCTTTCAACTGACGATCGAGTTGCAGACCTTGAAGTAAGAGATCGTTGCCTGTAAGAATGAAAGGAAGAACTTGCATAATTTTTATTGTCAACGCTATAATAAGACTTGTAATAAGGATTATAAGGTGAACCATAATAATATGGGTCATAATAATGTGAATGATAATGTGGGTAATAATGATATGGATGATAATAAAATGAGCTATAGTACGAACCATAATATGGACTATAAAATGGATCGTAATAGAATGGAGAATAATGTCCATATCCAAACGATGCAGAAATGTAATAAGGTTCAACCCAAACTTGATCACCAATAATTACAACGTTATAATAAGGATCATTTGCATAGATTGTTGCATATCTGTATGCATCAGTTGAAGTAATAAAATAACTAGTTGATCCATAATATGGCGAGTTTCGAGCATCTCTTCTTCTATCCCATGCATCTCTATAATCATCAACAACAATGTTTTCGAAAGAGTTAGGATCTGTATTCTCAACAACAATAGTTGTATCGATCTCTTCTATAGACTCATCCTCAAGTATCTCAGTTATTTGCTTATCATAATTATTACCAAATATGGTTGAAGTGGTATTACTTTGTATTGCCGTAACTTCCTTATCTATAGAAAGCTGATCATTTGGAGAATAATAAATGTCATCACTAACAGTACTTTGCTGCAGTGATGTACATGAGGCAGCTATTATTGCAATTAAAATTAATATATAAGTTTTTGTTTTCATAATGAACCTCCTGTTTCGTTATATTTTATAATTTATTTCGTTATTTTTGCAGCTTAAAATTAATTACTAATTTCATCTGAAAATAAGCAAAAATCGTACCAAAACATGGCTAAAAAACTAATAAAAAGAGAAGAAAATTATTCGCAATGGTATAACGACTTAGTAATTACGGCTGATCTTGCTGAAAATTCAGCAGTTCGTGGCTCAATGGTTATTAAACCTTATGGTTATTCTATCTGGGAAAAAATGCAGGCTGCACTTGATAAGAAATTTAAAGATACTGGTCATTCTAATGCTTATTTCCCCCTTTTTATTCCAAAATCGTTTTTCTCTAAAGAAGCTAGCCATGTTGAGGGATTTGCAAAAGAATGTGCTGTTGTAACTCATTATCGTTTAAAAAATGATGAAGAAAACGGTGGTATAATTGTTGATCCAGATGCAAAACTAGAAGAAGAGTTAATCGTAAGACCTACTTCTGAAACAATTATATGGAATACATATAGAAACTGGATTCAATCATACAGAGATTTACCTCTTCTCATTAACCAATGGGCAAATGTAGTTAGATGGGAAATGAGAACTCGGTTGTTTCTGAGAACTGCTGAGTTCTTATGGCAAGAAGGTCATACTGCCCATGCAACTAGACAAGAAGCTGTTGAAGAAACTGAAAGAATGATTAATGTATATGCCGATTTTGCAGAAAATTGGATGGCTGTTCCGGTAATGAAAGGATTTAAATCTGAAAATGAAAGATTTGCCGGTGCACTCGAAACATATGCAATTGAAGCATTAATGCAAGATGGAAAAGCGCTACAAGCTGGAACATCTCATTTTCTCGGTCAGAATTTTGCTAAAGCATTTGATGTGAAATTTACAGATAAAGAAGGGAAATTAGATCATGTATGGGCCACATCATGGGGTGTTTCTACGCGGTTAATTGGCGCTTTGATTATGGCTCATTCTGATGATAACGGATTGGTTCTTCCTCCAAAATTAGCTCCAATACAAGTTGTTATTGTACCTATTTATAAAGGAGAAGAGCAATTGGCTCAGATATCTGAGAAGGTAAATGTGATAAAAAAGAACCTTGAAGATAAAGGCATTTCTGTTAAATTTGATGATAGGGATACTCAAAAACCAGGATGGAAATTTGCAGAATACGAACTTAAAGGTGTTCCTGTAAGAATTGCAATTGGACCTCGTGATATAGAAAATAACACATTGGAAATTGCCAGAAGAGATACGCTCGAAAAAGAAACTAAATCTCAAGAAGGAATAGAAAATTATATTGAAGAGTTGCTAGTAAAAATTCAAGATAACATATATAATAAAGCACTGAAATTTAGAAAAGATAATACCTTTAAGGCAGACACGTATGAGGAGTTTAAAGATATTATTAAAAATAAAGGTGGTTTTGTTTTAGCACATTGGGATGGAACTCCTGAGACTGAGCAAAAAATTAAAGAAGAAACCAAAGCAACAATTAGGATAATTCCTTTGGACGCAATAGAAGAACAAGGTAAATGTATTTATTCAGGTGAACCTTCAAATAGAAGAGTTGTCTTTGCAAAAGCTTATTAAAAGATATCTACATAATATTTAAGATTATGACAGAAAAAGATCAAAAAGAGCAAATCCTTTCCGCTCTAGAAATGAAATCTCTTGTAAAACAAAAAGTTTACGATCAAACTTTTGAAGTATTCAGTTTGCTTAAGGAGATTTTACAGGAAATATCAAATGAATTTAATTCTGAAATTCAAGTAAAAGACAAAAGGGTCGGTTTCGAATATAAAGAAAGAAGTCAGTTTGAAGTTGAGCTAAAAGTTGCTGGTGACATACTTATATTTAGTATGCACTCTAACATCTTTGAATTCGATAGAGAACATAATGTATGGAAATTAAACTATGTAAAAGAAAACACTTTATATAGTTTTTGTGGAATAATTAATGTGTATAATTTTCTTTCTGATTCTTTTAAATACAATAGGCTTGAAGATTTAGGTTATTTAATTACCAGATTATTTATAAACCTTGAACAGCATTTCTTTGTTGAAGGTAAACGTCAACAGGAATATTTATACAATAATTTTGGCAAATCTGTTTTAACAAAAGAAATTCTTAAAGATATTGTACTTAGAATTATAAATTATGCAATAGAGTTTGATTTATTAGTACCTCCTTACGACAATGTAAAAATTGCATCTGTAGGTCAATTAAACCAAAAAGTTGAAGACCATAAAATGAAAACAGGAAAGAGATTGGGATTCAAATTCAATTCCGATGATGTTTCTTAATAATAAAAAAGTAATTTTATTAAAAGAACTGGAATTCAGAAATTCCAGTTCTTTTTTTGCATCATTTTTAAAATTGATTCGTCTTTAAGTAAAGTTGTTGTTTGATATCGTACACATATTGTCACATTTTCGTACGATTACTAAGATTGAACAAAATACACAAAACATTGTTTCACAGCAACTTTATTGTTGTGGCACAGAATGTGTTAAATAAAAATAATTCATTTAAATATTTTATAGTCATGGTAGTAGATTTAAAAGCAAACGAATTAGTATTAAAAGCAGGTGATTCAAATTACTTTGCAAACAATAAAAGTGTTGATGGTAAATTAATTTTAACAAATCAACGCGTATACTTCAAAACAAAAGAAGACGAAAACTCAAATTACAATCTTGAAATAATGCCTGGAGATATTCAGGAAATTTTATTCTTTAATACCATGAAAATTTTTCCTAATGGTTTAAATATTATACTTAAAGCAGGAAATCAACTGAAATTTAAAATTGGAAAACGAAATTCTTGGGGGAAAGTTTTAAATAAAATTTATTAATACTGCCAATTTCAAATCACAATATACTCCGTTTAATATTGGATGAGTTTCAAATGAAACTCATCTTTTTTTTATTTTATTTCGGAATTCTTGTTTACTTTTGAGAGTAAATCTTAATACTAAAAAAATGGAAATTTTCTTATCAGTAGAGGCTTGGATTGCATTAGCAACATTAACTTTTTTAGAAATTGTACTTGGCATTGATAATATCATTTTTATTTCGATTGTTACAAATAAATTACCAGAAGATAAACAAGCAAGAGTAAGAACAATTGGACTTGCCGCAGCTCTATTATTCAGAATAGCACTATTAATTTGTATAACTTGGATTATTGGTTTTACAAAACCCTTGTTTACTATCTTTACTCATGAATTTAGCGGTAGAGATATAATATTAGGTCTAGGAGGAATTTTTCTTCTTGCTAAAAGTACTTCAGAGATACATCACAAAATTGAAGGCGAAAATAATATTCATGCATCTAAAAAGAAAATTGGAGTATTTGCTACTATAATTCAGATAATTATGCTTGATATGATTTTTTCATTCGATTCTATTTTAACAGCAATTGGAATGACCGAACATTTATTAATTATGATTATTGCAGTTATTATTGCAATTGGAATAATGATGATAGCTGCAGGTTCGATAAGTAAATTTATTAATAACCACCCTACTCTGCAAATGCTTGCATTATCTTTTCTTATACTTATAGGATTCATGCTAATACTTGAATCAATTGAAATACATGTTCCAAAAGGATATATCTACTTTGCTGTATTCTTTTCATTATTCGTAGAGATTTTAAATATGAAACTTAAGAAAAAAGTTCCTTCCAATAACTTAAACGTAAATAACACTTAGTTTTGTTAAACATCTTTTTATAAATATTGTTAATAGCTAAACAAATCAAAGAATTGAATGAAGGCCATTGGATTATTTTACGGATCAAGTACTGGCGTTACTAAAAAAATTGCTAAAAAAATTAAGGAAAGTCTTGAACCAGGATTAGTAGATATTTATGATGTAAAATATGCTAAAGCTGAAGATGTAGAAAAATATGAAAATATTATTCTTGGATCGTCAACGTGGGGCAAAGGCACATTACAGTCTGATTTTGAACGTTTTCTATATAGTATTTTAAAATTTGCAGATTTGAAAGGGAAAAAAATTGCAATTTTTGGAACCGGTGATTCTGTTATATATCCAACATCATTTGCCGATGCAATAGGTCTAATTTTTGAAGCCCTTAAAGGGAAAGGAGTCACTTTTGTTGGCGAATTTTCTACGAAAGATTATAATTTTGATGACACTTTATCAATTTTTGGCGAAAAATTTGTTGGACTTCCTTTAGATGAAGAATCAGATGAAGAACAAAATAAATTAAGAATCTCAATGTGGACAGATATACTGAAATTTGATTTAAATTAATAATTTCCCATTACGTATCAGTATACCATAAAATTTATTTTATATTTATAAAAAATATAAATAAAACACGAATGAATACCGCAATAATTTATGGCACAAAGCATGGAGCTACTCACAAATGTGCAAACACTCTTGCAAACGAGTTAGGTTCATACACTAAACTGTATAATCTCGAAACAGAATCTGAAATAAACCTTTCTGAATACGATACAATTATTATTGGAGGTTCAATACATGCTAGTGCGGTAAACAAAAATGTTAAAAAATTTATTGATAAAAATATAGACCTTCTTATCCAAAAGAATATCGGACTTTATCTTTGTTGCATGTATGAAGGCGATAAAGCTTTAGAACAATTCGGGAATGCTTTTCCTGAAGAATTACGAAATAAAGCTACTGCTCACGGATTGTTTGGCGGTGAATTTGATTTTGAAAAAATGAATTTTCTAGAAAAAGCAATAGTAAAAAAAGTTGCTAATGTTGAGAAAAGTGTTTCAAATTTGAATTACACAAACATTAAGGCATTTGCTAAAAAACTGCTTAAATAAAATACTTCTTTCTCTTTTATTAATAGTTGTTTATCAAAGAATATTATTCATTTTTAATAGATTTTTTGAGTTTCATTTATTATGAATAATGCATTCATTATTATATATTGCAGCTCTAAAATCAATAAAAATTTAAAATAAATATTATGAAGCGTAAAATCTCATCACTATTTTTTTCAATTGCTGTTATTTTTATAATTACAGCTTGTACAAACCAACCAAAAAACATGGAAACAGAGAATAAACTTCAGACAAAGGTTAATGAATTTGTTGAAGTAGAACTAATATCAGACATCAGTCATTTATCTGACAATCAAAAGGAGATGTTAGGCTATTTATTTGAAGCAGGGAAACTTATGGAAGATATTTTCTGGAAAGAATCGTTTGGTAACAAAGAAGAATTATGTAGTTCAGTTACTGATCCGGTTGTGAAAGAATTTGTAAAAATCAACTTCGGACCGTGGGAAAGATTAAATAATAATCAATCTTTTGTTGAAGGAATTGGTGTTAAACCTAAAGGAGCAAACTTCTATCCTGCTGATATGACAAAAGAAGAATTTGATGCTTTTGAATCAGAAGATAAAACTAGCCAATACACTTTAATTCGTCGTGATGAAAATGGAGAATTATATACTATTCCTTTTCACGAAGCATATAAAGAAGAAACAGACAAAGCAATTGAATTAATCAGGAAAGCTGCTGAGCATGCAGAAGATGAAGGATTTAAAAAATATCTTACTTTAAGAGCTGAAGCTTTAGCAACAGATGATTATTATGAAAGTGACGTTGCATGGATGGAAATGAAAACAAATGCTATTGATTTTATTGTTGGTCCAATTGAGAATTATGAAGATGCTCTTTATGGTTATAAAGCTGCACACGAATCATTTATTTTAATCAAAGATCCAGTATGGAGTAAAAGACTTGATAAATTCGCTGCATTATTACCACAGTTCCAAAAAGACTTGCCTGTTGCTCCTGAGTATAAAAGTGAAATGCCAGGTAGCGGCTCAGATCTTGGTGCTTATGATGCTGTATTTTATGCAGGTGATTGCAATGCAGGAAGTAAAACAATTGCCATAAACCTTCCAAACGACGAAAAAGTAAGATTAAATAATGGTAGTCGCAAACTTCAGCTTAAAAATTCAATGCAAGCTAAATTTGATCAAATATTAGTTCCTATTTCTGAACTTATGATAGTTGAAGAACAAAGAAAACACATCAAATTTGATGCTTTCTTTGAAAATACAATGTTTCACGAAGTAGCTCATGGTCTTGGAATGGGAAATACAATTGAAGGAAGTTTAACTGTACGCGAAGCATTACAAGGTTATTACACTTCAATTGAAGAAGGAAAAGCTGATATTCTTGGATTATATGTTGTTACTAAACTATACGAAATGGGTGAGCTTAGTAGCGGAGAAGTAATGGATAACTTTGTTACTTTCATGGCTGGTATCTTCAGATCTGCAAGATTCGGTGTAGCAAGTTCGCACGGAAAAGCAAACATGATGCGTTTTTATTTCTTCCAGGAAAAAGGTGCTTTCACAAGAAATGAAACAACAGGTGAATATAAAGTTGATTTCGACAAAATGAAGCTTGCTATGGAAGAATTAACAGAAAAAATTCTTATAATTCAGGGTGACGGAAATTATGAAGAAGCAAAAGCATGGGTTGAGGCAGATGGTTTGATTAAAGAAACTCTTCAAAAAGATTTAGATAGAATAAATGCTGCAGGAATTCCAAGAGACGTAAGGTTTAAGCAAGGAAATGAAATGCTTGGATTAAACTAATACATATTTAATTTAACAAAAGGTTCAATAGTATATATTGAACCTTTTGTTTCACATTATAAAATGGTAAAAAGGAATTATATATATTTTCTACTTCAATTATTATTAGCAGTAATTCCTTGCTCTTTATCAGCTCAAAACGGGAATCATAAACTTTTACAAGACACCATTGAATGGAATAATCCAGATTCCTTTCAAAACGATAGTTTATACATAAATAATCAGATTAAATCAGACAGTTTCTATGATTCGTTAATCACAAGGGCATCCAAAAATAAAATCACAAAAACAGCCTTAAACTTATTATTGGTTAAGGAACCTACCAAAGGTAATTTTATAGCAATTGAAGATATCAGAAACGAAGAATACTACAGACTTTACTCAGGAAAAATAATTAGGAATATTGAAATTGTAAAGCTGGATGTTTTTGGCCCAGAATTAAATGACACAAGCAAAACTTTTTTAAAAACAATCCACAAATTTGGTAATAAGACACATGTTAATACCAGAAAATATAAAGTAAGAAACAATCTATTTTTTAGTACAGGGGATACCATTGATCCTTTAGTATTGGTTGATAATGAACGTTTATTGCGTAATCTAGATTATATAAAAGACGCTTCAATACAAATAGCTGAAGTTCCTGAAATGCCAGATTATGTAGATGTGTTAATTGTTACAAGGGATGTGTTTTCATTTGGTTTTAATATAGATTTATTAAATGTTGAATCAGGTTATATAGATATTTATGAGAACAACCTTGCAGGTTTAGGACATAAAATAGAAGGTACTCTTTATATTAATTCAACAGAAAAGCCACCAACCGGATTTGAGATTAACTATGATATTGGAAATATTGGAAAGACTTTTATAAAGTCGAATGCTCAATATTTTAAAGCTTTTGAAACAGAGAAATATGGTTTTGTTTTACGTAGAAATTATTTGACTTACAAATCCAAATGGGCAGGTAGCATTAAAATTTATCAAACATCTACACTGTCAGATATTAAAAAACCGGACACTACTTTAGTTGACGTAAGATTAAACTACTCAACACAAGACTACTGGATGAGTTATGCTTTTCTTTTAAACTCAAAAAACTTAAATTTTAAAAACAGAACAAGACTAATACTAGGTCTTAGGTATCTTAACTATACTTTTTACAAAGGACCACAAATTAGCGAAAGATATAATTATCAATATCATGACAACCAACTACTTATTGGAAGCATTGGCTATTCTAGACAAAAATATTTTAAATCTAACTTAATATATGGATTCGGTAAAACCGAGGATATTCCAGTAGGATGTTTAATGCAGTTTAATGCAGGTCTTGAAAAAGACGAATTCTTTAAAAGGCCATATATTGGATTTAAGTTTCTCAGAAGTAGTTATTTCTCTAAAATTGGTTACCTAAATATTAATGCAGAAGTTGGCGGCTTTTATTACAAAAATAAAATAGAGCAAGGAGTTGTAAAAGTTTACGGACAAGCAATTAGCAATTTGCGTTACATTAATCGCTTAAAATCTCGACAATTTCTTACTTTAGATTATACAAGAGGTGTTAATCGTTTTTACGACGAAAAAATATATCTTAATTCAAATAACATTTGGGGTCTTTCTTCAGATGAAACATATGGAATTCAAAAGGTCTCATTTCATTCAGAGATGGTTGTGTTTTCTAATTTATTTATTTACAATTTCAGATTTTTATTTTTTGGATTTGGCGATTTAGGCATGATAGGTCCCGAAAATAAATTTGTTTTTAGAAATACTTTATACTCAGGTGTTGGCCTTGGATTTAGAGTAAGAAATGAAAACTTAGTATTTAAAACGTTTCAAGTAAAACTTGCTTTTTATCCTAATTTCCCTGGAGACAGTGAACAGTTCTATTACCTTATTTCAGGTGAAAATAATCAACGACCAATAAATCTTGATCCTGCAGCTCCTTCAATTATAGGTTATAATTAAATTTAGTTTATAATTAAGTTATTTTAATGAACAAAAACTTTTGTTTGCTGTTTACGATTTAAAAAGTAAACAAATTATTATAACTTAAAATAATATTTATGTCAGTATTAGTAGGAAAAAAAGCACCAGTATTTAATACCGATGCAGTAATTAATGGAAATCAAATAATTGAAAACTTCTCTTTAGAACAGTATTTGGGTAAGAAACACGTTTTATTCTTTTTTTACCCGGCCGACTTTACTTTTGTTTGCCCAACAGAGCTTCTTGCTTTTCAGGAAAGAATAAAGGATTTTGAAGAAAGAAATGTTGCTGTTATAGGTTGTTCTGTAGACTCAGCGTTTTCCCATTGGAAATGGTTACAAACAGAATTAAATGAAGGAGGAATTAAAGGAGTAAATTACCCTCTTGTTGCAGACTTAGCTAAAACCGTATCCGAAAATTATGATGTTCTGGCAGGTCATTATGATTATAATGATGATGGTGAAAGTATCTTTATGGGAACACCACAATCGTATAGAGGTTTATTCTTAATTGACAAAGAAGGCATTGTGCGTCATCAAGTTGTTAATGATATGCCATTAGGCAGAAGTGTTGACGAAGCCTTACGTATGATTGATGCTTTACAATTCTTTGAGGAAAATGGAGAAGTTTGTCCTGCTAATTGGAAAAAAGGAGACGAAGCATTAAAACCAACTCAAGAAGGTATTTCCAAATTTTTAAGTAATTAATAAACAATAGAATTTATATAAAAGCATTTCAGATTGAAATGCTTTTTTTATTTTTGTTACATGCGTAAGAAACTGGATATTCAAATTACCAATATTGAGGAATTTAAAACGAAACTAATAATCGCTGGCGAAAAACATAAAAAATTCGTTCTTCTTGACAGCAATAACTATCCTAAAAAGGGAACTTCTGACTATACATATTATGAATATGATTTTCTGGCAGGAATTGGTTCTGTTAAAGAAATCAAAAATGAATCTTTTAAATCACTATCTACTTTTAATAAAAAAATTAACGATTGGCTTTTTGGTTACTTTACTTATGATCTAAAAAATGAACTCGAAGATTTAGAATCTAACAAGCCCGAAAAATTACATTTTCCTAAACTTCATTTTTTTATTCCTGAAATTGTAATTACTAGTAAAAATGAGAATGTTTCAGTATTCTATTATAACAATCAATATTCCGAAGATGAAATTAATAAATATATTTCTTCAATATCAGATTTAGAAATGCCTGATTATAAAGAAGAACATAAACCAATAGAATTAGCTCAAAGATTTTCAGAAAAAGAATATATAGAAACAGTTAATAAGCTTAAGAATCATATTCAGATTGGCGATATTTATGAAATAAATTTTTGTCAAGAGTTTTATAGCAATTCAAAAATTGAACCTGTAAGAACATATTTACGATTAAAAGACATATCTCCTGCCCCTTTTTCATGTTTTTATAAAATAGATGATAAATACCTGCTTTCTGCCAGTCCTGAAAGATTTTTAAAGAAAGAAGAAAATAAAATCATTTCTCAACCCATAAAAGGTACTATCAGAAGAAGTCCGAATAAAATTGAAGACAATCTTCTAAAAGAAAAATTATTATATGATCCGAAAGAAAAAGCTGAGAATGTAATGATTGTTGATTTAGTAAGAAATGATTTATCGAAAACAGCAAAAAAAGCTTCTGTTAAAGTTGAGGAATTGTGTGGGATTTACAGTTTCACACAGGTTCATCAAATGATTTCAACGGTATGTTCTGAAATAGAGGACAGTACTGACATTATTGAAGTTGTTATGAAAGCATTTCCTATGGGATCAATGACAGGTGCTCCTAAAATTAGAGCAATGAAACTGATAGAAAAATATGAAAGGTCGAAACGAGAACTTTATTCCGGTGCTGTTGGATATATATCGCCAGATAAAAACTTTGATTTTAATGTTGTAATACGCAGTATTTTATACAATGATGATAAAAATTACGTATCTTTTACCGTTGGTGGAGCTATAACAAATCTTGCAATTGCAGAATCGGAATATGATGAATGCATGATTAAAGCAAAAGCAATGATTGAAGTATTAAAATAAAAATATGCTGATAGATTTACAATCATTTATTGAACAAGAGAATTTATGCCAGAACAAGGATAGAATTCTGCTTGCAGTTAGCGGAGGAATTGACTCTGCATCCATGTTTCATTTGTTTCAAGAAGCAGGTTTTTCTATTGCTATTGCTCATTGTAATTTTGGTTTAAGAGGTGAAGAGTCTGACCAAGATGAGGTATTTGTTCAGAATCTAGCTGAAGAATTTGACATTCCCTTTTTTAATGCAAGATTCGAAACAAAAGAAATAGCTGAAAGAGAAGGGATTTCGATTCAAATGGCTGCCCGTGATTTGCGTTACGATTGGTTTGAAGAAATCAGAAAAAAATATGATTACGATTATATAGCAATTGCACACAACAAAGATGATGTTATTGAGACTTTTCTTATTAATCTAACGAGAGGCTGCGGCCTAAAAGGGCTTTCAGGAATAAAACCAATAAATGGGAAAGTTATTCGACCTCTTCTATTTGCTTTCAGAAAAGAAATAATTCAATATATGACTGAAAATGATCATGGATTTCGCGAAGATTCATCTAACAAATCAGTTAAGTACAGCAGGAATTTACTACGACATGAAATTATTCCATTATTTGAGAAGTTAAATTCGGGTTTTAAAGAAACCATTATAGAAAACGTGTGGAGGTTAAAAGAATCAGAAACAGTATATCTTGACAAAATAGAATCTAAAAAAGAAGAAATATTTAAAACAAAGAATCAACAAATTATTCTGGATATAGAGCAATTAAAATTATTAAATCCGATTACAACCTACATGCATGAATTCTTAAAACCATTTGGTTTTTCACAAACTCAAATTTCTGATATAATTAATTCACTGGATGGGATTTCAGGCAAGAAATTTAATTCATTAACACACCGTTTAATAAAAGATAGAACACAACTAATAATTGAAGAAATCTCAATAATTAACAAGAAATCATTTGTAATAAATAGTATTAATGAAAGTATTGAATATCCATTAAAGTTGAAATTATCAGAAATAAACAGAACTGATAATTACAAGATTTCGAGAGATTTAAATTCAGGTTCTTTTGATTTTAACTTAATTGAATTTCCATTAAACATTCGAAAATGGAAAAAAGGAGATTATTTTATGCCTTTAGGAATGAATAATCTAAAAAAGTTAAGTGATTTTTTTATTGACAATAAGTTCTCATTATCTGAAAAAGAAAATGTTTGGATTCTAGAAAGTGAAAATAAAATAGTTTGGATTATTGGACATCGGATCGATGAAAGATTCAAAATAACTGATAAAACAAAGAAAATCTTACAAATTAACTTACAATAACTATAATACTTTATTAATAATACACTCTGTTTTAAGAACATTGTTCTAAAAATTTATTAGTTTGCATGGTTTTAAAATAATTTTTAAAAAAATGTCGTTTATGGAAAACACTTTCTTACTAAAAAACGTTTAATTTATATTAACCCTAATTTAATGACATATAAGCTGAATAATAATCCTACTGAATTTTTAGATCTTTTGCCCGAAATAATTTTCGAGATCGATAAAGATTTAAATGTTTTATTCGTGAATGAGGCTTGCAGTAAAATTTTAGGTTACGATAAAGAAGAATTATTAAATAAAAAAATAAACCTTGAGAATTTTGTTATCCCACAAGACTATACCAGAGCTAAAGAAAATCTAGCTAAAAACTTGGGTGGGATACATGATTCAGGGAATTGCTATAAAGTATATAATAAAAAAAGAAACGAAATAGCACTTGAAATTTACAACAGTCATATTATAGAAAATAATAAGGTAAATGGATTAAGATGTATTGCCATTAATGTAACAGAAAAGGTAAATCATCATCAACACCTATCGTCAAAGGAAAAACACTACAGAGAAATTTTTGAATACTCTCCTATTCCTTATCAATCATTAGATGCTGAAGGGAACATAATAGATGTGAATCCTGCATGGGAAAAGAGTACTGGCTATAAAAAGGAAGAAGTTTTTAATAAATGTTTTGCAGATTTTTTAGGAAAGGAAGAAAAAGAAAGCTTTCATGAGGACTATACTTTTTTTAAAGAAAAGGGAGAAATAAGCAATTTGCGTTTTGAATTCAGAAAAAAAGACGGTTCTATTATTCATGCAATCTACAATGGAAAAGTAGAAAATAATTCGAATGGTAAATTTATTCGTACTCACTGTGTTTTCAATGATATTACTATTCAAGTTAAGGCGGAAAAAACTTTAATTGAGTCAGAGCAAAGACTTCAAGAGCTAAACTCTACAAAGGATAAATTCTTTTCAATTATTGCACATGATTTAAAGAATCCATTTAATGATTTAATGGGATTTACTCAGCTTTTATCGATGAACATCGACAAATATGATAAGAATAAAATTGATAGTTTTATTAAAATAATTCATCAAAGCTCAAAATTAGCATACAATTTACTTGAAAACCTTCTTGATTGGTCTAGAACACAAACCGGCAACCTTAACTTTAGTCCTGAAGAAATAACTATTAAAGAGTTGATAATTGAAAATATTAATTTATTAGAATCAACTGCAGCAAATAAAAACATTACAATTTACCCTGAATTTGATTATGAGTTATCTGTTTATGCAGATAAAAATATGGCTCGCACAGTAATTCGAAATTTAATTTCAAATGCAATTAAATATACTTATCAGGGAGGATTTATAAAAATATCAATAAATAAAAAAGGTAAATTCTGTGAAATAAATATTTCTGATAATGGCATAGGAATAAGTGAAGAAAATATACCTAAGCTTTTTAAAATTGATGAAAGTTATACTACTGTTGGTACAGAAAGAGAAAAAGGCACTGGGCTTGGACTTATTTTATGTAAAGAATTTGTTGAAAAAAATGGTGGAATAATAAAAGTGAAAAGTGAATTAGGAAAAGGAAGCACGTTCTCATTTAATCTTCCTACATTACAACCTTCCCATAAATAATACTAGATGTAGAATGCATAAATTATTAAAAAAGCCCTGATCACTCAGGGCTTATATTTAAAATTTTACTTTATTTAATCCTAATGCGCTAAGCATCCATTTTGGTAATGGTTTCCTCGGATCCCTCTTCTTCATATTTAAGTACAAGCCAAACTTTTTAAGTACAGGCACTTTGTGTGTTTCAACAAATTCGATTAAAGTACCATCAGGATCTTCAATATATGTAAAATGACCTGCAGCTTCGCCCATATCAAAGCTATTATCTTGGTTATGCTTAACAGAACTATCTACCGTAAACGGAAATCCTAATGATTCGCATTCTTCTTTCAACGAATCCATTCCGCTCATATCGTAACATAGATGAATAAAACCAAGATCGCCCCAGAAGCGTCCTTCAAAAATTTTCTTAGGTTCTCTTTCAAATACCTGAACCAACTCAATATAACTATCGCCTAATAATGGACTAAAACTACCTTCACGTTTTTTCGATGATTTCAGTAAAACTCTTCTGAATTTATTCTTTCCACCGGGTAAATTAGCAAAGTCGTTAAATACTTCTTCTTTATCAGAAACAACTTCGTCGTAACCAAGAATATTGCTATAAACCTTTAAGGCATTCTCAATATTTGTAACACCAATAATGGCACCAGCAACAGCACCAGTTAATTTTCCTGTATTTTTAAAGAAATCAGACTCTTGAATAACCTGAAATATATTTCCATATAAATCTTTAACAAAGAAATGATCATTGTAGAAATCACCTAATACGTTAAGATTACGGGCTTTAAATTCATCAAAAGCTTTTTCAGCATTTGGACTTTTAATTTTTGCAATATTAATTCCTAAATCACCTAACTGAATCTCAAATTTAGCAGCTTCAGGAGTACGGCTTGTATATTGCCAAATTTCAAATCCACCACCACCAGACATATTCATTGCAAGAGCAGCGTGTCTCTTATGAGGTTTTCCTCCTGTATAAGGTAACATTAATTCTGCAACAGTGTCATCTTCAAAAATTCTGACATCCATACCAAAATTCTCCTTATACCATTTCCAAGCTTCATACACATTTGGAACTCCAACACCAATTTGCTGAATTCCACTAATTAATTTACTCATTTATATAATATTTATGTTGGATTAATTTTGCGGGCTAATTTATAAAATAATTTTGGTAAAAATTTATGTATATAAACCATTAATAATTCCTTTGCCCCTATTAATACTTCTTTTTTGTCTTTTCTAATTGCCTTTACGTATTGCTTTGCACATTTCTCTGAAGTAATACCAGTACCTTGCCCTTCGTCCATCTTTCCATGTGCCGTACCATCTTTAGTCAATGCATGAAATGAAATATTTGTTTTTATACGTCCAGGAAATGCAATTAGAACTTTAATATTGTAATCATAAACCTCTGCTCTAAGTGTTTCAAAGAAACCGTGTATTGCATGCTTTGCAGCCGAATATGCAGATCTTAAAGGAAACCCAAATTTACCTGAAATACTGCTTGTAGCAGCAATATAACCGCCACCATTTTTTATCATATATGGCAAAACAGTTTTTGTTAATGCAATTGTTCCAAAATAATCTATTTCCATTATTTTTCTATCAATATCAATTGAAGTATCAACAACCATTGATCTTTGACTTATTCCAGCATTATTAACTAATACATCAATTTTTCCAAACTTTGAAATTAAGTCATCTGTAATGGTTTGCATCTTTTCAATTTCAGTTACATCTAAAAATTGAATGAAACATTCAGAACCTAATTTCTCACAATTCAACTTTACATTGTCGAGCTCTTTTTGTTGATTCGACGAGATAATAAGTTTGGCACCTTGTAGAGCAAATTCATACGTTAAAGCCTCTCCTATTCCGGAAGAGGCTCCTGTTATCCATACTACTTTATTTTTAAAAAACATTTCTTAATTATGTTGTATCATTATAAAATTAAATGGTAATGATATCATTTCTGAAAAATCTTCACCAACCTCTTTCATGTCATCATCTCCATCTTCAAAATACCAGTTAACTTTTATTATTAATTTCTCATTCATAAAATCTTTAATAATTACTAAAATATCAGATATAAATTTGGCTGATGCTGAATTAAAATAATCTAATTTAAAAGTAAAATTAAAAGGTGCTTCAATGTACGACTCAAGATCTCCTTTATCAATAACATTCTCAAAATATTTTCTAAGAATATCTATTATTGGATAATAAAACTCACGTACATTTTCAGGTCTGGAATTACCTTCCATTTCAAATATTTTCTTTTCTGGATCGAAAATTACTTTTGGTGATTTTTCCTGTGCGGATATATATAGTCCTTCCATATCAGAAATTTAATTTTTAAAGATTAATTGCATTGCAAAATAAGAAAACTTATCATTTATTTTTTCAAAATCAAATTTAATTTTTTGGCCTGTAAGTTTAGACATCACTATTAAACCTAAACCAGCACCTCCTTTTTCCGAGATTTCAGCGTTTGAAAGTGAATTTTTGTACAATTCATTAACCTCATTTTCATCAAGTTCATTTAAATAGTTGAGTCTTTTTACGATTTTTTCACTATTCTTGTTCAACACAATATTCCCTGTATGAATAAGGAAACTCCCTGCAATTCGTTCAACAATAAATCGTGGAGGATAATCTACCAGCAACTCGTGGTTTTCTTCATTTAAATCTGAATGTTTTAATATATTATCAAGACATTCAACCGATAATGAATAAATTCTTTTTCTTAGTGTTTTATTATCAGTAACCTTATTATTAAGAAATATTTTTAAATGATGTAGCATCTCATCAATAACATCTAAGCTAATATAACCCTTATGATTAACAACTACATCATAACTTTCCATAAAGAAAAAATTTACCCCTTTAATGAAGACTATTCATTTTTTGTAAAAACAAAACATAAAATTAACCTTATTAATGAAAAAACAAAAATCCTTAACAAATTTCTTGTTATCAATAAATTATTAAAAAAATCCCGCTTAAATAAAATTTCATTAACTTGTTAACATTAACTTAACATTGATTTAATTATAAATTAACCTAAATAGGTCTTTATTAATAGTAACTATAGGTAATTTTGATGCAAATTTAATCAATATTAAAAATGGAAAATTTTTACATTATTCTTGTTGTAATCCTCTTTGCATTAGCGATCTCTGACCTAATTGTAGGAGTTAGTAATGATGCTGTTAACTTTTTAAATTCAGCAATTGGTTCAAAAGTAGCACCTCGCTATGTTATTATGATAATAGCAAGTGTCGGTATTTTGGTTGGAACTACATTTTCAAGTGGTATGATGGAAGTTGCCAGAAAAGGTATTTTTCATCCTGATCAATTCTATTTTTCAGAGATAATGATCATATTTTTAGCTGTCATGCTTACCGATGTTGTTCTCCTGGATGTTTTTAATACTTTAGGTTTACCAACATCAACAACTGTTTCAATTGTTTTTGAGCTTTTAGGTTCTGCAGTAGCAGTCGCGTTAATAAAAATAAAACATTTAGGACAAACTGCAAGTGATTTGGTTATGTATATTAATTCAGGGAAAGCACTTGCAATTATATCAGGGATATTGCTCTCAGTTGTGGTAGCATTTAGTATAGGAGCTTTGGTAATGTATATTACTAGATTAGTTTTTTCGTTTAATCATAAAAAAACTTTTAGTCGCTTTGGTGCAATTTGGGGTGGTATTGCAATTACTGCTATTACATATTTTATATTAATAAAAGGTGCAAAGGGTTCTTCTTTTTTATCTGCAGAAACAACAGATTGGATAAAAGGAAATACTTCCTTAATAATACTATATAGTTTTGTTGGATGGACAGTTTTACTACAATTACTATATTGGGTAGTTAAATTAGATATCTTAAAAATGATTGTGCTTGTAGGAACTTTTGCATTGGCAATGGCATTTGCAGGAAATGATTTAGTAAACTTTATTGGAGTACCATTAGCGGGACTAAAATCGTTTCAAACCTTTTTAGCTGATCCTGGAGCTGACCCAGATGGATTGCTTATGGTAGCTTTAACAGGCAAATCAAAAGCAAATACATTTATTCTTCTTATTGCTGGATTAGTAATGGTTGTTACTTTATGGTTATCCAAAAAAGCAAGAAAAGTTACAGAAACCGAACTGAATTTAAGTAGACAAAGTGCTGGAAGTGAAAGATTTGGATCAAGTCTTCTTTCTAGAACAATTGTTCGAACTGCTTTGGATATAAGTAATGCTGTGAATAAGGTTACTCCTAAGGTAATGAAAAAAAGTATATCAAAAAGGTTTGATGATTCAGATTATAGAAAAAGCATTAAAACAATGAAAGATGCTCCTTCATTTGATATGGTAAGAGCATCTGTAAACCTAACAGTTGCTAGTATTCTAATTTCTTTTGCTACTTCTTTAAAGCTCCCATTATCTACAACTTATGTAACTTTTATGGTTGCAATGGGAACATCATTGGCCGATAAAGCGTGGGGTCGCGAGAGTGCAGTTTATAGAATAACTGGTGTAATTGCAGTGATTGGTGGTTGGTTTATGACAGCAATAACAGCTTTTACTGTTGCGTTTATTATTGCCTTTGTTATAAGTTGGGGTGGTGCAATTGCTATAGGAGCATTTGTTTTACTTGCTTTATATACTGTAACACGAACACACATATCATTTCGTAAAAAAGAAAGTAGAAAACACCTAGTAAAAAGACTTGATGATGACGAGCTTCATGCAGATAATATAATGACAAAATGCTCTCTTGAAGTAAGGAGAATGTTAAAATCTGTTGTTAATATTTTTAATGAGACTGTTGTTGGATTAACGCATGAAGATCGAAAATCGCTTAAAAACGTGTGTAAGGAAGTTGACGAGTTAAACACAGAAGCAAAACTGCTAAAAAATAATGTTCATAATACTCTATTAAAGCTACAAGAAGCAGAAGGAGAAACAGGACACTATTATGTGCAGGTTATTGATTATTTAAGAGAAATGGCTCATGCTTTATCCTTCATTTCGCATCCTAGTTTCGATCATGTTGATAATAATCATAAACCTTTACTTAAAGCACAAACAAATGAATTAGATGAACTCAATAAGAGCATTACTGATTTATTTGAAACAATTATTTTAACAATTGAAAAAAATGAATTTGATAATATTCCAGGTTTAATTGAAAAGCAACAAATTATTTTAGACTCACTTAAAGCTGGTCGTAAGGAGCAGATTAAAAGAATAAAAAGTGATGAAGCAGGAACTAGAAATAGTATTTTATATCTTGGAATAATGAATGAAATAAAGAATTTCTTATTGCAATCAATAAATCTAGTAAAAGCTCAAAGAGACTTTGTTGAATATCAATTGAATAATAAAAAATAATTATTAAATCAAATATATATTAAAAGCCGACTTTTTGTCGGCTTTTTTATTTTTAACTTGATATATTAAATATAAAACCCTGAATATTTGAATTTTAAATTAAATTACATCTTATAACAAAACTGTAACATTCCCTTAACATTCAAGTAACATTTGTTCTTCATCTTTGCATCAGTAATTATTTACTCAAATTTTATACTTAAAACAAAATGAAACAAATAAAATTTACTCTTATTGCATTGCTAATTGCAACTTCTGCTATTTACGCACAAGAAGCTTCAACTGAAGAATTCGTTCCTTCTGGTAGTCCAAGTGTTAAGATATTCTCAAATGCACATTCAACTTTTATTGATGGTAAGAACTCTTCTGCATTTGAAATACAAAGAGCATATTTTGGATACAAATACTCATTAAGTAAAAACTTTTCTACAAAAATTACTTTGGATGTTGGAGATCCAGGTACAGGAAAACTACAAATGACAGCTTACTTAAAAAATGCAGCTTTAGAATATAAAAAAGGTGGTTTAATAGTAAACTTCGGATTAATTGGATTATATGGTTTTAAAGCACAAGAAAAACAATGGGGCTATAGATATATCTATAAATCATTTCAGGATGAGCATAAATTTGGATCAAGTGCAGACCTAGGGGCAAGCGCAGTTTATAAGTTCGCCGATTTTATTAGTGCCGATTTGATGATCTTAAACGGTGAAGGTTATAAAAATCTACAATCAGACAATACTTACAAAGGTGCAATGGGTATAACATTAACTCCCATTAAGAATCTGAACTTTAGAATTTATTATGACTATATGAGTACTAGTGTGGCACAATCAACATTAGCACTATTTGTCGGGTATAAAGCTAATATGTTTAAAATAGGTGCTGAATATAACATGCAAAAAAACAATAAATTAGTTGAAGATCATGACTTAACGGGCATCTCAATTTATACTACTGTTATTGCATCAAAGAAAATCAACTTTTTTGCAAGATTAGATAACCTTAGTTCATCAAAATTAGAAGGTGATGCTGATGTTTGGAACCTTGCAAAAGATGGACAAGCTTACATATTTGGTTTAGAGTACAAACCAGTTAAAGGAGTAAAAATATCTCCAAACTTTCAAGCTTGGAGTCCAAAAGATGAAAATTCTCCTTTTGAATCAAGTGTCTATTTAAATTTTCAATATAGTTTCTAAAAAATTAAAACTTTAAAATAAAAAACAATGAAAAAATTATTAATTATACTATTATCAGTTGCAATATTCGCTTCATGCGGAGGAAATAAATCCGAAGAAGGAACCGCAAATGAATCTAAAAAAGTAACATTAACAGCAGCGGGAGCAACATTTCCAATGCCATTTTATAACCTTGCATTTAAAAAATACACAAAATCTACTGGTTTACTATTAACGTATGGTGGTATCGGTTCAGGCGGTGGAATAAGAAGTTTAAAAGATCAAGTTGTTGATTTTGGCGCTACTGATGCATTTTTATCTGATAAAGATCTTGATGAAAATCCTTTAACAGTAATACATATTCCAACTTGTATTGGTGCGGTAGTAATTGCATATAACTTACCTGGAGTTGAAAGTGTTAAACTTTCTAGTAGCCTTTTAGAAGATATATTTATGGGTAAAATTACCAAATGGAATGATAATAAATTAATAAAAGCGAATCCAGGAGTTAATCTTCCAAATATGGACATTACAGTTGTTCATCGTTCTGATGGAAGTGGAACAACTTTCATTTTCAGTGATTATATGAGTAAAATTAGTTCAGCATGGGAAGAACAAGTAGGAAGAGGTAAATCTTTACTTTGGCCTACAGGAATTGGTGCAAAAGGAAATCCTGGAGTAGCTGGAACAATTTCACAAACTCAAGGTGCAGTTGGTTACATTGGTTCTGAATATGCATTTGCACAAAATATCTCATTTGCTTTAGTTGAAAATAGTTCTGGAAACTATATTGAACCTACTATAGAATCTATTAGTGCTTCAGCACAAGGTGAAATTCCTACTGACACCAGAGTAATGTTAACTAATTCAATGGATCCAAATGCTTATCCTATTAGTGGGTTTACTTGGGTGATTTTTTACAGAGAACAAGCATATAATAACAGATCAAAAGCTCAAGCTGTAGAAACAATCAAATTTCTTGATTGGTTAATAAGCGAAGAAGCTCAAGCTATTGCTCAAAGCGTACATTATGCACCGCTTCCTGCAAAAGCAGTTGAGTTATCAAGAGAAATTTTAAAAAACATTACCTATGAAGGACAAATTGTTCTCAAATAAAAGAAATAAATTAAATGAATAGTGAAAAAATAACAAAGTATGTTTTATTTTCTATCTCATTAATAATACTATTTATTTTTGCAGGCATGGTACTATCTTTAATAGGTGGAGCCATGCCTACTTTTCGTGAATACGGTATAAAATTTATTATTTCTCCCGATTGGAATCCTACTGAAGGAAGAGAATCATATGGTGCACTGCCTTTTATTGTTGGAACACTAGTAACTTCTCTCCTAGCCCTATTAATTTGTTTGCCTTTATCGTTTTCCACATCACTTTTTGTTGCCGAATACTATAGAAAAACAAAAGTAGCAAAAGTGTTAGGTTCAATGGTTGATCTTCTGGCCGGTATTCCATCTATTGTTTATGGCCTATGGGGTTTTTATGTTTTAAGGCCCTTAATAGTTTCGCTTGGATTAAGTGGTCAGGGTTTTGGAATTTTTACATCCTCGTTAATATTAGCTATTATGATTATTCCATATGCAACTTCATTAAGTAATGAAATTATTGCAATGGTTCCGAATGAATTAAAAGAAGCAGCTTACTCATTGGGAGCTACAAGAATGGAAGTAATCTTTAGTGTTATAATTCCAAATGCTCGTTCAGGAATTGTGGCTAGTTATATTTTAGCCTTAGGAAGAGCCTTGGGAGAAACGATGGCTGTAACAATGCTAATTGGAAATGCAAATGTAATTCCTACTAGTTTATTTGGAACAGGAAATACTATGGCGAGCCTTATCGCAAATCAGTTTGGCGAAGCTCAAGGATTAAAGCTTAGCTCTTTAATTGCTATTGGATTGTTATTATTTGTGATTACCGCGATTGTAAATGCAGCTGGAAAGTTTATTATTAAAAAATTCTCTTAATGAGTAATATTGCATTAAATAGCGACATACCATTATCTGTACAATTTAAAGATAAAACTGACTACAGAAATGCTAAAAACAGAATATTTAAAACTGTTGTGATTATTCTGTCTATAATAACCATTTCTCCTATAGTTTTAATTATTGGGAAGTTGATTATTAAAGGTATAAGGCAAATTAATTTAGACTTTTTTACCAGCGTTGCCCCTGATACTTTTGAAGCTATGATGGCAATATTGAGTGGAGATCGAATTCCTGGCGGTATTGCTAATGGAATAACTGGAACACTATTAATTGTATTTCTTGCAGCAGTAATTGCTATTCCTATTGGTATAATATCGGGTATTTATTTATACGAAAATCAAGATAAAAGATATGCCAATCTAATTAGAAACATTACAGATATTTTACAAGGAGTTCCTTCAATAGTCTTGGGTATAATAGGTTATATGTGGGTAGTTATTAATATTACAAATGGCTATTCTGCAATAGCCGGAAGCGCAGCTCTTGCAATTATGATGTTACCATTAATTGTGCGATCAACCGAAGAAACAATGAAAATGGTTCCGGAGAATATAAAAGAAGCAGCTGTAGCTCTTGGAGTACCTTATCATAAAATAATTATAAGAGTAATGATACCTTCAAGTTTTAGCGGCCTAGTAACAGGTATATTATTAGCAATATCGAGAATATTAGGAGAAACAGCTCCACTTTTACTTACAACGCTTGGTAGTCCAGCTATAAATATGGACATTACTCAGCCTACAAGTGCAGTTCCT
>Ga0070729_10000727_pt1 | contig 62658 bp, 45 predicted proteins | sample tdDd472_FD_66725 | JGI IMG/M metagenome (GOLD analysis project Ga0070729, IMG submission 66725) | Marine sediment microbial communities from the Atlantic coast under amendment with organic carbon and nitrate - tdDd47.2 | ecosystem: Environmental > Aquatic > Marine > Coastal > Sediment | place... | reverse complement strand
TGAACCGGGCCTACACCGATGGTGCACCTGCACCTGAACCGGGCCTACACCGATGGTGCACCTGCACCTGAACCGGGCCTACACCGATGGTGCACCTGAACCTGAACCGGGCCTACACCGATGGTGCACCTGCACCTGAACCGGGCCTACACCGATGGTGCACCTGAACCTGAACCGATCCGACACCGAGGGTGCTGTGATCTTACGCGCATCTCGCCCCCAGCAGCGGGGTTCTACAGCGTCAGATCGACTCGATGCCGCGTGACGAAGCAGGTTCCCACGCGGCATCCGACGCGAGCTCGAACGTGTCATCGCGGGTGATTGCGGCGTCGAACGTCGCCGCGAACCGATCGCAGAGCGCCGCCCCGATCGACAGCGAGGACGTCGCGGCCGGGCTCGGCGCATTGAGGACGTGGGTCGCCCCGCGCTGGTCGGCGAACGCGAAGTCGTCGACGAGTTGACCGTCGCGGGTGATCGCCTGAGCACGAACGCCAGACGGTGCGGCGTCCAGATCCTCGGCCTTCACCTCCGGCACGAGACGCTGGGCGGCCGTGGCAAACGCCGTCCGGCTGCCGGAGCGCGCGAACTCGCGCAACCCGACGCCGAGGTGCCGCAGTCCGACGCGCACCATGCCCGGCCAGAACCAGGCGTCGACGAAGTCGCCGAAATCGAACCGGCTGCGCGCGTACCCTTCGCGGGCGGTCGCGAGCACCGCGTTCGGTCCGAGGTCCACGCGCCCGTCGATCCGGCGCGTGAGATGGACCCCGAGAAAAGGGAACCGGGGATCCGGCACCGGATAGATGAGCCCGCGGCAGAGGTGCTCCGATCGCGACTTGAGCGTGAAGTACTCGCCGCGAAACGGGATGATCCGGATGGTGTCCGGGCCCGAGCCTTTCGGCGCGAGGCGGTCGCTGTACAACCCCGCACAGTTCACCGCGTGGGCCGCGTGGATCGGACCTGCGCTGGTGGTCACGGTGACGCCGCGACCGCTCGACGCGACCCCGTCGACCTGCACGCCGAGCCGGAGCTGCCCGCCCGCGGCCTCGATGTCGTCGCACAGGGCGCGGCAGATCGCGACGTAGTCGGTGATGGCGGCGCCGGGGACGTGCAGCGCCTCGACCCCGTGCACGTGGGGCTCGATCTCGACGAGGCGCTCGGGCCCCACGAGGGTGGCGTCAACGCCGTTCGCCGCGGCCCGCTCGGCGATCTTCGCCAGCTGGGCGCGCTCGTCGTCCTCCGCGGCGACCACGACCTTGCCGCAGGTGTCCCACGGGATGCCGCGCGCTTCGCAGAACCGGCGCAGCCACGTCCGCCCCTCGAGGCAGTGCTGCGCCTTGGCGGACCCGGGCGTGTAGTAGACGCCGCTGTGCACGACGCCGGAGTTTCGCCCGCTCTGGTGCTGGGCGACGCGACGCTCCTTGTCGACGACGACGAGCTCGAGGTCGGGCCACCGCCGGATGGCGTGCCACGCGGTGCTCAGGCCGACGAGGCCTGCGCCGATGATGACCAGACGCGGTCGCTGCGGACTCATGGGGCTCCCTGTCGAGTCCCCATACGATGTTCGACCGCCGCCCAGAGCGCCAGCGCCGCGATGATCACGATCGCCGTGAGCGAGAACATGGCGCGGTCGCCGATCTGGTCGGCGGTCCAGCCCGCGAGCGGCGAGAGGAAGAGAATCGAGACGTCCCACAGCCCGGTGAACGCCGAGAGCGCGGCCCCGCGAGAGTGCGCGGACGAGCGGCTGATCACGAGGCTCGTGATGACCGGGAACCCGTACCCGTGGCCGAGCCCCGCGAGCAGACCGGCGATGACGAAGGCGAGGGTCGTGTTGCCCGCAGCGACCACGAGCAACGCCATGACGTAGAGCCCCAGCGACGGCACGACGAGGTTGTGCACGCCGAGCCGATCCGGCAGCCGAGCCCCGAACACGCGCACGCCGATCGCACCGCCGGCGTAGGTCAGCCACACCAGCGTCGGCGCCGGTACACCGCGATCGGCGCCGGCGACGGTCGCGAACGCAAAGAACACTGCGATCAAGCCGCTGAACACGGTCGTCGCCAGCCACACCGGCCACAGCCGAGGCACGACGAGACCGCGCAGGACGAAACGCAGGCCCGTCGGCGAGCCGCGCGCCGGCGCCTCACGGGTCGGCTCGCCCACGGCGATCACGAAGACGACGGACAGCAGGATCACGATGCCCGTGATCCCGAAGAAGCCGCGCAGCGCGCCGCCGTCGATGCCGAGGAACGTGACGATCGGGTTCACGGTGAGCGGCAGCAACCCGGCGATGCCGAAGAGCGCGATGCCCTCGGTGCGGCGCGACTCCGGGATGATGTCGGCCGCGAACGCGAAGTACCCGGTGAAGAGCGCGCCGATGCCGATGCCGAACACGACGCGGACGGCGTTCAGCGCGATGCCGACGTCGTCGACCACCGCGACGAGCCCGACGCCGAGCGCGAGCAGGACGGTTCCGGTGATGAGGACCGGGCGCCGTCCGATCGTGTCCAGCGCCCAGCCGACGAGCGGGCGCAGGGCGAGTCCGCCGATCGCACCCGCCGCCATCACCTCGCCGATCTCGGCCCGGGTGGCGCCGAGATGCGCGAGATAGAGCGGCAGCAGCGGCAGGGACGCGTAGCCGAGTGACTGAAAGAGCTGCCCGAACACGAGCAACACGAAGTCACGTGTCAGCAGGCGGGGTTGCGACGAATCCAGAGCGCAGGACCGGGCGTTGCGGTGGACGCCCCGACGTGGCTGGAGTACGCCAGCGCCCGAACGCGCGCGCACCCTCGCCACGCGCACCGCCAGACGCAAGCCTCACGCACATGATCCTCGTCACGGGCACAAAGCGGTCGGGCACCTCGATGTGGATGCAGATCCTGCGGGCCGGTGGCGTGCCGCTCTTCGGCGAGGCGTTCCCGCTGGGCTGGGGCGCGTCGATCCGCGAGGCGAACCGCCGCGGGTTCTACGAGTCGATGCTGCGGCACGGCATCTACTGGCGGACGAACCCGCACCCGAAGACCGGGGCGTACTTCTTCCCCGAACAGGTCGAGCGCCACGGCGTGAAGGTCTTCATCCCGGGGCTCGTGCGCACGGATCGGGCCTACATCGGACGGGTGGTCGCCACCATGCGGCACTGGCGCGAGTACCGCGCGTCGCTGCTGCGGATGCGCGCGATGGAGCGGTCGTCCGCCGAGCAGGCGGGGACGGCGCTGCCCGAGCCACGGCGGCGCCTCGATCCGGTGCTCGAGTGGTGGACCGAGAACTTCATGCTCGTGCGCGACATCGCGACGCGTCGGTACCCGGTGCACGTCACCACGTACGACCGCCTGCTCGCCGAACCGCGCGCCGAGATCGACGCCGTGTTCGGCTGGTTGGGGGTCGGTCCCCTCGACCGCGACGCTGCGACGCGCGCGGTGGACGCGGCGCAGCGATCCGCCACGCGCGCCGACGACGCCGATGAGACCGACGACAACCCCACGTGGGCTGATCACGTCGCCGTGTTCGACGCCCTCTATGCGGCGGTGCACGAGGGCAGCGGGCTCGACGGCACGCTGCTCGACGCGCTGAACCGCACCCACGCGGCGCTGCTGCCGGCGATCGAAGCGGACCGACGCGCGGCCCGGCGCCCCGGCGAGCTGCGGTTCTCGCCCGCCCCCCCGGTGCGCGACGGCGTGTGGATGGACGTCGATCACTTCGACGCGGGCGACCACTTCGACGACGACGAGTAGCGCGACGGGGCCGCTACCCGGCCTCTACCGGCCTCTACCCTGCCTCTGCCCTGCCGCGGGGCGGATCAAGCAGGGCCGTTCAGGCGGGGCCGATCGCGTCGAGCCCGCGCAGGACGTCGGCGACGAGATCGTCGGCGTCTTCGATGCCCACCGCGAGTCGCACGAGAGCGTCCGAGATCCCGGCGGCCTCGCGCGCTTCGGCGGGCAGGTCCCACCAGCTGAACACCGCCGGCGGATGCACCATGCTTTCGGCGCCGCCCAGCGACGCGGCGATCTGAAAGATGCCGAGCGCGTCGCAGAACCGGCGGGTGCCCTCGAAGTCGCCGGTGTGCTCGAACGCCACGACGCCGCCGAATCCGTCGAGCAGGGCCGCGGCGCGCGCGTGGTCCGGGTGGCTCTCGAGCCCCGCGTACCAGACCCGCTTCACCCGCGGGTCGGCCTCCAGCGCCCGGGCCACCGCGAGGGCGTTCGCGTTGTGACGCCGCATCCGCGCGGGGAAGCTCTTGAGCCCGCGCAACACGAGCCACGCCGCGTGCGCGTCGGCGTTCGGGCCCAGCTGGCTGCGCAGCTCGCCGATCGCCTCGATCATGCCCGCGCGCCCCGACACGACCCCGGCGAGCACGTCATTGTGCCCACCGAGGTACTTCGTGGCCGAGTGGATGACGAGGTCGGCGCCGTGGTCCAGCGGACGCAGGTTGAGCGGCGTCGCGAACGTCGCGTCGACGACGAGCTTCACGCCCCGGTGGCGCTTCTTGAGTGCGGCGAGCGCGGCGAGATCCGCGACCCGGTTGAACGGGTTGGACGGGGTCTCGATGAAGAGCACCTTCGTCTCGCGCGGACGGATCGCCGCCTCGATCGCGTCGAGGTCGTCGACCGGCACCGCGGTGGACGTGACCCCGAACCGGGCGAGGGTCCCCTGCAGCACCTGCCGCGACGGGCGGTAGCAGTCCTCGCCGAACACGACGTGCTGCCCGCTGGACAACAGAGCCATCATCGTCGTGCTGAAGGCCGCCATGCCACTGGCGAAGAGCAGCGCGTCATCGGCGCCGTCGAGGGCCGCGAGCTTCTTCTCGGCGGCGCGCACCGTCGGGTTGCCGTACCGCGAGTAGTACGCCGAGCCGTCGCGCCCCTCGGCCACGGCGATCGCCTCGTCGAGGGTCGCGAAGTGAAAGGTCGAGGCGAGCGCGAGCGGCGGCGGGATCGTCCGCAGCGGATTCGGGCGGTCCTCGCCGGCGTGCACGGCGGCGGTGTCGAGGCGGCGGTCGGTGGCGTCGGTCACGAGCGATCCGGGGTGCATGACGGCCCCACGGTGCATCCCGCCCCGGCGGTTGTCGACCCGCCCGTCACTCGCTCGGCGCGACGATCCCGAACCGCTCGATGAGCTCGCGATAGACGTGGAAGATCGCCTCGACGTCCGACAGCGGGCCCCGCACGGCGACGGCGAATGCGTCACCGGCGTCCGTGGCGACGCTCACGTACAAGACGTCCGCCTCGGAGTTGCCGAAGTACGCCGTCGTCCACTCCCGCTGGGCGACGAACTCGGTGGTCAGGCTGACGCGACGACCGATGAAGGTCCCGAACGCGTCTTCTCGGATGGCGTCGATCGCAGCGGTGGCGCTGCTGTCGGCGACGAATCCAAGGGCGACGGACCCGCGGGTGTTCGGATCGCTGTATCGGATCGACACGTCGCCCTCGCGCGACGTCCAGTCGCGGGGGACCGGCGCCAACGTGCGCCAGTCATCGAAGAGCTCGAGCTCGCGCCCGGGGTCGAAGAAGAACCTCAGGTCTTCGGCGCACGAGCTCGTGGGGCGCTGGCCGTCGAGCGCGAGGAAGCTCCCCGCGATGCGCCGTGGGCAGTCGTCGGACAGCGTCTCGCGCGACAACCCGGGGAACACCTCGGTGTAGGCCCGCGTGCGGGTGGCTTCGACCTCGAGCGACCAGTCGACCGGCGAGACGGGATCGAGCTCGCCGGCCAGCAACAGCACCGGCGCGTCGCCGCCGATCGGACGGCGGGCGAGGTCCTCGCCGGCGAGACCGAGGCTGGCGCAGACCGTCGCCGTCCGCTCGACCTCGAGCTGAAGCCACTCGCCCAGGATCGGATCCGACGCCTCGCGCTGCAGCGCGGACGCCGGCGTGTCGTTGCAGGTGACGGCGAAGTGGGCGAGCCAGTCGACGTCGCGCTGCGCCGCGAGGCGGGCGAGGCGCTGGGCCACGAGCCCGGTCTGCCCGCGCTCGACCTCGTCGATGAGCCGCGGCACGAGGCTGGCGCCGTTGCGGGTCCGCATCATCTCGAAGAGCACGGCGACGAACCGGTCGGCGGTCAGCCACGCGGTGGCTCCGTCAGCGCCGGGCAGCGTGAGCTCGATCGGGGCGGCGTCGAGGGCTTCCAGAGTCGCCGCCAGCCGCGCCTCGACGTCGCCGAACCGGCGGGTGCACCCGTCGTCCGCCGCGCAGCGGTCAAACACCGCGCCGATCGCGGTCGAGAGCGTGTCCGGGCGCGACGACGCGGGGTACCGCCCGTCGGGCACGACGCTGTCGTACACGAGCAGCTCCACGCGGTCCGGGTGCACCACCTCGAACCGCTGGGCCACCAGCGCGCCCTGCCCGGTCGCGAGCACGGCGATCCGGTCGTAGCCGAGAGCGCGGCGCACGCGATCGAGATCGGCGACCATCGCATCTGTGTCGAACGCGGCGAGGTCGACTCCGCGCCCCTGCGCCGCGGCGCCGCACGAGCGCAGCGCCGAGGTGTCGTGCAGGCGCTGCTCGGACGATGGGACCGGCTCGTCGAGGCGCGCCACCGACGGCCAGGCGAACCCGTCGCACGCGAGGCTCGGCTCGGACCGACCGACGCCGCGCGGATCGAAGACGACGATGTCGCGCCGCACACCGAGCACGGGGCGCACGAGGTCGAGCAGCTCGCGCATCCGACCGGTCGCGCGCCCCCCGGGGCCGTCGACCAGCCAGAACACCGGGGGCAGCTCGCCTGTACCGTCCACCGCGTCGATCCTCGCGACCGCGAGGTCCCACCGGGGCTGCTGCCCGGCGCGCGGCGGGACGGCCACCGTGCCGCAGGTCACCACGTCCGCTTCACTGCCCGGGTCGAACCAGCAGTCGCCGGCTTCGAACGTCGACGCGTCGTCTTCGCCGCACCCGCCGAGCGCCGCCAGAACGACCATCCACACTGCGATCCGCGTCCGCACCCGACCTCCGAGGTCACCGCTGCCTGGTTGGTAGCGACTGTCGCATTCGACCGGGTCCAGCGCAACGGCGCCCGGGTTGGACCCGACCGGGGGCCCGCGCTATGTTCGTGCCGCCTGCCTACCCCCGTTTCGACCATGCGCACGCCCGTCCGTGTTCTCGCCCTCGCCAGCCTCCTTGCCGGTGCATCTGCATGCGCCGGCGGCGAAGCAGAATCGATCGGCCCGGAGCGGACCGGTCCGGACGCATCGATCTCGGACTCCGGCACAGGGGGCGGCGGCAGCGACGCCGGGATCCGGGACATCGGCGGCGGCAGCGACGTGGCGGATCCCGATGCCGGGCTCCGCGACACCCCGGAACCAGACACGACCGTCGACGTCGGCGGGCCCGACCTCGCCGACGTGCCGCCGAGCGACGCCGACGCCGGCGATCCGGACGTCGACCCGACGGATGCCGGCGGCGAAGACAGCGGCGAACCCGACGTCGGCGACCCGGACGTCGGCGACCCCGACGCCGAGCCGGACGTCGTCGAGCCCGAGTGCGACGAAGACGGCGACGGCTCGCTGTCCGTCGAGTGCGGCGGCGACGACTGCGACGACACGAACCCGTCGATCTCACCGCGGTCCCGCGAGGCGTGCGACTTCATCGACAACGACTGCGTCGACGGCGTGAACAACGGCATCGACTGCCGCGTGTACGCCCACACCTCGAGCACCCTGTACCGGATCGACCCCTTCCTCGGCACCGAGGAGTCCGTCGGTTCGGTCCCCGGGCTCTTCGACTTCGACACGAACATCGACGGCGACCTGTACGGCATCAGCCCATCGGCCCTCTTCCGGTTCGACGAGGGCGCCGGCTCGTGGACGCGCATCGGGTCCCTCGGCCGGACCGCCAACGGCTTCGCGATCGACTCGACCGGGCGCGCCTTTGCGACCTCGGGCAACAACGTCTACTCCGTTGACCTCGCGACGGGCGGCTCGTCGCTGATCGGCTCCATGGGCGGCGCGTACAACTCGAGCGGCGACTGCGTCGTCGACAAGGACGACAGCCTGTTCATGACGTCCAACCATACGCCGACCGACGAGCTCGTGTTCATCGACGGCGCGACCGGTGTCGCCCGCAGCGTGGGCAACACCGGATACCCTGACATCTACGGCCTCACGGCGGCGTGGGGATTCCTCTTCGGCTTCGACGCCAGCGGCAACGTGATCCAGATCGACTCCAGCACCGGCGTCGGACGTGTGGTCGCGAACTTCCCCGGACGCGTGTGGTACGGCGCCGCGTCGAGCCCCATCCGATGACCCGACTCCGGACGCATTCGATGCGACGCATCTCTCTGCTCTTTGCCCTCGCCCTCGTCGGCTGCAGCGACGACAGCAGCCCCAACGACGGCACCGCGACCGCCGACACCGGCGCCGACGTGATCGACGCCGCGGACACCGGCGGCACGACCGTCGAAGCGGTCTGCACCGACGGCACGTCGTGGGACCCGGGCACGCCGATCTATCGCGAGGTCACCGACGAAGCCGGCCTCACCGAGGCGGGCGCCATGGGCGTGCGCGTGAACGTCGGCGACATCGACGGCGACGGCTGGCCGGACCTGCTGCTGCGCCGCGGCGGCTCGCGCCTCGAGTCGTACGCCGAGGACGGCGTGCGCCGCACGTGGCTGCTGCGCAACGAGGGCGGGCTCTTCGTCGACATCACCCGCGACTCGGGACTCGTCGACACCCGCGTCGACTACGGCGAACCCCTCGGCCGCCCGGTCGACGTGCCCGCCTTCGCCGACGTCGACAACGACGGCGATCTCGATGTCTACACCGGCGTGCAGACCGCGGACTCCGAGCCGATCGGCGGCGAGATCAGCGAGCTGATGATCAACAACGGCGAGGGCGTGTTCAGCTTCACCCGCCGTGACAACCCGATCCGGCGCGACGGCGAGGTCGACGCCCCCGCAGGCGCATCGTTCGTCGACGTCGACCGCGACGGGTGCGTGGACCTGTGGCTCGGGCAGCACAACTACACCGACCCGAGCGACGGCAGCACGATCTTCCAGCACGACCGCCTCTTCCTCGGCGACTGCGACGGCGGATTCGTCGACGCGACCGCCGAGTCGGGCCTCGTGACCGCCGAGTGGGTCGACCTCGACGACCTCGACGCGGGCCGCGCCCACAGCCGGTCCTGGTCCGCCGCTGCGTGTGACCTCAACGGCGACGGCACCCCCGAGCTCCTCGCCGCGTCGTACGGCCGCGCCCCGAACCATCTGTGGCAGGGCGCGCGGGCCGAGGACGGCTCGGTGACCTTCACCAACCGCAGCGTCGATTCGGGCTACGCATACGACGACGACTTCACCTGGCAGAACAACCAGTTCGCCATGTGCTACTGCCGCGACAACCCGGACGCCGAGGGGTGCGACGAGGCCGGGGATCCGGCCGTCGTCTGCCAGAACAACTGGCGCCACGACTTCGACCGCAACCCGTTCCGCCTCGGCGGCAACAGCGGCGCGACGGTGTGCGCGGACCTGAACAACGACGGCCACCTCGACCTCGTGACCACCGAGATCAAGCACTGGTGGGCCGGCGACGGGTCGGATGGGTCGAGCGTGCTCTTCAACACCGGCGCGAACGACGTCACGTTCGACCGCCCGGCGCGCGCCGACATCGGACTCGAGGTGCCGCACGTCACGTCCGGCAGCTGGGACGAGGGCCACATGACGGCGACCACCTTCGACTTCGACAACGACGGGTGGCTCGACATCTACATCGGCGGCTCGGACTACGCCGGCAACCGTGGGCTCCTCTACCACCAGCACGCGCCCGGCGAGTTTCGCCTCGTGCCGACCGAGGACCACTTCGAGCACAACCGCAGCCACGGCGTCGCCGCGCTCGACTACGACCGCGACGGCGACCTCGACCTGCTCGTCGGTCACTCCCGCGCGCGCTGCGACGCGAACCAGCCGAACAACTGCTACGACGAGCCCGCCTTCCGCCTCTTCGAGAACATCATCGGCGACGCCGGCAACTTCGTGCAGCTGCGCCTCGAGGGCGGCGAGGGCTCGAACCGCGCTGCGATCGGGGCCCGCGTCACCGTCACCGCCGGCGGCGTGACCCAGACGCAGGAGGTCGGCGGCGGCTACGGACACTACGGCGCCCAGAACGATCTCGTGCTGCACTTCGGGCTCGGCACCGCCTGCGACGCCGAGATCACCGTCCGCTGGCCCGACGCCGACCTGACCGAGCAGTCGTTCACCGTCGTCGCCGGTCACCGGTTCGAAGTGACGCAGGGCCAGGACCCGGTCGTCGCGAACGGCGAGTAGTCGTCCCATCCGACGACCTCACGCGGACCTCTCGCATGCACCGCGTCGTGCACGCCTCGTGGCTTCGAGCGACCTGGATGCAGGCGTCAGCCCGCGGGCTCATGTCCCCCAAGCCCTGGCGTCGGCTCGTTGAACCTGTGGGCTACGGTTACAGCTCGCAGATCCCGCCACGGCGTGGCGAGCTGCAGTTCTCGTCGGACCAGAGTCCGGTGTTGGCGGTCAGCACGGCGCAGTTCTCGGACCGCCCACCATCGGGCTCGCCGCTCGCCCAGTTTCGGTACGATCCCGAGCTGCCGTCGACCCACCGCCAGGTGCCCTCCGCGGCCTGATCCCACAGGCCGATCCACGGCGTCGTGCCCGGATACTGCCGCTGCAGGAACAGGTTCTCGACGGCGTTGCTCATCGTCATGAGCGTGCCGCCAAGCCGCACGCACGCGGTGTTCGCGCCGCTGAACGTGTTGGGCGAGACGACCTGGTAGCACTGCCCCTGGGGCCCACTGACGCCGGTGCCGCAGTCGATCTCGGTGACGCAGCTCGCGCTGCAGCCGTCGCCGTCGGCCGTCCCCCCGTCATCGCACCACTCCCAGGGCGCGCGCTCGCCGTCGCCGCACTCGAGGACGTCATCATCCGCGAAGCAGACGCCATCCTCGAAACCGAGTCCCACGACGGACAGATCACGGCCCGTCGCCCCCTCGGTGATCAGCGCGCCCGCCGTCTGGTCGAAGCGGTAGTGGACCCGCACGTTGCGTTCGCCGTCCGGCAGGCGCGGCGTCGGGGTGAACCGGTCCGCATACACGGCGCGGGCTGAGATGCGGACCTCGTCGAGATCCGCCTCGGCGGCCGTGAGCGTGCCGTCCGAACCGATCCAGATCGCTCCGTCGTCAATCGAGGCCGACGGCACGTCGAGGTACGACGTGGCACGCAGCCGCCCGTCGATCCACAGCGCCAGGCCGTCGCGGCTGATGCGCTGCGCGGCGAGGTGGTGCCAGCCGCCATCGTCGATGGACACCGTCGCCGAGGCCCGGATCGCGCGCCCGGCGAGGAAGGTCGCCTGCACGTAGGGGCGCCCCCGGTCGAGGCCGACATAGATCGTCTCGCTCGCGCTCGAGTCGCCGATCCCGACGAGGGCCCCGGTGCCGGACGACCGCACCCAGAACTCGATGGTCACGTCTTCGTCGCCGGGCACCCAGGTCGCGCCGCCGCCCGACACCGTCGCGGCATCGATCGAGCCATAGCCGCGGATCTGACACGCATCACAGCCGTCGCACGGGTCGAAGTTGCCGTCGTCGCAGGCCTCGCCGATCGCTTCGGTGACGACGCCGTCGCCGCAGCGCGGCTCGTCGCAGAACCCGGCGGAGCACGAGATCTCGCAGGTCTCGAGCAGGCTCGAGCCATCCCCGGACGCGTTGCAGCGGCGCGCATCGTCGCCATCACAGAATCGAGCGCCCGGGTCGCATACGTCGACGACGCACGCACCGAAGCGGCAGATCGTCCCGCCCGCGCACGGCTCGACCGTCTCGGTCGTCCCGTCGTCGCTGCACGTCCGCACGGTGGACCCGTCGACGCACTCGGACGCCCCGGGGTCGCAGACCGTGACCTCGCACGACCCGTCGACGCAGACGGAGTCCCCGCTGCAACCGTCGATCGCGCGCCACGCGGTGCCCAGGTCGTTGCACTGCTGCCGGCTCGTCGGCGACGTGCACCGGGTCGCGCCGGGTTCGCACACCAGGCGGCGGCAGCTCGCCGTCGCGCCCTCGACGAGGCACGAGGTGCCGTCGCCGCAGGGGATGATGGTGTAGCCGCCGCCGACGCCGTCGCACTCGGCGATGTCGGGCCCGTCGCAGGTGCGCGCCCCGACCGTGCACACGTCGTCCACGCAGGCGCCGCCGTCGCAGTGCTGGTCGACCGGGCAGAGCGTCGGGCCGATCCAGACGTCGCCGTCGCAGGTTTCGTAACCGGTCCGCACCCCCGTGCATCGCGTCGCCCCGACCGGGCACGCGCCGGCTTCGCACGCGGCGCCGAGCGGGCCTTCGATGCACCGGACGGCGCCGCACGACTCGGACGTGAACGTGCCGTCGTCGCCGCAGATGCCGACGGTCGACGCGTCGATGCAGGTCGACGTGCCGGGCTCGCACGTCCCGGGGACGCACGCGCCGGATTCACAGACCTCACCGTCAAGGCACGGGTCCGACTCGACCCAGCCGCTGCCGGAGTCGTTGCACACCTCGGCGGTCGTCTCGTTCACGCAGCGCGCAGCCTCGGGGGTGCAGACCCGCGGGCGGCAGACCGGTCCATCGTCGCCGATGTCGCACCACGCGTCCGACGCGGTGCAGTCCTGCACCTCGTCCCACTGCCCGGTGTCGTCGCAGATCACGATCGTCTCGCCGATGCAGCCGCGGGACTCGGGCTCGCACTCGGCGACGACGCACCGCCCGTCGACGCACGCTTCACCGTCCACGCAGTTCTCGTCCACCGCCCAGCTCGCGCCGTCATCGGCACAGATCTCGGCACGCTCGGCGTCCTCGGCGCAGCGGCGGCTGCCGGGCTGGCAGACCGAGACGACGCACGCGCCTTCGGAGCACGTGCACGCCTCGCCGTCGCACGCCCCTTCGGCGTTGCAGTCCTGCTCGACGATCGCGCCGGCCTCGCACCGACGGGCCGTCGCGCCGACGCACTCGGCGAACCCTTCGGCGCACGACGCGCCGTCGCTGGATCCGTCGGTGCCGCCGATGTCGGTGGACCCGCCCACGTCGTCGGTGCCGCCGTCGAAGTCGCCGCCGCCGTCCACGAGGGTCGGGTCGACGCAGTTGCCGGCGAGACACAACCCGGGGGTGCAGTCGTCGTCGGTGTCGCACGGACCGCGTGCCGTCAGCGCGCTGTCGTCGAAGCTGCAGCCGGACGCGGTCATGAGGACCACGGCAGCAGCGGTTGCGAGCACAATCGTCGAAGGTCGCATCGGGCACCCGGGGGTCAGAATGCGCCCACTATAACCGGCCGCCCCCCTGCGGCAACGCCCGCTCGGCTTGTCGGCGCTCGATGCCGCAACTACGGTCCGACCGTGCTCTCGGGGAGCGGGTCGGCGACCCGCTGAGAGCGGGGGATGGTCCCCCGATACCCGTACCACCGGATCCGGGTCATGCCGGCGACGGGATGAGCATTCACAGGAGGCCTCTGAGATGAACGTCCGTACCGGAAAGCCGCTGGGCAAAGCGCCCGACGAGAACTCGCGCATCACGACCGACCCCTTCCCCGCGTCGAAGCGGGTCTACGTCGAGGGCACCCACGAGGGCGTGCGCGTGCCCTTCCGCGAGATCGCGCTGCAGGACACCCGCGTCGGCCGCGGATCCGACAGCCGCCCGGTGTCGAATCCGCCGATCCGCGTCTACGACACCTCGGGGCCGTACACCGACCCCGACGTCGACATCGACGTGCGCGCCGGGCTGCCGCGCCTGCGCCGAGAGTGGATCGAAGCCCGTGGGGACACCGAGCTCTACGACGGCCGCGCGATTCGCCCCGAGGACGACGGGTACAAGACCGAGGACCAGACCGAGCACATCGAGCGGTTCCCGTTCGACAACCAGCCGCGGCGGGCTAAGGCGGGGCGCAACGTGACCCAGCTGCACTACGCGCGTCAGGGCATCGTGACCCCCGAGATGGAGTACATCGCCATCCGCGAGAACATGGGGCGCGCGATGATTCGCGAGCACCTCGCGGACCACGGCTTCGACGCCGAGCGTGAGAAGCGCCTCGCCGGCGAGGGCTTCGGGGCGGTCATCCCCGAGGACATCACCGCCGAGTTCGTGCGCGACGAGGTCGCCGCGGGCCGCGCGATCATCCCCGCGAACATCAACCACCCCGAAGTCGAGCCGATGATCATCGGCCGGAACTTCCTCGTGAAGATCAACGCGAACCTCGGCAACTCCGCCGTGACCTCGTCGATCGAAGAGGAGGTCGAGAAGCTGGTGTGGGGCATCCGCTGGGGCGCCGACACGGTGATGGACCTTTCGACCGGGCGGCACATCCACGCCACCCGCGAGTGGATCCTGCGCAACAGCCCCGTGCCGATCGGTACCGTGCCGATCTACCAGGCCCTCGAGAAGGTTGGCGGGCGCCCCGAGGCGCTCACGTGGGAGGTCTACCGCGACACGATCATCGAGCAGTGCGAGCAGGGCGTGGACTACTTCACGATCCACGCCGGCGTGCTGCTGCGGTACGTGCCGCTGACGGCGAAGCGCGTCACGGGCATCGTGTCCCGCGGCGGCTCGATCATGGCGAAGTGGTGCCTCGCCCACCACAAGGAGAACTTCCTCTACACGCACTTCGAAGAGCTCTGCGAGATCATGAAGGCGTACGACGTCTCGTTCTCGCTGGGTGACGGGCTTCGCCCGGGCTCGATCGCCGACGCCAACGACGCGGCCCAGTTCGCCGAGCTCGAGACCCTCGGCGAGCTGACGCAGATCGCGTGGAAGCACGACGTGCAGGTGATGATCGAGGGGCCCGGCCACGTGCCGATGCACCTCATCAAGGAGAACATGGACAAGCAGCTCGCCACCTGCGGCGAGGCGCCGTTCTACACCCTCGGGCCGCTGACGACGGACATCGCCCCCGGCTACGACCACATCACCTCGGCCATCGGCGCCGCGATGATCGGGTGGTTCGGCACGGCGATGCTCTGCTACGTCACGCCGAAGGAGCACCTCGGCCTGCCCAACCGCGACGACGTGAAGCGTGGGGTGATCACGTACAAGCTCGCCGCCCACGCCGCGGACCTCGCAAAGGGCCACCCGGCGGCACGCTATCGCGACGACGCGCTGTCGAAGGCGCGCTTCGAGTTCCGGTGGGAGGACCAGTTCAACCTGTCCCTCGATCCGGACACGGCGCGTGAGTACCACGACGCCACGCTGCCCGCCGAGGGCGCCAAGGTCGCGCACTTCTGCTCGATGTGCGGGCCGAAGTTCTGCTCGATGGAGATCACCCAGCAGGTGCGGGACTACGCCGCGCAGCAGGGGCTCGAGACCACCGAAGCGATCGAAGCCGGCATGCAGGCGCAGTCGGAAGCCTTCGTCGACGGCGGCGCCGAGATCTACAACCCGGCGGAGTGATCCGACCCGGTCGAGGCGCTCGGAGCGGGTCCGCTCGGGCGACCTCGACCCGGGTCCCGGGTCACGTCAGCGCGTGACGAGCCGCCGCCGGAGTCAGCGCGTGACGAGCCTCCGCTCGATGACGTCCATCCGCCCGGCCAGCGGGCTGCCCTTTTCGACCTCGTCTTCGACGCGTCGACAGGCGGCGAGCACCGTCGTGTGGTCTCGGCGAAAGAGCTGCCCCAGCTCGGGGTAGGACGCCGAGGTCAGCTTGCGCGACAGGTACATCGCCACGCGGCGCGGCGTGGCGATCGTCGCCACACGCTTGCGCCCGAGCACGTCCTTCTCGGTCACCGAGAAGTGCTCGCACACCGCCTTCAGCACGGCACGCGGGGACAGCTCGTTCGGCTGGTCCTGCACGACGTGGCCGAGCTGCTCGCGGGCGATGTCGACCGTGATCGGGATGCGACGGTGGTGCGCCCACGAGCCGATGCGCAGCAGCGCGCCGTGGAGCTCACGCACGTTGGACCGGACGTTCTCAGCGATGAACGTGCAGACGTCGCGGGGCACCGAGAAGCCGAGCTTTTCGGCCCGCTTCTGCAGGATGGCGACGCGGGTCTCGAGGCCGGGCGGCTGGATGTCCGTGATCAGCCCGGACGTCAGGCGCGACCGCAGCCGCTCCTCGAGGTGCGGCAGCTCGGCCGGCGGGCGGTCACTGGTCAGGACGATCTGACGCCCCGACCGGTGCAGCGCGTTGAACGTGTGGAAGAACTCGATCTGCGTGCGCTCCTTGCCGGACAGGAACTGCACGTCGTCCAGCAGCAGCACGTCGACGTCGCGGCGGTTCCGCTCGCGGAACTCGTCGATGCGACCCCGGTCCGACCCGAGCGAGTCGATGAACTCGTTCACGAAGGTCTCGGCCGACACGTACCGAACCCGCGCGTCGGGCGTCCGCTCGAGCACGGACAGGCCGATCGCGTTGAGCAGGTGCGTCTTGCCGAGCCCGACCCCGCCGTAGATGAAGAGCGGGCTGTACACGCCGCCCGGCGCCTCGGCGACGGCCCGCGCGGCGGACGCAGCGAATTCGTTGGTGTCGCCCATGACGAACGAGCCGAAGTCCCAGGTCAGCGACAGACCGCAGTCCATGGCGCGACGCCGCACATCGACCGGCGCCGTGCGGCGCGGGGTCGGGGCGACGTGAGCGTGGGTGACGGTCGCCGGCGTCGACGGAGTCGTCGGGGTCGAGCGCGACACGCCGGGCTGCAGGCCGAAGAGCGACATCTGCCCGTCGTCCCCTTCATCGTCGACCTCGATCTCCACGTGCCACGGGCGCCCACTCACCGCCTCGGCACACCGGGCGACGAGCTTGCGGTAGTTCTTCTCGACCAGCAGTGCGGACATCTCGTCCGCCGTGGTGAGAACGAGCGTGCCCCCGGTCGCGCGCTTCACACGCAGCGACGCAAAGTGATCCGTCCACGCGGACGCATCCAGGTGCCGTCGAATCTCTTCACTCGTGCGGGTCCAGAAGCTCGACATGGGCAGGCGCAACACGGGGCGGTCGGCGTGACGAACACGCCGAGGGGTAGCTGGATCTGCGGGTGCCCACGTCCCTGGATCCGACCCGGCGCGACCTCGAACACCGCCTGTCTGAAACCCCGTTGTGGGCCGGACCGGTGGTGACGACGGGAGCCCTCTCGGGCTCGTCCGAGACATCTCCGACGTGGGACCCCGGATGTACCATCGGGGGTCTCGACGAGGCAAGCCCGCGAGCCCATCGGAACGCCCGTTCAGCGAATCCACAACCCGCTGAAATCGTTACGTTCCAGCGACACTCCACAGCCCGGCCGAGCGCCCCCTGTGGACTTCTCGATCCGCGGGATCCATCCACCGATCAAGCACTTGCGGCGAAGGATCTCCCGACGATCCGTCGAGATCTCCACAGGCGCAGGATTGTTGCGGCATTCCGCGTCATTGCGCGTCACGACGCCGCACTGCCCCGCAACGCACCGCGCTCGAGCAGCCGCGCGACCAGGTCGCCCAGCACCTCGGCAAACGCCTCGTCGACGGCGGTGCCCGTGGCCTGCGCGGCGGCGATGGCCGCGTCCGCGGCGGACGCCTCCGTCGACGCCCAGGCGCGCACGACCGCCGCCTCGATCGGCGTCAGCTCGAGCCACCTCGGCGCGAGGGTCTCGCCGTGCCGATACACGAGCAGGTCGGCCGGCGGATCCACCGACGCACCGTCCCGGTGCACGGCATGACCGAGCTGCAGCACGCGGACGGTCGCCGAGACGACGGGCCGGCGCTCGAAGGCGAACGCCTCGACGTCGACGTCGTCGAGCTCCCGGGCGTCCCGCGCATGAATCACCGCGACGTCGTAGTCCATGGCATCCCGCGCCGCGGCGGGCAGGTCGGTGCTGGACGCCCACGTCGCGAACTCGGCGACCAGCGTCCGCAGGTACCGGGACCGGGGCGGATGCGCCGCGACGAACGCGTCGACGAGGGCGTCCATCGCGTCCGCACCGAGGGCGCGGGTCGTCCGCGGCGCGCCTTCGCGGATCACCCGACGAAACCGCGCGCGCACCATCGTCCGGTACAGCGTCCACCGGGCGTCGTAGCCGCCCGCGTCGCGCACGTCCGTCGGATCGAGCTCGCTCGACAGACAGATGCGGCGCACCGCGTCCTGCCACCGGCGAAGGTCGCTCACGCCGCCCCCGCGATGGCGGCGTCCACAAGCTGCTGCAAGCGCTCGCACTCGTCGACGAGCACGTCGAGCGGCGGCGCGTTGTTGTCGCGCTCCAGCAGCACCGGGCGTGGGCCGATGCGCTGCAGCACCTCGCCAACGAGGGTGAACACGTCGTCGCAGATCGGCTCGCCGTGGGTGTCGATGCGCAGCCCGTCGGGGCGAACGAGATGGCCGGCGACGTGCATCTGCACGACGCGCTCGCCGGGGATCTGCGCGAGGTACTCGCGCGGGTCGAACCCGTGATTCTGCGCGTTGACGTAGACGTTGTTCACGTCGAGCAGCAGCCGTGCGTCCGCCCGGTCGAGCACCTCGAGCAGGAACTCGATCTCGGGCATCTCGTGCTCCTGCGGCAGGTACGCGCTGACGTTCTCGACGGCGACCGGCCGGCCGAGCGCGTCCTGCAGCTCATGGATGCGGTCGACGCACACGGCGATCGACTCCGCCGTCCGCGGCAGAGGCAACAGGTCGAAGAGGTGCGCGTGGCCGGTGGCACAGAAGCACAGGTGGTCGCTGTACCAGGGCGCGTCGATGCCATCGACGAACGCCCGCAGGTCGGTCAGCCACGTCGGGTCGAACCGGTCCGGGGACCCGAAGTTCGTCGTGAGGCCGTGGGGCACGAGGTCCCAGGTGTCCGCGGCTTCTTCGAGGACGGCGCGAAACCGGCCGCCGCGACCGACGTAGTTCTCGGGGTGAATCTCGAGCCAGCGGACCGCAGCCGGCTGCGCGTCGAGCAGGTCGCGCGCAAACGCGATGCGCATGCCGAGCCCGACCCCCGCGACTCCCTGTCCGGCACCTTCGCCCATCTGGCTCTCTCGTCGTTCACGCTCGCCGCGCGAGCCGTCGGATGCATCGCACCCGGCGGCCAGCGAGGCGCGCGGCGCGCACGAGGCGCGCCGCGACACGCTCAACCTTCAGCGTCGCACGCGGCTTCGCCGTCGCACGCAGCCTCACCGTCGCACGCGGCCTCGCCGTCGCACGCGGCCTCGCCGTCGCACGCAGCCTCGCCGTCGCACGCGGCCTCACCGTCGCACGCGGCCTCGCCGTCGCACGCAGCCTCGCCGTCGCACGCAGCCTCGCCGTCGCACGCAGCCTCACCGTCGCACGCGGCTTCGCCGTCGCACGCAGCCTCACCCGAGCAGGCCGCCTCGGACGCCTCGCTCGGCATCGACGTAGGGCCCTCGTCGCCGGCGGACTGCGAGCCGCCGCACGCAACGGTGCTGGCGAGGCCGAGGGCCGTTGCAGCCATGGCCACGAACTTCTTCTTGAAGACGGGATTCGCCATCGGATTCATCTCGGTTTCTGGTGGAGCTCAACCGGGACCCCGCGCACCTCTGCGCAGCGCCCACCGCCCCTCAATGCCAGAAACCGACCCGAGGTCGCAAGAAGGCACGCGTCGTCGCTCGCACGCCCGAAATCGGCGGCGGACGAGACACCCGCACGTCCAGACGCACTCTGTGGGGTCAGGATGCATCCCACGACCACGCATCCGACCGCTTGCCCCTTCGGCGAGCGATCCCCAGTGTGGTGCGAGCATCTGCCTCGGCCCCGACGCACCGTGAACGACACACGTACAGCCTGGACCGCCCGCGTCGACGAGTCGATCGCCGACATCGACGCAGACGCCTGGGATCACCTCGTCGGCGACGGGTCGCCGTTCGTCGAGTACCGGTGGCTCCGCGCGATGGAAGACACCGGCTGCGTCGACCCGGAGCACGGCTGGCTGCCCCAGATCGTCACGCTCTACGAGGGGGACCGACTCGTCGGTGCGCTGCCTACGTACCTCAAGGGCAACAGCTACGGCGAGTTCGTCTACGACTGGGCCTGGGCCGACCTCGCCCATCGCCTCGGCGTGGACTACTACCCCAAGCTCATCGTCGCCTCACCGTTCAGCCCGGTGACCGGGCCGCGCGTGCTCGTCGACCCGGACGGGTCCGAGGCCCAGCAGACCGCCTGGCGCTCGGCGCTGGCGGACGCGATGACCGAGCTGGTGCAACGCTCCGGCGTCTCGGGCGCCCACGTGCTCTTCGCGCCGGAGGCCGAGGCGCGCGCCCTCGAGGACCGCGGCTGGTTCGTACGCGTCGCCCACCAGTACCACTGGCACAACGACGGATATCGGGACTTCGACGACTTTCTGTCGCGGTTTCGGTCCAAGCGGCGTCGGTCGATCCGGCGCGAACGCCGCCGGGTGCGCGAAGCCGGATACACCGTGGAGTCCATCGCTGGCACCGAACTCGACGAGGCGACGATGGACCGGGTGTTCGGGTTCTACGCCTCGACCTGCGACCGGTACGTCTGGGGGCGGCAGTACCTCAACCGGGCGTTCTTCGCGCAGGTCCACGACACGATGCCCGAGCGCATCCGCGTGTTCATCGCCCGCGACGCGGACGGCGAGATCGTCGCCGGCACCTTCAACCTCGAGAAGGGCGACCGGATGTACGGCCGGTACTGGGGCTCGACCGTCGACGTCGACCTGCTGCACTTCGAGACCTGCTACTACGCGATGATCGAGCACGCGATCGCGCACGGGATGCAGGCGATCGAGCCGGGCCAGGGCGGCGAGCACAAGTACACCCGCGGCTTCTCGCCCCAGCCGATGTACAGCGCCCACCGGATCCGCGACCGGCGGCTCGGCTGGATGCTGCAGCGCCACACCGCGCAGGAAAGCGGGCTCGTGCTCGACGAGGTCGAGCGCAAACGTGAGGCGGGGCCCCTGCGGTCGGACGACTGACCGCGCCCGGGGAGCCGACGACCGGCCTGGTGCAATGAGGCGACCGGCCGCCCATTCTGCGCAAAAACGGCGACCGCGCCGGCCCGACGAGCGGGCGCGGCGCGGCGCACGAGCGAGCCGGGATCGATCAGAAGTCGTGATCGTGCCCGTGGTCGTCGCTGTCTTCGTCGGCCTCGACGATCGCGCACTCGGTCGTGATCAGCAGACCCGCGACCGACGCCGCATTCTGCAGCGCAGTGCGGACGACCTTGGCGGGGTCGATGACGCCCATCTCGAGCAGGTCGCCATACTCGCCGCTGCGGGCGTTGTAGCCGAAGCCACCCTCGCCCTCGGCCACCTTGTTGATGACGATCGAGCCGTCGATGCCGGCGTTCGCCGAGATCTGACGCAGGGGCGCTTCGATGGCCTTCTTGAGGATGGCCACGCCGAAGTCGCGCTCGTCGCCGAACGACAGGTCGTCGAGCGCAGCGCCGACGCGGATGAGGGCCACGCCACCACCGGCGACGACGCCTTCTTCGGCCGCCGCGCGGGTCGCCGCGAGGGCGTCCTCGACGCGGTCCTTGCGCTCCTTCATCTCGGTCTCGGTCGCAGCGCCGACCTTGATGACCGCGACACCGCCGGACAGCTTCGCGAGACGCTCCTGGAGCTTCTCACGATCGTAGTCCGACTTCGTCTCTTCGATCTGGCCCTTGATCTGCGAGATGCGACCGTTGATCGCGTCCTCGGACCCGGCGCCGTTGATCACCGTGGTGTTGTCCTTGGTGATGCGGACCTTCTTGGCGGTGCCGAGGTCGGTCAGCGTCGCGTTCTCGAGCTTCATGCCGAGGTCTTCGCTGATGACCGTGGCGCCGGTGAGCGCGGCGATGTCGCCAAGCATCGCCTTGCGGCGGTCACCGAAGCCGGGCGCCTTGACGGCGGCGATGTTCAGGATGCCGCGCAGCTTGTTCACGACGAGGGTCGCGAGGGCTTCACCCTCGATGTCCTCGGCGATGATGAGCATCGGGCGACCCGAACGCGCCACGCCCTCGAGGACGGGCAGCAGATCGCGCATGTTCCCGATCTTCTTCTCGAAGAGCAGGATGAACGGATCCTCGAGCTCGGCGTGCATCTTCTCGGCGTCCGTCACGAAGTACGGCGAGAGGTAGCCACGGTCGAACTGCATGCCCTCGACGACCTCGAGCTCGGTCTCGATGCCCTTGGCCTCTTCGACGGTGATGACGCCGTCGGTACCGACCTTCTCCATCGCGTCGGCGATGTGATTGCCGATGGTCTCGTCGCCGTTCGCCGAGATCGTGCCGACCTTGCCGATCTCCTTCGGATCGCTGGTCGGGCGCGAGAGGTCGGCGAGGCGGGCGATCATCGCTTCGACGCCGGCGTCGATGCCGCGCTTGAGCGACATCGGGTTGTGGCCGGCGGCGACGAACTTCACGCCTTCGGTGAAGATCGCCTCGGCGAGGACCGTAGCGGTCGTCGTGCCGTCACCGGCGACGTCCGCCGTCTTCTTGGCGGCTTCACGCACCATCTGCGCGCCGAGGTTCTCGAACTTCTCGGGCAGGTCGATTTCCTTCGCGACCGAGACGCCGTCCTTGGTGACCTTCGGGCCCCCGAACGACTTTTCGAGCATGACGTTGCGGCCCTTCGGACCGAGCGTGACCTTGACGGACTTCGCGAGAATCTGGACGCCCTTGAGCATCCGACGACGCGCGTCTTCGCGGAAGACGATTTCCTTGGCAGCCATAGTGGCCTCCGTGTGCGGCTCGTCACCGAGCCGATGCGTTCATGAAGCAGGGACAGCCAGCGGGGCTCAGTCCTCGACGACCGCGAAGATCTCGTCTTCGCGGAGCAGGACGAGCTCCTCGCCACCGACGTTCACGTCGGTGCCCGAGTACTTGCCGAAGAGCACGCGGTCGCCGACGTTCACCGACATCGCCAGGCGCTCGCCCTTGTCGAGCTTGCCGGGACCGACGGCCACGATGCGGCCCTCCTGCGGCTTTTCCTTGGCGGTATCGGGGATGATGATCCCGCCCGCGCTCTTCTCTTCGCCTTCGACGCGCTTGAGCAGCACCCGGTCATTCAGCGGCTTCACGTTCATGACATCCTCCGAGATGTACGTGTCGTACGGTGGGTTCGGGCCGAGGCATCGTCGGATGCCGTCGGGCCTGTGGTTCGAGCGACGGAATGAATATTCACCCCGCATGGGGTGTCAAACCGCGGCGCAAAATCCGCGAAATCAGCACAAAAGCATTTGATATCACGATGCTTTTGCGCCCGAATCGGGGTGCTCGACGGCGCTGCCCGACGTCTCGATCCCGTGTTCGTTCGACGGACCGAGATCGAGGTCGGACGCTCCGAGCCCGGCGAGGGACGCCCGGGTAAACGCCCGGATCTCGTCGAGGTCCGTCATCCGCAGGGCCGCGTGGCGCCACGCTCCCTCGTCGAGCACCGCCCGCCCGAGAAAGGTGATCCACTCCTTGATGCGCCCGACCGGACCCCGCTTGCCGCCGGTCCGGCTCGCCATGTACCGGTCGATGAGATCGTCGAACGCGTCGGCGACGTCGGCGCCGGTGGGCCGAAACGGCTCGCGCCCGGCGAGGCGGTCGGCGACCTGACGAAAGATCCACGGGTTGCGCAGCGCCGGTCGCCCGATCATCACCGCGTCGCAGCCCGTCTCGTCCATCATCCGCAGGGCGTCGTCGGCGTACCAGACGTCGCCGTTGCCCACGACAGGGATGTCGAGGGCGTCCTTCAGCGTGCGGATGATCCGCCAGTCGGCGACGCCGGTATAGAAGTCGGCCCGCCGGCGGGGGTGCACGGCGATGAAGTCGACGCCGGCGGACTGCACCGTCCGCGCGATGGCGACGACGTGGTCCGCCTCGTCGAAGCCCGCGCGGATCTTCGCCGACAACACGCCGGGGACGACCGCGCGCATCGACGAGAGCACCTCGTGCAGCAGCGCCGGGTCCTTGAGCATCGCCGAACCGACGCCCTTGCGGACGACCCGCGGCGCCGGGCAGCCGAGGTTGATGTCGACGATGTCGGCGCCCGCGTCGGCCATCGCCGCGGCGGCGTCGCGCATGTGCCGTGGCTCGTTGCCCATCACCTGCACGCTGAGTGGCACGCCGGGCACCCGCACCACCTCGCGGCGGATGACCTTCGGCGAGAGCGCGCGGTCGGTGACGCGGACAAACTCGGTACACAGCACGCCGACGGGGCCGCGATCGGCGACGAATCCACGAAACACCGCGTTCGTGACCCCCTCCATCGGCGCGAGCAGCGTCGGCGGGTCGAACGGCCAGTGCTGGATCCGCACGGGGACCCGGCGAGGCGGGGGCACGAAAAGTGGCGTGATATCAGACACGGACGACCGAGGCAGAGGCGACGTGCGCGCAGTGGGAGCCATGTGGTCGGCATGACGGGCCGCGTCAAGCGCGGATCCGTTGTGATGATCGGCGCGGGACAGTACGATTGCGGTCCGGTCCGCGCAGCAGGCCGGCCATGGTGCTGGACGGCGCCCCCACGAGACCCGGCCCCGGTCGACGAGGTGAGTGTGTACTGCCCTTCCTGCGGCGCTCGATGCGCCCCGGATGCCATCGCGTGTCACGCCTGTGGCGCGATCCTCCCCGGGCTCACCGATTCGCTGCCCGCGCCGCCGTCCCCCCAGCGGGCCCGCGGGGGTCAGCGTGCGGCCGGGTCGACCGTCGCCCAGCCGGACCCCGGGGTGTTTCAGCAGGTGGGCGCGCAGGCCGCAGCGCACGCGGCCGGTGGCGCGCAGGCCGCAGCGCAGCACGCGTGGGCCCAGCACACAGCCGCTGCGGGTGCCGCGCCGGCGAGCGCCCGCCCGATCGAGTCGTCCGGCGCGCCGCGTGGCGCCGACGGACGCCCGCTGCTGCTCGGCCGCGTGAAACTCGTCGTCGAACAGGGCAAGATCCTCGGTGAGCAGTTCCTGCTCGGGGACACGCAGATTGCCGTCGGCCGATACGACGCCGGCACCGGGCGCTGCCCCGACATCGACCTCACGGCTCAGGACCCGGCCTACGTGCACCGGCAGCACGTGCGCATCACGTTCAACGACGCCGGCACCGAGCTCGTCGTGTTCGACCTCGGCGGGCGCAACGGCAGCTACGTCAACAACCAGCTGATCGAGAAGAACGGCTCGGCAGGTCTGCGGCTCGGCGACAAGCTGCGCGTCGGCCGTGTCGTCATGCGCCTGCAGACGGCGCCCGAGGTCGATCAGGATCCGTGATTCACCGGCGGGGGACCGCCCGGCAGCCTCGAGCCCTCCGTGTCCGAAGCGACAAGGACCGACAACCGCGAGTTGCACCGCCGCATCGGACTGGCGGCGTTTGGTCGCAACTACGTCGACCTGGATTCACTGGCGCTCGCGCTCCTCGAGGCGGGCGAGAATCCAGGGGCGTCGCCTGCTGAACTGTGGGTGAACCCCGGCCACCTCGACCGCACCGAGCTCGCCGAGATCATCCATCTCGTCGATCCCGAGCGCGAGCTCCTCGGCGGCGGCCCGATGGCCACGCGACCGCCGCGGACGACCGCCCGGTCCGGCGCGAACCGCTCGCCGGCGCCTCCGGTCGCCGACCCGCAGACCACGAGCGATGCCGGCAAGTCGATCAACCTCGCCGACGTGCTCAAGACCCACGGCGTGAACGCGCCGCTGCAGCTCGAGTCCGCCTACGACGAGGGCGGCGAAGGCGACGCGAGCCCCGAGCCCCCGAAGGCCGGCGCCACCGGCGACGTCGTGTCCCTCGGCGAGACGGACCGCTACCTCATCGGCGGCGAGCTCGGTCGCGGCGGTGTCGGCCGCGTCGTGAAGGCGTTCGACCGGTACCTCGGCCGCACCATCGCAATGAAGGTGCCGCTGTACTGGCCGACCCTCGAGGACGAGGTCGACAAGTTCATCGAGGAAGCCCAGGCCACAGGGCAGCTCGAGCACCCGAACATCGTGCCGATCTACGACATCGGCTCGCTGCCGGGCGGCGAGATCTACTACACGATGAAGCGCGTGCGGAACCAGTCGCTGCGCGACGTCATCGACGCCCTCGCCCGCGGCGAGTCCGACGTCACCGAGGAGTACGGCAACACCCGTCTGCTCTCGATCTTCCTGCAGGTCTGTCAGGCGATGCACTACGCCCACGTGCGGGGCGTCGTGCACCGGGACCTCAAGCCCGACAACATCATGCTGGGCGACTACGGTGAGGTCCACGTGATGGACTGGGGCCTCGCCCGGATCCTCGACCGCGAGGTCGTGACGGACCGGTCCCTGCGCGGCGACGCCCGGCTCGAGGCCGGCCAGACCGTCGGCACCCCGGCGTACATGCCGCCGGAGCAGGCCCAGGGCCACCTCGACAAGGTCGACGAGCGGTCGGACATCTACTCGCTCGGCGTGATCCTGTACGAGATCATGACCCTGAAGCAGCCGTCGACGCGCCCCACGGTGATGGAGACGCTGATGGCGGTCATCACCGAGCCGATCCTACCGCCGAGCCAGGCCGCGCCGGACCGCGCGCCGGGCCCGGACATGGACCGCATCATCATGCGGGCCCTCGAGAAAGACCCGCGCAAGCGCTACCGATCCGCCCGTGAGTTCCACGACGCGGTCGAACGCTTTCTCGACGGCCGAAACGAGCGCGAGGCCCAGCGCCACCTGCTCGAGGGCGAGACGTACGTGCGTCTGTACGAGCAGGCGAAGGGCGAGATGCTGCGCCTCGACAAGCGGGTCGAAGAGATCCGCGCCCGCATCCGCGACCACGAGCCCATCGAGGTGAAGCGGTCCCTGTGGGCCGCCGAGGACCGGCGCGCCGAGACGGCGACCCGCATGGTCCGCACCTTCGGCGACGCGATCCGCGAGCTGACGAAGGCGCTGGCGTACGTGCCCGACATGGGCAACGCCACGCAGGCCCTCGCGCGGCTGTACTGGAGCCGGTACGAGCTCGCCGAACGTGAGGACGACGAGCACGACCAGCTCTACTACCTCTCGCTGCTGCGGCAGTACGACGACGGCACGTACGTGGCGCGCATCCACGACAACGCGCCGGTGTCGATCTACACCCGCCCCCGCAAGGCGGCGGTGTTCTGCTACGCGTACGAGGAGCGCGATCGCATTCTGATCGGCGGCGAGCCCCAGTACCTCGGGCGCGCGCCGATCGCCGAGTTCTTCATGCGGCGAGGCAGCTATCTGCTGCGTCTGAAGAGCCCCGGGCTGCCGGTCGTGCACCTGCCGCTGTACATCCAGCGGGCGGACCCGGTGGGCGTGACCGTGCACATCCCCGACCGCACCGAGTGGCGCGACGGGTTCGTGTACGTGCCGCGCGGGACGTCGATCATCGGCGGCGACGCTGAGGCGGTCGACCCGTTCGAGCTGGCGCGGGTCCACATCCCCGGCTTCTTCATCCAGCGCCACCCACTGACCTTCCGCGAGTACATCGAGTTCCTCGACGACCTCGTGCTGCGCGACGAAGAAGAAGCGCTCGCCCGGGCCCCGCGAACCCGCGACGCGGACGGGCAGCTCGTCGTCCTCGGCGCGGACCGGAAGTTCCGCCCGTCGGGCATCCTCATCGAGGGCCCGGCGCGCTCGCTCTACCCCGAGGGCGGTGGCTTCGAAGCCACGCTGCCGGTGCTCGCGATCAGCTTCGACGACGCTCTGGCCTACATCGAGTGGCGCAGCGAGCGCGACGCGACGCCCTATCGCCTGCCCACCGAGCTGGAGTGGGAGCGCGCCGCCCGCGGCGCCGACGGACGCATCTATCCGTGGGGCAACCACTTCGACGCGACGTTCTGCAAGATGGCGCACTCGCGCGACACGCCGAGCCAGCCGGAGCCCGTTGGCTCCTTCCCCTACGATCGCAGCCCGTTCGGGGTGTGCGACATGGCGGGCAACGTGCGCGAGTGGGTGTCGTCCGAGTACGAGAACGACACCGAATCGATCGTCCGCGGCGGCTACTGGGCGGGCGACGCTCGATCCTGCCGCGTGGCCTCGCGGCGCCGGGTGATGCGTTCGGCGCGACTCGCCAACGTCGGATTCCGCATCGCCTATACCCCGGGTCGGTCCGACGACCCCGTCGGATGACCGGACCGAAGATGCAGGCTACCGCCGTCGCGCACCCGAACATCGCCCTCGTGAAGTACTGGGGCAAACGTGATGCCGCGCTGAATCTGCCGGCGGCCGGCAGCTTCTCTGCGACCCTCGGCCCGATGCGCACGCGCACCACGGTGCAGTGGGGCAACGACGCCGATCGCCTCGTGCTGGACGGCGCCATGGCCGACGCGAAGGCGACCGCCCGCGTGTCCGCCTGGCTCGACCTCGTGCGTGCCCTCGCCCCCGGGCTCGGCGGCGCGCACGTCACGAGCGACAACGACTTCCCCACCGCCGCCGGCCTCGCGTCGTCGGCGAGCGCGTTCGCAGCGCTGGCGCTGGCGGCCACCCGCGCCGCCGGGCTCGACCTCGCCGATGACGCGCTCTCGGTGCTCGCCCGCCGCGGCTCCGGGTCCGCCGCCCGCAGCCTCTTCGGCGGGTACGTCGAGATGCGCCCCGGTGAACGCGACGATGGCACCGACGCCCACGCCGTGCGCTGCCAGCCCGCCGATCACTGGCCGCTGCACGTCGTCATCGCCCTCACCGCGACCGGGCCGAAGAAGGTCTCGTCGACGATCGGCATGAACCACACGGTCGACACCTCGCCGTACTTCGACGCGTGGGTGCAGACCGTCGCCCCGGCCATCGAGGCGGCACGCAAGGCCGTCGCGGCGCGGGACTTCGAGGCGCTCACCCGGGTCGCCGAAGCGAGCGCCCTGCAGATGCACGCCAGCGCGATCGCCGCCGATCCGGGCGTGCTGTACTGGACGGGCGCGACGGTCGACGTGGTGCACGCGGTGCGCCGCATGCGCGACGAGGACGGCATCCCGGCGTTCTTCACGATCGACGCCGGGCCCCATGTGAAGGTGTTCACGCTGCCCGAGCACGCCGGTGCGGTGCGCCAGCGGCTCACCGGGCTCGACGGTGTGCGCGGCACGCTCGACGCCGTCGTCGGTGGGGACGCCCGCACGGTGGACGCGTGACCGACCGCGGTCGCTGGTTCGCCCCGGGCAAGATGATGTGGATCGGCGAGTACGCCGTCCTCGACGGGGCGCCCGCGGTGGTCGCGGCGGTCGACCGCGGCGTTTCCGTCGTGCGCGAAGGTGATCACCCGACGGGCACCGTCCGCACCTCGCTCGGCGAAACGACCTGGGCGCTCGACGCCGTGCCCGATCGCCCCGAGACGCGGCTCGTTCGCGCTGTGCTCGGCACCCTCACCGCGCTCGGTCTGCCGGCGCCCACCGGCCGGTGGTTCGTCGACTCGTCGGCGCTGTCGCACGATGACAAGCTCGGGCTCGGCTCGTCCGGGGCCGTCGCCGCCGCCCTCGTCGCCGCCTGGGCACCGGGCCTCGCGCCGACGGATGCGCTCGACGCGGCCCTCGAGGCGCACCACGCGTTCCAGGGCCGCGTGGGCTCCGGGTCGGACGTCATCGCCTCGGCCCTCGGCGGGCTCGTGCACGTCCAGCGCGGCGAGTCCCCGCGCCGGCTGCCCGCCCCCGCGGACCTCGACCACGTCGCCATCGCGACCGGCGTTGCCGCCGACACCCGGGTGATGGTGCGCCAGATGAAGGCGTTTCGCGACGCCGACCCGGATGGCGCGGCCCCGCTCTTCGCCGACCTCACTCGCGCTGCGACCGCCGGCGTCGACGCCCTCGCGGATGGGGACGCCCGACGCTGGATCGACGCGGTGCGCGCCTTCGCCGACGCCGAGCGGGCGCTGACCAGAGCCAGCGGCGTGCCGATCGTCTCGGCGCCGGTCGACCGGGCGATGGCCGCCGCCGAACACGCGGGATGGACGGCCAAACCGTCGGGAGCCGGCGGCGGCGACGTCGTCGTCGCGTTCGCCGTCGATGGGGACCGCGACGCCCTCGACGCGGCGGTGCGGTCGGCGGGGCTGACCCCGATTTCGCTTGCCCTTGCCGCGGACGGCGTCCTATTCGCTGACGCGGGCCGGTCGAGCCGCACCTGACGCCCGTCGACGCGCATCCCTTGTGAGGGTGCCGCCTCTCGGTGCGCCACGCCTCGCGTCCGGACCACTCTCGTGAACATGACCTCGGACACCCCGCCGTCCATGGGCGCCTCGCGCGACCGAACCTCCCGGCTGCCGGGATTCTACCGGCTCGACCGGGACGAACGCCTCGCGACCCTCGTCGCCGAGGGCGCGCTGTCCCCCGAGGACGCCGAGCGCATCGGGCAGACCGGCGTCGGCCTGCCCTTCGCGACCGCCGACAAGATGGTCGAGAACGTCGTCGGCTGTTTCGAGCTGCCCCTCGCGATCGGCACGAACCTGCGCGTCAACGGGCGCGACCACCTCGTGCCGATGGTCGTCGAAGAACCGTCGGTCGTCGCGGCGGTCAGTCACGCCGCCGGCATCGTCCGGCGGTCGGGCGGGTTCGAGGCCGAGGCCGACCGGTCGGTGATGACCGGGCAGGTCCAGGTCGTCGGGCTGACCGATCTCGACCGGGCGAGCGCCGCCATCCTCGGCGCGCGCGACGCGCTGCTCGCTCGCGCCAACGCGGCCGAGCCGGGCATGCAGCGCCGCGGCGGTGGCGCGATCGACCTCGAGGTGCGCCGCATCGGCGGCGGGCGCTACTGCCGCATGCTCGTCGTGCACCTGCACATCGACGCCTGTGACGCGATGGGCGCGAACCTCGTCAACACGATGTGCGAAGCGATCGCGCCGGACATCGAGGCGTTGACCGAGGGCACAGTGGTGCTGCGCATCCTGTCGAACCTCACCGACCGCCGTCGAGTGCGCGCCCGATGCCGCATCCCCGTCGAGCACCTCGCGTGGAAGTCGTACTCCGGCGACGCCGTGGCCGAGGGCATCGTGCGAGCGTCCGAGTTTGCCGAGGTCGATCCGTGGCGTGCGGCGACGCACAACAAGGGCATCATGAACGGCATCGATGCCGCCGCGATCGCCGTGGGCCAGGACTGGCGCGCGATCGAAGCCGGCGCCCACGCGTGGGCCGCCCGCGACGGGTCGTACGGCCCGCTTGCCGTGTGGACGCGTGACGAAGAAGGCGCCCTCGTCGGCACCCTCGACGTGCCGATGGCCGTGGGCATCGTCGGCGGACCCATTCGCCTGCACCCGACGGTGAAGACAAACCTCAAGATGCTCGACGTCGCGTCTGCCGGCCAGCTCGCCGAAGTGCTCGGGTCGGTCGGGCTCGCCCAGAACCTCGCGGCGATCAAGGCGCTCGGCACGACCGGCATCCAGCAGGGGCATATGGCCCTGCACGCGCGTTCGGTCGCGGCGACCGCCGGCGCCTGTGGTGACGAGGTCGAACAGGTCGCGTCGGCGCTCGTCGCTCGCGGCGACATCAAGGTCGAGACCGCCGTCCGCGTGCTCGAAGAGATGCGCGCCTGACCCGGCGTTCGGCGCCGAGTCTCGTGGAGAGCACCAAAGGGGTTTCGCATGCGCGCGCGGCGCCTACGCTGAGCGCGCACCGAGCCCGTGGACGTCCATGCGCACCCTTGCCTCTCTCGTTCTCACTCTCGTCATCGCCGCGCTCGCGACCGGCTGCGGGTTCCGCACGACCCCTGCGAACGGCACCGCGCTCGACCTGCCCGAAGAGGGCTTCGACTGGGCGCCGTGGACCGAGATCCTCGCCGCCCACGTCGACGAGACCGGCGTGGTGGACTGGTCGGGGCTCGCCACCGACGACACCGACCTGCGCAACCTCGCCGAGACCCTCGCGACCGCCGGTCCGAAGACGACGCCCGAGCGGTTCGCCACCGAGGACGACGAGCTCGCGTACTTCATCAACGCGTACAACATCCTCATCGCCCTCGGTGTCGTGCACCACTGGCCGATCGCCAGCGTGCACGACGTCAGCCACTGGCTGAGCCCGCGGCGCGGGTTCGGGTTCTTCTATGCGCAGCGCTTCGTGCTCGATGGCCGCGATCTGAACCTGTACGGGCTCGAGAACCAGATCATCATCAAGGAGTACGAAGACGCCCGCATCCACGCGGCGATCAACTGTGCCTCGGCGAGCTGCCCGATGCTGCGCGCCGAGGCGTACACCGGCGCCGACCTGGACGCCCAGCTCGACGAAGCGAGCCGCGTCTTCGCCAGCGAGGCGCCGCACGTCCGCGTCGACACGGACGCAGAGACCGTGGAGCTGTCGATGATCTACCAGTGGTACGCCGAGGACTTCGAGCGCGACGCCGTCGAGCTCGGGCAGGACGCCGACGTGCTCGCGTGGATCGCGCACTATGCGACCGACGAGGTGGCGGCCGACGTCGAGCGTGCGCGGGCCGGCGATTGGACGGTGAGCTACGTGACGTACGACTGGGCGCTGAACGGGCGTTGAACGAGCACGCGGATCGAACCGGATCGCGTCCGGGCGACAGAATCCCGGCGGCTGGCACGGCCATTGCGAGGGATAGGGCGTCGAAGCCTCATCGCGATCGGGCCCAACGCCCGAACCCCGTGTTCTGCTGCCTCCGAGGGGACGCATGCCTGCCCGACAGCCACAGATTTTCGTCCGCGCCCTCAGAATCCTGACGGTGATCGGCCTCGCCGCGGCGCTCGCCGCCGGCTGCAACGACCCGCGCGAGGACGGCGACCCGGACGCGACGACCCTCGACTCCGGCGCCGACACCGGCGGCTCCGACGCGGGCGGTACGGATACGGGCACCGACACGGCGCCCTCGCCGTGTGACGGCCCCAACCCGGCGGGCTGTGCGTCCGACGAGGACTGCGCCGACGGCGTGTGCCTGCCCGCCCCATCCGGGGAGTGCCTGCCCTCGATCTGCACCTGCGACGAGGACACCGGCACCTGGGGCTGCACCGGCGACTGCGGCGGTGGCGTCTGCGGCGAACCCGGCGGCGACTGCACGGACGACGACGACTGCGTCGCCCCGCTCGTCTGCGAGGACGGCGCGTGCGAGGCGATCGGGTGCCCCGAGATCTACGCGCCGGTGTGTGGCGCCGACGGCGTGACGTACTCGAACGCGTGCGAGGCCCGCGTGGCCCACGTCGAGATCGCGTACGAAGGCCCGTGCGAGACGACCTGTGAGGACGACGGCGACTGCGCGTTCGGCGCCGAGTGGTGCGAAGACGGCGCCTGCCTGCCCTGCCCCGACTTCGACTGTGCCGCCTGCCCGCCCGGGTTCGTCAGCGAGACCCGCAACGGCTGCTCGCTCTGCAGCTGCGAGCCGGCGCCCCAGTGTGACGACGAGCGCCCCTGCCCGCCGAACGCGGTGTGCGTCGGCGTCGGCGCCTGCACCGACGACTGCGCACCCGGCGACGTGAGCTGCTGCGAGAGCGCGATCTGCGAGCCCGTGACGGTCGAAGAGTGTGGCCCGAGTCCCGCGGGCTGCGTCGAGACCGGCTGCCCCGGCGACCTCGTCTGTGACACCGAGGTCGGCTGCATGCCGTCGTCGTGCAGCTGCGACCCCGCGACCGGCGAGTGGGCGTGCGACGACGACTGTGGCGGCGGCACCTGCGTCGAGCCCGACGACCCGACCGAGTGCGGCCCGTCCCCCGCGGGTTGCCGCGAGACCGGCTGCGCCGACGGCTTCGTCTGCGACTTCGAGGTCGGCTGCACCCCGTCGTCGTGCTTCTGCGATCCGGACACCGGCGGCTGGGCCTGCACGGACGACTGCGGCGGTGGCACCTGCGTGCCCGGCGACGGCGCCTGCGAGATCGACGACGAATGCCCGGTGGGCGCCATCTGCGAAGACGGGCGCTGCGAGCGCGTCGGCTGCCCCGAGATCTACGACCCGGTCTGTGGCGTCGACGGCGTGACGTACTCCAACGCGTGCGAAGCCCGCGCCGCCCATGCCGCCGTCGACTACGAGGGCGAGTGCGTCGAGGGCGAAGGCTGTGGGTCCACCGACGACTGCTCCGGCGGTGACGTCTGCCACCCACGAGACGGGATCTGCATCCCCCGCTGCGAGTCGTTCACCTGCTTCGTGCCGGACCCGATGTGCGGCGAAGACGGCATGACGTACATCTGCGGCTACGAGCACGCGTGGTGCAACGGCGTCGAGATCGCCTACGAAGGCGAGTGCCGCGATCGGCCCTGACGAAGCGCGCGTGGCGCCCTGCCGGGACGCTCGCGGGGTTTGACGTCTCGAACCCCGCGTCGGTATCCTGCGCCACGCGTGATCGGGGGTAATGCCGGTCATGTTCGCGTGCTCGTCCCGAGCGCGGCGAGAGGCTCAGGAGTCTGCCCCCATGACACCCAGGCTCAGCGCGCTGCTCGTACAGGATCGAGTGGTGAGCTTCCGCCAGATGGATGCCGCTGTGCAGCGGCAACGTCGGTACGGGGGGCGGATCGGGACGAACCTGCTCGAGCTCGGGGCGATCGACGAGGCAACCCTCAATCGGTACCTCGCCATCCAGCAGTCGAACCGGTGCGTGTCGGCCGAACAGTTGCGCCGCGCCGAGCCCGACGTCATCGAGACGATGCCGCGAGAGCGCGCCATCGAGCTCGGGGCGCTGCCGCTGCGTCGTGAAGACGGGCGCATCCAGGTGCTCACCGTCGACCCGATCGACATCGAGACGTGGGACGACCTGCGCACCGAGATCGGCGCCGACATCGAACCGCTCGCCGTGTCGGAGTTTCGGTTCTGGCACGCCCTGAGTGTGTTTCACCGGGTCGACGTGCCCGAGCGGTACCGCGACCTCGTCGCCAGCCACCCGCTGGCGATCGGGTACCTCGAGACCGAGCGCGCCGCGCCCGAGTCCGTGCAGACGCCGGAGTGGCCCACCGACGGCTCGATCCCCGGCCTCACCTGGTCGATCGCCGAGCTGACTGCGTTCTATCGCGCGTCGGACTCGCGGGACCGGCTGCTGCTGTCGACCCTCGGGTTCGTCGGCACGTTCTTTCGCCGTCGGGCGATGCTCGTCGTCACCCGCTCCGGTCTGCTCGGGTACGTCGCGCAGGGGTTCGGCGACCGCGATGGCGACATCAGCGCCGTGCGCATCAGCGTCGACCAGCGCAGCCCGCTGTGGCCGCTGTGCATGGGCGAGAGCTACTTTCTCGGGCCCGCAACCGACATCGGCCTCGACGCGTTCTACGACGCGCTCGATGTTCCGCATCCGTCCGAGTGCGTCGTCCTGCCGATCCGCGTCGGGCCACGCGCCGCCGTGTTGCTCGTGGGCGACCACGAGAGCGACGCCCTCGACCAGCGCCTGCTCGCGGTCTGCTTCGTCCTCGCGTCCCAGCTGAGCGCCGCCCTCGAGCGCCTCATCCGCGAGATGAAGGTACGCCGCAGCGGCATGCAGAAGGCGGTGCCCGAGTCGATGTCGCCGCCGAAAGCACCGACGGAGGCCCTGCCCGAAGATACCGCTCGTCGTGTCGCGATGGAGCGCTCGCGAATCATCTCGGCTGTGGCGGACACCACGACCGACATGGCGCACGGCGTACATCGACTGCCCGCCGAGGGTTGGGACCTGCCGGACATTGACCAGATCACGGCGAAGACGCTGCAGATGGCGCCGCTCGATCCGGACACCCTCGCGTCGATGGGGGACGGCGAGGACTCGACATTGCAGCCGGTCGAAGACGACGCCCCGGCACCCGACGCGTTCGACCAGCGCCCGTCGTCGGCCCGGTACGTCGACCTGTCGCGAACGAGCTCTCTCGGCGACGCCGCCGCGAACGACGACCTCCTCGCGAGCCTCGATGCCGCGGTCGACCAGGCCATCGCGCGGGACTCCGCCGACCACGCGATCGTCGAGACCGAGGTGGACCTCGGCCTGCCGACGGGCGAGTCAGACGCAGAGGGCGATGCGTCCAGCGAAGCCGCCCCCATCGCCGAGGCCGAAGAAGCCACCGGTGCCGGCGAAGCGCCCACGGCGCCCGACAACGGTGACGACGCCAAGGCCGAGGCCGCAGACGCCGTCACCGAGAAGCTGCCGCGGCGGTCCGACGCCGCCGAGGCGCCGACGAACGACGACGACACCTCGGACGAGGCCACGGACGACCCGGCGACCGACGACCCGACCACCGACGACGAGGCCACGGACGACCCGACGACCGACGACGAGGCTACGGACGCACCTGCGAAGGACGACGAGACCGACGACGAGGCTACGGTCGACGATAGCGCGTCCGATGACGGTGCGTCCGACGACAGCGCGTCCGACGACAGCGCGTCCGATGACGGTGCGCCGGGAGCCGCGGCGCCCGTGGGCGGCGCCACCCAGCTGCTGGACGCCGTCGCCGCGCCGACCGCGGCGCCAGACGAGGGCGAAGCGGACTCCGCCCCGGGCTCGACCCGCGCACTCGGCGCAGTTGCCGCACCCGACACCGCACCGACCACGACGATGGCGATGACGCCGGTCGATGCGCCGTCGACGTCGACCGACCGCGGTCCGATCGCCGCCTCGGACGAGCCGACCGAATCCGCTGCGACCGACGCAGTCGCCACGGGCGAGCCGACCGAATCCGCTGCGTCCGACGCAGTCACCACGGACGACGAAGCGCCCGACACGGAGCCGACGTCCGAGACCGCGAAGGCCACCGCGGCCCTGCACGCGATCGCCGCGGACGCGGGCTGGGACGAGGCGGTGACGACGGGGCAGAACCCGACGGTCGCCCCCGCACCGACCGCGCCGACCGCACCGACGGCGAACGCCGACGGGCTGGACGAACCCCGCACCTCGACCGGGCGCCACCTCAAGCTGAGCGAGAGCGAGCGCCGCGCCACCGAGCGGGTCGCGAAGGTCGTCGTGCGACGGTCCCAGAAGCTGCACGCCGCGAAGCGGCTCGAAGCCGACGCCGACGAGGTGTCGTTCGAGAGCGTCCCGACCGAGTCCCTGTCACCGGTGAACCCGCCGGACGATCTGGACACCGAGATCGTCGTCGAAGAGCCGCAGGCCGTCGAAGCCGCGTTCTCTCCCGTTGCGCTCGCCGCAGCGGCCGCGGCGGCACGCGAGGCCTCGTCGCCCGACATCCCCGTCCCCGGCGCCGTGGCGACACCGGATCTCGCCGGTCCGGCCGACGACGAAGAAGCGTCGTCGACGTCCCCGGGCGGCGCTGGTCCCCGCGCCCGCACGACCGCCCCGCACTCCGCGATCGCCCTCGATCACGACCTCGACACCGCGCTCGGCGAGGCCGCCGCGCGCGCGGCCGCCGCGCGCGCCGAAGGCATCGTCCCCGGCGTGCTGTCGTACGAATCCCTCGGCGGCGGCGACCCGAACCGCCCGCCCCCGCGCGGCCGTCGGATCCAGCACACGCCGATCGCGCTCGATGTCGCGATGCCCGGCGTCCTGCAGCCGCCGCAGCCCAGCGACCCCCGGTCGGACGACGAGCGCGCCCTGCGCGCCGAGATCGCGACGGCGCCCCCCGAGCGGTTGGTCGCCCTGCTGCGTGACGAGCGCCGATACGCCCGCGACTGCGCCTTCGTCGCCCTGCTCGAACGTGGCGAGTCCGCGTGGCCCGCCGTGCTCGAGAGCTTCCCCTACCCGCTCACCACGCCGCGGCGCGACGCCGTACGTGAGGGCGTCCCGCTCGAGAGCCACGGCCCGATCATCTGGCTCGCCGCCCTGCAGGGGCGCAGCATGCTGCCCCTGATCGGGCCTCTCGCGTCGCACGAAGAAGCCGACACCCGGTTCTATGCGATGCAGCTCGCGATCCGGTCCGGCGCCCCGGACGCCGCCGACCTCGCCATCGGCCGGCTGCTCGATCGAGACGAGCAGATCCGGGCGTTCGCGCTGAAGTACGTCGAGCAGGGCCACGACCCGAACCTCGCCAACGCCGCCGCGGTGTTCGCTCGACGCGGGCTCGGCAGCGATCAGCCGTGGCGGGTCGACATCGCCATCGGACTGTCGGCGCACTTCCGCGACGCGGACTCGGCGCCGATCCTGATCGGCCTGCTCTCACACGAGAGCGAGCGCACGCGAAATCGCGCCGCAAATGCCCTCACCCGCCTCTCGTTCATGCCCTTCGGCACGAACCGACGGAAGTGGGAGAAGTGGTACCGCAAGTGCGGCACCATGGACGCCCGGCAGTGGATGCTCGACGCGATGGTGCACCGGGACCGGAAGGTCCGCGAAGCCGTCGGTCGCGAGCTGCGGCAGAGCGCCCGCATCGTCGTGAACTACGACCCGGACTTCTCGTCGCGGCAGCTGAAGCTCGCCCAGCGCAGCGTCGAACGGTACTTCGAGGCGCACCCGGACCTGCGGTCAGCCTTCCTCTGACGCCGGGGTGACCCGCGGTCGATCAATGTCTTCGCCGCGAAACCGCCCGGGCAGCAGCGCGTCGATCGTCGACCGCTCTCGCCGCCCGGACGCCGAGACCGACAGCACGTCGATGTCGTCGCCGAACTCGGCGAGCACCTGTCGACAGATGCCGCACGGCAGCGCCGGCAGGTCGATGCCCACGTAGACGACGACGGCGACGATGTCGTGGTCGCCGCCCATCACGGCCGCAGCCACGGCATGACGTTCGGCGCACACGGTCGCGCCATAGGTCGCGTTCTCGACGTTGCAGCCAGAGTAGCGCCCGCCCGACCGGGTCAGCACCGCGGCCCCGACGTGAAAGCGACTGTACGGCGCCCAGGCGCGATCGTACGCGCCACGGGCCAGTGCCAGCAGGGCGTCGCCATGCTCGGCTTCCCACGCGAACGGGGTGTCGGTCGTCATGCCAGCCCCGCCGCCGCGATGCGCTCGACGATGCCGTCGAGCAGCTGCATGAAGCGGTCGCGCATCATGGCCGCGACCTCCTGCACCTCGCTGTGATCGAGGGCCTCGCCGGTGAGCCCGGCGCCGAGGTTCGTGATCGTCGAGATGCCGAGGATGCGCATGCCCATGTGCCGGGCGACGATCGCCTCGGGGACGGTGCTCATGCCGACCGCGTCGCCGCCGAACTGCCCGAACAGGCGGACCTCGGCGGGGGTCTCGTACGCGGGCCCGAGCACGCCGACGTAGACCCCCTCACGCAGGGTGACGTCGAGGTCCGCGGCTGCGGCGCGCGCGACCTCGGCGAGCTCCGGCGTCCACGCGGTCGTCATGTCGGGGAACCGGGGGCCGAACCGCTCGTCGTTGTGGCCGACGAGCGGACTCATGCCCGTCATGTTGAGGTGGTCGCGGATGAGCATCAGGTCGCCCGGCGTCCAATCCGGGTTGAGCCCGCCAGCGGCGTTTGTGATGACCACCGTGCGTGCGCCCATCTGCCACATCGTCCGCAGCCCGAACACGACCGCGTCGAGGCCGATGCCCTCGTACGCGTGGACGCGGCCCTGCATGGCGACGACCGGCACCCCGTGGACAGTGCCGACGACGAGGTTGCCCGCGTGTCCGGCGACGGTGCTCGACGCGAAGCCCGGGATCTCGGCGTACGGGATCACCTGGCGGTCCTCGACCGTGTCGGCCCAGGCGCCGAGACCCGACCCGAGGATGAAGGCGATTCTCGGCGTGACGCCCGTCCGTTCGAGGACGTGGTCAGCGGCAGCGCGGGTACGGTCCCAGGCGTCGGTCATGTCGGTCTCATGGGGATCAGACGAGGATGCCGGCCACCGTCGCAGTCATGAACGCGGCCAGCGAGCCACCGATCATTGCACGAATCCCGAGTTTTGCCAGGTCGTGGCGCCTCTCGGGAGCAATGCCGCCGATGCCGCCGATCTGGATCGCGATCGAGCCGAAGTTCGCGAACCCGCACAGGGCGTACGTCGCGATGACCATCGATCGGGGATGCAGGGTGACCGACGGGTCGTGCAGCAGCCGGCTGAGGTTGTCGTAGGCGACGAACTCGTTGATCACCATCTTGGTGCCCAGCAGCTGCCCCACGAGGAAGCAGTCCGCCAGCGGCACACCCATCAAGAACGCGATGGGGAAGAACAACACGCCGAAGATCTTCTCGAGCGTGATCGCCGGCCAGACCGTGACCCCCGGCGGGTCGGCGTCGACCCATACCGCGGCCTGGATCTGATCGACGCAGCCGGCGCGCGCCTCGAGCGCGACACCGGCGCCGGTCGCCTCGCGGACCGTCCCCGGGTCGCAGACCGCAGCGACCTCGGCGGGGATCTCGAGCCCGGCCTCCTCGACCTGCTCGACCACCCGGTCGAGCGCCGAGCCGTGCTGCACGTACGACGGCAGCGCGAAGAGGTAGTTCATCATCGCAACGAGGGCGACGAACGCGAGCAGCATCGCGCCGACGTTCAGCGCGAGCGTGAGGCCCTCGCCGGCGCCACGGGCGGCCGCGTCGATCACGTTGGCGTCATCGGATTCCACGTCGAGCTGCACGTCGCCGCGGGTCGGCGAATCCTCGGTCTCGGGGTACATGATCTTGGCGACCACGAGAGCGGCGGGCGCCGACAGGACACTCGCCGCCATCAGGTGGCCGGCGATGTCGGGGAACACGTCGCGCAAGAAGCCGACGTACGCCGCGAGCACGCCGCCGGCGACGGTCGCGAAACCACCCGTCATGACCGCCATCAGCTCGGACTTCGTCATCGTGCTGACGTACGGCTTGATCATCAGCGGCGCTTCGGTCTGGCCGACGAAGATGTTCGCCGCCGCGCTCAGCGTCTCGGATCCGGACGTGCCCATCGTGCGGCGCATCGCCCAGGCGACCCAGCGCACGACGGCCTGCATCACGCCGAGGTGGTAGAGCACCGTCATCAGCGACGAGAAGAAGATGATCGTCGGCAGCACGCCGAACGCGAAGTACTGGATCAGCTGCCCGTCGAAGCCGAAGAGCAGGCGAGAGCCCGCTTCTGTGAATGCCAGGAGTTGCATCACCACGGCGTTCGCGGCCGCGAACACCTGCTCGCCGACGGACGTCTTGAGCACGAAGACGGCGAACACCATCTGGATGCCGACACCCATCGCGACGAGCTTCCAGTCGACGGCGCGGCGGTTGTTCGACAGCAGCCACGCGATGCCGATCAGCCCGAAGATGCCGAAGAACGACATCAGCCGCGCGGTCAGCGGCGTGTCGTTGTTCTCCATCGCCAGCGACACCGGCGCATCCGCCGCCTCGCCTTCGGCGGCGACTTCGGCCGCCTCACCGGCCTCGACCTCGGCGCCGTCATCGACCTCGGTGGCCTCGGGCTGGGCGTGCGCCTGATGGACCGTCCCACCGGTGAACGTCGCGCCAGCACCGATGAAGGTGATGGCGAGAAACACGATGACGAAGGCTGACGCGAAGATGCGCAGCGGCTGGCGCCAGACAGAAGGCGAACGCATGAGGCAACCGGGGTCGCGGAGGTCGCCCGATGACGCCACCACGGGCCGCACCCGTCAAGGGCACCCGCGGTCTGGGCCCTCGATCGGTCAGCCGCCGAGGCGCTCGAGCACGAGCGGCGGCACCTCGGGTGCCGTGTCCCCGATGTGAATCGACGCCGCGAGGCGCTCGACGCAGGCCGCGCGGGTCGCCTCGTCGCGGGCACGGATCTCGACGAGCGGCTGCCCGGCTTCGACCCGATCCCCGCGACGCGCGTGGACGATGAGCCCGACGCCGGGGTCGATGCGGTCCTCTTTCGTCGCCCGACCGGCGCCGAGCACCATGGCCGCGCGGCCGACCTCGGCGCAGGCGAACCCGGTGACGTAGCCCGAGCGCGCGGCGACGAACGGCGCCACGGTCGGCGCGTCCGGCAGCAACGACGTGTCGTCCATCACCCGCGGGTCGCCGCCCTGGGCCTCGATGATCTCGGCAAACCGCTTCGCGGCCCGACCGTCGTCGAGGTGCGCCGCGAGGGTCGCGCGGGCCGCGTCGAGGTCGCTTGCCACCTGCCCGAGCACGAGCATCTCGGCGCCGAGCTCGATCGTGAGCTCGCGCAGGTCGGCCGGTCCGCCGCCGTGCAGCACCTCGATCGACTCGACGACCTCGAGGGCGTTGCCGATGCACTCGCCGAGAGGCGCGTCCATGTCGGTGATGAGCGCGCGGACGCGGCGTCCGGCGCCTTCACCGATGCGCACCATCGTCTGGGCGAGGGTGCGCGAGTCTTCGAGGCGCTGCATGAACGCCCCGGACCCGGTCTTCACGTCGAGCACGAGCGCGTCGATGCCCTCGGCGAGCTTCTTCGACATGATCGAGCTGGCGATCAGCGGGATGCACGGCACCGTCGAGGTCGCGTCGCGCAGGGCGTAGAGCTTGCGGTCCGCCGGGGCGATCTCGGCGGTCTGGCCGATCAGCCCGCAGCCGAGGCTCGCGACGAGCTCGCGAAAGCGCCCGACAGACAGGTCGGTGCGAAACCCCGGGATCGACTCGAGCTTGTCGAGCGTGCCCCCGGTGTGCCCGAGCCCACGCCCGGAGATCATCGGCACCGGCACACCGGCGCTCGCGACGAGCGGCGCGAGCACGAGCGAGACCTTGTCGCCGACCCCGCCGGTCGAGTGCTTGTCGACCTTCACGCCGGGGATGTCCGACAGGTCGAGCACGTCGCCGGAATGCAGCATCGCGTCCGTCCACGTCGTGAACTCGTCCGGCTCCATCCCGTTCAGGAAGATCGCCATCACCAGCGCCGACGCCTGGTAGTCCGGCACGTCACCGCGGGTGTAGCCCTCGATGAACGCGCGGATCTGCGCCTCGCTCAGGGTGCCTCCATCGCGCTTCGTCGCGATGACTTCGGTCATCAACGGGGTGGTCATCGGCGTCCCTTCTCTCGCTGTTCCATCAGGTTCTTGGCGAACCGCTTCACCGGCGGCGCGACCGCGCGGCTGCGCACGAGCTGCTTGAGGTCGCGCTGGTGCAGCGACGGGATCAGCTTCGACGCCACGCGCAGCGGGGTCTTCGGGTTGAAGCAGAGGTTGTGCAACACCTGATAGATCTTGCGGTACTTGTTGCTGTTGGCGATCCACTGGATCACGTTGTCCGGGATGCGCTTGTCCTTCGACCACGCGAGGACATCGCGCTTCTGGACCTTCGGCGACTGGGCCGCCGCCATGTGAACGAGGCGGTTGTTGTCGAGGATGAGGATGTCGCGATCGCCGCCGGACCCGAGGGTCGCGAGGCGCACCTTCTCGGAGATCGACATGTCCATGATCGCCGCGGCGCGGTTCTTGGACTTGCGCTCCTCCTGCTCGTTCTCTTCGAGCTGCTCCTGGCGCTTCTGCTCCTGCTCACGCTCGGACAGCCCGGCCATCGCGGCTTCTTCGCGCTCGGACTCCTCGACGGACTGCTTGAGCCGCTCGGCGAACTTCGAGTCATCGCCGCTCGACTTCGACGGGTCGTAGCGCACGTCTTCGACCAGCGCCTGCAGCGCCGGCAGCCCCTCGAAGGTCACGCCGTTGCGCCGGGCGAGGTCGAGCAGGCGGTCGATCGTCGAGGTTCGCGCGTGTTCGTTCATGAACAGCGCCTCGATGATCGCCGGCGAGCGCAGGATCCGGACCTCGTTCGTCGCGATGAGCTCCGTCGTGCGCTCGTCGCAGACCCGCGCGACGAACTGCACCGTGCTGTCGTCGATGGTCGGGTGCTGCAGCGCGAACTCGACGATCGGGCCGCGCTTCGCGTTCGCCCGCACCACCGTGTCGATGACCTCGGCGTGCCGCGTGCCGCGCAGACCGGGCAGCAGCACCTCGTCCGGCGAGTCGCTCAGGGTCTTCTTTGCCGCGAGCCGGACCGGCTCGTCGCCGTCGTGCGTGAGCTGGTAGAGCACCATCAACAGGTGCTCGGGCGCGACGGGCACCAGTCCGCGTGCGGCCATCAGGCGCAGCGGCGGCGGCGACGCCGGGTCGACGTTGCGTCGGACGGCGTCGGGGAATTCGGTGAGCGGCAGCGGGCGTGGCGTCATGATCGGCCTCGGGAGGGGTCGTTCGGTGCTGCGGATGATCCCGTGGCGCGATGCGCAGGGCAAGCCCGGTGCGCCGTCACCCGCCCTGCGTCGCCGTCACGATCTCGATCACGGCCCCCGGCGCGAGGGCTTCGTCCGCCCACGCGCTGCGGGGCACGACCGCGCCATCGACGGCGACCGCCACCCCGGACGTCGACGCGCCCACCCCGATCGCGTCGAGCAGCGACGCCACCGTCGCGCCCGACGCCACCTCGTGGTCCGTGCCATTGACCGTGACCTTCATCGTGCCCTCCGTGCTGCGCGTCGCCGCGCGAATCGTTCGATGGTGAATGGCGCCAGCACCGGCGCAGGGTCGCCGCCGAGCATCGCGTCGGCGACGAGCTCGATGGACGCCGGCGCCTGCTGGATGCCGTTGCGGTAGTGTCCGGTCGCGAACCACAGCCCGTCGACCGAGCAGCCGCCAAGAATCGGCAGGTTGTCGCGGGATCCGGGCCGAAAGCCGACCCAGGTCTCGAGCACCTCGAGCTCGTACACGATCGGCAGGGTGTCCCACGCGCCACGCAGGAGCTCGAAGAGCCCGCCGCCGGTGATCGTGCGGTCGAACCCGCGCTCTTCGCTCGTGGCGCCAATCACGAGTCGGCCCGACGCCTTCGGTACGAGGTAGGCGTCCGGGGCGCGCACCACGTGGCGCAGGACAGGGGCTGCCGGATCGAACCCGAGCGCGACCATCTGGCCCTTCACCGGCCGCGTCGGGGGCCGATGCACGTCGAGCCCGCCGAGGCCCGCCGACCAGGCACCGGCGCACACGGCGACCCCGGCCGCCGCGATGCGTTCACCATCGGCGAGCACGACGGCCGAGACGGCGCCGGCGTCGACGGCGACGGACGCCACCTCGGCGTCGGTGCGGACCACCGCGCCGGCCCCGAGCGCCGCGAGCCGCAGCGCGTCGACGAAGGCCCGGTTGTCGACCTGATGGTCGCCGGGGGCGTGAATCGCGCCGGCCACCCGAGGCGAGAGCAACGGCTCGAGGTCGCGACACGCGTCGCCATCGAGCCACTGCACGTCGAGCCCCTCGGACCGCTGGTACTCGAAGAGCCGAGCGAGGGTCTCGACGTCGTCGCGATCGAGCGCGGGCACCAGCGTGCCGGTGCGATCGTGCCCGACCACGGCGCCCGACGCGGCCTCGAGCGCTGCGACGAACGCCGGCCACCGGCGCTGGCTCTCGGCGGCGAAGGCCAGCAGCTCGTGCTCGTGAAATTCGATCTCGGCGTGCGGCGCGAGCATGCCCGCGGCGGCCCAGGACGCCTCGCGCCCGGGGGTGCCACGTTCGAGCACCAGCACCTCACGCCCCGCTGCAGCGAGACGCCACGCGAGACCGAGCCCCATGACTCCTGCGCCGACGATGACCACCGGCGCCGCTGAACCGACCATCACAACCTCTCGAAGGCCTTCGCGAAGGACCGCGCGGCACGCTCGGACGCAGCCGCACCCTCGCAGAAGGGGGTCAGCGCCGCGCACCCCCACGCACCCGCCGCGACGAGCGCGGGCACGCGGTCGGGGGTGACGCCGCCGAGCGCGAGAATGGGCACGGACGCGGCGCGCGCCAGCGTCGACAGCCCGTCGAGCCCGATCCCGGGGTGCCCGGGCTTCGACGCCGTCGGCCAGATCGGCGAGACGATGGCCCACGAGGCACGGCGCGCGCGGTCGAGCTCGGCGCGGTCGTGCACGCTCGCGCCGATCTCAGCGGCCGGACCACACACGGTTCGGGCCACCGCCACCGGCAGGCCCGCCGCGGGCAGCTGCACGCCGGCGAGCCCGCGCGCGACGCAGACGTCCGCACGGTCGGTGACGAGCACCTGCGACGCGGGCACCCGCGCGCACACGGCATCGACGACCGTCAGGAGCCGCCGCGCCGTCGCGTCACGGCCCCGCACGAGCACCCGGGGCGCGCCGCCCCGGATCGCTGCGTCCGCCGCGTCCACAGGGTCGTGCCCGGTCGCCTCGCACCGGGCGAGGTCGACGATCGCGATCCAGCGGGGCGTCACGCCAGCGCGTCGATGGCGGCTTCGACGTCGGACACGTGCGTGACCTCTTCGCCCTTCACCTTGCGGCGCACGCGGACCTTGTCCCACACGTTGCGGACGATGCCCTCGCCGTCGACGAGGAAGGTCGAGCGGACGATGCCCATGTACTCGCGGCCGTAGTTCTTCTTGAGTCGCCACACGCCCCATGCCTCGGCGGCTTCGTGGTCCGGGTCGGCGAGCAGGCGGAAGTTCAGGTCGTACTTCGCGATGAACTTCTGGTGCCGGGCCACCGAATCGGGGCTGACGCCGAGCACGACCACGCCGCGCGAGGTGAGTGTGTCCATCCGATCGCGGAAGTCACACGCCTCTTTCGTACAACCGGGCGTATCGTCCTTCGGATAGAAGTACACGACCACGGTCTGACCGCGCAGGTCGGCAAGGTCGATGTTCGTGCCGTCATCGGCTTCGAGGGCGAGCGCGGGGGCCGGCGCGCCGACAGTGACATTCGGGTTGGACATATTTGAAGCTCCGTCTATGTTGGAGAAGTGGTCGAGGCCGGGTTCACGGCCACCTGTGCCTGCGGACGAGTATCGTCGGCGGGGAATGGCACTACAATTGTCGTGGGAGCGACCGTCGGGGAGACGGAAGCAGACCGGCTCGCAAACGGGCTCGGAGTACGATGACCCTCTATTTGTCGGACCATCTCGCATCGATGGATGCGGCCACCCTCGCCTGCGGTGCGCACCGTACCGGGGTGCCGTCGGCGCGACCGCGCATCGTCGCGGCGGCGTGGACGCAGCCGTCCGGTGCCCGGCGCCTGCTGCGGCGCGCGGACGAAGCGGGCGGCGGCGCGCTCCTGCGCCTGCTCGTCGAGCACGCCGGCTCGCCGGTGCAGCTCACGGACGCCATGCGCGCGGAGTCCCGCCGCCTGTGCGGCTGGTCCCCCGTGGCGTGCTCCGAGACGACAGCGACGCTGCCGCTCGAGATCGGCATCGCGCTGAGCAGCAACGCCCGCGTCGAGCGCGGGTTCGTCGCCACCCTCGTCGGCCGCACCGCTGTGACGGACCTCGTCGCCCTCGCCAACGAGCTGGGCGTCGCCACCCGCGGCACCGAGCCGACCCTGCGACGCCGCGTGGCCCGTGCGATCCTCGCCGCGCCCGATGACGCCATCGACGCCAACGCAGCGGCCGAGCTCGCCCGCATCGGGCACCTGCGCAACGCCGAGATCGACGGGGTTCGCCCGGTCGCCGGCCACGCCGGCCGCGCCTTCGACGTCGAAACGGCGGGCGGCACCTTCCGCATCGCCCCGCGCGAACAAGCCGATCGCCTCGGCCTGCACTTCGAAGCGCCGGAGTTCGAGGCGCGCTCTGCCGCCACGAGCACCACACGCCGTCGCCTGCCGACCGTGCTGCCCGTGGGAGCGCTGATCACGTTCTCGACGACCCGCGCCACGGACGACGCGCTCAAGGAGCCGGCGTTCCGCGACCTCATCCTGCACCGCATCGACGAGCGCCGGGTCGTCACCCGGGCGTCCGTCTCGGCGGCCGAAGCCCGAGCGTGCCTGACCCGTCTCGGGTTCGACCTGTCCACTCTGGCCGAGGGGGCGCGACGTGCGCGCAGCTGAGATTGTCGAGCGCCGTGGCCCCGAGGGCCGCGAGGCGCTGTGTGCAACCCTTCGCGCGGCATCCGCGTCGCCGTCCGACCTCGTCGACGCCATGCGCGGCCCGTCGATCGTCGGCGTGTTTCAGCGGGCCTGTCGGTCCGTCGCCGCCCGCGAAGACCTCGGCCTGCTCGTCGCCAACCCGTGGGAGCCTGCGGAGGACGAGGAGATCGGGCACGTGCCCCTCTTCGAGCGCCTCGGGCTCATCGAACGCGACGGCGACCTGTGGCACGTCAACGCGGACATGGCCCTCGCGCTCGTGCCGTCGACGCCCTGGGAGTTCGGCTACGTCGCGACCCTCGTCGCCCGGCTCAATGCCGAAGACACGAAGGTGCTGTCCCGCGCCGTCGAGGTCGGCCCGCGCCCCCACCCGATCGACTTCGTCATCGACGCGTCGGCCGCGGCCATCGACCCCGATCGCGTGAAGCGGCACCTCGCGCACCTTACCGAGAAGGACCGCGAGGCCCTGCACCAGGCCCTCGAGCTCGGCGAGCTGCCCGACGAGGTCAGCGGCCTCAGCGCCGATTCGGCGGTCGCGCATGTCACCCTCGACCCCGGGCCCGCAGGCCAGCGCGGCCTGCTCTTCTGGCTCGCGTGGCCCGATCGCGACGACGAGGCGCGCCCGCTCGTGGCCCTCGAGCTGCAGAGCGAGCTGCAGCAGTGGCTCGACGAGGTGCCCCCGGCGCCGGACGTGGAGCGGGTGCGCGCGCGCAAGCGCCCGACCCGCCGCACGGCCACCGGCCGCAAGACCTCGCCCGGCGCGCCGAAGGGCCCGCCGAAGACCGGTCGCAACGAGGCCACCCCCGGCCCCGCGAGCCGGTCGATCACGCCGGGCAACGGCATCCGCGGCATCGTGACCGGTCCGCACCAGCAGGTGTCGATGCCGTCGGGCCCGACCCTGCGCGCCCCCTTCACGACCACCGGTGGCTCGCGTGCGATCCCGGCAGCGTCGGTGCGACCGGCCTCTGCGCTGGTGGACCTCGAGTCCGCGCGCCTCGCCGCGGACGCGCGACGCGATCCGGAGCTCGGCGCGTCCGTGCTCGACATCGTTGCCGAGACGATTGTGGTTCTGCACGACGGCGTCGACGCGACGGACTGGGCCGAGCGCTGCGCAGCGCGCCTCGGATTCGGCGCCAACTGAGCCCCCTGCGCACCGCCTCGAAGGGGTTGACAGGACTGGATCGCACCCGCTAGCTCTGACGTCAGGCTACAGGGAGGCGGGTCATCTGGCGTGACGCGTCTGCTGTAACCTCGGAGAGCGAGCGTGGACGTGGATTCATGCCCGCCCCCTGCATTGCTCCCGTTCGGTTTTCGGGTCGAGCCTCCGTTGAGTACGACGCCTGCGCCTCGCAAGCAGCGCCCGACCCTCGTGCTGTGCTTCTTCAGTCGCCGCGCCCCCGTCGCGCGACGGTTCCCTCCCGACCGCACACCGTGACGCCTTGACGGAGAACGAAAGCGCTGAAGCGCGCCCGACGTCGACGGACTTCCGTTCGCTTCAGGCGACCTTCGTGCCTCGCACCGAGGCCCCCGGACAGGGGCGGCTGTACTTCTGGTGCATGCCCCCGCGGCGCGTGGACTACGCCCGCCGCAGCCTGTCCGCCCTCGGCGTGCTGCGCCGTGGCAAGTCCCCGCCGACCGGACGGGTCGAGCTCGTCATCCCCACCCCGACCCGCAACAAGGCCGAGGACTGGGAGATCGCCGAGCTGATGGGCATCCGCCTGCCGCTCGTCGAGACGGTGCGTGGCCTCGTCCGCCTCGACCTCGAAGAAGCGCGCCGCAAGCGCGTGTCCGACTCGGTGCGTGTGTGGTCTCTCGCCGCGAAGCTCGCCGTCGAGCTCGTCGCGGCCGGCCACGTCGTGCCGCTCATCGACCGCAACGAGAAGGACGAGCCCTACGCACGGTGGGCCATCACGAGCATGACGTCCGAGACCCGCGACCGCCTCGCGGAGCTCGAGCGCGCCATGCCGATCGCGGGCCACGCCCTCGTCTACCAGGACGGGCAGGCCCACGACAACGCGAAGAAAAAGAAGAAGAGCCGGCGGCGCCGCAAGCGCAAGCCGGTCACGCCGGACACGCGCGTGTGGCGCGCCGACCTGCTCCTGCGCGCCTTCCTCGACAGCGTCGCCGACGCGATCACCCGTGAAGCGTCACCGTCGACGTCCCGCGACCGCCCCCGCAAGGACAACCGCGAGCTCGCGCCGTGGGAGCTCCGCTGGCGGTACTCGCTGACCGCCGCCGACCCGTCGTTTGAACACGCCGGGCTCGTCGAGCAGCCCCTGATCGACGAGGTGATCCGCTGGGCGTCGCCGGTTCGTCCGCGCCTGATGAGCGGGTCGCCGTACTCGGTCGCCTACCAGCTCGAACAGCCCGGCAGCTCGCCCGAGACGACCGGATACGGCGACGCGTGGTTCCTGCGCTACATGCTGCAGGCCAACGACGACCCGAACATGATCGCGGACGTCGCCGATGTGTGGGACACGCGCTCGTCGCGCTTCGACATTGCCGGCCACACGTTCGTGAATCCGCACGAGACGCTGCTGGAGTCCCTCGCCGAGACGGCGCGGCTCTTCCCCCCGGTGGCGCGGTCGCTCTACGACGCTCGCCCCCGCGGCGTACTGATGACGACCGAAGAGGCGTGGCACTTCATCCGCAACGTCGGCCCCATCCTGCACCAGTTCGGCATCGGCGTCCGCGTCCCGGCCGAGCTGCGTTCGGACGGTCAGCAGCGCCTGCGCCTGCGCCTGCACGTCGGCGACGACGAGCACTGGTCGCAGGACAACGAGCCGTCGAAGGTCGGCCTCAAGGCGCTGGCGGACTTCCGCTGGCAGGTGGCCCTCGGTGACGCCGAGCTGTCGCCCGAGGAGTTCCGCGAGGTCGCCGCGCTCAAGCAGCCCCTCGTCCAGTGGCGCGGCCAGTGGATGGCGGTCGACCCGGACCAGATGGCCCGGATGGAGCAGCTCTTCGAGGGCGCCGAGTCCACCGGCACGATGGACCGCGCGACCGCCCTCGCGGCGGCACTGACCGGCTCGATGGCGACCCAGGGCGGCCCGATCGAGGTCGTCGCCGAGGGCGAGATCAAGCAGCTCGTCGATGCCCTCAAGGGCCGCGACGGGTTCGAGCCGATCCCGACCCCCGACGGGTTCGAAGGCACCCTGCGCCCGTATCAGGAGCGCGGCCTCACCTGGATGTCGCAGATGTGCGACCTCGGGTTCGGCGTCTGCCTCGCCGACGACATGGGCCTCGGCAAGACGATCCAGGTCATCGCCCTGCTGCTGTCCGCGAAGGAGCGCGAGCAGTGGACGGGTGGCGCCGCGTTGCTCGTCTGCCCCACGTCGGTCCTCGGCAACTGGGAGCGGGAGCTGCGTCGCTTCGCGCCCGGACTCAAGGTCGCGCGCCACCATGGGCGCGGGCGCCCCGGGGACCTCAAGGCCCTCGACGCCTGCATCAAGAAGGCGGACGTCGTGCTCACGACGTACGTGATCGCCCGGATGGACATCGACCTGCTCACCCAGCGCGAGTGGCCGTTCGCGATCATCGACGAAGCGCAGAACATCAAGAACCCGACCGCCCAGCAGGCCCGCGCCATCCGCCGCCTCGAGGCGAAGCGGCGCGTCGCCCTCACCGGTACGCCGGTCGAGAACCGGCTCACCGAGCTGTGGTCGATCCTCGAGTTCGCGAACCCGGGCATGCTCGGCAAGCTGACGGAGTTCCGCCGGCGGTTCTCGGTGCCGATCGAGCGCTTCGGCGACAAGGTCGCGCGCGAGACGCTCCGACGCCAGGTCAGCCCGTTCATCATGCGCCGCGTGAAGACGGACCCGAACGTCATCCAGGACCTGCCCGAGAAGCAGGAATACAAGGTGTACTGCACGCTCACGCGCGAGCAGGCCAGCCTGTACCAGGCCGCGGTCGACACCGCACTGGAGACGATCGAGAGCGCCGAGGGCGTGCAGCGTCGGGGCAACATCCTCGCGCTGCTCACGCGCCTGAAGCAGGTCGTGAACCACCCGGCGCACTTCCTGAAGGACCGCGAGGGGCGGCTCACCGGCCGGTCCGGCAAGCTCGCGCGCATCACGGAGATGATGGAAGAGGTCATCGCCGAAGGCGACAGCGCCCTCATCTTCACCCAGTACAAGGAGATGGGTGACCTGCTCGTGCGGCACTTCAAGGACACCCTCGACCTGCCGGCGCCGTTCATCCACGGCGGCGTCCCCGCCGAGAAGCGGGACCGCATCGTCGAGGAGTTCCAGGCCGACGACGGACCCGGCGTCCTGCTCCTGTCGATCAAGGCCGGCGGTACCGGCCTCAACCTGACGCGCGCGACGCACGTCTTTCACTACGACCGCTGGTGGAATCCGGCGGTCGAGGACCAGGCGACCGACCGCGCGTACCGCGTCGGGCAGACCCGCAACGTGCAGGTGCACAAGATGATCGTCAGCGGCACGATCGAAGAGAAGATCGACGACATCCTGGAGTCGAAGCGCGGCCTCGCCGCGTCGATCGTCGGCACCGGCGAAGCGTGGATCACCGAGATGGACGACGCCGAGCTGCGTGAGCTGTTCAGCCTCGGCCACGCGGTCACGATCGACGACGAGGACGGGGAGTCGCCGTCATGACGAACGAGACGATCGGCGCATCCTGGTGGGGTCGGCGGTGGGTCGAGGCCCTCGAACGCCTCGCCACCGCCTGGCAGAGCCGCCTCCCTCGAGGGCGCGACTACGCCCAGAAGGGCCACGTCATCTCGCTGGCCGTCGCGTCGGGGCGCGTGAGCGCACGCGTGCAGGGATCGCGATCCCGCCCGTACAACACGACGATCGAGGTCCCGACCTTCCGCGAGTCGGACTGGAACGACCTCGTGAAGGAGCTCGCGGCCGAGGCCCGGTTCCCCGCGCAGCTGCTCGTCGGCTCGATGCCCGACGACATCGAGGAGCCCTTTCAGCGGCGCAACCTGTCGCTGTTCCCGATGCGGAACTCCGAGATGATCGGGTCGTGCTCGTGCCCGGACAAGGCGCGCCCGTGCAAGCACATCGCTGCGGTGCACTACGCCTTCGGTGAAGCGCTCGACCGCGATCCCTTCCTTCTCTTCAAGCTGCGCGGCGCGGACCGGGACGTCCTGATCCGCGGGTTCCGCCGGGCGTGGTTCGACGTCGACGAGCTCGGCGACGAAGACGAGACCGTGCTCGCGGACGTCGACGTCGGCGAGCCCGTGCTGCACCTGCTCGCCGACCGGTTCAACCGCTCGCCGGAACAGGTCGAGCAGATGTCGTTCACGATGCGCCCGCCGGCGTCGAGCACGCTGATGCTCGACCGCCTCGGTGCGCCGAGTTCGTGGCAGCTGCCCCTCGGGATCCATCAGCTGCTCGGGCCGGTGTACGGCGAAGCCGCCAGCCGCGCGCTCGACATTGCCCTCGCCGAGACCGCGTCCGCCGAGGCGGCCGCCGACGACGAAGACGCCACCGAAGCTGCCGAGACCGGGGCCGACGACGGGCGGTTCAAGACCCTCGATTTCGCGTTTGACCCGATCGACGCGCCGGCGGCCGAGGCGCCCGCCACCGAGGCGTTCGTGCTGCCCGAGTCTCTGGCTTCGGTGCTGCCGAAGGAACGCCCGGCCCCGCCGGTGCTCGCCGAGGCGCCGGCCGAAGAGTCTGCGCCGGTGCTGATCCGCAAGGGCGTGGCCGCGATCTCGCGGCGCCGGCGCAAGGGCCGCAACAGCGGCAACCTCGCCGCCGTGACCGCCGAGACACCCGCCCCGCAGGCTGCGCCGACCCCGCCGACCGAAGCGCCGGCAGACATGGTCGAGCCGAAGGCGAAGCGACGAAAGGGCAAGAAGGCGGAGCCCGAGGTCCAGACGATCGTGCGCCGTCGCGGCCGTCGCGTCGTCGCCCCGACGGACGACGACGCCCCGTCGGCCCCACCGCCGGATCTCGCGCCGCCCACCGTGCGCAAGCGCCGGGCCGTCGAGCCCGCTGCGGCGCCGGAGCCCGCGCCGAAGCCTCCGGAGCCGGACGCCGGCCCGGTGGTGCGCCGTCGGGGACGCCGTCAGGTCGCGACCGCGACCCGCGCCGCGCGCCCGCCGACGAACGATCCCGCCGTGCTCGACGCCCGCGCCCTCTCGGCGTGGGTGGAGCGGTCCGACGACGACGCCTGCCTGCAGGCCGCCCGCGACGCGTGGCGCGCCCAGCCGTCCGAGCACCGCTTTCGGCTGCTTGCCGCGGCTGCCGAGCGGACCGGCTCGCCGTGGCCCGTGCTGGCCGCCGAGGCCGAGCTCGCCGTGCAGTCGATCCCGTGGGACGCGGCCGCCGTGCCGGTGCCGTACCTGCTGTTGCTCATGGCGGCGTCGCGCTTCGACACCCTCATCGAGCTGCTCGATGGTGTCGACGCGCGGGTCTGGGAGGACGAGTCCGAGGTCGGGCCGCTGATCGCAACGTGGGCGCTTCTGGCCACGACCGCCGGGCACGAGCCCGACGCCGATGGCCCTCTGTCCGACGTGCAGGAGGACCTGCTCGATCGCCCGGACGACACCCTCGACCGCCTCGACGAGCCGCCGGCCCCCACCGGCGCGTGGCTCGAGTGGGCCGTGGAGGACAACGCCCCGGACGACGCGACCTGCGAGCGCCTGTTCGAGATCCTGCGCGAGACGACCGGCGCCCTCGTCGACGCCCGGGGCATCGCGTCCTCGGACCGCGTCGCCTCGCGCGCGATGCGCTACGTCGCGGCGACCGTCGAGGCGCTCGGCGTCGCGGGGCGTGAAGCCGACGCACGGCGCTTCACCGGCGACATGCGCGAGGCGATGGGGTCCCGAAAGCGCCTGTCGCGCGCCTTCGAAGCGGCCCTCGGGCGGCTGCCCGGGGCGTGAGCACGGGCAAGGTGAGCGCGACGTGCGTGTCGACCGCGCGCTTCGGGGTCGACCCCGAGCGCGTGGCGCTGCACGTCGGCGACGCCGTGACCGTCCTCGGCGCGCTGACCGAACGCCCGGATCTCGTGTACGCCGACCCGCCGTTCGCCACCGGGCGGCGCTTCGATCTGTCCGTCGACGTCGAGCTCGATGGCGAACGCACCCGGATCCAGCGGGCCGCGTTCGACGATCGGCTCGCTGACCTCGATGCGTTCACCGCGTTCATCGACGGCTTCGTCGTCGCCGCCCGCGAGGCCGTCGCAGACGACGGCAGCCTGCTCTTGCACCTAGACCACCGATTCGCCCACCGCGCCGCCGTCTGCTGCGACGAGCGGTTCGGCCCCGGCGACCGTGTGCCCGGGCGCACCGGGCCGGGGTTTCGCAACGAGCTGATCTGGACGTACGGGCTGGGCGGGTCGAGCCGGCGGTACTGGCCGCGCAAGCACGACACGATCCTCTGGTACACGCGGTCTGCGGAGTGGTTCTTCGAGCCACCGATGGTACCGGCGACGTCCCAGCGGCTGCGCGGTCGGATGAAGAAACGCCCGGACGTGCTCGACGTCCCGACCCTGAACAACATGAGCCGCGAGCGTGTGGGCTGGCCGACACAGAAGCCGGTCGAGCTGCTCGAGCTGCTGGTCGGCGCGCACACCCGCGCCGATGCGCTCGTCTGCGATCCGTTCTGCGGCAGCGGCACGACCGCCGTGGCGGCCGCCGGTCTCGGGCGCCGGGTGATCGCGTCCGACGTCAGCGCGGACGCCGTCGGGTTCACGCTCTGCCGGCTGCTGCGCGCCGGGCGCGGCGCCGTCGTGCGCGGCATCGAGTGGCGCCCGGACGCACCCGCTGGCGCGCCGCTGACGATGGCGTCCGTGGGGCGCATCACCGCCGACGGCTACGTCGCCGACCGCACCTGGGTCGCACCCGCGCGGGACGGCGATGGGGTCTGGCGCGGCCCGACCCCCACGCCACAACTGGCGCCCCCACGACCGGGCGACGCGTGGCGCGCACGAACGCTTGACGGACGGCACCTCGGAGCCGACTCGTTGCAGGTGAACAACGTGCCGTGGGTCGCGGCGGTCGCTGGTTGACACGCCCAGTCCGCTTCCCTATGTCTGCCGCGCCCAAAGTGGACCTATCGGGTCCACATTTCTCAGCCGAACGCGAGGACACGATGGAAGCGCTCGAGAAGCAGCTCCAGAGTGAGTACAAGTACGGATTCGTGACCGACATCGAGACGGACGATCTGCCGCCCGGACTCGACGAGGACATCATCCGCGCCCTCTCGGCGAAGAAGAACGAGCCGGAGTGGATGACCGAGTGGCGCCTCGAGGCCTACCGCAAGTGGCAGGGCATGACCGAGCCGCGCCACTGGCCGAACTTCGAGTACGAGCCGATCAATTTCCAGGCGCTGTCGTACTACTCGGCGCCGAAGCAGAGCGAAAAGCGCGAGAGCCTCGACGAGGTGGATCCGACGCTGCTCGAAACCTTCGAGAAGCTCGGCATCCCGCTCGCCGAGCAGAAGCGCCTGATGAACGTCGCGGTCGACGCGGTGTTCGACAGCGTGTCGGTGGGCACGACGAACCAGAAGATCCTCGAAGAGCACGGGGTCATCTTCTGCTCGATCTCCGAGGCGATCCGGGACTACCCGGACCTCCTGAAGAAGTACCTCGGTACCGTGGTGCCGCAGACCGACAACTACTTCGCGGCGCTGAACTCGGCGGTGTTCTCGGACGGCTCGTTCGCGTACATCCCGAAGGGCGTGAAGTGCCCGCTCGACCTGTCGACGTACTTCCGCATCAACCGCGAGAACACGGGGCAGTTCGAGCGCACGCTCGTCATCGCGGACGAGGGCTCGTTCGTGAACTACCTCGAGGGCTGCACGGCGCCCCAGCGCGACGAGAATCAGCTGCACGCGGCCGTCGTCGAGCTCGTCGCCCTCGAAGGCGCGACGATCAACTACTCGACGGTCCAGAACTGGTACGCCGGTGACGACCAGGGGCGCGGCGGCATCTACAACTTCGTGACGAAGCGCGGGCACTGCCGCGGCCGTCGCTCGAAGATCACGTGGACCCAGGTGGAAGCCGGCTCGGCGATCACGTGGAAGTACCCGAGCTGCATCCTCGAGGGCGACGAGTCCGTCGGCGAGTTCTATTCGGTGGCGCTGACGAAGGACCGGATGGTGGCCGACACGGGCACCAAGATGATCCACATCGGCAAGAACACCCGGTCGACGATCATCTCGAAGGGCATCTCGGCCGGCCAGTCGCACAACAGCTACCGCGGGCTCGTCCAGATTCGCCCGGGCGCCGACAACGCACGCAACTACTCGCAGTGCGACTCGATGCTCGTCGGCGACCGGTGCGGCGCGCACACCTTCCCGTACCTGGAAGTGCGCAACGACACGGCGACCATCGAGCACGAGGCGTCGACGTCGCGCATCAGCGCCGACCAGCTCTTCTATCTGCAGAGCCGCGGCGTCGACGAAGAGCAGGCGATCAGCATGCTCGTGCACGGCTTCGCGGACGAGGTGTTCCGCATGCTGCCGCTCGAGTTCTCGGTCGAAGCCGTGAAGCTGCTCGAGATGAAGCTCGAGAACAGCGTCGGCTGACCCGGCGCATCCTCCCACCGCATCCTCGCGCCGCGTGCGCACACCCCCGTCGAACGATGATCACGATCCGCGACCTGCACGCCGAGATTGACGGCACCGAAATCCTGAAGGGCGTCGACCTGACGATCCGCCCGGGTGAGGTGCACGCGATCATGGGGCCGAACGGCTCCGGCAAGAGCACCCTCGCTCGCGTCCTCGCCGGGCACCCGGACTACGAAGTGACGTCCGGCACGATCACGTACGAGGTCGACTTCCGCGAGAAGGACCTCCTCGACATGGAGGCCTGGGAGCGGGCGCGCGCTGGCGTGTTCCTCGCGTTCCAGTACCCGGTCGAGCTGCCGGGCGTGAACAACCGGACCTTCCTCAAGACGGCGTTCGATCAGATCACCACCGCGCAGGGCGCCGAGCCGCTGTCCGACGAGGCGTTTGCCGCGCTCGTGAAGGAGCGCGCACAGCTCGTCGACCTCGACGCGAGCTACCTCGATCGCGCCGTGAACGCCGGGTTCTCGGGTGGCGAGAAGAAGCGCAACGAGATCCTGCAGATGGCCGTCCTTCAGCCGCGCTTCGCGGTGCTCGACGAGACCGACTCGGGCCTCGACATCGATTCGCTGAAGACGGTGGCCAGCGGCGTGAACTCGCTGCGCGACGAGCACAATGCCTTCCTGCTCATCACGCACTACCAGCGCCTGCTGAACTACATCGAACCTGATCACGTGCACGTGTTCATGGACGGTCGGATCGCCCTGAGTGGCGATCGGTCCCTCGCGCTCAAGCTCGAGGACGAGGGATACGACTGGATCAAGAACACCGCGGCCTGAGGACGCACGATGACCTCACCCGCACTCTTCGATCTGTGGTCGGATGCGTTCGCGACCGTCGCCGGTCCCGACGCTGGCCCCTGGCACGACCGGCGCGCCGCGGCCCTGGAGGCCTTCGGCTCGCTTGGCTGGCCCGGGCGCAAGCACGAGGAATACCGGTACCTGTCGTTTCGGCGCATCGCCGGTACGGCATGGCGGCCGGCGCCCGCCCCGACGGTCGATGACGCCGTCCGCGCGGCCGTCGACGCCGCCGCGTTCGACGAGGAAGGCGCCCGCGTCGTGCTCGTCGATGGCCACCTCGTGCCCGAGCTGTCGACGGTCGCCGACGACGTGACCGTGCTGCCGCTCGCCGACGCGATCGCGGTCCACGGCGACCGCATGGCCGCCCTGGTCGCCGCCGAGCTCGACACGCCGGTCGACGGCCTCGTCGCCCTGCAGCAGGCGTTCGCCACCCGCGGGGTCGTGGTCCACGTGGGACGCGACGTCGAAGTCCGCGGCGCCGTGCACCTCGTGCACGTCACCTCGTCGGCCAACGGCGCAGCGCACTTCGTGACCCCGCAGCACTTCGTGCTCGCGGACCGGTTCGCCCGCGTGCACGTCGTCGAGTCGTGGACGTCTGTCGAAGGCACCGACGCCGAGCGGCTCGTGATGCCGTCGGTCTTCGTCGACGTCGCCGACGGCGCGAGCGTCGACCACGTGAAGGTGCAACTCGACGCCGCAAGCGCCGATCACGTCGGGCGCGGCTGGGTCCGCGTCGGGCGCGACGCCCGGTACCACCACTTCATCTTCGGACTCGGTGGGCGGCTGTACCGCGACACGCACACGATCCGCGCGACGGACCCGGGCAGCGAGACCCTGCTCTCGGCGCTTTGGGCGCCGCGCCCCGGGCAGTCCATCGACCTGCACACGGCGATCGACCACCTCGTGCCGGACTGCACCAGCGACCAGCTGTACAAGTGCGTGCTCGGCGAGCGCGGGCATGGCGTGTTCAACGGCAAGGTCTTCGTGCGGCAGGACGCGCAGCGCACCGCCGCCGAGCAGCTGAACAAGAACCTGCTGCTGCACCCGACGGCCCGCGTCGACACGAAGCCGCAGCTCGAGATCTTCGCTGACGACGTCACCTGCGCCCACGGCGCGACGATCGGCCGACTCGACAGCGACGAGCTCTTCTATCTGCACGCCCGCGGCATCGACGAGGCCGTGGCCCGCCAGATGCTGGTCGAAGGCTTCGCCGAGGACGTCCTCGACCGCCTCGACCTGCCGGGACTCTACGCAGCGCTTCGATCCCTCGTCCTCGACGCGGTCGCCACGAATGCGTCCGGGTCCGATGACCCCGGAGTCGCCTGATGGGCTTCTACATCCACGTACAGCAGACGCCGAACCCCAACGCGGTGAAGTTCATCTCGCAGTACACGGTGAAGACCGAGGGCAAGAGCAACTACAGCTCCGCCGGAGAAGCCGAACACAACCCGCTCGCCGTGAAGCTCTTCGAGGTCAGCGGCGTCTCGCACGTGTTCTTCTTCGACAACTACATCACGATCACCCGCATGGACGGGGTGCCGTGGGACGACCTGAAGCAGCCGATCGTCGACCTGCTGCAGGTCGAGCTGCCGGACCACAACCCGAACTACGCGGACCCGACGCCGGACGAGCCCGAGGTCGAGGTCGAAGACAGCCCCGAAGTGCGTGCGATCGACGAGATCCTCGACCGCACCGTGCGCCCCTACCTCGCCGCGGACGGCGGCGGCATCGTGGTGCAGAAGCGCGAGGGCGACATGGTCTTCGTGCGCTACCTCGGCGCCTGCGGTAGCTGCCCGAGCTCGATCGGCGGCACGCTCCAGGCGATTCAAGGCATCCTGCGCGACGAGCTCGGCGGCGACATTCAGGTCGTCGAGACCGGCTCGGCGGGTCAGATGTACGGGTTCTGGTAGGTCGTACCGCCCGACCCGCCCCCCGCGACGCCGACGTCGCGCGCCAGCGAACCGGCCCGGTGGGCTTCGAGCTCGCGGGTACGTGCGCGTGCGAGCGACGAGAAGTGGGCGGCCCCGAGCAACCCGATCGCGCCGCTGAAGAAGGTGGCGATCGTCGCGAGGCCGACCCACGCACCCGGGATCGGCGCCGCAGCGAGTGCGCCTCCGGCGAGGGCGATGCCGATGCAGATGCGCGCGGCGCGACGGGCGGACACGATGGACTGCTGCAGTTCGGTGGCGGTGAGCATCAGAGACTCCATGGGGTGAGGCCCTGCAAGGGGCCGGGGTGGCGTGCACCGGGGGCCATCGCCCCGTGCATGGGGCGTCGGTCCGGTGCGAGAGGTGCGCCCATCCGCGCGCGATCACGCCGGTGTGCGCCGGGCGAGATCAGAATCCGAAGAGGGCGCCGAAGCGCAGCGAGCGGTCGTACTCGTCGGCATCGACGAAGCGCCCCTCCGTCGGGACGTTGTGGCCCGCGACGTCGGCCCACGTGTCGCCGATGAAGTTGCCCAGGGCCGGCATGAGGCCACGCTCGCCCTGCTCGGCCGCGCGATCCGTGGTCGCCGACACGACGTCCGCGTCGCCGGTCGCGACACCGACCGCGATCGTGAGACCCTGCGTCGCGACGCCGTAGTCCCCATCGAGCGCGCCCGCCTGAATCGCGTCCGCCTGCTGGTACGCCGTCGCGGCGTCCCCCCGGACGAGGTTCGCCATCGCCGCGGCGCTGTCGATGTACCCGTACGCGCCGGCGGTGATCTGCGCCGACGGGTCGACGGCGATGCCCATGTCGACGAGCACGCCGGCGGCTGACGCGTCCTCGGTGACGAGATCCGCCACGGCGAGCCCCGCGGACGCGAGACCCGCCGGGCCGGCGTTGCGGCCCGCGGCGTCGATCGCCTCGGCCATGCCCGCGTCCACCGCCACATCGGCGACCGTGCGCAGCGAGGCGTCCCGGACGTGGCCCCATCCGGTGGTGGCGACGCCCTCGTCCTCGGCGGCGAGGTGGCCGACGAGCGAGAGGCCCGGACCGAAGGCGCTGGCCCGATCGGTGAGATCGACGAGGTCGTCGACGTGGCGCATCCCCGCCGGGGCGACCTCGGACAACGCCTCGGCGCCCTCGGACGCGGCGCTGATCGCGGTGCGGGCGGTGGTGGCATCCGACGACAGCGACTGGCGGGCGGACTCGGCAGACTCACACGAAACATCGATCCGCATGACGACCTCGGTTCAGGGGTGGGAGCGAAAGCGCTCACCCCCCGGGTCGTCGTGCGGATCGAGATGTTGCTCGAAAATCTGCGATCAGATGATCGAGATGCCGTCCGTCTTCTTCTTTTCGTCGCCGCCGTCGGTCGTCGATGCGGGCGCAGGCGCCGGCGTGGCCGCCGCGGACGCGGCCGGAGCCGACGCGCCGGGACGCCCGTTCTCACGGTCCGACTTCATGTGGCACTGCTTGTACTTCTTGCCGCTGCCACACCAGCACGCGTCGTTGCGTCCGATCTTGGGCAGGGCACGACGGGTCGCACGCGCGGGACTCGCGGCCGCGGAGGACGCAGCCGCCGCACCGGCACCACGACCGGCGCCGATGCCGGCACGGGCCGCAGCAGCGGCAGCACCTGCGCCGACCTGCAGGCCGCCGCTCTGGCGCTTCTCGGCCTCGAGCGTCGCCGCGCGACGCAGCGCCTCGACGCTGGGCACGACCATCCGAGAGAGGTCTCGCGACACCTCGGCGTTCACCATGGCCTGCAGCCCGGCGAACATGTCGTAGCCCTCCTTCTTGTAGACGTGCTTCGGGTCCTTCTGGGCGTACCCCTGCAGACGCACGCTGTCGCGAAGGTCGCGCATCGCCGTGAGGTGCTCACGCCACATGCGGTCGAGCACCGTCATGTACTGCTTGCGAGCGATCTCGTAGAAGCGCTCCTCCTTCGACACGACCTTCGGATCTTCGAGCTCGTCGAGCTGCTTCTCGAACCGCGCGATGCGCGCCTCGATGTCGGCACGGGTGTCGGGGGCCTTCTCGCCCTCGGGCAGGTCGGCGGGCACCTCTTCGGGCGCACCGTCGAGCGCGGCCTGGTCCGCCGCGATGCGCTCGGTGAGCTGGGCCTTCGCCTTCTCGTAGGCCTCCTTGCGCGATGCGTTCTCGGCGTCGACGACCGGCCCGAGCTCCTCGATCTTGCCCGTGACGATCGCTTCGACCTGAGGCCACAGCTTGTGCTCGATGCCGCCACGGCCGCGGGGCAGCGAGTCGGGATCGATCTCGAGACCGAACACGTCCTTCACGTCCCGCGCGAGCGCCTCGAAGTCCCACTCGTCCACGCGCACCGCGGGGTTCGCGTACTGGTCGAGGATCGTGCCGAGCGCGCCGTCGAAGAGGTCGAGCACGAGCTCTTCGAGGCCTTCGCTGTTCAGGATCTTGTCGCGGAGCTCGTAGATGGTCTTCCGCTGGACGTCCATGACGTCGTCGTACTCGAGCAGGTGCTTGCGGATGTCGAAGTTGCGACCCTCGACCCGCTTCTGCGCACCCTCAATCGAGTTCGAGACCATCTTCGCCTCGATCGGCACGCCTTCCTCCATGCCGAGCGCCTGCATGAGGCCCTGGATGCGGTCGGCGCCGAAGCGCTTCATGAGGTCGTCTTCGAGCGAGAGGAAGAACCGGCTCTCACCGGGGTCGCCCTGACGACCGGCGCGGCCGCGCAGCTGGTTGTCGATGCGGCGCGAGTCGTGGCGCTCGGTACCGAGGATGAAGAGACCGCCCGCGTCGAGGACCTCCTGCTTCTCGACCTTGCAGATCTCCTCGAACTTCTCCTTCGCGCGCTTCCACTCTTCGGACGTGCGGTCCTCGTTCACGCGGTCCGCCATGCCCTCGGGGTTGCCACCGAGGACGATGTCGGTGCCGCGACCGGCCATGTTCGTGGCGATGGTCACGGCGCCCTTGCGGCCCGCCTGCGCGACGACGCCGGCTTCCTTGCCGTGCTGCTTCGCGTTGAGCACCGAGTGCTCGATCCCCTTCTTCTTGAGGATCTTCGCGATGACCTCGGACTTGTCGACGCTGACCGTACCGACGAGCACCGGCTGGCCCTTGGCGTGGCAGTGCTCGATCTGGTCGATGATCGCGGTGAAC
>Ga0070729_10000725_pt1 | contig 62727 bp, 57 predicted proteins | sample tdDd472_FD_66725 | JGI IMG/M metagenome (GOLD analysis project Ga0070729, IMG submission 66725) | Marine sediment microbial communities from the Atlantic coast under amendment with organic carbon and nitrate - tdDd47.2 | ecosystem: Environmental > Aquatic > Marine > Coastal > Sediment | place... | reverse complement strand
CATGGATGAGCTGGGCAATGCCGGATCCGTGGCGTTTCTGCAGGACATCCTGCATCCGATCCAAGTGGCCCGCGCCGTGATGGAGAAGACTCCGCACGTGATGCTCGTGGGCGAAGGCGCCCGGCAGTTTGCCCTGGAGCAGGGCCACCAGCCCCAGGACCTGCTGACCCCGGCGGCCCGAGAAGACTGGCAACAATGGCTGCAAACTTCCGAGTACAAGCCCTGGACCCCGGCCAGTGATCCGGCCCGGGACAAGGTCGGGCACGATACCATCAGCATGCTGGGTCTGGACCGGAAGGGAAACCTGTCGGGCAGCTGCACCACCAGCGGCCTGGCCTACAAGATGCACGGACGTGTCGGCGACAGTCCCATCATCGGCGCAGCACTGTTCGTGGACAACGATGTGGGTGGAGCCTGCGCCACCGGAGTGGGTGAAGAGGTCATGAAGACCGTGGGCAGCTTCCTCATCGTGGAACTCATGCGTCAGGGGCTGTCACCCGGCGACGCCTGTCGGGAAGGCATCGCCCGCATCGTGGGCAAGAACCCGAACTGGCGGGAGGTACAGGTGGGGTATCTGGCCATCGACCGCCTGGGCAGAATAGGTGCCTATGCCATCCAGCCCGGTTTCCAGTATGCCGTCACCGATGGCAAAGGAACCCGTTTGGTGGACGTACCAAGTCACGGGGGTTGACGCCGATCATTAAGTCGTTGGTGGTTCAAACGGCGGTGTGTACGTCGTCGACGATGGCCACAACCACCGAGCGGACCGGCATGTCGGGCACTCCCAACACCTGACGAGCGCCGTTGCCCTCATCGAGCATCAGTACCGTCTCGCCGGCGCCGGCGCCCACCGCATCGACGGCAATGACGTAGCCGCCGGTGGGTTTACCTTCGGCATCCAGCTTGTCCAGCACGAGCAGCGTGCGCCCGGCCATGTCCCGATGATGGATCGTCGAAGTGATACTTCCGGCGACGCGCGCAAGAATCATCGGCCACCCTCCGATTGGGCGTCCAGATACAGACCATCTACCAGGCCGACTACCGCATGGTCCACCGGCACAAAGCTGGGGTCCAGGGTCAGCGCAGCTTCGCGGCTGGCCTCCCAGTAGACCATCTCGTCGGGCCCGGCCATGCGAGTGCCGTCCGCACACACGAACGGTGTGCCCGCGATCTCACCGCATTTATCCAGAGGCTGGACCCAGAGCAAGGGAACTCCCTCCATGCCCGGATAGACCACCGCCGGTACAACCCTGCCGATCACCTTGCCCAGGAACACGAGCTAGTCCTCCACCGTTTCGGCTTCCGCCGGTTCCCAAGACTGGCAGGAAGCGAATCGCGTGCCCACGGCCAGGACCCGGCGCAAGGTCTCATCCACCGTGGGCAATAGCGATGCACCGAGCAGTTCGCCGCACGAACCGACCGATCGCCCGGCCAGCTCCAGCCCTTCCTGGACGTCGGGCAAGCGACCACTGATGACAGCCACGGAGCGCCCCCCCAGGTCGTCGGCCAGACGAATTTCCACCAAGTTCACCGGTACGGACTTGAGTACGGCGTCCACCGCGCGCAACATCGCCGGTGACGTCGAGATCTCCAGGATACCGGCGGCCTCGTGCTCGGGTTCGTGCCGATGGCCGCCGAGGGCGGCGGCCAGGGCCGGATGCGGATCGGCCAGACAAACTTCGTCCACCAGCGCACCTTGCTGGCTACCCACCAGTCCGCCTTCGGCATGGGCTTCCTCGGTGGCCGCCACCGAGCCGCCGACCAGCGCCAGGTATCGACCCGGATGAACCGTGCCGCAACGCAACAGTGCCACCGGCGATCGTTTGAGCATGCGATCGACCGCCAGAACTCCCGTCGCGACGCTACTGAACTCCAGCAATGCCAGGGCTTGATTCATGGTCTCCTACACAATCCTGAAGTGATCCACCATCACACAGCGACGGCGGCGGGAAAAGCTGACCGGGTCGGTCAAGCCCTCGCCCGTCGGGCTGGCGATAGTGAAGCTGGTATGTCCCTCTCCGCCGGCACCTAGTCCGGCGACAATGGGTCCGTTCTTGACGAATATGCTCGTATTCATGACTCGCGCCATTCGACTCAAGGCCTCGATGTTGCGCGAATGCATGGCCGCCGAATGCCCGAACCCGTGCTCGGCTTCCCGAGCCAGGGCGATGGCCCGATCCACCCCGGACACGCGCACCACCGGTAGTACCGGCATCAGTTGCTCGGTCCAGACCAGGGGATGGTCCTCCGGTACTTCGGCGATGATCAATCGCATCGACTCGGGAGCTCGCACTCCGATCGTAGCCAGGATCTCGCTGGCGTTCTTGCCAACCAAATCCTTGTTGATCACGGCGTGAGCCCGCGGTCCGCGGTTCTCCAAAAAGATCTCTTTCTCCAGCCGGCGCAATTCGGCCTGATCGACCAGGTATGAATCCGCCGATCGCATGGCATCGATCAATTCATCGGCCACGCTCTCGACCACGAAGACTTCCTTCTCGTCCACACAGATGATGTTGTTGTCGAAGCTGGCCCCGTACACTATATCCCGGCCCGCTTTGGCGATATCCGCGGTCTCGTCCACGACCACCGGCGGGTTGCCCGGTCCGGCACTCACTGAACGCTTCCCACTTTGCATGGCCGCTTTGACGACACCGGGACCGCCGGTGACCACCAGCAGATTGATGCCCCGGTGGTGCATGAGTTCGGTGGCCGGCTCGATGGTCGGGCGCGCCACCGCAGTGACCAGGTTCTGTGGCCCCTCCACAGCCTCTACAGCCCGATTGATGAGGCGGACCGTGGCCATCGAGCATTTCGTCGCTCCCGGATGCACGTTGAAAACCACGCTGTTGCCAGCCGAAACCATACCGATGGTGTTGCAGATGATCGTGCTGGTGGGGTTGGTCGTCGGCGTGATGGCGCCAATCACCCCGAAGGGCGCCCACTCCGTCAGCGTCAGGCCGTGATCACCGGTGGTGGTCACCGGGCGCAACACCTCGGGACCGGGAGTCTTCTCGGTCACAAGCCGGTTCTTGAGGATCTTGTCCTCGTACCGCCCGAGCCCCGTCTCCTCCCAGGCCAGCCGGGCCAGGTCATCTCCTTCGCGCAACAGGGTCTCACGAATGGAGGCGATGACCTCTGTCCGCTTGGCCAGAGTCGTCTGGCTGAGATTGTGGAAAGCGATGGTCGCCGCCTCCACACAATCGTCCACCGAGGCAAAAACTCCGTCGCCGGTCTGGATGTCCGCACCGACGTTGCCGCTCCCTGACGCCGCCGGCTTCATCCCGGCCATGGGAGCTGACACATAGCCGCCCAGTGGGATGCCCCGCGGCGGTGTCCCCGCCGGGACGCGGCACACACCGGTCGCACCGGGCACCGACCCGTCAACATTGCCCGCCAGCTTTCCAGCCAGACGACGGGCGATGAGATCAACCTGCTGGTCGGTCAACCGCCTCATCATTCCCGGCCCTTCTTGTAGCGATCCTCGCCGCCGATGTCCCAGCTGTCGACGATGGCCATGACCACCGAATCGACAGGTTTACCATCGGTGGCCCGGGTCTGCCGCGCCGAAGAGCCGGAAGCGTAGAGGACATACTCGCCCTCGCCGGCGCCGACGGCATCCACGGCCACGACGGTGCCTCCGGTGAGCTCACCATCGGGTCCCGCCTGGCCGAGTATCAGGAGTTTCAGTCCCTCGATGCTCTCTTCCTTGCGGGTGGCCACCACCGACCCCAATACCTTTGCGAGATTCATGGTCGCCTACTCTTCGCCTTGGCGACCCAGGGGGATCACCGCGTCCACATTGGTGTGCGGTCGGGCGATCACGTGGACGGCCACCACTTCGCCGACCCGCGTGGCGGCGGTCTGGCCGGCATCGCAGGCAGCCTTCACCGCAGCGACATCGCCGCGCACGACAGCCGTCGTGTAGCCCCCGCCGGTCTTCTCGTATCCGACCAGATCCACCCGGGCGGCCTTGACCATGGCGTCAGCCGCCTCCACCGTCGCCGCGAAGCTCCTGCATTCGATCATACCCAGCGCGTCAGCCATTGCATTCTCCTTCTTAGGTTCCGAACCCGGATCCGCCGGTCCGTCGGGACGAATCGGCAGGTGCTAGTTCCGGGCTCATTTGCTGATCGATCTACCCGACATTGCTTCAAGGGCAGCGACCGCAGCCGGTCGCGCCACTTCCACATCCTTCTCTTCGCCACCGATGTATACCCGCCCGAAGCTCCCGAAAGCACGCACTTCGAGGATATTGATCTCGGCGCTCTTTTCCGCCTCATTGGCCGCCAGGGCCGCATAGGCGGCGGGCTCGCATTCCAGTACGAACAGGGTCTGTCCGGCTAGAATCAGGTTCCCGTGACGCATGCGATTGATGAGCATGCATTGATGATCATCGAGGTGACGCACCACCTGGTCCGAGACGATGCGCGGCTTGAGGCGCTGGTCCTCGCTCAGCTCCAGGGCTTCCAGGATGGCCGCGCCGGCTTGTCGCACGTCTGCCTGACTGTCCGAGTGCACCTCCAGCATACCGAAGTGTCTCTCGACGATCTGCATACCCGGCGTCACGTTGGTCGACTTCAAGGCGATGTCAGTGACCCGGTTTATCTCGATACCCGGTGCGATCTCCACGAACAGGCTGGCTTGCCCCACCCGCGGTAGAAAGCCTTGGGCCACCGTGGCCTGGAAAGAGGCGAACTGCGGCTGCAGGCTGTCGATGACGCAATAGGCTCTCAGGTCGACCATTGATGACTCCTTAGCTACTTACCGTAGTTAGCTGAGCTTCTTGAACGATGCCGATACTGGCGCTGGCACCGATGCGCGTAGCGCCCGCTTCAATCATTCGCTTGGCATCGGTAAAAGACTTGATGCCGCCGGAAGCCTTGACTTCCATGCCCGCGCCTCGAACCACCGAGGCCATCAGGGCCACGTCCTCGGCGGTAGCCCCCCCGGAAGAGAAACCGGTGGAAGTCTTGACGAAGTTGGCCCTGGCCTGTTTGGCCAGTTCGCAGATCCGGATCTTCTCGGCGTCGTTCAAGAGCGCAGTTTCGATGATGACCTTGCTGACGGCGCTGCCGTCGCGACAGGCCTCGGTCACAGCGAGGAGGTCCTTCAAGACATAGTCGTCGTCGCCGCCCTTGAGCCGTCCGACATTAATGACCATGTCGATCTCCCGGGCGCCGTCACGAATGGCCCGGCGGGCTTCCATCCCCTTGATTTCTGGCGTGGCCGCCCCCAAGGGAAAACCAACCACCGAGCAGGTCAGTACTCCTGTGCCGCGCAATCCCTCGGCCACGGGCTTCACCCAGCAAGGATTCACACACACTGACCGAAACGAATGCTCCCGTGCCTCGGCCACGATGGCCCGGATCATCTCCAGGGTTGCGTCGGCCTTCAAGATCGTGTGGTCGATGTAACGCGCCATGTCTTCGGGAATGCGTCCCGGCGAATCAGGACCGGCGGTCAGCCGCCGAGCCCCCAGTTCGATGAATCTGCGCGCCGTGTCCGGGCAACTCCCGACGCAAGGGCCGCCGTGGTAGGCCCCCAGCAGGGATCCACCCCCGAGCAATCCCTCGAGCCGGTTGATGATCCGGGCCAGGTCAGCTTCCGACAACTCGCCCAGACCCGCATCAGCCATGGCCGCAACCGCCGGTGCTGTTTGGGCTTCACCGCCTTGCAGGTCTTTGATCATCGCCACGCGGCGCTTGTGTCGGGGCTCTGAGCACTCGGTGGTCAAGAAGACGTCCACTATCTGCGCCGCCAGATTCCCCCCGATGAGCCCTGCGCCGAGGGTTAGCACGTTGGCATCGTTGTGCTCGCGACCATTGCGGGCGCTGGACACGTCGTAGGCCATGGCCGCCCGTACTCCCGGGACCTTGTTGGCAACCATCGACGATCCGATCCCTGCCCCGTCGATCATGATGCCCCGTTCAGCGGCCCCGCTGGATACTGCATCTGCAACCTTACGAGCGAAGGTCGGATAATCCACGGCCTGGGAAGAGTCGGTACCCACGTCCAGGAGCTCATGCCCGGCCCGCTCGAGGTATCCGCACAGCTGGCTCTTCAGCTCGTAACCACCGTGATCAGCACCAATGGCGATCTTCATGTCTGCAACCTCATTCTGCTGGTGAGATGGAATCCGGAACACCCGCGCCGGCCCATTGATCACCAGACCTGAAAATCATCCCTGCCCGCCGGGCCCGGGGAACCGGTGCCGCGTACGGAGCCCTCCGCGTCGTCGTTCCGAGAGTGTGGTGACTGGGCGAGGGCCTGCCGCAACCGGCGTATGTGAGCTCGAAAGCGCTCCCGGCCCGTTGCTGTGAGCTGAAAGCTCGTGACCTCTCGACCCTTCTGGCGAACCTTCCCGGCGGCCAGAAATCCTGCGTCGACCAGCTTGCGGGCCTGAACATGCAGATTCCCGTCAGCCAGACCGGTCGCTTCTCGGAGTCTGGTAAAGGTCCAGCAGTCATCGTCGGCCACGGTAGCGACAATGGCCAGTCGAGCCGGCGTTCCCAGCATCTCATCGATGTCATGAGCTCTCATGGCCTTGACCTTCTCATGGACTGGGCCTTTCGGGGCCCAGTACGAAACGCTTAACTTTACCAGATGAAGTTATCGATGGTGACACAGATCTCGTCAAGCAGTTTTTTTAAACTTTATTAAATGAAGTGGATAAAGGAAACAGCAAAATTCCAGACATCGAACAAGGCGTCAACCTCGTGCAAGGGCCGTCATCGTCCGAAAGCTGATTCTGGTCAGCAGCTTGAGATGGTAGAATACTATGCGTAAACGGCTGAGTACCCCAGGTAACTGGTGGTGGGCAAAACCTCGATCCATGAGGCTCGCTTCTCCCGGCCAGACAAATCGCAGCGATTCGCGCAACCGATTCATGGGTCCGGGAGTCAACAACAGGTGCAGTAGCACCGAATAGCCGTCCACCGACTCAGCCCGCCGTTCCAGACATCCGGTTGAGACGTCCATTCCCTTGAGAATGCGCTTTACGGGGCCCCTGGGAGCCAATGCGTCCATGATCGCGAGATCTGGCGTCCGTCCGGTCACTTCCTTCATCAGGTGAAGTGACAACCAAAGAGCGGAGCTCATACCCGTCTGTCGGGATTGCTTCATCAGATAAAGCCAATCGTCATCGGACAGGTCCGCGGTCAAGAGAGCCAGGTCCAGGATCCGTCGAAGGTCCACGAAGCCGTCGGCGATCGCCTGGTAGACGTTGTGCAATACCTGGTCCACCGGGGAGGTGACCCACATGTGCCGCCGGCCCAGCGGAGCTTCGCGGGCCCGCTCGAAGACTCCGGCCAGATCGAAACTGTAGACCGACGCAGGCAAGGTCAGAGCCCAATGGACTTCGAGGCAGGATCCCTGGGGACCCATCATGATCCGGTGCAGGTGATGCTTTTCGTAGAAAAGCGGATCCCGGCCACCGGTGAAGGGTCGGTAACCCAGGCCCTCCAGACGGCGACAGGTCTCCTCCACCCTTTCTCGAGGCACCAGCAGGTCAAGGTCCATGAACCAGCGATGATGGGGAACTCGATAGCAGGCTTGAGCCAGCGCCGCACCCTTCAACACGACTGGACGGCAATCCCCCACCTCGAGGACGGGCAACACACGCTCCAGTTCCATGAGCAGGAAATCGGTGCGTTCGCGTGAGCTGCGGACCAGCTGGTCGAATGCAGGCGTCAGGAGCTCTGGTGCCAGGCACCCGGCCAGGGCGGCTTCGATTCGGTGTGCAGCCAGCAATCGCCGCACCTCGTCTCCCGAAACGCCTCGCGATACCGGCTGTGTCGACCCGGCGGCCGGATCGGTGAGCCAGGACCGGATCAACCGGACGAGGTATTGTATTTCAGTCGAAATCACGATTCTCCAGTGAAGCTCTTGACCCGATGCGCCTTCGATGCCAATACTGCCCTCGTTGCCATCATATACCACGCCGCAGGTCCGTTGCATAGGAGCTTCCTGAGCGCAACCCGTGGGGAACAATGGACATGAAACCGCATCAGGACAGGGAATGCAGGCTGGATGCCTGGCTGGCCTTGACCGGCAATGGCCCGGCACCGACCGGTACGGTACACCTGCCCATGTTGAGCGGCAGCATGGCGCCGGCCATTCCCATTGAAGCGACCCTGGTCATCACTCCGGCCAGCGCAAGAGATTGCCGAATCGGAGACGTGGTCGTATTCACAGAACAGGAGCGCTTGGTAGCGCACCGGATTCTGCTCGTTCTGGGATTCGGCGATCGGCGCTGGTTTCTGGAGAAAGGCGATGCGAATCTCAAGGGACGTTGGGCCAGAGGCAAGCACGTTTGCGGAATCGTTGCCGAAGTTATTGTGCCGGACACCCAAGTGCAGGGCGCGGGAGCCCGAAGTGATCCCTTCAACCGGTCCGCCGCCATGTCCAACCTCATGGCGCAGCTGCGCTGGTCGATACTTGAGTGGCCTCGCCGGCTCAAACGTCGGTTTCTAGACCCGGAGTCAACAGTGGGGAATGACGATGGCCGGAACTGAGAAACAGCAATGCCGCCTGGTCGTGGGAGATCTGGTGATGGACCTGAATTGCTATCCCCCCGCTCTGGCCGACGTCCTGGCTAACTGGTTCATACAGGAAGCGAGCGATCGCCCGGCTGATCTGGATTTGGACCTGGAGCTGGTCGCCCATGAAGACATCCCGGAATTACCAAATTCATTACTCGCCAATAAGTTAGTTGGCTCAGATGGATCATTTGACGTCGCCGGCGGCTTGATCACCGGATGCCTGGATCGTACTGGGGCCCGGGGTTCCATTCGCCCCAAGGCCACGCTGGCCCGCGGTCGACTACTGCGGATTCTGGAGCAGATCTTCTACCAGGCGTTTCATTCGGCCAACACCCTTCGCGGTGGAGACGCCTGTCTGGTCCATTCGTCGGCTGTGATCGCCGATGGGGCTGGATTTTTGTTCGTGGGACCGTCCGGTGCCGGCAAGAGCACCGTTGCCCAGCTCAGCACGAACCACCACGTTCTGGGTGACGAGATGCAGCTGCTTGCCCCTGAAGGCGAAGGGTTCACGGTACGGAGCACGCCGTTCAACGGTACGTTTCGCAACAAGCTTCCGGGACAGGCTCCGTTGCGGGCGATCTTCATCCTGGAACAGGCCGACGCCCACCGTCTGACTGCTATCGGGCCGGCGGAGGCCGCTTCCGCCCTGGCCGCGGAAATCGTGCCCCCGGTCGGCCTCGATGAGTTACCGACTCCGGATACTCTCCCGGCAATGGTCGAGTATGCGGCGCGGATCCTGGAATACACGCCGGTCTGGCGTCTTGAGTTTCTGCCCGATCCCGGTTTCTGGGAGATCCTGGCCACGGAATTCAACCTGGAAATCGGAGACGGCCCCGGGGATCGCTCCGATCAACCCTGAACGAGAGTAGGAAAACCGCCCATGCTGGAGCTTCAATCGATCCTGGTCCAAAACCCTGCTTGCCCCGTGCGAGAGATCGGCGAGGGACTGGTCATCATGGCCCCTGAAGGCACCGTCACCCATTCGCTCGAATCAATCGGTGTGTTCATCTGGAACCATATAGATGGCCAAAACAGCCTGCAAATGGTGCTGGACGCCATCGTTGCCGAGTACGACGTCGCTGCGGATACCGCCCGCGAGGACCTGCTGGAATTCGTCAATCAGATGCATAAGTCCGGGTTGGTACTCACGGCAGACGGCTGACCACGTTCCGGCATTGCAGCCAGTGCCATCTATCGTTAGGTCCTGACGAAATCACTCGCCATGGATACCGGAACTTCAACTCTATCTTGTGATATTTTCTTAATATTTCTATCGTATAATTATCTTCGATGAAAAGTGTCCCCACCTAGTTGCAAGGAGTCCCTCGCTCATGAATCTCATCAAGCCGTCCGGATTGCTGCTTTCCGGCCTTTTGCTCTTTATAGTGTCGGCCGGTCTTCTGGGCTCGTCGGGCTTCATCTATGCCGCCGACCGAACTGTGGTGGGAGAGCTGTTCTCCGCCGACAACTGACCTTACTGCCCTTCCGCGGTCGCGGGAATCAATGACCTTGAAGCCGAGTTCGGGACCGACCAGTTCCTGGCCATGACCTACTATACGACCTCTCCCTACACGACACCGGGGGGTGATCAGCGCTGGGGGATGTATGGTTTCTCGGGAACACCGGCGACGACTTTCGATGGGGTCATGCCCCACGTGGGGGGTCAATCCAGCGGGTCGATGTACGCTTCGTACCTACCCTCGCTGCTGACACGCCAGGCCCAGTCCAGTCCCCTGATCATGAGCGCAGCCTACGTGATCCTGGGTGATGAGGTGACGGTCACGACCACCATCCAGGTGGACGAAACAGTCACCACCACGAACAACCGAGTGCACTTCTTCGTGTGTGGTGAAGGCATCCACGACCAGACAAACCTGGTGCGGGATGTCTTGCCGTCGGAGTTGTTCACCCTGAGTTCACCGGGCGAATCGACTCTGGTCGAACGTCAGTTCACCCTGCCCTCGGATGTCGACGAAGAGAATCTGCGCGTGATCATCCTGGTCCAGAGTCAGACCACCGATGAGATCCTCCAGGCGACCCTGGCCTCTGCCGACTACGCGGCGACACTTGTTGTCGACTGCGATCCCGACGGCGTCGAAGCGCCCTGGCGTCTCCAGGGACCGGAGGGCCTCGATCTCTCCGGTGCGGGAGACCGGACCCTGCAGCTGTTCTTCACCGGTGAGTACACGGTCACCTGGCAGCCGATTCCCGCCTGGGAGGTCCCCAGCGAGAGTCCCCAGGCCCAGTTTATCGGCGAAGGAGAGACGATCTCATTTCTGGGCGCCTATACCGGCGGACCCTTTGCGGCCAGGACCGACGGTCCGCTCGGCCACGACGGCTCGAGTCAAGGCGTCGCCCTGATCGATTTCGATTCCGACGGTGACCTGGACCTGCATGTAGTACAGGCAGGTACAGCCGACCAGCTACTGCGCAACAACGGTGGCGGTTCCTTCGAGGACGTCGCCGACGGTCTGTTGGCCGATGCAGGTCAGGGCCGTAGTGCAGCCTGGGCCGATTACAACCACGACGGCTTCGTTGATCTCTACCTGGGCAAAGACGGGGAAGCGAACCTCCTGCTCGCAGGTGATGGTGCCGGAGGCTTCACGCCGGCGGCCGCCGTCGGCATCGACGATGCCGGTCCCGCCCGCAGCGTGTCGTTCGTGGACTTCAACCTGGACGGCATCCTGGACATCTACACCGTGAACTACGGTGCGGCCAATCGTCTGCTGCGAAGCCTGGGCGATATCGGAGGCGGGCTTTACATCTTCACGCCGGAAACCGGGCATGTGGCCAACGAGGGCCAGGGGAACGCCGCCGCCTGGGGTGACGCGGACCTGGACGGCCGGCCCGAGCTCTACCTTGTCAACGCCTTCAACGCAAACGCCCTGCTGGGCAATCTGGCCATCGGTTTCGACGACGTCACCGGCAATGCCGGCCTCGACAATGTCGGCAACGGCTCCGGTGCGGCCTGGGGAGACTACGACAACGACGGCGACCTGGATCTGTATCTGGCCAACCACGGTATGGCCGATGTCCTTTTCCGCAACTCGGGGAATTTCGCGTTCAGCACAGTGCCCGGTGAGAACCTGGGTGATCCGGGCAATGGCCGCGGTGTCGTCTGGGCGGATTTCGATAACGACACCAACCTGGACCTCTATATCAGCAGGCAGGACCAGCAGGACCTGATGTTGCTGGGTGACGGATCCGGATCGTTCCTGCGGGTGCCCGTAGGTGTGGCCGAGGCCGGTATGGCCAGCAACGCAGTTGCTTGTGGCGATATCGACGGCGACGGTGCGGTCGACCTGTTCATCTCGCGACAGGACGAATCGAACGTGCTGATGACCAATAGTCTGGCGACGAGCCTGGGAGCCGGCAATCACTGGTTCGGCGTCCACTTGCGCGGCGTGACGGACAATACTTCGGGTCTTGGCGCCCGCGTGACCTTGACTGCCGGCGGCATCACCCAGACCCGGTTCATCAGCTCTGGCGCGGGATTCCTGAGCAGCAGTGCCCTGGGTGCCCATTTCGGTCTTGGTGTTGTCGATCAGGTGGACCGGGTCGACGTGTACTGGCCTAATGGAGACCACCAGGTCATCGAGAACCGGGCTGCCGATCAGGTCATTCACGTGACTCAGGGCGAAGACCCCATCAGCCCGGTGGATTCGGCCGAGATACCCCAGGTCAACCGCCTCGGTAACGCCTATCCCAATCCCTTCAATCCCATGACCACCATAGAGTTTGCCTTGGCCCAGCCCGGTGTAACCCGGCTGGAGGTCTATACCGTCGATGGCAGGCGGATCCGTACGCTGGTCTCCGGCCAGCTGGCGAGCGGCCCTCATCGCGTGACCTGGGACGGAACGGATCGGAGCGGCCGGCGCGTCGCCAGCGGCAGCTACTTCTATCGCCTGACCACGGCCGACGGATACGACGGCACCGGACGCATGGTTCTGGTCAAATAGTATCCGAACGGAGGCCTGACGGGTGATGGCTGACAACGCGACCAACGGCCCGGGTGCTTCGGCACCCGGGCCGTTTTCGTGGTACCGCGGTGCCGGATTGCGGTCGTACCATTGACCAGGGCCATGTATGGGGATATCATTTCCCATTCACTAGTGAAATCGAAGTCCGTTCAAGCGGGAGACAATCCCCATCAGGAGGCCATCGTGCGAAATCGAATTCTGACTGTCGCCAGCGCAACTCTGCTCTCACTCGTGCTGTTCATGGGTACGGTCTGCCCTGTGGCAGCAGCCGACGATGAATGGAGCATCACGTCGCTCAGTGACGAGATCCGCGAATTGACAGAGAAAGTCAGCCCCGCCGTGGTCCAGATCTACACGTCGTCCTTCGGTCCCCTGATGGGATCAGTGCCCCAGGGAGCAGCCGTATTCGGCAAGCAGCAGGCCACAGGGTCCGGGGTCATTCTCGATCCCGCGGGCTACATCATCACCAATAACCACGTGGTCCAGGGTGCCAAGCGGGTCCAGGTTCGACTGTCTGGTGCCGCCCTGGGTGAAGCTGCCGGTGCCTCGATTCTTGTCGGTGGCGGCAAGCTGGTCGGTGCCCAGGTCCTGGGAACGGATCCGGAGACCGACCTGGCCGTGTTGAAGATCAACGAAGAGAACCTGCCCTTCCTGGAGCTGGGTGATTCGGAACAGCTTTTCCAGGGCCAGCTTGTCTTTGCCTTCGGCAGCCCCATGGGCTTGACCAACTCGGTCAGTTTCGGTGTCGTGAGTACGGTCGCCCGGCAACTCGAGCGGGACAATCCGATGATCTACATCCAGACGGACGTGGCGATCAATCCGGGCAACAGCGGCGGCCCCCTGGTCAACGCCCGGGGCGAGGTAGTGGGCATCAACACCCTGATCTTCAGCCAGTCCGGCGGCAGCGAGGGCCTCAGCTTCAGCGCTCCCAGCAACATCGTCAAAACGATCTTCAATCAGATCCGGGCCACCGGCCGCGTCCGTCGAGGCATCATCGGTGTACACGCCCAGACCGTGAATCCCTGGATGGCCCAGGCTCTGGAGCTGCCCGTTCAGTGGGGAGTGATTCTGGGTGACGTCTATCCCAGTGGTCCGGCCGCCGATGCCGGTCTGCAGGTCGGCGACATCGTCGTCTCACTCGACGGCAAGAAGATGGAGAATGCCCGGCAATTCGAGGTGAACGTCTACAACAAGGCCGTCGGTAGCAAGGTCAACGTCGAGGTCATGCGTGGCGGCAACACGTTCAGCAAGCAGGTTCAGGTCCTCGAGCGAATCGAACCGGATTTCCGCTTCTACGATATGATCAGCTCGGAACGGAACCTGGTCAAACGCCTGGGCATCCTGTGCCTCGACCTGGACAACGACACCCTCCGGATGCTACCGGTCAAGCCGCGCCGCACCGAGGGCGTTGTCGTCGCGGCCATGGCCGTGGACACCAGCCTTCTGGGCGAACATTTCCAGCCCGGTGACATCATCTACTCGGTGAACGGCGAGGTGGTCAAGGGCTTGCGCGGGCTGAAGAAACTGGTCAAGGAGCTCAGCTACGGCGACCCGACGGTCTTCCAGCTGGAACGCGGCGGCCAGTTGCGTTACCTGTTCCTGGCAATCGAGTAGCGCTGTTCTGGAGCATGAATCAAGGCGGCCCGGCGAACACTCGCCGGGCCGCTTGTCATTGCCCTCGGCACTCGTACGCAGGGTTACCGCACGAGCATCATTTTGCGGGATTGCGAGCGCTCCATACCCGACAACCGATAGAAGTAGACCCCGCCGGCCGCAGGGCGGCCCAGTTCATCATTACCGTCCCAAACGACCTGATGATGACCGGCGCTCACTACTGCGTCACTCAGGAGCCGGCGAATCAATCTGCCGGAAAGGTCGAATATCCCCAGGGTGACCCGCGCGGAAGCGGGCATCTCGAAGCCCAAGACCGTTCGTGGATTGAAGGGGTTCGGCACCGCCGCCAGCAACGACGGATACTCGGCAGTCCCCGGCAGCGTCGCAACGGGAGTGATCGAGGCAACCCGGTGTAACAACCATCCTCCCGGATCCAACTGCACCTCGGTAATCGCAGCGGGCAGATCGAACTCGAACGGGTCCTCCGGGCAACCGACCCAGACCGTCAGCGTCGTATCGACGCCGCCTCCGCGCAGGCGCAGGTCCAGCGGAGCGATGTAGGCCTCCGGGCCGTATACCGGATCCGGATCCTGTACCTGTCGCAAAACCACGCGACAAGGTCGTTCCAGGATGGGATCTCCCGGATCCAGCTCCACGCTGAACACCGGGTGGTTGTTCCGGTAGAGCCACTGGTCGAAAAACCAGTCCAGCTCGTACCCGCTGGTCTCCTCGCAGACCCGCACCAGATCGTCACTGACGGCATTCTCCTGCTGCAGGTGCGGATCATTCAGGAATTCACGTAGACACTGGAAGAACAGCTCGTCACCCAGCAGGCGCCGCAACATGTGCAGGACCCAGGCGCCTTTGTGATAAACCGGCATCTCGAAATAGTACCAGGGGTCGTCGACTCCCGACGACCGGACCAGCGGCTCGGTTCCGTACCCCACGCCCATGTGCTGCAGCATGAACAAACGCAACCCGGCCGCACCGTCGAGGTGCTCGGCCCAGAGCGCCTCGAGATAGGTCGCCGCCCCTTCCTGCAACCAAATGTGGCTCCAGTCGCGCACCGTGACCAGGTTCCCGAACCACTGGTGAGCCAACTCGTGGGCGATGATCGTCTCGTAGCGGCCGTCACCGGTCACGTACTTGTCGCCGTAAGTGACTGCCGTCGGGTGCTCCATGGCGCCGTCCCACTCGAACATGACCATACCATACTTCTGGCCGGGGAACGGATAGGGCCCCAGCTGTGCCCCGAACAGATCCAGCATGTCCGGCAGAATCGCGAAGTCGGATTCGGCCAGTTCCAGGACCTCCGGATACACGAAGTGACGTATCTCAAAATCGCCCGCCGGCCCGTGATACTGCTCACCGAACTCATCGTAGTAGCTGGCCGCCAGGGAAAAAAGATAGGTCGAGATGGGCACCGGTTCCGACCAATGGTACCCGATGAGATCATCCCTCAGCGGATCCATACCGCCCTGGGCCAGAAGCCGATCCAAAACGAGCGGCGACTCGGGATCGATCTCTGTGGTTGCCAAGGCATCGACCGCGTCGCCATTGGAGATGGCGACCATCCCGGGCGGAACATACAAGCTGGCAGTGAAAGTCGCCTTGTCCGTGGGATCGTCCTTACATGGCCACCAGGACCGGGCGCTCCAGGGCTCGCTGACTGAGGCAACGACCGGTCGACCAACATCCGTATGATCGAATTGTAAACCGTACAGACCGTGTGGTTGAGGCACTCCCTCGTAGTAAACATCGACCGCGGCCCCGTCGCCGGCGTGCAGGGGCTCGGCAAGATGCAGTTCCAGCAGGTCGCCTTGACGGTGGACAGCCACGTCTCTGTCCAGAGGCAGGATCACCTCAGCATCGGTACACTGCATGCTGGCTACGAAGTCCAGGACGATCACCTCCAGGAAATCCTCCAGAACCCGCAGTTCGATGCGGACTACACCGGAAATCTGCGCTTGCTCCACGTCGAGGACCAGTGACTGGCCGTAGTGCAGGACATCGTATGCCGCCTGCCTTGGGTCAGGTTCCGGTGCACGGGCTCGCCGCCACTCGACTCCCGCCGGCCGTATCCCCTTGCCCTCGAATTGCCATGAATCCGGTATCCCGTCCGCAGCCTGAACACTGAGTGTCGCCAGCGAAGAGACCAGCACCAGTACGAGCCGTGCGATCGCCCAAGGGCCCAGTGCACCGGCTCCTACCTGTCCAGGTAGGCGTCTTCCATCGGTTCCTGGGGGCGAAATCCCGATTCTCATGTTGGCGGTAGTCCTCGACTTGTAAAAGTGCGCTGAGTTCACTGGGAGACAGACTCCGGCGACATTATAGCAAGGCCGCCTCACTGCCGCCCAAAAAAACCCCCTCGATCCTGAGATCGAGGGGGCCGTCTCCCCGCCGGCTGGACGCAACGCCCAAATGCCGGAACTTATTTGACCAGGGTCATCTTCCTGGTCGAAGTCTCCCCACCGGAGGACATCTTGTAGAAATACATTCCCGAGGGAACCTTCAGCCCATTGGCGTCGGTCCCATCCCAAACAACCCTGTGTTCGCCCACCGTCCGCGTCTCGCTGACCAGAGTCCGCACCCGTCGTCCATTCAGACTGTACACCGCCAACTCGACATGACCCTCGTGGGCCACCGTGTACTTGATGCTCGTCTGGGGGTTGAAGGGATTCGGGTGATTCTGGCCCAGACGGAACAACTTGACCGGATTCTCCGGAGTTACCTCGGCCAGGGGGCTGTAGGCCGCGTGGGCCGCGTCGGCGTTCGCCTGCAATTCAGCCAGGGACTCACCGTAGACCAGGGCGTAAACGACCGTCTCGGAACCGCCGTTGCCGCCGAGGCTGATGGAGTACGAGGTGACTGCCGACCAGTCATCCGGCCCCACGGCTGAGCTGTTGGGCACGCTGATCTGACCGTTCATCAGGCGAATCTTGATCCCATCATCAATGTGCAGTTCCGGATAGACGTACTGCGGATTGTTGACCAGCGTGAGGTTCCGGGCATTGTCCTCACCCAGCAACGTGATGCCGTAATACGGACCACCGGAGGCATAGAGGTAGGTCAGATTCCGGGCCGGATCCGTGCCGCCCTCGTTGGCGCCGGAGTCCCCGATGTCGAAATCGCAGAAAACTGCGGTATGAAAGTTCGTCAGACTCGTCGGGCCGTGGTTCGTCACCTTGTACTCCAGTACGACGAACTCGTTGTTGCCCGCACCACTGAAGGCGAAGCTGGTCTGTTCCACGGACAACGGCTTGGGATCAGGATGTCCGCCGTCGGTGAAGATGGCTCGGAATGTTTCGTCGGAGGCCGCTGCTCCCAGGTCGCGTACACGACCGTTGGGATCCTCGGACTTGACCCACTCGTAGAGATCGGCGCCGTCGCCGGAGAAATCCCGATTACAGACGTAGTCGAGTCCGTTGCCCACCCAGAACGAACCGACATAGAGACCGGTGCCTCCGTCGTGGGGGCCCATGCCGTCGCCCTCGGTGTGGCTCTGGTCCATGTAGCCGATGATGCCCTGGTCGGTCACCGTCAGAAAGATGTCGCCGATGGTATGGGTGCGCCAATCAGGCAGCCCCACGTACCATGGCAGATCGAAGGTCCGACTGAATTCAGCACCGGACGAGATGGTCAACAGCATGGTGAACTCGTACCCCTGAGGAGCCGCTTCGTCCACTGCCAGAATAAACGGATCGCCGGCATTATCGCCCCAGCCGCCCAGCTTGGCGATATCGGGGAACGCCCCCTCGCCATCCACGACCGTCACGTAGGGATTGGCAACCACGGCCAGGGTCCCCGTCACACCGATGGCATCGGCCACGGTGCTCACGTTCTGGAACAGAAACGCCATCTCACTGAGGCCGCCCGGATCCAACACCTCGTCGCCGCCGGCATCGGGCAGGATCTCCTTGAAAACCAGATCAGCAGTCTGCACCAGCGGCGTCGCCGTGACCGCGTCGTAGGCATTGATCAGCCCGGCACCAAAGGTATTGTCCTTGCCGCCGATTCCCAGATCCAGGGCCGTGATCTCCAGCAGGGAGTCCACGCCCGCCGGGGACAGGGAAGGATTCTTCTCCAGCATCAGCGCCGCCACTCCGGCGGCATGAGGGCACGCCATGGAGGTTCCATTCCAGGTGTTGCCACTGTAGCCTGCGGGAATGGTGGTCGAGTTGACGCCCACGCCCGGGGCAGCGATATCGGGCTTGATCAATCCGTCACCGGGCTGGTAGGGCCAGTCGTTGTAGGGATCCACGTCGTTCCACTTGGCAGGCCCGCGGGAGGAGGATCCGTAGACGGTATTGTTCTGATAGCCGGTGCCGCCGACGCTGACGACGCCACCGGTGTTGCTGAAAGCTACATCGGCACCCACCCAGGGCGCGGGGACCCGAGCCGTCATGCCGCACTCGATGGGCGGGTTGTACTCGTAATGTTCGTTGCCCGCCGAATTGAACAGGACCACACCGGCATCTCGGATGTTGGCGCAGTTGATCCGCTCGTTGCGCAGGTACTGGGCGGGGATCTCGCCCTTGACGCCCAAGGACATGGTGATCACGCGAGCGCCGTTCTCGACGCAGTATTGCTCGGCGGCCCACATCATGCCCAGGCTGCCGGTTCCGGCATTATCAAAGGCCTTGCAGGCTATCAGTCTGGCGCCGGGAGCAACACCGGTAAGCGTTCCGTTGGAACCGTCGCCTACCACCGTACCGGCGGTGTGGGTTCCGTGACCGGCCCCTGCGGCGTCGTCATTGGGATTGTTGTCGTCGTCACCGAAATCCCAGCCGTTGACATCATCAACGTATCCGTTTTCGTCGTCATCGATGCCGTTGTTGGGGATCTCACCGGTATTGACCCAGAGCTGGTTGCTCAGATCCGGGTGGGTCAAGTAGATGCCGGAATCAATGTGGCCTACCACGACGCCGTCGCCAGTGTAGCCCAGTTCATTCCAGACCCGGTCCGCGTCGATGTACTTCACGCTCCAGACGGTATCCGCCCGATCGGAAATCTCCTTCGGTCCACCGGGAACCGAAACACTCACCCCCGCCCGCAGATCGTAATTCTTGTCGTGGTAGAGGGTGGCCTCGTCGTCGAGTCCGCCCATCAGTACGACCACATCGCGATCGGCTTCGAAGCTGATGGCGCCTGCCATGTAGAGCTGATGCACTTCCCCGATCTGCGGCAGCCGATCAGGGTCATCCAGAATGGCCATGGCGTTGGATTGCGCTTTGCGGACCTTTTTCTTCAACGCGGCAATCACCCGGCGGCGCCGCTTGACAGGGTCCAGCTTGTCCAACTCGATGATCATCTCGGGATCGATCCCGCCTGGATCGTCATAAAGCATGAGCACCGGCACCATACCGTCGTCCGTCTTGTCGGACAGCAGTTGCTGCAGCTCATCATCAATCTTCACGGCCTGCGCGGGGGAAGAAAAAAGAACAAAACCGGCGAGCGCGAATAGACCGGTGGTAAGGGCGAACCTGCGGAGCATGAAACTCTCCTCGGCAGTTGTCTATCTGGGCGGTGTGAGCAACGGAGGCAACACGCCCATCCCCTCGGTCAGGCTCCAGCAACCCGATCGAGTGGATACTAAAAAAACCAAAGCCCGCACTGGAGGGGCGTTGCTTAAGAATACCAGAAATGAGCGTGTAAAACAACAGCTTGTGACTCTTTGAGCTATAATCATGGCGTTATACGGATAACTGTAACACCGAGCCTGTCAGTCCATTAGCTGAATCTCATGAGTGATCTCGGTGGCCCCCGCAAGCATCGCCGATACCGAGCAATACTTGCTCTCGGAGAGCCGAACAGCCCGATGGACCTTCTTCTCGTTCACCGGCCCGCTGACCAAGTATATCAGATGGATCTTGGTGTAGATCCGCGGATGCTCGTCAGCGCGCTCCGCCTCGGCTACAACTTCCAGCCCTGCAAGAGGTTCCCTCATCCCTAGCAGGATACTGGTCACATCGACACCCGTACAGCCGATCAGCCCCAGCAACACCAGTTCCATGGGTGTGGGCGCGGTGTCCCCCCCACCCACTTCGGCCGGAGCATCCGACACCAGGGAGTGGCCGGTCGCCGACCGATAGACGAAGCGCTTCTCCCCCAACCACTTGGCATTCATCTGGATCACGGATTCAGTCCTTTCAGGCACTCCAGCGTTTCCCGGTCGGTTCAGCGCAGCAATCGAACACGTCGGGGCGGGTCGTCCTCTTCCATGCGCTTCATGAGGGAATTAACCTCGGCTCCGAGCAGGAAAACCAGTCCAGAGAGCCAGAGCCAGACCATCAGGATCACCACCGTTGCCAGCGAACCGTAGGTCGTGTTGTACTGCCCGAAATTCCGGAGAAATACCCGGAATGCCGAACTGGCCCCCATCCACAGAATCGTGGCCGTGACCGCACCAGGCAGGATCCAGCGGAACTTCTGCTTCGCCTCGGGTGCCACGTAATAGAGGATTGCCAGGGCCAGCAGGTTCAGGCTGAACGCCAAGGGCAAACGGATACTGGTCCAGAAGGTGTTCGTCTCGCTGGCGATGCCCACCCACTCGAATACAACCTGGGTGATGCGCGGCCCCATCAACACGATGGTCATGGCGATCAGCCACAAGGCGGACAAGACGAGAGTCAACACGATGGACAGGATCTTCTGGACGGCGATGTTGCGCCGGGGTCGGATGTTGTAAGCCCGGTTGATGGTCGTGATCAGGGCGCCGACAGCCATGGACGCTCCCCACAGGGAGGCCAGCAGACCGAAGCTCAGCAGGCCCTGGTTTCGCTCCGGCAACAGATTCATGACCACGCTCGTCACGTAGTTCGCAGCTTCGATGGGCATCTGCTCCTGCAGAGCGTCCAGGACCGCCGGCTGCAACGACTCGCCGAGGGGAAACATGCTCACCAGACTCATCAGGAAGATGAGAAACGGGAAAAGGCCCAGCATCATGTAAAAGGCGATCTGCGCCGCCATGCCCATGGCGTCGTCGTAGCCCATCTCCCGCTGGAGACGGATCAGGAACAACCAACTGCGTTTCAACTTTCGGGAAATGTCCATGGCGCCTTCAGGATGGCGGCTGAACTCGGGGAAATCAACCTCATTATCTGGGGACGGAAGCGGGGAAACCAATGCAACGATTCCGATTCCCGGACGCATTGTACTCCGCGACCAGAGGCCTGTTCGCCCACCCATCACCGGTGGGTAGCCATGGATCTAGCCGACACTCCCGGTCACCTGACCCTCGTCGCCTCCCTGGTGCTGGCCGGATCTCCGGTTGTCGGGTCGGATCGGGCTTTCCTCAGACGCTTCACTGTCCTATTGTCTTGAAGACCGTCTCCCGTTCATCGGCCCCGCCTATGGAGGAATCATGCAGAGCACCCGATCCATCCCCCGCGCCGGATTTGCCTTGGCAATCCTGTTGGTAGCGATCCTTTGCACTCCCTTGCCGATCCTCGATTCGGCACTGGCCCAGGATCAGGAAGCCCCGGCTTCCAGCCCCGTAAGCCAGATCCTGGTCACCGACGTCGCGCCGTTGATACTGCCGGCGTTCCACGATGAGGAGCGCGCCGGCGTGACACTGGATGACCTGTTCGAGGCAACCGTTGCACCTCTTGGTGCGAACTGGCCCTATACCGGCAACCGCTTCGCAGCAGGCCCCGAGGGCTCCATGAGCTGGGAGTTGCAGGATGCCGACGACGGCCACTTCCGGTGGGATCGCCCCGAGCAGGGAGCGGCCGTCAGGTTCGTGACCTTCTACATCCAATCGGACAGCTGGCAGAAGGCGTCCCTGGAAGTGCGCTCGGCCGCTGCGTTCAAGGTCTCCCTGGACGGCCAGCCCGTGGCCTTCGAATCCGGTGATGCCGATGAAGCCGAACCCGCCGTCCAGACGGGTGAGTTGACGTTACCGATCGGCAAGCACCTCGTGGAATTGCGTTCTCTTTGTACCGATGAACTGGAGGGCGACTGGACGTTGGACCTGGCCCTGGCCCCGGGCGAGGCCGGCTCGGACGGCTCGCTGACCCTGGCGGTGACTCCCGACCGGGCCGCGGACATCCAGAAGATCCTGAATGCGCCGCGCATTTCCAGCGTCGCTCTGTCGCCGGACGGATCCCTGGTGGCCATTGGTCTGGGCGAGTACCGGGACGGCGCGAATCAAGAATCCTGGCTCGAAATCCGCGACACCAAAGAGGGCAAGCTCCGCCACCTGTGGCGCAGTCACGGAGCCCCGACCCGGGTCGCCTGGGCTCCCACGGGACATCGTTTGACCTGGCGCACCAATCAGGACGACCAGGCCACTCTCTGGATTTTCGATCTACAGGAGGGAACGACCCGCCCCTTGCTCCAGGACGTGGCCCACCTTGGCGGCTGGCAATGGACGCCCGACGGGAATTCCATCATCTACAGCGTGAACCGGGAGCCCGACCCCGACGAACGCCGCGTCAAACGCGTGTTGCATCCGGCCGACAGGCAGCCCTGGTGGCGAGGTCGTTCCCATCTGATGCAGGTGTTCGTACCCGATGGCCTGACTCGCCGCCTGACCGCCGGTCCGGTCAGCCCCGGCGGCTGGTCCGTATCCCCCGACAGCCGGCACCTGATGTTTTTTACCAGCGAACCCGATCTGACGGCACGCCCCTACTCCGCCAGCACCCTATGGCTGATGGATCTGACCACTCTGGAAGTGAACGAGATCCTCTCGGATCCCTGGATCGGGGGCGCCGTCTTCGGCCCCGACGAGCATCTGATCTGTCTGCAGGGCTCGCCGTCGGCCTTCGACGGCCTGGGACGGAACCTGCCGGATGGTGTCCAGGCCAACGACTACGGCGGACAGCTCTACCTCTACGATCTGGAAAAAGCCGAACCCCGGGCCATCACCGCAAACCTGGTGCCGGACGTCGGTTCGGTGGAATGGTCCCTGGACGACGGTCGGCTTTACGTGCGCACCACCGACACCCAGTACAGCAACATCTACCGCTTGAAGCCCGGCGACAAGCAGTGGGAGCGCGTGGACACGGGTCTGGAGTATACGAACGAACTGGTGCTGCCCCTGTCCGGGCGCACGGCGGTGGCCCGCGGTTCCGGCTCGACGACGCCCAATCGCCTCTATGCGGTGGACCTGAAGAAGAACCGGTCTCACCTGCTGCTCGATCCGGGTGAAGTCGCGTATCGGGATATTGTCTTCGGCCGGGTCGAGAACTGGCCCTGCACCCTGCCCGATGGTGAGACCCTGGACGGATTCGTGTACTATCCGCCGCTGTTCGATCCCGAGCGGGAGTATCCGTTGATTGTCTACTACTACGGAGGAACCAGCCCGGTAACCCGTGACTTCGGGGGGCGGTACCCCAAGAACGTCTGGGCCGGACAGGACTACATCGTCTACGTGCCCGAACCCAGCGGAGCAACAGGGTACGGCCAGGAATTCGCCGCCCGGCACGTCAACGACTGGGGGCGCCTGACCGCCGACGAGGTCATCCAGGGAACCCTCGCGTTTCTGGACGCCCACCCCTACGTGGACAAGGAGCGGGTCGGGTGTATCGGGGCCTCCTACGGCGGCTTCCTTACCGAGTATATCGTGACCCGAACCGACCTTTTCGCCGCCGCCGTGAGCCATGCCGGTATCTCCGACATCTCCAGCTACTGGGGCGAAGGCCTCTGGGGCTACGCCTACGGAGCCCGAGCGCTGGCCAACTCGTTCCCCTGGCAAGACCGCGAACTGTTCGTGGAGCAGAGTCCGTTGTTCCACGCCGACAAGATCACCACCCCCTTGTTGCTGGTCCACGGCGACAGCGACGTGAACGTGCCCAGGGGTGAGAGTGACCAGCTGTTCACGGCTTTGAAGCTGCTGGGCAGGGAAGTGGAATACGTCCAGATTCAGGGCCAGGACCACCACATCCTGGATCACGAACAACGGATCGTCTGGAACGACACGATCCTGGCGTTCTTCGCCAAGACCCTGAAAGGGCGCCCCGCCTGGTGGGACGCCCTCTATCCTGAGCCCACGGACTACCGCTAGTTCACGGTGGATCCGAGCTGTTGAACCCGGGCCCGACTCACTCCGTCGGGCCCTCTTCCCAGTCTTCCCGCATGAGCACCAGTACCGCCGAATTGGGCACGATCAGGTACTGTTTCTTCTCGAAGGTTATCTCTACCGAGGCCTTGTGCAGAAACAGCACATAGTCGCCTTCCTGGGCTTGCATGGGCACGTAGCGTGCATGGGAGGCGTTGTCGTCCCAGGTCTCTTCCATCAGATCGGCCGGATTCATCACCGGCAATCCCGGTCCCACCGAAACGACCCAGCCCCCACGGGCCTGCCGCGCAGCCACCGCGGTCTGGGGCAAGTACAGACCCGCATTGGTGCGCTCCTCACCTTCTTCGGGCCGAACGAGGATCCGGTCCCCTACCACGATCAACTTCTTCTTGAGGCGCGACATCTTGATACCTCTGGTGTTTCCGCTGTGGCGATAGACGGCAGGCCCGCCGCCCCGGTCTGCTCAGTATTCCAGGATAATATCCGGCCGGGGTGTGGGCAACGCCCCGGTACGTTCCAGCTGGCGGGCGATCTCGGCCAGAGACTGCCCGGTGAGGGGATGAGACAGATCCGGCGCGATATCCGCCAGCGGACGAGCCAGGTAGAGGAACCGCAGGATACCGGGATCCGGAATCTGCCGGCCACGGATCCGACGGACGTCGTCATTCCAGAGGGCGATATCCACATCGATGGTTCGAGACTCGAAACGCAGACCGCCGGTCCGGGTGCGCCCCAGGACATCTTCGATCCGCTCGACCAGCAACGACTTGAGCTTCTCCGCGCCAAGATCGGTGACCAGCAAAACCGCGCCGTTGAAGAAATTGCCCACCCCGGTCATGCCAACGGGCTCCGTCTCGTAGACCGGGGACACGGCGGCCAGTTTCCCCAAAGTCGCCAGCAACCGCACCGCTTCGGGATAACAACGTTCCCGATCCAGGTTCGAGCCCAGCGACAGGTAGGCCAGGTTGCTCATGATGCGTTCACGACGAACTCTCGATACCGTAGTCCCGGCAGGTCCGCGTGATGGTGACTCCGACCGAGCGGGCAAACCTCAGCGCGCCGGGCTTCTCCACTCTGACAACCACTCGGCTGACTCGTCCGCGAGACAGAATCTCCCGGGCCACCTGGTCTGCCAGCTTCTCGACGGTAAAATAGGTCGCGCCTTCCACCAGTTTGATGATGCTCTTGGCCACGGTGCGGTAGTTCACCGTATCGGCGATGTCGTCGCTGGCGGCCGCTGACCGAACATCGGTCTCCATGATCAGATTCAACAGGATGTCCTGGCGTTTGCGTCGTTCCGATTCGTTGATGCCCACGATCCCGCGCACCAGCAGATCCTTGATCTCGATGACATCGGCAGGCGCTCCCGGCGATTCGAGGGAGGCCAGACGCGGAGAATCGGCTCTTACTTCCTTCACGTTGATTCCTTTCCGGGCTCTCTATCGGAAGATCAAACCAGGTGGCGCCCTCCGTCGATACAAACAGTCTGACCGGTCACCCCTTGATTCTCCAGCAGGAACAGCATCGCGCCGGCGACTTCCGCGGTCGAGCTGAAGCGACCTGTGGGTATCTCGTCGCGCAAGGTGTGCATGTAATCCGCGGGCGCCTTTTCCGGCGGCAGCACGGCCCCCAGGGCCAGCTCGTTGACTCGAACCCGCGGTGCCAGGGCCAGCGCCAGACTGTGGGTCAAACCATGCAGGCCGGCCTTGCTGATGGTGTAGGCAAAGTGATCGGCACCGGGCCGTAAGGCCCGGTAGTCATTGAGATTGATGATGTCGGCGGGACCCTTTTTCGGCAGGGACCTTACCAGGCCCTGGGCCAGCAGGAACGGCGCACGCAGATTCACCGCTTGGTTTAGATCCCACTGTTCAACGGTCGTGTCGAGTGCACTTCCCTGGGCGAAGGTAGAAGCGTTGTTGACCAGCAGGTCCACGGGACGACCGATGGCCTCCGCTGCCACGGACACCAGTCCGATGGCGACACCTGGATCGGCCAGCTCACCTTCCACCAAGGCGGCGGTACCGCCGTCAGCCTGGATACTCGCTGCCAGCTGACTGGCCGCACTCCCGGACTCCCGGTAGTGGATCACCACCGACGCGCCCTCGCCGGCCAATGCCACGGCGAGGGCCCGTCCGATGCGTCGGGCCCCGCCCGTCACCAGCGCCGTGCGGCCCCGCAGAAACCCTCGAGCGGCGCGGACACCCCCCGTCGGTTCTTCGAATCGGTCGATCGCCATCTGTCGTACACTCCCTTGCGTGTCCCGAGACCGTCTCGACAAACAAACTCACTGCAAAACTACCACGATGGCGCCGGCGCCGCCCCATTTCCGGGGAGCCTCCCGCCACGATCCTACCAGCTGGGCGTTCTCGTCGCACCAGCTGCGCACCGCCGGTCCCAGCACCGAAAGCCCCTGGGGCGAATTTTGCCCCTTCCCGTGGACGACCAGGACCTCCCGTTGCCCTTGTCCCTGCCAGGCTCGAAGCTGGGCAGCCAGGCGTCCGAGAGCCTCGTCGACGGTCAACAGACGCAGTTGAATGGTCGGTGGCGCTTCCGGATCGCGGGCCGGACGCCGCTCATCAGGCCACTCCTCCTGGGCCTCATAGCGGATGGAACGGCGCTTCCCCCGACGGGGTGCGTCGCTGCTTTCCGGCCGAATCTTCTTGCTCTTCTTGCGACCCATGAGTCCCTCGTCACTCCTGGTGATCATCCGGCAACGAATGCGCCGGTCGTTCGGGATCGGTCAGGTGGACCAGCGTGGCACCCCAGGAACCGGCGGCAGAGGCGTGCCCGTACCAGCGAACTGCCGGATGCCGGTCCAGGGCCTTGTGAACGATCGTGCGCAGAACGCCGATGCCCTTGCCGTGAATGATACGTACTTCGAGGATTCCGGCAGTGCGACATTCGTCCAGCCAGACCGGAACCAGGTCCCGCACCTCCCGCGGAGCGAAATGGTGCAGATCCAGTACGCCATCCAAGGCCAGCTCGACCGGCTCCTGGGCTCCTTCCTCCGGCTCATCCCAATCTTCGTTTGTCACGGCGAACGATCTCCAGCTTCATTGGGCACTTCGGGGCACCGGGAGGCAGGACTGCACCTCCGGGGTGGATAGCCCCGGTCAGCGGATCCCATTGATTATCTTGATGATATCATCTGACAGGGAATTTGGCGACGAGCGTCGACTCAACGGGACAATCGAGGGTGCTTCCCCAGAGCGATCTGCAGATCATGATGTGCCCGCCGCAGCAGCGATACCAGCGGGCGGGCGACACCCGCGCAGCAGAGCACGATCAGGCCGGTCAAAAGCCAATCCGCGAACTGCTGCTGATCCGGATGGTCGGCATACCAGAGCCAGTGGTCCAACAGACCGATCAACAGTCGCGTCAATCGCAAGGGAATCCACAGGCACAACGCCGCCAGAAATACGGCATTGAGCAGACAATACGTTGATGCCAGCGCCATTGCCAGGCGGCCAGGCGGGTTATACCGTGGACCATCGGACCTGTGCAGACTCGCCACGGAACCGTCCAGGTCCGCCAGATTCAAGAGATCGCACAGTGCCCAGTACCCGTCCGAGCGGACAAACGGCAAAAGGCTCCAGCCTACCGCCAGATACCCCGAAGTTCCCGCCAGCATCAGGCTCGTAGCAAGCCAGACCCGGCTCCCGCTGCCGTCCGATCCTGCGCCACAGCAGACCGAGCCAAAGACAAAGAGACCGGCCAGGAAGAGCTGGAAACACGGCCCTGCAAGATCAACTCTTAGCCTCCCTCCCCTGGACAATGCGCCGGCCGCCGTCACGTCTGCGTAGAGCACGGGAACGACGAAGAGAACTCCGAAGCCGATCCTGCCCGGCGGATATCCCTGTCGAAAGAGTGCAGCGGCATGGCCCAGCTCGTGCCACACGGCGGTGCCAAAGAAGAGGCCGGCGGCCAGCGCTCCGGTACGGAAGCCAACCCCGGCAGGAATGAACTCCACCATACCCTGAAGAGCCAGAGCAATCACTCCCACCAACGCCATGCCGATCAAAGCCGGCCAGCCGGTGATGCACCCCAGTTGCCGGGCCAAAGAATGGACGACATGCGCCGGCAATAGAGTGCGCCGGTACCAGAGCGCGCGGCGACGACGAGAGTGCGATCGCAGCCCCTTGCCCGCGGCCCGGGGAGAGCCGCTGCGCCAGGTTCGAGCCAGAACCCTCGCTTGACTCGAGTCTACGACCCGGCCGAGGTGGTTCTCGAGCTCGATCTGGCCAGGCGATGAACCGTCCAGGGTCAGCAGCACTCGTCCGATATCCGGAGGAACCAGGTAGCACATCCCCGATTCCGGGCTCACCAGCCAGCGCCCAGTAGGATGTGAGATCACGCGGAACGAGTCGGCCATGTTTCAGCCTCCCAATCGCGCTAGACCCAGCAAGCACATGCGCAGCCCATGGAACTCAACCCAGGCCCGGCCGTGAATCTCGCTCAAGTGAGCCAAGGTTGGCCTGTCGTTTCGCAGGGGATCGAGATCCCTGTCCCGGAGGCCGGCGGCCGGGAAGAAGCGATCGCCGGTCAGATCGGCCAGAACCTCTCCGGGCCAGACCTCCACCGAGCGTTCCAGGATCATCCGCACCGTCGAGGCCGAGTTGTTCAGACAGGAGAAGAACGCTTCCCTGAAGTCCCCATGCAGTCCTCGCGGCACCCCCGGTTCCAGCAGGCGCGACCTGGAGAAACAGGCGCTGGATTCCTTGAGCATCAACCAGAAATGCCATTGCTCGGGCCACCTCTGCACCTGGTCAAAAAGCCAATCGTAGAGCAACCGGGCCACGTGGTCCGGATCATCAGCACGGCTCCATCTCTGACTCGCCGCATTTTCCCAGCAGGGTCGACCCTGTTCATCCCAGCGTACTGCGACCGTATGTACCGGCAGGGCCAGCCGGCAGATCAACCGCGCCAGCCCCGTGCGGATTCTGATCTCCCTGCCAGGCAGGTGGTAGTCGAGGCCGCGATCACGGGTTCGCTGGTATCCGCCCTGTCCGGCGTTTCCGTCGAGGTACACGATCACCGGTCGACCCCGGCGCACCTCGGCCAGCAGCTGTCTTACGAATCCGTCGCGACCAACCTCGATCCAGGTGATAGGTGTGTGCAGTCCCAAACGACGGGTCATGAGCTCGAAATCCGGCTTCATCCGTTTCAATGCTCGGGCGTTGACCAGCACGACCGGCGACACACGCGCTGCCAGGAAGATCTCGGGAACAAGCTTGTAAGGCCCCAGATGCAACGAGACGATGATCCCCGTGCGCAGCTCCGGATGCTCGGTAAAGAACCTATGGCCGGGGATCAGGTGCCCCCGATCCCCGGACCACAGTCCGGCAAAAGCCTCCCGTTCTTTTGCCAGAATCGTTTCGCGCCGCTGGCGCAGGTCGCACAGATCGCCGGCGTCAGCCGCCGGACGCAGCGCTCGCAGGTTCCAGAGTTCCCAGGTACGGTCGGCCAGCGCGGATTCTCTCATTTCCGAATCTCCTGTCGCTCGTCGTCCGGGTCCGGGACTCCACGGAGTCCCGGACCGCGAGCGACGATGATGCAGCCAACCGGTTCAACCGCTGAACGGCCCGAATCCCCAGGGCAGGAATCCGTCGGCGTCGGGCACAACTTCTTCATGGACCTCCGGCCCATAACTGCAATCGAACTCGCAGTGGCACCGATCCATGGAATGCACTCCTTGCCCGGCCAGCAGGGGGCTGACCTCCATCCTCTCCTCGAGTTCTTGAACGCCCAGCCGTACCAGGCTCGCTTCCAGTTCGTCGATGTCGACCGGTGATCTCGTTTCCTGCTTCATGGCTCCTCCTCTGTTCCGGGGCTTCCTTGCCTGTGGACAGACACCCCGTTGCAAACACAGATCCGGAATCCCGACGTACCGGTGAAGCCCATGCCCGGTCGAAATAGTAGAGTTAGGCGGAGCTACACCGACAGCTACAGGGGGCCGCTGCCGACGCGAGTTGCCACATCAGGAAGGTTGTGTCAGCGGAAGGAGACAGGTCGTTCGGCCGTACGGGGGATCAAGCTCAGCCGTGGTTCAGGGAGACCTCGACCCGGTACCCGCTGTACTTGCGCAGGTTGATGACGCCGGAATCGAGGATCAGATACTGTCCCTTGATTCCCATCAGGACACCTGCCACGTGCGGGTCCTTGTCCAGGTTGAAGCTCTTGACCTTCTCGGGCCAGCGGCTGACCGGATACACGAATCGATGTTCGATGCGCTCGAGCTCGGAGAGCACCCCCGGGGCGCCCCACTCGTCCAGTCTGGCGACCACCTCGCGCACCGTCGTGGTCAGGTCTACGCCGTCGGGATCACCCTTGAGCATGCGTGTCCAGTGGGTCTTGTCCTGGAATCCTTCGTCGCTCAGTCGCTTTTCCAGCAGGCCGACTGCCCGCCGATCCGGCAGCACCGCCACCGGTACGGCCGCTACAGCTCCCTGATCGATCCAGCGCGAAGGCACGTTCGGCTGGCGGGTAATTCCCACTTTCACGCCAGAGGTCAACGAGCAGTACAGAATGTGTGGCTGAAAACACTGGCTCTGGGCGAATTCCTCGTCCCGGCAGGGGTTCTGTGGATCGCCATGATGACACAGTTCGGGTCGGACAATACAGATATCGGCCTCGGCCCGATCGCGAGAGCAGGGGAAGCAGAATCCCTGGCCGAAGGTCTTTTTCGTCTTGCGCCCGCAAGCGGTGCAGTGGATCTGCCCGGTGAACTCGAGGCGGAGGGGGCGCTCCAGGAACTCGTTCAGCTCCCGGTCGGCCACCCGCTCGGCGACATCGTGCCAGCCGTCGGTCAGGAAATAGCGGACCGGATCGGCTGCTTCGACCCGCATCTTCTTCAGGGTACCGGTCCAGACGACCTTCATCTCGCCACCGTTTCGTTCTGCAGGGAATGCATGACAGACCCCGATTTCGGGGCTATGCTTGCGGCGCTCACCGGCGGGATCAGCCCCGCCGCTCTGTCAATGTACCATCAGGGAGCAATGATGCTCAACCGGATCTGGACTTTCTTCTTTCTGGGAGGCTTTGCCGCCGCCGTGTTTCAGGCGCTGAGCGGTCATCCTGAGGTCTGGGCCGATATGGTCGGAGCCACTTTCGAAATGGCTGAGACCGCCTTCAGGATCGCCCTCGGATTGACCGGCGTGATGTGCCTCTGGCTGGGCGTCATGCGCATCGGCGAGCTGGGCGGCGCAGTGGATCTTCTGGCCCGTATTTTCGGTCCGTTGCTGAGGCGTCTCTTTCCCGGCATTCCGGCCGACCACCCGGCCACCGGCAGCATCGTCATGAACATGGCCGCCAACATGCTCGGTCTGGACAACGCCGCCACTCCCCTGGGCCTGAAGGCCATGAGGGAGTTGCAGGATCTGAATCCGCACAAGGACACCGCCAGTGACGAGATGATCCTGTTCCTGGTCATCAACACGTCGGCAGTGACCATCGTGCCGGTGACCATTTTCACCTTCCGGGCCCAGCTCGGCGCGGTCGATCCGACCGACATCTTCCTGCCCATCCTCATCGCGACATTTTTCAGCACCCTGGTGGGCTTGTTGACGACGGCGGCCTTCCAACGCCTGCGTCTGGCGGACCCGGTCATTCTAGCCTACCTGGGTGGAATGACGGCGTTGGTTGCCGGTTTGGTGGGGTACTTCAGCAGCCTGCCCAGGGAAGCCATGGAAGCCCAGTCGACAATGCTGGCCAATTTCCTGATATTTGCCGTCATTGTCGCCTTCATGGCCGGGGGTATCCGCCGCCGAATCAATCTGTATGACGCCTTTATCGAGGGCGCCAAGGATGGTTTCAAGGTGGCGGTGGGCATCATTCCCTACCTCGTGGCCATGCTGGTGGCTATCGGCGTATTCCGGGCCAGCGGAGCCCTGGATCTACTCCTTGATGGGGGTCGGCAACTCGCCGCCGGCGCCGGCCTGGATGCCCGGTTCATCGACGGCCTGCCCACGGCATTGATGAAGCCCCTGTCCGGTAGCGGCGCCCGGGGCATGATGATCGAGACCATGCAGGCCCACGGGGCCGATTCCTTTGCCGGTCGCCTGTCGTCGGTGATCCAGGGCAGCACCGAGACCACGTTCTACGTGCTGGCTGTCTATTTCGGTGCGGTGGGAATTCGCAAGACCCGGCACGCTGTCATCTGCGGCCTGAGTGCCGATCTGGCCGGCGTGGTGGCGGCGATACTCGTGAGCTATCTGTTCTTTGGCTGAATCGGAGGGACGTGTTGGACACCCTGATGTACGTTTTCTGGGTCTGCATAGTCGTGTTGGCCTATATTTACGCCGGTTATCCGGTGCTGACGCGACTGCTGGGTGGGATGCTACGGCGCCGGGTGTTCGCGGCGACAGCGGGCCAGTTCCAGCCCACCGTGACGGTCATGATCGCCGCCTTCAATGAAGCCGCCCATATCGCCGAAACCGTCCGCAACAAGCTGGCTCTGGACTATCCCGCCGAGTTGCTGGATATCATCGTCATCTCCGACGGTTCGGACGATGGCACGGACGAAGCGGTCACCGCCATCGGTGATCCGCGGGTTCGCCTGATCCGCCAGGAACCCCGGGCGGGCAAGACCTCGGCCCTGAACCTGGGAAGGCCCGCGGTTACCGGCGAGGTCATCGTTTTTTGCGACGCCAACAGCCTCTACCGCCCCGACACGCTGCAACACCTCGTGGCCCCCCTGCACGACCCGGCCGTCGGATACGTCACCGGTCGAATGGTCTACAAGGCTGTCGACGGTTCCCTGACCGGCGAGGGCTGTTCGGCATACATGGAGTATGAGAACGCCTTGCGGGCCTGGGAAACGAATCTGGGCTCTATCGTGGGTGTCGACGGTGGCGTGGACGCCATGCGCCGCGACATTTACCGGCCCATGCGGGCGGACCAGCTACCGGATTTCGTGCAACCGCTGACCGTGCGGGAGCAGGGTTACCGCGTGGTGTACGCCCCTGACGCCCTGCTCTACGAGGATGCCCTGGCCGATTCCGGGGACGAATTCCGCATGCGGGTCAGGGTCAGTCTACGGGCCTATCACGCCCTGAAGGACAAGGCGGCACTGTTGAATCCATTCCGTTTCGGCTTGTTCGCCTGGCAGTTGTTCAGCCACAAGGTGCTGCGCTACCTGGCCTTCGTTTTCATGGCTGTCGCCCTGGCGGCCAACGCGGTACTCGCCTGGAACGAAGGGCGGGTCTGGAGCCTGCTGTTCACCGGCCAGGTCCTGTTCTACGGATCAGCGTTCTTCGGCCACCTCCTGAACCAGCGGCAACAAACCCCTCCCCGGCTCATTGGACTGGCGTACTACCTGTGCGTCATCAACCTGGCCAGCGCCCTGGCGTTCTTCCAGTTCCTGTTGGGCCGCAAGCAGGTGACCTGGAAGCCGCGGACATGATCCGAGCTCTACCACCTCGCGAGCCCGCGGTCCCGGCACCCCGGTTCCTTCAGGACTGGCGTACCTGGACGATCATCATGGCTGTACTGCTGGTGCCGTTCTTCGTTCCCATCCCCGTGGAGTTGCGCCGCCATCCCGTGATCGGGATTCTGGGTGACCGATTGCACATCGTGCTGCTGGGCGCTATCTGCCTGCTCATCTACTGGCGCGGCGTCCTGCGCGGTCGTCTATGGCCGGCAGCCCTGGCCGCAGCCGGGATCGGAGCGGCTATCGAGTTCGTTCAGATTCTGGTGGGCCGGGCGGCGTTGTTCTGGGATTTCCAGCAGGACCTGATCGGGATCGGGCTGGTCGTGGGATTCGTGCTCTGGCGCGGTCACCGATCGATCTGGGGTCTGTTGATGATGGTCGCCTTGCTGACCGTCATCCCCGCCCAGTTGCACTACCTGCCGGGATTGATCGAGGCGGAATATCGGACCCGACAATCCTTCCCGCTGCTGGCCGATTTCGAGACCGATAGCGACCGTCGGCTTTGGAAGGAGACCTACGACGGCGTCCTGGTCTTCACCGCGCACGCCGACACCCGGGACAGCGCGGCTCCCGAATCCGGTTTTTTGCGCCTCGTGGGAGTACCACCCAGTCGCTGGCCTGGTGCACGGATGCGCTACTTCCCCTACGACTGGACCGGCTACAGCCGGTTATTGATCGACGTGCGGCACCGGACACCAGGTCGGCAAGAGATGGATTTTTCGGTCCGCCTGGATGACTTCGCCGGGCGCAAGGACAAGGTCTGGGTCAGCGACGATTTCGTCGCGACATCCCAATGGCAGACAATCTCCATCCCCCTGGTGAACCGCCGGGTTCGGCAAGACAGCCGAATCCTGGACATCGCCGACATGGACGCGATCCTGATCTTCTTGCGGTCGCCCCAGGACACCATGACCATCGAGATCGATAATCTGCGTCTGCAGTGATCCGACCAGGATCAGATTCGGCCTGCCACGAAAAGCGGCGACACCCGGGTGGATGCCGCCGCACTCAGCCATGAGCCGCCACATCGACGGCTGAACTCTAGCCGCTGAAATTCTGCGTCGCGAAGTCCCAGTTGACCAGGTTCCACCACGCCTCGACGTAAGCCGGCCGGGCATTGCGCTTGTCGATGTAGTAGGCGTGCTCCCAGACGTCGAGAGTCAGCACCGGCGTCCCCTCACCGCGCAGGGCCGAATCGGCATCGTCGGTGTTGACGATCTCGAGTCCGCCGCTGGTATTCTTCACCAGCCAGGTCCAGCCCGAGCCGAAGTTCGTGACCGCGGACTTGCTGAACTTCTCCTTGAACTCGGCAAAGGACCCGAAAGCAGCATTGATGGCATCGGCCACGGCACCGGTGGGCTCGCCACCACCTTGAGGACTGAGGCCGTTGAAGTAGAAGGTGTGATTCCAGACCTGGGCAGCGTTGTTGAAGATGCCACCGGCCGGAGCGTGTTTGACGATCTCCTCGAGGCTCACCTGCTCGAATTCGGTACCGGGAACCAGGTTGTTGAGATTCGTGACATAGGCTGCATGATGCTTGTCGTGATGAAACTCCAGGGTCTCGGCCGAGATGTGGGGCTCCAGAGCATTCTTGGCATACGGCAGTTCGGGCAATTCGTGGGCCATGACAGGTCCTCCTGGGCAGTCGTTCGGCGGCGCCAGACGCCGCGCAGTGTCGCACGATTTGTTGACAATCTAAGTCAGGGTTTCGTTTCCGCAACCGACCCGAAACCACATATTCGACAAGACACGGAAACCGATAATTCCCGCGTCTCGGGCGATTCTACTCCACGTCACCCTTGCCGCCGATGGCCCGATAGGCCAAGCCCGCCAGGATGGCGCCGACGATGGGTGCGACCCAGAACAGCCACAGCTGCGACAGGGCCCAATCCCCGACGAACAGCGCCGGACCGGTGCTGCGGGCAGGGTTCACCGAGGTGTTGGTCACCGGGATGCTGATCAGATGGATGAGGGTCAAACCCAGACCGATGGCGATGGGAGCAAAGCCCTTGGGCGCCCGTACATCGGTGGCTCCGAGGATGATGACCAGGAACATGAAGGTCATCACGATCTCACAGACCAGACCCGAGATCAGCGAGTAGCCTCCGGGCGAATGCTCACCGTAACCGTTGGAAGCCAGACCGCCGCTGAGATCGAAGCCGGCCTGGCCGCTGGCGATCAGATACAGGACACCGGCGCCCGCGACGCCCCCAAGGACCTGCGCCACGATATAGGGGCCCAGTTGCGAGGCAGGGAATCGCCCACCGGCCCACAGACCGAAGGAGACCGCCGGATTGAGATGGCAACCGGAAATGTGTCCAATGGCGAATGCCATCGTCAGTACCGTCAACCCGAAGGCCAGCGATACACCCAGCAAGCCGATGCCAACGCCGGGAAACGCCGCAGCCAGCACGGCGCTGCCACACCCTCCGAGTACCAGCCAGAACGTGCCGATGAACTCGGCGGTGAGCTTGTTGCTCGTTTTCATCCTATCCCTCCCTGTGATCGGTTGTCCGGACTTCCTCAAGCGGACCAAGGCACGGACCGGTCCCCACTCGCGTGCCCTCATTCTGTCCCATACCCCGGCCCCGTGTCCAGAACCGACCTGGAGTTCGGTCACCCGCCAGATAGCTCACGATACCGGAAACATTCGGTGGTGTGGTCGTTCACCAGCCCCACCGCCTGCATGAAAGCGTAGCAGATGGTACTGCCGACGAACTTGAAACCTCGCTGCTTGAGATCCCGGCTCATCCGGTCGGAAATTTCGGTGGTCGCCGGCATCTCGGTCAGACTGCTCCAGGCATTGCAGACCGGTGCTCCGGACACGAACTGCCAGAGATAGGCGTCGAAGCTCCCGAACTCGCTCTGGATCTCCTGAAAAGCCCTGGCGTTGGTCACAGCGGCGCGGACCTTCAGACGATTGCGGACGATGGCAGGATTCTCCAGCAAGGCGGCGATCCGCTCCTCATCGAAGGCGGCCACCTGCCGGACATCGAAGCCGGCGAAGGCCTCACGATAGCCGTCCCGCTTTTTCAGAATGGTCGACCAGCTCAATCCGGCCTGCGCCCCTTCGAGGATGAGGAACTCGAACAGTAACCGGTCGTCGTGTACGGGAACCCCCCATTCCCGGTCGTGATAATCCTGCTCCAGCTGCGAACCTGCGGCCCATTCACATCGCTTCATTGACGATCCTGTCGGTTGAGGTCTCTTCTGGCGTCACCGGCCGATCGGCGCTACCGTGGTCCCGCCGACTGTCCCATACGATCAAGGAGACTCTCCCATGTCGCAACCGTTGACCATCATCGCCAGGATCCAGGCCGCCCCCGGACAGGGCGACGCCCTGGAGGAGGCCCTCCGGACTCTGGTCGGCCCCACCCTGGCCGAGCCCGGGTGTCTCAACTACGATCTGCACCGCTCCGTGGAGACTCCCGGACTGTTCCTGTTCTACGAGAACTGGCAGACGAAGGCCCAGTGGGAGACCCACATGGAGTCGGATCACCTCCGGGCCTACAAGGAGTCCACTGCTGATCTGGTAGCGGATTTCGAGTTGTTGCAAATGGAGCCGGTGAAGTAGCAACGAATGCTGCTGACGACCGATTCGGAGTGGGACAGGATCAACCGCCGGACCGCTTCACCTGCCAGCCCCTCCCCTGCAGGTCCGCGACGATCTTGTCCCGGTGATCCCCCTGGATCTCTATGATTCCGTCGCGCACGGTGCCGCCGGCGCCGCACCGGTTCTTCAGCTCCCTGGCCAGGTCCCCCAATTCCACTGATCCCAGCGGTACGCCCGAAACCAGGGTGACAACCTTGCCCTTTCGCCCCTTGGATTCGCGCCTGACCCTGATCGACCCGGTCGATTCGGACGCGCCTGAGGTGGCGCGACACACGCACTCCGGCACCGGCTGGTCGCAGTCCGGGCACATTCGCCCTCCTTCGCTGGAGTAGACCAGTCCACCGTCGCGGTTTCCTTTCCTACCCATCGTCTCCTCCGGCGGTGCGGTCGAGGCAGCGCCCCGTCTCCAGAAAGTGATTCATAGCCCTGGCCCAGTTGGCCATGAACTCAGAGTAGTGGTCCTGGGTGAAACCCGCGACGAAATCATCGCCGGCCGGTCCCAGCGACGTATGGGTGTAGGTGATCACTGCCCTCGTCCGTTGCTCGCTGAGGGGTTCAAGGTGGATCTCCAATCGGCACACCGTCACACCCGGTGTCACCTTGATCATCTCAAGCCCGTGGTTCTTCGGGTCATGGCGAGTGACCACCCAAATGGCTTCCTGATCCGGTTCACCAGTGATGAACACGCATTCGTGCTCGGCCACACCCGAGGCGCTGGTCACGAAGCGCGGTGACCAATCCGGAACCCACTCCAGTTCACGCACGGGACAGTACAGGGGAAAGATCCCATCAGGACTCCCGTTGATGACCTGTCGGCCGGTGTGACTGACCCGCACGGGTGTGGTGACGATCATGGATTTCCTCCATTCGGCTTCGGCAAGAGAAACGACCCGCGACGGGACGCCGGGGTCGCTCTCCTGCAGGGAAGGACAGACCGGTCAATCGCCGGGTTCCTACTTCTTCTTACTCTCGCCGGTCGCCGCGTTGTGCAACTTGACCTCGACGTTGTCCTCGTCGCTCAGCGAAGCATAATACTCGCGCAGGATCTTCAGCACCTCGGGTCGCGAGAATTCGGCCGGCACGTCTTCACCCTCGCTGAGCGCCTTGCGCAGGGCGGTACCACTGAGGAAGAGTCGGTCCTCCTTGCCGTGAGGACAGGTCTTCATGCTGATCATGCCGCCGCATTTGTAGCACCAGAAGGTCCAGTCGATGGGCAACATCTGGATCTCCAGGGCGTCCGCGGGGATCTCGCTCCAGATGTTCTGGGCGTCGAAGGGGCCATAGTAGTTGCCTACTCCTGCGTGGTCCCGGCCGATGATCATGTGGGTGCAGCCGAAATTCTGGCGGAAGATACCGTGCAACAGCCCTTCCCGCGGTCCGGCGTAGCGCATGTCCAGGGGGTAGCCGCCCATCAGGACCCGGTCCTTGATGAAGTAGTTGTCCACCAGGGTCTCGATGCAACGGACCCGCACGTCAGCGGGAATGTCGCCGGCCTTGAGCTTGCCCACCAGCTGGTGGATGTACAGGCCGTCGCCCACCTCGATGGCAATCTTGGCCAGGTACTCGTGGCTGCGATGCATGGGATTGCGCAGCTGCAGGGCGGCGATGGTCTGCCAGCCCCGCTCGGCGAACACGGCCCGACTCTCGCTGGGACGCTGGTACAGACCGGCGAACTCGGTGGGAAAATAGCTTTCGCTGAGCACCTTCACCGGCCCGGCCAGATTCACGGCCTTCTGCTCCATGACCATCTTCACGCCGGGATGCTCGGTGTCCGTCGTCCGGAATACGTGCTCGCACTCGAACTCCCGGTCGATGGTGTATTTCTCCTGAACCTGCATGGTGGCCATGATCTCGCCCGTATCGGCGGAGAGCAGGGCGATCTCGGCTCCGTCGGCCAGGCCGTCGGCAAAATCCTGATCCACCGAAAGGGTCACCGGGATGGGCCAGAACACGCCGTTGCTCAGCTTCATGTCTCGGCAAACGCCTTCCCAATCGGCCTTGCCCATGAACCCGGTCAGGGGCGTGAAACCACCGATGCCCAGCATGATGATGTCACCGGTCTCGCGGCTGCTCAGGGTGAAACCGGGCAGGGATTCGGCCCGGGCCCGTTCGCCCTGAAGGGCGTCTCCCTCCAGCAGCAGGATTTTGAGCTCGTCCGCGCCATGGGGTTTGATCAGATCAGCCAATGTTCCATTCCCTTCGGAGATGCAGAGCAGGTCAACGGTGTCAGATCCAGATTGCCGGACAAATGAGGGGCCCGGACTCCAAAAAGGCAAGCCGGGCTCTTGCCCGGCCTGCCTGATCAACTTCGATGTGGGTTGGATCAGTTCCCTGCGACCGCCGGAGCCGTCGGCGAGTGGATCCCACCATCGCCCGCGTACTCCCCGATACCGAGGACGTAGTCGCTCAGATCCTGCAGAGTCCGCGGGGAGAAGGTACCACCGACGTTGTCAGCGTCCCTGTGACAACCGTAGCAAGCGAAGTCCAGAGTGACTGCGGCCATGCCTTCGCCATCTTCCAGGACCAGGCTGCCGTCACCGTTGAACATGCCGTCGGTTTTGCCCTCGGCAGCGGTGTTGATGTTCCAGATGTGGGTCTTGATGTCACCCTGGTAGAGGTTGACCGCAATGGCGCTCTTGCTGGCCTTGGGCATATGACAATCCACACAGCTAGGCATACCGTTGTGCTTCAGTTCCATGTCGTCGTGGCAGCTGACACAGGTAGCGGTGGTGCCGATACCGGAGGCGTCGCCCTCCATCTTCACCGAGCTGTGGGGGTCATGGCAGTTGTTGCAACCGGGCGCACCCGAATTGTTGTGCGGCGAGTGGGTCCACTCGTCGAACTGCTCGTGGTGCTTGATGTAGCCGCCGCTGGCGGCGATGCTGTTGTCGGCGTTGCGCGTGTGGCACTCGCCGCAGAAGGCCGAGCTCGAATCCACTGACATTTCGAAGTCCCGGGAATAGACGTGCTGACTGCCCATGCCGTGGCACTGCTCGCAGTGGACGCCGCCGGCGAAGAACGTGCCGTGCATACCCGGCAGACCGTCCTGGTTGTCGGTCAGGTCGTTGTCCGTGTCATGATCCTCGTCGGCTACCCAGCCCGTGGTGTGGCACTTGCCGCAGTCATACGGCTTGGTACCGATGGCGTCGCCCGCATGGTACGCGACACGGGTCTGGTTCTCGAAATTGTACTGGGTGTCGTCGTTCTGGGTGATGATGTAGCCCTGATCGTCGATCCAGCGCATCTTCCAGCCATAACCGCCGATGGTGTAGCTGACATTGGCCCAGGTGTAGCCCGCCGGCGGATCCACCGGATCGCCCGGAAAGGCCGAGAAGGTCGGGAACTGGCCAGTGGGCACCACGCCGTCGATCTTGGTCAGCTTGTAGGGATGACCCGAATCCTGCCAGTGCATGTGGATGTCGGTGTGGCAGGCCGCGCAAGCGTCACTGCCGACGAAAGCCAGGGTCGGAGGTTCGGTCGGGGGATCAGTGCCGCCCTCGTTGTCCGTATCATTGGAGCAACCGGCCAGCATGGCCAGCCCGGCCACGAGAATGAGCAGAAGTTTCAGTGATCTCGACATCGAAGACTCCTTTCGGGTGAATCGTGTCTGGGTCGATCAACGTTCGATGCAATTTTCGCGCATCCCCCAGTACTTCTGTAGGAAATAAATTGGATAAATGGAGGCTGTTAACCTTTTTTGAAAAAGACAACGATTTGCCGATCTGGCACTCGATGCTAATGTCACCTATTTGCCACGGAAAGACCGGATTGCCGCACATTCTAAATCTTTGTGGACGCCAACAACAATATTGATAGTGATTTTCAACAAGCTGAAACGGATAGGAAAAACACAGGCCCCCCGCCCAGCGAGTACTCCTGGAAGGGAATCGGCGGTAGATAATCGAACACGACCGGATGCGTCTTGACACCCGGTCGTGCAAACAAAGCGGATTGAACGCCGGTGGCTACCGGCCTATTTCACACGATAGTAGATCACTTCCATCGGCACTGCCTCCCCGTCGTCATCTGCGGCCATGGCGCCGCGGGATTGGAGTTCCTGGATCGCGGTGATGAATCCCGTGACCTGGATGGCGCCGTCTCCGGTCCACAGCATCATGTCGTCGGTACCATCGCCACCGCACTGAGCCGACACTTGCTTGAGAAACCGACCTTCAGGGCTGAAAACATCCCAGGTAAAAAAGACGCCCTCGGGCTGGTTGCGGCCGCCCCGGCTGGTCTCGACCCAGATATTGCCGTCGGGCCCCAGACGCAGAGCGCCGATATCCGGCTCGACGCGCGAGATCGAGACCTTGGGATTGGGCAGCTGCTGGAGCTGGATATCCAGCACCGCCTTGACGGCGTCGTACTCCTCGTCGGTGCGGGGCATGTGTTCGTACTCCCGCTCGATGACCCGATCCAGAGTTCCGTCCGGCAGGTAGACCTCGATCTTGTACTCGTTTCGGTAGGGCGCCACGTAGACCCGGCCGTCGTTGCCCACGATCGACTTGCGGAACTCTACCTGGTTTCGCTTGTCCTCATCGAATTCGAATGCCGTGAAATCCATGACCCGCTCGAAGGCTGCATAACGTGCCACCTCATCGCCCTCGCCATTGTAGGCTGCTACATAACTGGTGCGAATCTGGCCAGTGGGCGGGTTCTGCTTGATGCTCTCGGCGGCGATCACCAGATTCTCACCTTGGACCATGCAGTCGAAGAACTGGACGAAACCGCCCTGAGTCGGATCGTTGGCGCCGATCTCGAACACGCCGGCGGGATTCCCTTCCAGATCGATCTTGGTCACCTTACCGGGAAAGACCTGCACGAGACCCAGGTTACCGTCTGGCATGAATAGCAGGTGTGCGGGCATCCGGGTCTCCCCAGGGCCCTCGCCTTCGCGGCTCAAGGTGCCCAGACGCTCGCCGTCGGGCGAGTACACAGCCACCTCGGCAAGCCGCGTGTCCAGCAAGTAGATGGTGCCGTCATCTCCGACGACGACCTGGGAAACCAGGCCGAAGAAATCCTCGCCGTCCTCGCCACCGACTCGCCAGGCCTCCTCCAGCTCCCTCATATCCACACCCTGGGCGGGTTCGGATCCGTTCATGATATGCAGGATGCCGTCCTTGGTCAGTTCCTCGGTTGCCGCAGACGCCCCCGCGGCGAGACATACTACAGAAACAGCCACCAACAGGACCGTCAATCGGACGCGCATGGAATACATGGAGTGTTCCTTTCATTCATCCGGGGGCGCTTCGCTCCCCCGCCCCCCTATCGGATCCGGGCCGGATCTGCGACCGATAGCCGCTTGATGTTGCCCGAACCATTACGGCAAAGACCAGTCCGGGTTTCAAGCACTACTCCCGGCCGCTCCGAAGTATTCACCCGGGACGCCAGGTCAACCTTGGACAACCCCGTACTCGGTCATACCTTGGCACCATGACCACCGAGCTGAAACTCCCCGGATTGTTCCGCTTCTGGCTGCCCTTGCAGGCCACCTGGTTGATGATGGCGTCTGAAGGACCGTTCCTGGCTGCGGTGATCGCCAGACTCGCTGAGCCCAAGCACAATCTCGCGGCCTATGGCGTGGCTTTTGCCCTGGCCATCATGGTCGAAGCTCCGGTCATCATGATGATGAGCGCAGCGACGGCCCTGGTCGATTCTGCGGAGAACTACCGGCGCCTGCGGGCCTTCATGTGGGCGTTGAATCTGATGATCACCGTGCAAATGGCGGGATTGCTGTTCACGCCTCTCTGGAGCCTGCTCGTCGATGACCTCATGAGGCTGGACCCCGAAGTGGCCCGCCTGGCTCGCACGGCCATGATCATTCTGCTGCCCTGGCCGGCGGCCATCGGCTACCGCCGTTTCTGCCAGGGGTTGTTGATCCGGGCCGGTCTGACCCGACGAGTGGCGTGGGGAACGCTCATCCGCCTGGTGGCCATGGGAGCGGCAGCCATCGCCGTACGAGCATTCACCCAATGGCCCGGTGCTTGGGTCGGCGCCTCCGCCCTGACTGCGGGAGTATGCGCCGAAGCACTGGCCAGCCGTTTGATGGCCACGGCGACCATCAGGGGGTTCCTGGCCACTTCCGGCGGCGCATCCCTGTCCTACCGCGATATCCTGGTCTTCTACTATCCCCTGGCCCTGACTTCGACCATCTCGCTGGTGGTCCACCCCATGGTCACGTTCTTCATGGGCCAAGCCCGCTTTTCCCTCGAGTCGCTGGCCGTCCTGCCTGTGATCAACTCGTTGGTGTTCATTTTCCGAACTCCGGGCCTCAGCTACCAGGAGGTGGCGGTGACCATGCTCGGGCGCTCCTGGGGCAACCTGAACCTGGTCAGGCTCTTCGCGGCGATACTCGGCATCGGAGCAACCATCGGCCTGGCCGCGATCGCCCTGACCCCCCTGTCCGGCATCTGGTTCGAAACAGTCTCGGGTCTGACTCCCGAGCTGGCGGACTTCGCACGCGGCCCGATCATCATCCTGATCGCCATGCCGGCCTTGAGCGTCCTGCTGTCCCTGCAGCGATCGTTGCTGGTGGCCCGGCGCAGCACAGCACCCATCACCTGGGCCTCGGTCATCGAGGTGGGCGGGATCCTGATCATACTGCTGCTGACGTTGCGACTCGGAAACTGGGTCGGGGTCACGGCAGCCGCCACGGCCTTCATGGTCGGACGCTTGGGCGGCAACCTGTTTCTGGGCCGCCCGCGCTGAGACTTTCCCGGATGGGCTTTTTCTCCACTAGCGCGGCTCCATCCCCTATAATTATACATATCATTCGCCAGTCCCTCGAAATGGAGGAATCCATGCTGCGCCGTGCTGTGCCCCTGTTCGCCCTCTTGCTGATCTTGCCCGCCATTTTGCTCTTCGAGCGGGAGAAACCCGTCGAGGCGACCGCCATCGGCCACGAACCGGGATTGTTGCCCAACCAATGGTTCTGGAATCAGCGGGCATATCCCCACAACGAGATCCGGCAGGAGTCCCTGCGCCTGGCCATCGATCAGGCCCAGCAGAAGCGGGCCGCCGCCAAGGCCATGCGCGCCACCGACAAGTCCGGGTTGCTGGACTCGCCATGGGAATTGCGGGGACCGACCAACGTGGGCGCCCGGGTCACCGACCTGGCCGTGCATCCGTCCAACTCATCCATCGTCTATGCGGCCATGGCCAGTGGCGGAGTCTTCAAGACCACCAACGGGGGCACGAACTGGAACCCGCTCTTCGACGACCAGGCGGTTCTGTCGTGCGGTGCCGTGGCTCTGGATCCCCAGAATCCCGAACGGGTCTGGCTGGGCACCGGCGAGGCCAACGCAAGCAGCTACAGCTTCTTCGGCATGGGTATCTACCTCTCGGAGGACGGAGGCCAGACCTGGCAGAACAAGGGCCTCAGCGAGGGTCGCTACATCGCCCGCGTCGTGGTCGATCCCACCGATGGTGAACGTGTCTTCGCAGCAGTGACCGGCAAGCTCTTCGGCACCGGAGCCAACCGGGGAGTGTATCGAACCGTCGACGGCGGCGACGAATGGGAGCGCTGCTTCGCTCTGACCGATTCCACGGCCGCCATAGATCTGGTGATGAATCCCGACGATCCGGACCTGCTGTACGTGGCCATGTGGGAACGCGTACGCGGTCTGACCTACCGGCGTAGCGGCGGTCCCAGCAGCGGCATCTGGCGTACCACCGACGGCGGCGACACCTGGCACGAGCTGACCAACGGTCTGCCTTCGGATGCGGACAAGGGACGCATCGGGGTCACTCTGTGCGCGTCCGAGCCTGATGTTCTTTACGCTCTCTATGCCGACGCGGGCGGCTACTATCGGCAGGTCTACAAGAGCACCAATGGCGGTGATTCGTGGTTCGCAGCCGGCAGTTCGGTCCTCAGCAACCTCTACAGCAGCTACGGTTGGTACTTCGGCAATGTGCGGGTCGATCCGGTGAACCCCGACAATGTCTTCGTCATGGGTGTGCCGATGTACCGCAGCGCCAACGGCGGTGACAGCTGGTTCGAATCGGGCGCGAATATGCACGTCGATCACCATGCCATGGCCTTCGCCCCCAGCGAACCTGACCGGGTCTACCAGGGCAACGACGGCGGGTTGTACTACTCCACCGACAGCGGCAGCAACTGGAACAAGTTGAATGATCAGCCCACCAACCAGTTCTATGCGATCGCCATCGACGAGTTGCAGCCCCACCGCCTCTACGGCGGCACCCAGGACTACGGCACCTGGCGCACTCCGGGCGGCCAACTGGACGACTGGGAACACCTGTTGGGCGGCGACGGATTCTATTGCCTCGTGGATCCCACCAACAGCGACATCATCTTCGCCGAGTACCAGAACGGCGGTCTGAACAAGTCCACCAATGGCGGCGACTGGTTCTCCAGCGCCATGGATGGCGTGGATTTTGGCGATCGCATCAACTGGTCCATGCCTGTGGTGATGGTTCAGTCCAATCCGCAGGTCATGTACCTGGGCACCCATCGCGTGTATCGCTCGAACAATCAGGGCGACAGCTGGGACCCCATCAGCGAGGACCTGACCGGCGGTGACCAGGGCGCCAACTTCGGCACGATCACGACATTGGCAGCAGCCCCGTCGGCCTCATCGATTCTCTACGCCGGTACCGACGACGGACGCGTATGGCGTTACTCCCCGCTGGGCGCGGGTTGGGTGATGGTCTCGGAGGACCTGCCAAACCGCTGGGTCACGCGGGTCGCTGTCGACCCCGGCAACGCATCGATCGCCTATGCCACATTCAGCGGTCTGCGCTGGGACGAATCCGAGGGGCATGTCTTCAAGACCGTCAACGGAGGTAACCAGTGGCTGGACATCACGGGTGACCTGCCGGAGGCTCCGGTGAACGTCCTGATCGTCGATCCGGACCACCCCCACGTGGTTTTCGTAGGTACCGACGTGGGGTGCTATTTCACGACCAACGAAGGCGCCACCTGGCAGGTGCTGGGCGACGGATTGCCCAACGCGCCGGTACTGGATCTGAAACTCCACCAGCCGACGCGCACCCTTGTCGCCGGAACTTATGGCCGCAGTATGTTCGCCATGACCGTTCCCGACCTTTCGGGTGTTGAAGACGGCATCCCTGCGAGTACGGCCGTGATCGGTCTGGCCAACCACCCGAATCCCTTCAATCCGCTGACCACGGTTTCGTTCACGCTAAACCGGGAACAGGAAGTGAGCCTGGACGTGATGGACGTACGCGGGCGCCTGGTACGCAGTCTGCACCAGGGCACCCTGGCTGCGGGAGACCACGCGTTGCGATGGAACGGACAGGATGATGGAGGACGTGCCGTGGCCAGCGGCGTGTACTTCGCTCGCGTCATTGCCGGCAACCAGGCCGTGCAGCACAAGATGACGCTGGTTCGCTGACCTTTGAGAGGTCGCCGCGGTCTAGTCGGTATCGTGCCCGCCGCCGCGATTCTTTTTCAGCTGGGAACGCCGCCTCTTGTCTTCGAGGCGGCGTTTTTTCGAGGCCGCGGTGGGGCGAGTCTGCTTGCGGGGTTTGGGGGGCACCAGCGCAGTACGCACCATGGCAGCCAGCCGCTGAGTCACTTCCTCACGGTTCCGCCGCTGGCTGCGATGACTGTCGCAGGCCAGCACCAGGTCACCGGCCTCGGTCAACCGGCTGGCCAGGGCCGAACGCACCCGCTGGCGCTGCACCGGCGTCAGCGCCGCTGATTCCAGTACATTCCACCGGACCTGGATCCGGGTGTCGGCGGTGTTGACGTGCTGGCCGCCGGGTCCCGAGGAGCGGCTGGCCTGATAGTGCAACTCGCCGCCGGGAATGGTCACACGCGAATTGATGAGCAGATCGTCGGACACGCCGGACCTTTCCTGGCAAGCGACCCGGAGCCGCTTGCGCTATTATACGCGGGAACCCGCACCACAAGACACTGAGTCCCGGGAGGACGGACCTTGATCATTCGCAAACTCGACGACATCGAACTGACCGCTGTCCAACTCGACGGCGTCCAGGGCGTACAGAAACAGCTAGTTCTCGGCAGCGCCGACGGCGTGCCCAATTTCTCGTTTCGTGTTTTCACCGTCGAACCCGGCGGCCATTCGCCGCTGCACACCCACGACGTGGAACACCTGAACTATGTCATTGCCGGTCAGGGCGCCCTCATGGACGCGGACGGCAACGCCAATCCCCTGGGCCCGGGTGATTTCGCCTTCGTCCAGTCCCAGGATGTTCACCAGTTCCGAAACACGTCACCCGACCAGCCATTCGTCTTCATTTGCGCCGTACCCCGGGAATACGAATAGTTCCGGGGCCGAGTCATCAGGGCTCCACCGGTAGCGGCCCATCGGCGCCGACGGCCATCTCCTCACCCAGCACGTAGTGCCGGAACCACTGCAACTCCCGGGTCTGGTAGTCGATCATGTGGCTGGGTTTGTTGATACCGTGACCCTCATCGGGGTAGAGTACCAGCCGGCTGGGAACTCCGTTCAGCTGCAAGTAGCTGAACATTTCGACAGATTGCCGGGGATCCACCGGGTGGTCTTCCTTCCCGTGCATGACCAGAGTCGGCGTGGCGATGCGATCGGCCCGCGAAGCGGGGCTGTGCTCCCACATGCGCTGCAGGTCCTCGTCCCAGGGTCGGCGGTAGCTATCGATGAAGAGCTGCGGATTGTTCTGGCCCATGGCCGACACGTAGTTCCAGATCCCGGCAATGGATACGGCCGCCTTGAAGCGGTCGGTACGACTGACCACGATGTTCGTCATCAGGCCGCCGTAGCTGTAGCCGGTGAAGCCCAGCCGCTCCGGGTCGATGATCTCCAGGGCGGCCAGTTCGTCCACAGCGGCCATGATGTCCTCGAAATCGTCGGTCCCGAAATTACGGTACACGCCCCGCAGGAACTCCTGGCCGTAGCCGGTTCCTCCCCGCGGATTGACGATGAAAACGGCGAAACCGTTGTGGGAGAGAACTTGCCAGGGGTAACGGGTGGTCCAGGCATTGCCGTAGCGGGAGTAGGGCCCACCGTGCATCTCGATGATGGCCGGCAGCTTATCGTTCTGGCCGGCGCCCGGGGGCAGGAACAGGAAACCCTCCACAAAGCCTCCTTCGTGCCCGGGCAAACGCAGCTTCCGGGCCGGCAACAGTCCGAATTCAGCCACCTCGTCGTCCACCGAGGCGATGGGCTTCATCTTCTTGCCGGGCTTCCCCGCAAAAAGGGTTCCCGGCTTGTCCAGAGCGCTTTCGATGTAGGCCACCGTACCGCCGGCCAGGCTCAGCTCCACCAGATTCCCCGTCAGTTCGGTGAGGCGCTCCAGGGTCTGCTTGCGGCTGTCGATCCGATACAGATCCAGGGCCGTGCCGTCGGCCACGCGGAGGTACAGATACCGATTCTCGGGACCCCAGTACGGCGCGGCGCTCGGCGTGCTGCCCGAACCGCCCAGGCCCAGCTGGGTCTCGGCAGTCAAGACGGTGACCTCACCGCTGGCCAGATCCCGCACCACCAGGTCCTTCAGGTTCAAATAGGCCCGCAAATCCACTTCACGGTCGGTGTAGTAGGCCAACTTCCCACCGTCGGGAGAGAATGCCGCCATGGAGCTGTGACGATCGGCCGGAGTGATCATTTCCAGTTCGCCGCTGGCAACGTCGATCAGGGCCACTTGCTGGTCCTCGTCCACCAGGCTGGAGAAACGAGCGTTGTAGGTCACGGCCAGGGTGCGGCCATCGGGCGACCAGGCAACGTGGTACGGATAGAACGGGGCGAAAGTCATCTGGCGAGGGGTGAAATCCGAGGCCGGCCCTCCTTCGGTTGCCGCGACCAGCCACAGCTGTGGATAGTCTTCTGGCTGTTCCAGCCTATCAAAAACCGTCCAGTCGACGCGGTCATCTTCCACCTCGTAGATATCGACTGCCAGGGGGTCGCCGACAGCGTCGGATTGATTGGTCGATTCGGACTCCATGCCTGCATCCTCGGGTTCTTCTTCGTCGGCGGCGTCGGCAAGTACCGCCAGGGTCCGACCATCAGGCGACCACCAGTAGGCACTGACACCGCCATCGACAGCGGTTACCGGGCGCGGCTCAGAACCGTCCAGAGGATTGATCCATACCTGGGAGTCGTCCTCATGGGTGCGAAGGAAGCTGAGCGAGCCGTCGGGACGCCAGGCCAAGCCGCCGACCTCACCGTCAAGGAACGTCAACTGGCGGGCGGTCCCCTCCTTCACGTCACCAAGCCAGAGACGGGTGATCCGCTTATCCTCGGCCAGACTTCGTCGCGTCTTTAGCCACACCACTTGGCTACCGTCCGGCGAGACCGCCGGTGAGATCAGTGTTGGTACTTCCAAAAAGCGGGCGAGGGTGAAGGCTTGCCCTTCGGTATCCACGGCCCCAACGCGTGAGGCGCCAGCCATGAAGGCGACACACACGGCGATTCCCAGAATCAGGGACAGGGCTGTGTGCCGCACAATTAGACGGTGGTTCATAGTGGCCTCCTGGACAGTTCAACCGGATTCCATGTCATTGCCCGGAGTCTAAGCGGATCCGAAGGCAAAAAAAACCCGGTAAATCAAATGAATCTCGTTAATACCCCGAGGAAGAGCTGTTCCTTTGACGGGGCCCACTATAGACTTGAAGTGGAGCCGAGACAATTTAACCAATATGGATTTTCAAAAAGGTGAATCCGATTTGGGCCCCCGCGACATTCAAAGAAGGAATGACCTCCAGGAGGGTGGGAACGGAACGGACCTTGTGGCCGAGGACCGTACGCCGAGTCCATCGCATTCGGACAGCGACGCCATCGAGATCGAAAAGAAATGGCTGCAGCTGGCGCGGATCGATTCCGAGAAGTTCGCATTCTTCTTTGAGAAGTACTATGACCGGATCTTCAGATACCTCTTTTGGAAGACCGCGAACGAGGACCTCGCCGCCGACCTGACGGCGGAGGTGTTCACTCGCGCCCTCGAGCGCCTGGACCGCTTCACCTGGCAAGGCTATTCCTTCGGAGCTTGGTTGTTTCAGATCGCACGCTTCACGGCGGGAACGGAATTCGCCCGGCGCAAGGTACGTGACGAGACCGAGTTCGTGCCGGACGTCCACCAGGGCGTCACGAACGAGTCCCCCGAGCTCATCGCCGAACAGGCCCAGGACAACGCCCTGTTGCGTGAATGCCTGGACCGGCTGGAGGCGGTGCGGCACGAGGTTTTCGTTCTCCATTACTGGTCTGAACTGTCGGCCAGCCAGATCGGCCTCCTCTTGGAGATGCCGCTCGGTACAGTGAAGACTCACTTGCGCCGAGGCCGAGAACAGCTTCTGAAGTGTCTGCAGCGACGCGGCCTGGAGCGCGGTTTGTCGAACGAAGCCCGACAACTGGTGGCAGATAAACTGGATGACCTGAACCATTCGCCGGAAGCAGGGGATCCACATGAGTGATCGCATGGATAAGTGGCTGCGCGCCGTCGCTCCGGAGGTGCCGGACTCCGCGCCTCACAAGGCACGACTGCGGCAGCGACTTCGAGAGAAGCTGGACGCCCGCCACCGGCGGCGACGGCGCTGGCGACAGATCGGCGTGCTGGCTGCAAGCCTGGCCCTGGTCGCCGTCTTTTCCGGACAGATCACCGATCTGGGTAGCGATTCCTTCGAGGTGGTCGACACCATCAAGACCTCCGACGGCGGCACCATGGTTGCGGTTGGGCATCAGAGAACCTGGATCAAGCTGAAAGAAGACGGATCCCCGGGCTATGTGCGGGAAAACGTTGCCCAGATCGTCGCCAATGAGGGTGTCGTCGAGTTATTGATGATCGTGCGGATCGGCGAAGGGGTGCATAGCAATATCGCCCGTGCCACGGTGATCGATGGCGAGAAGATCTCCCTGACCAATCGCTGCAAGGATATTCCCAACAACACGACAGACGAAATCGCCGAGTTCATGATGCACCGCTATGACGATTTCCTGGCCCGGATCTCCACGGTGCCGGGACCCCCCGGGCGCGGGTTCCGGATGCGGGCGGAAGGGCATCTCTTCGAGTGTCGGGAGTGGATTGTCACCTATCCCGATCTCGGGAGAGTCACCGTGATCCACGGCACCGTCATCGACAAACCCTGATCTCCAAATGCTTCACCCGATCGAGTCTGCGACCCAGCGGACCAGAAGTCGTTCCCTCATTGATCGCTCGAACCGTGAACCTCGTAGTGGTTGGCGAACTCCGTCTGCGAGTGGTTGCCCGCCGGTGTTTCCTTCTCGTTCTCGGTGGAACCCCGCTTGCAGTTGCAGTTGCAGTCCTCCTCTGCAGCGGTGACCACATTTCCAGTCGATTCGGTTTTTTCGTCCAGTTTGCGGTACATGGCCTTCTCCCTCACGATGATCGGCTAGCGATATTTACTCTTTAAATGACGACCGTATCGTCAAGAAACGCCCGCGACGATTTCGGCTGCTGCAATACGCGGGCCATCATACAAAGATCGGTCTCAACTCGGCGACGAACTCCGCGGCAAGTCGCCGCGGGTACCGGCAATCCTGACCCGACCGCCGCGCGCTCCGTCGCCTGCGCGCTGTAGCACACTCGACACAGTCGCAGCGCCCAGCAATCACGGCAGCGCTCAGACACCGCCTGATGGAAATCCAGTTGCAGGCGGCCCACGTCATCGGGCCTGATTCCGGTGGACACACTTCCCAGAGAAAGAACGTCACCCACTCGCTCGCAGGGCTGGTACTGGCCGTCGACGGTCACATGCAGCTTACGGCGACCCGGGCGACAGTTGGCGCCGGTGGTAAAGGTCTCGCCCAACGGCGACCTGTTGCGGTGGTGGAGGCGGATCAGGTCAGGTTCGAAGAGAGCCTGGATCAGCGGGCCGAGACCCTCTCTACGATTCTCCCGAATGGCGGACAGGTATTCGCGGCGAGCACTTTCAATCTGCCGTTGCAGATCCTCGCAGTCTTCTCCGCTGGCGGGCCAGGACAAGCCCTGCAAATTAGCGTAATTCACGGAAACCACGGGCTGGCGCTCGATTCCCACTCGTCGGAATGGAGGGAAATCGGCATAGAAGTCTGAGATGGCTACCAGATCCGTCGGCGGCGTCAACGTCACGATGAACGAGAGCCGATCGGCGGCTGATCGGTCCGCTCGCACCAAGCGCTCCACGTTCTCCAGAATCCGCTCACAGGTGCGCCCGCCACCGGCGGTTCGCCGGTTCCGGTCGTGCAGGTCCGGGGGTCCATCCAGGCTGATCTGCAAATAGATCTCTTCCCGGCGCAACCAGCCAATGAGCGATTCAGCGAGTAGCAAGCCATTGGTGTCGATGGAAAAGGTGATCTCGGGTCCCCGTGAATGCCGCCGCGCAAAAGCGACCACCTCCTCCATGAGCTCGGCCTCCAGCAGGGCTTCGCCGCCGTAGAATGAGATACTCGGATTGGCACGGTCTGCGCAGCGATCCAGAAAGTAGCTTACCGCGCCGATGGCAGTACCGGTGGTCATGGTCGCATTGCCATGAGATCGGACATGGGACAGACCGGCGCCGTGAGGACAGTAGCCGCAACGCAGATTGCAGCGATCGGTAACCGACAGAACCAGTTGGGAGAGCTCTCGGTCGCAGGCACCGGCGGCGGCCAGGGCCGGATCGGGAGGCACGATCCGGGGTCGGTGGTCGCTGAACAGACCGTCCACCCTGCGCCCTTCCGCAAGGCTGGCCATGGCCTCTTCTACCTGATCTCTACCGAAGCGATCGGCGACCTGTTTGACGGCTGCTTCCTGATCCCTTCTGCCTGCCAGGGGCAACACCGCCGCCAAAACGGGCTCGATCTCCAGCAGGGCGTTGGTGTTCACATCGTAGGCGAACCAGTCCTCCTCGTCGCAAAATATATGGCAGAATGGGCCGTGTTTCTTTTCATTCATAGATGGTTCGCTTCGTGATCTCATGAGGCGATAAAACGACGGGATAAGCCGGTAGGAATATTGAACCTCACCTTCTGATTTTTCTCCAGTTTCTTTTCCGGCACAGGGATTGCGGAACCTTTGGAGAGCGCATCGGTGTATCACGCCAGCAGGCGATTCGGATTAGAGGCCACATTCAGAGACGGGTCCACACGGGGGTCGATCATGGCTGAAGTCAAGAACCACACTCTTCACAACCACTTGCTAGCCTTGAAGAACGACGAGCGGGTCTTCGAGAACTCGTTCCAGGGCATCAGCAGGATGATTCTAAGCGACGAAATCGAAAAAGTCGTCGTTAACGGCAAGACAACCTACGATTTCAAGATTTTTCGTCGTGGGAAGAAACACATCGTCGGGATGTATGACGAGATCAACAGTTTCGTCTCCTACGTCAAGGACGCCGCCGAGGGTGGCTCCAGCAAGGAAATGGCCTACGTACTGGTCGGAGAGCCGGGCAACGGCAAGACCTACTTCGTGGAGTATGTCAGCCGGTTGTTCCGGGAGTTCCTGACCAAGGATCGCAATCGCAAGTACACATTCCGCTTCAATGGACTGGATAAAATCGGAACATACGGCAAGATAACAACCATCGAATCGCAGACTTACGAAGACCCGGCCATCCTCGCAATGAACCTGCTCGAATCCGCCGACGCGACCCGCAACCACCTGGCCCGCAAGATCGGACTGACCGATGAGCAGCTCGAAGTTCTCTACGACAACTACCGGCCCCTGGGAGCCTGCAGCGGTTACATCTGGAACGACATTCGCAACCACTGCGACGGCAAGCTGGATGCGATGCTGGACTTCGTGGACATCATCCCGGTGCCCTTGACCGAAAGCCTCGGGACGGTGACCGGCAAGTATCCGGCCAAGGACAAGATCACCTCCAGCGCCGTGGATCTGCTGGGCGAGGAATCGATCCAGCGCCTGCTGCACATCACCGACACCAACAACCCGTATCGGTTCGATCTGCGCCGCGGAGCCCTGGCCCGGGTTGCCGGCGGCGGCATCCACTTTTCCGACGAGATGTTCAAGAACAAGAAGGACCTGGTCCAGGTCTACCTGGGCGTGATCCAGAACCGCACCATCGAGATCGACGGTTTCAAGTGGCCCATCGACACGATGATCGTCGCGACCAGTAACAACAGCGAGTTCAACCGCTTTCTGGCCGAGAAGGAAGAGGCTCCCATCGTGGACCGCTGCCGGATCAGCTACATCTCCCACAACACGAACTACCTGCTGCAGGAACAGCTGACGCAGTATGCCATTGGCAGCGAGACCAAGACCACGCTGACTCGTGAAGACCTGCATCAGGATCCGAACCTGAACTACGCGGCCAGCGTGGCGGTGATACTCAGCCGTCTGCCGCGCAGCGAGAAGCTGACCCCGATCGAGACCATGAAGCTGGCGGCCGGCGAGGTAGCCGGCGAAAAGAGCATCAAGGCCCTGGCCGAGGTCATCGACACCTTGAGCCAGGACACCGACATCACCAACCGTTTCGGACAGCGGGGACTGGGGCAGCGAAACCTGGGCAGGGCCATCCAGCTGACGGTCGAAAGCTCGGAGACCAACGAAGGCTGCTGCATGTTCGCCTGCGACATCTTCAAGACCGTCGAACGGGTGATCCTGGACTACGTCACCGACAACAACGATCGCGCCAAGTACCTCGAGGACCTGAAGACCGCCAAGGGTCTGTATCGCGAGCGGATCATGACCGAGATGTTCAACGCCTACATGGACGAGCCCCAGGCCATCCGCAAGGACGTCATGAACTACGTGAACATGATCATCGGCATCGACGCCGAGCATCTGGGCCCGGACAAGATGTGGAAGTACAAGGATCCCCAGACCGGCGAGCTGAAGGCCCTGAAGGTCGATGAGCGGTTCATCAAGAGCATCGAAGAGCGTCTGCAGCTGAAGACCGAGGAGCAGCGCGAGACTTTCCGTACGTCGATTCGCAAGATCTACGGCCAGAAGATCTCCCTGGATCCCAACTATGACTTCATGGACAACCTGGAGCTGGTCAAGGCCGTCACCGACGTGCGCTTGAAGAGCGACATCGCCGGTGCCGGCAGCCTCATCGGAGCTCTGGCCAACCGGACCAACGAAGAGAACCAGAAGCTGTACGACCGGATGATCGACACGATGCTCAACAAGCTCGGCTACTGCCGGACCTGTGCGCAGAAGACCATCGAGTACTTCTGTACCCAGGACGACGAGAGCTAGACGGGACCCGCCATGGACGACAGGCGACAGGAATTGCTGAAACAGCTGGAGCGCCTTGTGCCCGCCGCCCGCGAGCCCGAGCGGGCAGCCATGCTGCGGCGTGAACTGGAAGCGGGTGGCGACCACGGCCTGCCCGAGGCGCCAGCGGACCCCGTTTTCACCCCCGGAACCGACGTCATCGAACGGGTCCACAACAACATCTACGCCTACGCCGATCTGACTTTCGTCCAGGCCATGAGCACGGCCCAGGGCACCTACACCGCCCGGATCGGCTCGCTGGACGACCTGATGGAGCGGGACAACAAGCGCGAGGAAGACGGTTTTCCCCGCAAGATCCGCATCGGTCGCCTGGTCAAGCCCGGTCGCAGCGGCCAGGACAAGGTCGTGGTCGTACCCACCACCGTGGAAGAGAAACTGGTCCATGACCCAAACTTCAAGGAAGAGGCCGAAGGCGGCGGCGGTGCCGGCGGTAGCGGCGACGGTGAAGAAGGCGAGGTCATCGGCGAGCAGCCGGTGCGGCCCCAGGAGGGCGAGGGCGGCGGCGCCGGCCCCGGCGAAGGCGAGTCATCGCCCCACGAGATGGAATCCAACGCCTACGATCTGGGCAAGATCCTCACCGAGCAGTTCCAGTTGCCCAATCTGAAGGACAAAGGCAAGAAGCGCTCGCTGACCCGCTACACCTACGACTTGACGGACCGTCACCGGGGTTTCGGCCAGTTGCTGGACAAGAAGGCGACCCTGCGCCAGATCGTCGAGACGAACATCGCCCTCGGACGCCTCGACCCGACCCAGGAGATCGATCCCAACGAGTTCCTCATAGCCCCCCGGGACCGGATCTACCGCATCCTTTCGAAGGAAATGGATTTCGAGTCCCAGGCCATGGTCTTCTTCTTGCGGGATTACTCAGGATCCATGAGCGGCAAGCCCACCGAGGTCGTGGTCAGCCAGCACGTGATGATTTACAGCTGGCTACTCTACCAGTATGGCGGCCAGGTCGAATCGCGGTTCATCCTGCACGATACCGAAGCGAAGGAAGTGGAGGATTTCTACACCTACTACAACAGTCGAGTCGCCGGCGGTACGAAGGTGGCCTCGGCATTCCGCAAGGTGAACGAGATCGTCGAACAGGAAAGCCTGGCCCGGGATTATAACATCTATGTCTTCCACGGCACTGATGGTGACGACTGGGACACCGAGGGCAAAGAGTCCCTGCCGGAGATCGAAAAAATGCTGGGTTATACCGCCCGCGTCGGCGTGACTATCGCCGAGAACTCGTACGGCGCGTCGGGCAACACCGAGGTAGAACAGTACCTGAAGAACTCGGGACTCCTGGAGTCGAAGCAGAGCCTGATCCGGCTGGACGTGATGCAGGAGACGGCCGAAGAGCCTCGAATCATCGAGGGCATCAAGAGACTGACCAGTGAATAGGCATCGGCGACCGGACAGCGGCTTGCCGAGTGCGGAACGGATCTGAAATGCAGCTCGTCGATCAGCATGCGAAAGCCATCATGGAAGGGTGCAAGGAACGCGCCCGCGCTGCAGGTCTGAGTTTCGAGGACGAGACCCTGGAATACGTCGTGACCAATCGCGACCTGCTGGAACTCTCGCCCAAGATCATGATTCCCACCATGTACGACTACTGGGTCCACGATGTCGAGGTACTCAAGGGCAAGGGACGCTACGAGCTGTACCCGAACAATCCCTATGAGACGGTCATCAACACACGGCCCGCCATCAGCTTCTACAATGACAACAACCCGGATTGGCTGAACGTGATGATCTTCTATCACGTGCTGGGCCATATCGACTTCTTCCAGAACAACCTTTTCTTCCGGCATACCTGGGACGACGATTTCGCAGGTCAGGCCCTGGCCGACAAGCGGTCCATTGCCCGCCTCCGCTCGGAACGGGGTCGCTGGGTCGATTACGCCATCGAGTTCTCCCGGGCCCTGGACAACCTGGTGGACTACCACGGCGTGCTGGCCGATCTGCACCGACCGTCGTTGAACGGAGTCTCGCCCCGGGTGGACTACTACTTCGACGTGTTCCTGCAGGACCTAAAAAAGGTTCGTATCAGCGAGTATGTAAAGGAGATAGGACGATACAACGCGTGTTGCCGGAAGGACGATGGACAGGGCGAGGAAGAATTCTTCGGGACAGTCAACCAGCAGTATCCGGAGTTCTCCGCGCTCTACGAGAAAGCCCACGGCTCCAGCAGCGGCGGCAGCGCGGACATCATGAGTTTCGTGCTCGATCATTCGGAGTTCCTGGCTCGCGACGAAAACCGCTGGATGAAGATGGTCCTGCAGATCGTTCGCCAGACGTCATTGTACTTCCAGCCCCAGATCCGCACGAAGATCATGAACGAGGGCTGGGCCAGCTACTGGCACGAAACCCTGTTCATGCAGGACGACCGCATCGGCGGACACGAAGTTGATTTCGCCAGGGTCAATTCGGCGGTCACGGCCATGCCTCGCGTCGGATTGAACCCCTATGCGCTGGGCATGCGCATGTTCTACTTCATCGAAGAAGCCGCAGACAAGGGCCGTTACAGCCAGCAATTCCTGTCTTTGCTCGATGCCGAGCAACGACGGCGCTTCGACGAGAAATCCGGTGCTGGCCGCGATTACATCTTCCAGGTGCGCGAGAACCTGAACGACTTCCTGTTCGTCAACATGTTCATCGAGCAGGATTTCGTGAACAGGCACAAGCTGTTCGTGGCGGACAAGCGGCTCGACGAACAACGCATGGTCTGGCAGTGGTACGTAAAGAGCCGAGATGCAGGGGCGTACAAGGAGATGGTCAAGGAACAGCTCTACCATCCCCCCCATGTCACCGTGGATCCCGAACGAAGCAGTGACGGGGCGCTCTACCTGGTTCACCACTTCGAGGGCAAGCCCCTGATGAAGGAATTCATCCAAAACACGTTGCTGGGTCTGGAATTCCTGTGGGACGACAAGGTGATGCTGGAGACGACGGAAGTAAAGTCCATCAAGAAGCCGGACCCTCAACCCACCCTACCCGGCATGCCTTCGCCGGTGGTCGAGCAGGAGGCGGAACCGGAGATCGAATGGCAGCGCGTGCGGTACACGATGAAGGACAAGAAGCTGAGCAAGGGGCTGATATGAGCCTGGAACAGATTCGCAGCGCCATGCACAACCTCGAGGAGAACCAGCGCGGTATCGACCGGGCGCGGACCATCACCTTCGAGCAGTTCATGATCCTGTTGCGCAAGTTTCCCGCCCGCTTCATCCGCAACGTCCACCAGGTCTTCCACGACATGGTGCGCAGCTACGTGGGCACCGGACACGACGAGTACCCCGAGGATCCCGAAACAATCCAGTTCATGGCCTACGACTTCAAACCCCTGTTCGTCGAGAATACGGACAATCCGTTCTTCGCTGACCGCATCTTCTCGAACCGCCTCATGAACATGATCGACGGCTTCCGGGGAGGTGCCCAGCAGAACAAGATTTACATCTTCGACGGACCTCCGGGTTGCGGCAAATCCATCTTCCTGAACAACCTGTTGCAGCGATTCGAGGAGTACGCCAACAGCGGCGAGGGCGCTCGTTTCGAGACGGTCTGGCGCCTGGACCCCGCACTGCTCGGAGCCGGCGGCGATCACGACACACCCGTTCTGCTGGACAAGCTGGCGAAGCTGCTCGAAAGCCACGACGGTTCGGAAGAGATCAAGGCCCTGCCCTCGGGTTTCCGGCCCCGGTCCAGCGGCGGATTCATCGAGGTGCCGTGTCCCAGCCACGACAATCCGATCTTGATGATTCCCAAGGAGCAACGTGCCGAGTTTTTCGACCAGCTCTTCGAAAACGACGAGTTCAAATGGAATCTGTCCTACGGCAAGGAGTACGACTGGGTTTTCAAGGACAACCCGTGCACCATCTGCACGTCGCTCTACAAGGCACTCCTGCACCGGTTGGAGGACCCTGCGGACGTGTTCAACATGATCCACGCCCGCCCCTACCAGTTCAATCGAAGGCAAGGCGAGGGCATCACCGTCTTCAATCCCGGTGACCGGACCGCGCGCCAGCACGTCCTGACCAACGCTCAACTGCAGAAGCGAATCGGCATTCTGCTGCAGGACAGCAACCAGGTGCGCTACATCTACTCCCGCTATGCCCGGACCAACAGCGGTATCTATGCACTGATGGATATCAAGGGCCACAACAAGGATCGGCTGATGGAGTTGCACAACATCATCAGCGACGGTGTACACAAGGTCGACGAGATCGAGGAGAACGTGAACTCGCTGTTCCTGGGTGTCATGAACCCCGAGGACAACAAGAACATCCGCGGCTTCCAGTCCCTGAGCGACCGTATCGAGTTCATCAACATCAGCTATGTGCTCGACTCCTCCACCGAGGTCGAGATCTACCGCAACATCTTCGGTCGCCACATCGGCGAGAGCTTCCTGCCCCGGGTCCTGGAGAATTTCGCCCGGGTGATCATCTCCAGTCGGCTCAACGAGAAATCGCCGGCCTTGCTGGACTGGATCGGCGATGCCAAGAAGTACAAGCTCTACTGCGACGAAAATCTGCACCTGCTGAAGATGTCCATCTATGCCGGCATCATTCCGGCCTGGCTGGATGATGAGGACCGCCACGGATTCACGGCCCGCCGGCGACGCAAGATCATCGCCGAGGCGGATACCGAAGGCGACAAAGGATTCAGCGGGCGCGACTCCATCGACATCTTCCAAGACCTGTACTCGAGCTTCGCCCGCGAGGATTCGCACATCACCATGGATACCCTGTACACGTTCTTCACCAAGTCCCGCCCCGAACTGGGCAAGCAGCTCCCCGACGGCTTCCTTGAATCCCAGCGGCGGATGTACAATTACCAGACACTCCAGGAAGTGAAGGAATCGCTGTTCTACTACAACGAGGAAAAGATCGCGCGGGACATCCAGAACTACCTCTTCGCACTCAACTACGAAACCGGCACCAGCGCGGTGTGCACCTATACCGGTGACAAGCTCGAGATCACCGAGACCTTCCTGGCGGGTATCGAGGACTTCCTGCTGGGGCCCGACGCCAAAGAGGGGCGGCGCAAGGAGTTCCGGGAGGAGACGCAGCGGGAATACACCTCGCGTACGCTGACCCAGGAAATCATGGTTGAAGGCAAGGACATGGTGGACACCGATCTCTTCGATCAGTTGCACAAACGATTCGTCTTCACGGTGAAGGACAAGGTCCTTGAGCCGTTCATGAGCAACGCCAATTTCCGTCGAGCGTTGAAGGACATCGGTTCCGACGACTTCAAGACCTACGACCAGAAGATCCGCGAGGATGTCTCGTTCCTCATCGACAACTTGTGCGACAGCTTCGGCTACAATGAAGCCGGCGCCCGCGAGGTTTGCATGTACGTGGTCGACAATAATCTGGCGGAGGAATTCTCGGACTAGGCGGTGCGGACACCGGCAACCGGTTTTCAGTATCCCTGGGGATTCTGCTCTTGCCAGCGCCAGTGATCGCCGCACATAGCGTCGATGTCCCGCTGAGCGCGCCAATCCAACAACTCCGCGGCCAGAGTCGGATCCGCATAGCAAGTGCCGATATCACCGGGTCGCCGCTCGATCACCCGGCAAGGGATCTCCCGTCCCGAGGCCCTCTCGGCCGCCGCCACCATCTCCAGCACCGACATACCCTTGCCTGTGCCCAGGTTGATCGCCTGGCAACCGCTGAAGGCGTTCAGCCGGGCAATGGCCGCCACGTGTCCCAGGGCCAGATCCACCACGTGTATATAATCCCGCACACCGGTGCCATCGGGGGTTTCATAGTCGTTCCCGAACACGCTGACCTCTTCGCGCTGGCCCACGGCGACCTGCATGACGTAGGGCATCAGATTGTTGGGGATCCCCTGGGGTGCCTCCCCGATGCGACCGCTCTGATGGGCGCCCACCGGGTTGAAATAGCGAAGCAGTATGCAGCGCCAGCGCTCGTCGGAGATGCACAGGTCGCGCATGATCTCCTCGATGAAGAGTTTCGTGCGCCCATAGGGATTCGTGGCCGACAACGGGAAGCTCTCGGTGATGGGAACGGTCTTCGGCTCGCCATACACAGTAGCCGACGACGAGAACACGATGTCGAAACATCCGTGTTCCTTCATGACTTCCAGCAACTCGACGGTGCCGATTATGTTGTTCCGGTAGTATCGCAGGGGGACTTCGCTGGATTCGCCGACGGCCTTCAACCCGGCGAAATGAATGACCGCGGAGAACGAGTGGGCGGTAAAGACGCGGTCCAGGGCCGGTCGATCACAGATATCCACCTCATGAAACACCAGGTCCTTGCCGGTCAGCGCCTGGACCCGGCGCAGGCTTTCCTCGCTGGAGTTGTCCAGGTTGTCCACGACGACGACTTCATAGCCCGCCTCCAGCAATTCCAGGCAGGTGTGGCTCCCGATGTATCCCGCTCCCCCGGTCACCAGAATCGACTCTGCCATAGCGGCTCTCCCTGTGGTCGAATAGTTTGCGTGGCATTGCGGCCGGCGATGCGGCGCGCCCTCGGCATGCAGGCAATTGATATAACGGATACCCATTCCCTGGCAAGGATCGAGGTGCAGAGCATCGAGCCCCGGCTTAAAAAAAGATACCGGCGTCCCTGAAATTGTGCACGGCAGACTCCTGAACGTGGTCAAGTGATGTTTCAGGACACGCGTCGCGGGACGAAAGCCCACCCAGCCATGCACAATTTTCCGGAACGCCGGTATCTATCTATTGGACTCGTTTCTTGCGCCGATATCACACTCGGCTCCACACGGGGGACCCTTGAGTCCCCTCTGTTGACTATTTCGCCAGAACCATTTTTCCCGTCAGATTGGTATTCCCCGTCTGCAGACGGTAAAAGTAAACGCCGGAAGCCGCCAGTCGGCCGGTGGCGTCCTGGCCGTCCCAGACCACTCGATGCACCCCGGCCTCGTACTGGCCGGTGAGCAATCGCCGCACCAGACGACCGCGGGCCGAATAGACGGCCAGTTGCACATCCTGCTGCGCCGGCAGAGTGAAGCTGATCACGGTCTGCGGGTTGAACGGATTGGGATAGTTGCCCAGCAGGGTGACTGCGGTGGGCAGGTCATCGGGCGTCGCCGAGATGTCGCCGACAGTCAAGGTCACCGGAATGATAATCGGCGCGCCGGCATTGGTTTCGACCAGCAGCGCCGCTTCGTGGTCTCCGGCGGCCAGACCGACAGAGGACAGATGAACTTCCAGATCGGCGGTCATATCGCGCTCAAGCAAACCCTCGCTGACCGGCATCTGGATCCAGTCCACATTGTTACTCACAGCGAACACACCACTGGTGGCGAAAGCTGACTCATCGGCCGAATCGACCACTTGAATAACGGCGTATGGCCCGGAGTCCCCGCTGACATTCCAGTCCCAGGTCCCGGATGCAGCGGGC
>Ga0070729_10000720_pt1 | contig 62881 bp, 56 predicted proteins | sample tdDd472_FD_66725 | JGI IMG/M metagenome (GOLD analysis project Ga0070729, IMG submission 66725) | Marine sediment microbial communities from the Atlantic coast under amendment with organic carbon and nitrate - tdDd47.2 | ecosystem: Environmental > Aquatic > Marine > Coastal > Sediment | place... | reverse complement strand
GTCAGCTCCAGCCATTCGGCTGCGAACCAAAAAGGATAGTAAGCCCATAAAAGACCAACCAATAGAAAGCAAGGGACAACTGCCAAAGGCGGCGGCATAAGGTTCCAGCTACCCACAGACCTTTGCAACGATTTCAACCGCATCACTAGCGGCAATAAAACGCCGTAACCAAACACAATCAGATAAATCAGATAGCTACGCATGTCGCTATCCACAATATTGTGCAGGTTAAACTCCTGCTGGAAATTCGATGCTAAGAAATACTCAGGCGGCTGATAGCCAAATAGTCGCTGCCCCCAGGATATCTCCTCGAGGGCCGCTAAAAAGCAAAAAAGACTCAGCCCAAGCGGGAACCAGTCCTGCCTCCACACAAAACGGGGGCGGAATGCCAAGCTCGCATATAGCAGCCCCGCCAATAGGAACGCCCAAAAGCTCGACCATTCAAGGTATTCGTCTTCCTGAATACTGACCGCATAGAAATCTACATTGAATCCAAGCAGCAAGTTTCCGTATAACACCGGAAAAAGACTTAAAGCACATATTAGAACGGCCACTTTCTTCGGAATGCCTACGGGCACAGACTTTTTCATAACCGCTTCTTAACTCAAATTCTACTAGAAAAGATTTCTGAACTTGGTTATCGGGTCATCCTTAAGAGGTACTCAACAATCATATTGTCCCGTTCCTCGCTCATCTCATAACCGATCATCGGCGGGTATCTCATGCGATTCCCGGGCACCATTTCATGCGGGTTCGCGATAAACTGCTTCATGAGTTCAGGCGTCCAGACGACTCCCGGCTTCTGGAAATCCAGGAAAGAATCTGAATAAGGAAAATTTGGCACCACAGCGACGGGCTGACCGAAGATATTGTGTAGGTTTGGTCCTACACGATGATCACCGCCTTCATCGAGCGTGTGACAAAAACGGCACCACTGAAACGCTTCCTTCTGGGCTGCTATTTCCTCATCACTACGATCAGGCAATTGCTGCGCATACCAGTCTGTCGCATCTGCACCAACCTTCAGTGCAGCGACTTCAGAGTCTGAATACACGGTGTCAGTATGGAAAGGCGTCACACCGAACCAGAGATAAGGAAAATACAAAGCTAACGCGAGAAAGGCCCCGAGAATCGCTACGTGAAAAAGTCTTGTTGCTATAGATACATTCACGCTACGTCTCCTAAACCAGTTCGCCGGGGAACAAACGACGCCACCCGGCCTTGTATTTAATTTGCTGCCAAATACCGGTAGCCATCCACAAACTCATCAGCATCAGATAATAGAAAGCTAATGCGCTATGCGGGTAACCGGTCATCAGGCGCATAGGCTCTGTACCGTGAATTAATGCAGGAATCTGCACACCAAACAGAACGATCTCGCGGCCATGCTCAGACCATGCATAAGGAATGCCAATCAGCATTTCCAGAGCAAAGGTCAGAATCAGAGTGAACAGAATTGCCCGACCAAACGCGAAAGAGGCAGCCGGCACGCCTTCAGGTGGCTTAGGCGCCGGCCCTTTAACAAACCAGTAGATTCGTATCCACGCCAGAATACCGACGATAAGCCCTAGGCTGTCGTGCATCATTTGCAGAAAAGCACGCTCGCCTAGAGGGGTACGCGGCAAATTGATGATATTGAAGAACAGAATGAAGAAGGTGATAAACAGCGCCCACCCCAGCTTCGTTGCAAAGGCATCCTGGTGCCCGGGCTGTAATTGGTCGGTCATTCCCTATCCTTATGGTTTTAAGCCCGTTACAGGGCAATCTGGAAGCCGTAATGCTACCTCAGTTGGTTGAACTTTGCAGTGGCTAAATCGGTCTACAACTCTGTTATGGCGGGCTTTTTCAGCGGAGACGCAAAACGTATTAAGTTGTAACTTTGCTGCGAAAGCACTTGGCAAATCCACTCTGCGGCACTACTATTGTCCGCCTTGCGGTCGAGAGCCTTCTCGTCGACCAGAGTTAAACCCAAATTAAGCAACGAATACTATGAGTTCTACACGCCCTATTCGCGCCTTACTTCGCGGTCTCGAAGTACTGCACGTTCTAAACCGCCACAACGGTGCCACCGTCTCGGAAGTAGCTACGGCTATTGACCTGCCGCGCACCACCACTTATCGCATTCTCGAAACGCTCTGCACCGCCGGCTACGCTTACCGTGCAGCCAGCGACGACCGCTACCGCCTGACTATTATGGTTCGGGGCTTAAGCGATGGTTTTGATGATGAAGCCTGGGTCACACAGATCGCCCGGCCATTTCTTTATGAACTGTGTCAGGAAATTGTATGGCCGGTTGCTATCGCAACACTCTCCGGCAGCAGCATGTTGGTGCGACAGACGACTGATCACAAAAGCCCCCTCGCTGTTGAAAAACGCGGCCCCGGTTTCAGGGTTTCGATTTTGAATTCGGCTTCCGGCATCGCGTATCTTGCGTTTTGCCCGAAAGAACAAAGAGACAGTCTGCTGGATATCCTTGCTGCCTCTAAGCAACCCGAAGATCAGCCGGCTAAGAATCGCAACAAGGTTTACGAACTGCTGGTCGAAACACGTAAACGTGGTTTCGCTGTCTGGAAACGCGCTCGTCGTGTTGCCGATGAAACCAGCATCTCTGTTCCGGTTATGGCCGAGGACCGTTTACTCGCTGTATTAATCCTGCGCTTTGCCAGCACTGCAGTCAGTGAAAAAGAAGCTATTGATAAGTTCGTGCCGAAACTGCGCCAGGCTGCACAGAGCATTTCTGCCGACTTCATCCGGCAACAGGATGTAGAGCCTTTAGCGTTGAATCACATCAAGTCAGAAGACGCCGCTTAAGCACTACAGGTAATAAACAGAAAAAGGCAGCCCTGGTTTCAGGCGCTGCCTTTTTTATTGCCTCTAAAACACGTCGAGATGCCCATAAAAAAAGCCCGGACAAAGTCCGGGCTTTTTACTTACCGATGTAAGTTTTAGCTTCGCTTAACGGAAGACCGGTTGTACCGGTGGTTCAAGACCCGTTTCAGCTTCACAGCTAGCACGTAACTCATCAATTGAAGGACCTAAGTTAAAGGTCTCAATCGGAGCACGACTGCCACGAATCTCATCGCGAAGTGCTGCAGTAGCTGCTTCGTCCACAGCACCGTCAACAATCACGACACCGTAGTCTTTCGCACCTTCAGCAGTTGCAAGGTTACGGTTAACGTCAGCCAATACCAGAGCAGGATCGCGCTCGAGCGGATCGCCCCAGCCGCCACCACCCCAGGTGTTGAAGTACAGCACATCGCCAACTTTAACGTCGATGCCGTCACACTTGGATGGCAACCACTCTTCAGAGCCGTCAGTACGAACCAGTTTCTTGGTTGAACGCATACCAACCTGTCCACCGAGCACGCCCCATGGGTAAACGAGCCAACGCTCATCATGGATACCGATGTGGCCGTCAGCCAGGAAGCGATAAGCAACACTCAGACCGTTACCACCGCGGTGCAAACCGGCACCACCTGAGTCAGGAATCGTTTCATAACGCTCAATACGCAGCGGGAAGTACGACTCAATAAACTCATTAGGTACGTTAGTGAAGCCCGGCCACAGTGAGTGACCATCAGGACCATCACCAATCGGACGACCCGGAATACCACCGAAGCCAATCTGGAACAACTGGAACCACTCGCCGTCCTTACCTTCACGATTATCGTAACCGGCATAGAACAAGTGAGGTGAATCAGAGAAGCCCGCAGCGTTAAGCATTTGCTCAGGAGCACCTGAGCCAAGCAGAGCACCCAGAATATCGAAGATACGACCCAGTGCATGAGTACGACCTGAGATAGCAGCCGGGAACTTAGGCTTCAGCAGTGTGCCTTCAGGAATATTCACTTCCACGAGGTCGTAGAAGCCATCGTTAAACACGATGTGCGGATCAACCACGTTAATAGTGAATGAACCGAAGAACATCTTGAACATATCTTCGTTCAGGTAGAAGTTCACAGAGCTCTGAGCCTGCGGATCGGTGCCGTCGAAATCAAAGTGCGCAATGTCGCCTTCACGCCACATCTTACATTTGATCTTGTAAGGACCCATGCCCATGCCGTCATCACAAAGATAATCTTCGAAGATGCGCGGCTCTTCAGGAATAAAGTTCTGAATGATGAACTTCATGGCGTTGTAGTTACGTTCCAGCATGATATCCATCGTGCTGAAGAACGTATCGTCATCGAAGCGCTCAGCGATTTCGACACAACGCTTAGCAGCTGTATTACATGCAGCAACCAGAGCGTTCAGATCGAAACGGTTCCAGGTTGAAGTACGCACGTTGTGCAGAATCAACTCCAGAATGTCTGACTGCAATTCACCTTTCTTATACAGTTTGATAGGCGGAATACGAACGCCTTCCTGATAGATATTAGTTGCTTCGATGGGAATAGAACCCGGCACCATACCGCCGTTATCAGACATGTGACCGAACATAGCAGTCCATGCGATGTGACGACCGTCTTTGAACACAGGCTTCAGCACCAACCAGTCAGGCAGGTGAGAAACAGCCGCATTACACATGTACGGGTCGTTGGTCAGAATGATGTCGCCTTCTTCGATTTCCTCGTCGTAGGCTTCCATAAACGGGCCGATGAATGAGCCAAACTGGCCCACAACCATCTTGCCGTCTTTGTTTGCGATCATCGGGAAGCAGTCACCCTGCTCACGAATACCCGGTGACATCGCGGTACGGAACAACACTGCGTCCATTTCGATACGGGCATTTTTCAGCGCGTTCTCGATAATATCTACAGTAACGCCTTCAACCTCAAGTTTCTTCAGAGGAGCGCTGTTAGTTTCAATAATTCTTGCTGACATTGAATTGTCTCCTCTTACTTAACAGGGTTGATTAAAAGGTTGCCGACTTTATCCACCGTGGCTTCATGCCCCGGCAAAATAACAGTCGTCGAATCCATTTCCATCACGATAGATGGTCCCGGAACCACAATACCTTCACTCAACTTGCTACGGTCATAAAGGTTGATGTCGTACCACTCGCTCTCATAGCAGAACTTAGTGGCATGAACGATAGTGTCTTCAAGCTTAGTACCTTCAGAACCGACAGTGGCCGCGGCCATTTCAGTTGGTCTCGCTTTCACAACAGCACGAATCATCAAAATTTCGTGGCCGTCATCAAGCTTAAAGCTGAACAACTGGTCATGCTCTGCATCGAACTGACCGGTGACAACAGCAACGCCCTTCTCTTTCAGACCTTCTTCAGTAAAGTCTAGCGAGATCTCAAATGCCTGACCGGCGTAACGAACGTCAGCCTGATAAGACACCATGTGCTCTTCAGCCGGGATACCGTCATCCAGCAATGCCTGAGCGGCACGGATTTCCAGAACCTTCAGATCGGCAAGCAGTTCGTCCGCTGTAACGTCTTCGGCCATCTTGATGTAGGTACGGGTTGCTTCATCCTGCACGCTGGTAGTTGCGTCACCGCGGGCACATAGAACACCCGGACCAGGAGGAATAATCACCGGCCACGCATCGGACAGAATGCCCATTGCATTCGCATGCAAAGGCCCTGCACCACCGAAGCAAACCAGAGCGAAATCACGGGGATCATAACCCTGCTCAACTGACACCAGACGCAATGCACCGAACATGGCTTCGTTAGCCACTTTAATGATGCCTTCCGCAGCGTCGGTCAGACTGATCTTCAATGCATCCGCAATCGTCTGGACAGCTTTCTCAGCAGCTTCTTTGGAGATTTCCATCTTACCGCCGAGCTGTACATCAGACGGCAGGTAACCCAGAACGACGTTCGCATCACATACGGTCGGCTTATCACCGCCCTTCATGTAAGCAGCCGGGCCAGGAACAGCGCCTGCAGACTCAGGGCCTACACGTAAAGCACCGGTAAGCTCGGGTACGAATGCGATAGAACCACCGCCAGCACCCACAGTACGTACGTCACAAGACGGCGCACGAACCTTAACGTCACCAACGAAAGTTTCGCGACGGACACGGGCTTTAGAATCCTGAATCAGCGCTACGTCGGTCGATGTGCCACCCATATCAAAAGTCAGGATGTCATCGAAGCCTGCGCGTGAGCAGAAGTAAATCGCACCTGCCACACCGCCGGCAGGACCAGACATCAGCATGTTTACAGGTGACTCGGCAGCAGAACGTGCAGAAGCAAGACCACCATCCGAACGCAGCAGAGACAACGCTGTGTCATCCGCCATACGCTCGTTCAATGCGGCCTGCAGGTTGTCCAGATACAACTGCATTTCCGGACGAACATAAGAGTTCATCACTGTCGTTTCTGTGCGCTCGTATTCCTGCATTTCAGGAACCACTTCACTCGATACAGAAACCGGAGTATCGCCGAAGACTTCGCGGGCAATCTTCGCCGCTTTCTCTTCATGCTCTGCGTTTATGTATGAGTTAACGAAACAGATCGTCAAAGCCTCGACTTCGCCGGTCGCATACAGCACTTTCAGATCTTCACGAAGCTTATCTTCGTTCAGGTCTTTAACGACTTCACCATCAGCTGAAATACGTTCTTCAGCGCCGATAGTTAATTCCAAAGGAGCAAGCAGCGGTTCTTTGTTAAAAGTAACCCAGCCACCGAGGCCACCAGGACAGAACGAGCGGGCAACCTGCAAGGTTTGCTCATAACCGTCTGTAGTTACTAGACCTACTTTAGAACCCTTTTTCTGCAGAACAGCGTTGGTTGCAACGGTCGTACCGTGCATTACGCGCTTAATTTCTGTCGGGTCAATGCCGGATTCATCACAAATACGGGCCACACCATTCAACACACCAATCGATGAGTCTTCAGGCGTTGAGGGAACCTTAGCGGTAAAAGTTTTACCGGTATCCTCACTAATTAAGAGTAGGTCGGTAAAGGTACCTCCGACGTCTACACCAAGACGGTAGCTCATGCTTTCCTCTCAATATTTCCAGGTTATAAACACACACAGTCCCTGACCGGCTTAAGCGCCAGTTTCTGCAAATCTATTTTTACGCGGGTTTAGGTCGCTTTGGTTATTCGTATAAACCCGCACATCGTGACCAGCCTGAGCGATCCTCCGCCTCAGCTGGCTTCTTTATATGACTCGGCAACCTGCGGAAATATTCCCGCTTTTGGCAACAAAGCCGGTACTGAACGCCCTAACTGTTCTTCCAGCCAGGCCGTAGTTTCAATCACTTTATCTAACGATACGCCGGTTTCTACGCCTGAGCGGTCCAGCATGTACAGAAGATCATCGGTTGCAATATTGCCCGTTGCAGCCGGAGCGAACGGACAACCGCCGATGCCACCGATGCTTGCATCAAGCGAATCAACACCGGCCTCAACCGCAGCCATTGCGTTGGCAATACCCGTATTGCGGGTATTGTGAAAATGAAACCGCAGTGGCAGTCCAGGAAAGCGCTCTTTCAAAGCACCAACCATGTCGGTCACCTGATTCGGTACACCTACTCCGATACTGTCGGCAATGCCCAACTCTACCGGATTACCTTCAACGATCTTGTCGGCAATCTCCAGAATATTTTTTAGAGGCACTTCGCCTTCAAACGGGCAACCGAACGCAGATGAAATCATGACATTTGCGCGCATGCCTTCTTTTTTCGCATCGGCCGCCATTTCCAACCAGGCGTCAATAGACCCTTGTTGCGAAGTACCGTTATTCCGTTGGTTGTATGTTTCGGTGGCAATAACAGCCATTCCGATTTCATCGATACCGCAATCACGTGCACGGTCGAAGCCGCGCTTGTTCAGCACCAAACCAATTCCGATAAAATCATCGCGGTCAGGAAGACCTTTTACGACGGCCTCTGCATCGGCCATCTGTGGCACACGTTTAGGATGTACGAAGCTGGTGACTTCCATGCGGCGTATACCGGCATCAATTGCTTTATTGATATATTCCAGCTTGGTTTCGGTCGAAAGCAGCTCCGGCTCACTCTGTAAACCGTCTCTGGGACCTACTTCAATTATTGAGATTTTATTGCTTGCCACGTACGTGTTTGCCTTGAAGGTTAGTTCAAACGAGATATTGTATATAATGCCTGTGCCGATACAACAGCATAGGGCGTTTAGAGCCCTTTATTGGCCCCTTTTTGTTCGTATAAGCGCGGATTGCCCCATCGGCAAGCCGGGCTGAAACTAAAATTTGTTGATTTATGTAGCATCGCGGCAGGTGCCGCGCATATGCATTGTCTGAAGGAAACAGCATGACAACCGAAGAAATACAGAATACCGGTCCATTAGCGGGCCTGAGAGTCGTCGAAATGGGCACCCTCCTCGCCGGACCATTCTGTGGTCAGCTTTTAGGTGACTTTGGCGCAGAAGTAATCAAAGTCGAGCCGCCCAATCAGGGTGATCCGATGCGCAGCTGGGGTCGCGAGAAAGCTCATGGCAAATCGTTATGGTGGCCTACCGTTGCCCGAAATAAAAAGTCAGTCACCATCAATCTGCGCGAAGAAGAAGGTCAGCAACTCGCACGTGACCTGATCGCCGAAGCTGATTTTGTATTGGAAAACTTTCGTCCGGGCACGATGGAACGCTGGGGCTTAGGTTATGAAGACCTGAAAAAGATCAATCCTGGGCTCATCATGATTCGCGTTTCAGGTTACGGTCAGACCGGTCCTTATTCGAAACGCGCCGGCTTTGGCGCTATCGGCGAAGCTATGGGCGGATTGCGCTACGTATGCGGTGACCCATCCACTCCACCAAGCCGCATGGGTATTTCTATCGGCGATACACTGGCAGCAACATTTGCCTGTGTCGGTGCTTTGTCAGCATTGCACCACCGCAACCAAACCGGCGAAGGTCAGATTGTTGACTCGGCTATTTATGAAGCTGTGCTGAACATGATGGAATCACTGGTTACTGAATACGATCAGGCCGGCTACGTTCGTGAGCGTACAGGCGCCATCCTGCCAAACGTTGCACCTTCAAATGTTTACCCGACATCTGATGGCACGTTCATTCTTATTGCTGCCAACCAGGACACCGTGTTCGGACGTCTGGCTGAGGCAATGGGACAACCGGAACTGGCTACAGATGAACGCTACGCAACTCATATCGCACGCGGCGAAACTCAGAAAGAACTGGATGATCTGATTGCTGTCTGGACCAAAACCAAGACAGCGGAAGAGCTTGAAGACCTGATGGATGAATACGGCATTCCTTCTGGCAAAATCTACCGCACCCCTGAGATGCTGGAAGATGCACACTTCAAGGCACGTGAAGCTATTGTTACCACCCAACACCCCGTCTTCGGTGAACTCAAGATGCAGAACGTTGCGCCTAAGCTGTCATCAACACCGGGCGTCATTCGCTCTCCGGCACCGGAACTCGGTGAGAACAATGATGAGATTTATAAATCAGTGCTGAAAAAATCGGATGATGATCTGGTAGCACTAAGCGAAAAAGGCATCATCTAGAAAGAATCCTGCAGTCTCTGAACTGCGGTCACATGACTATCGTCCGGCCTTCCCCGCTATGCTACTTAGCTTAGCGGGGAAGCAGCCTTTCCTTAAGCAACACCAAACTTTCAAAGAGAACTTCCATGAGCAAGCTTGGCAAAATCGCATGCGTTACCGTGTCCGCCCCTGATCTCGATGCTATCGAGCAAGCTTACAGCCGTAATTTTAATTACCAGGTTGCCGAGCGCGGCCAAGTTAGCGATGCGCAAGCGAAACTCTGGGGTGCTGAAAAAATGGCCGGAGCGGCGACGCTCATCATGCAGCCGCCGGCAGGCAATGATTTCACTTTCCGTTTTGTCGAACGCCCCGCTGATCCGGACTATGTGCCGTTAACCACCTGGGGCTGGAACGCCTCGGAAGTATTGGTTGAAAACGTAGACGAGCTTGCCCAGCAATTGCATGAGGGCGACTTCGAGATGCTGGGCGAACCAAAGAACCTCTCTTTCACTGACGACATTCGCGCCATGCAACTCCGCGGACCCGCCAATGAAATTCTTTATATGACCGAGCTTAAAGCTGAGATCCCGGGCATGGATCTACCGACTAAACCGAAAAGTTTTGTCGATAACACGTTTATCGTCATTCTTGGTGGCGGTGACATCAATGCCATGATCGACAGCTACCATGAGCAGTTTGATATTGCTAAAGCACCGGCAATGGAGTCACGCATAACGGTTGCATCTATTGCGTTCGGTCTGTCTATTGAAACCCGCTATCCAATTTCAGCATTGGGAATCAATGACCAATGCATGATTGAAGTCGACGAACTGCCTGAACAGGCCGGTCCGCGTGGTAACGAAGACGGGCTGCTTCCTCCGGGTATAGCCATGGTCAGCTTTAAGACATCGCTTTCTGCAGGCGACAACACCATCTCTGAAGACTCACTGCCGTATAACGGCAAAGCAGCCAGTTGCACTACGGGTGCGGCCGGCGAACTGATTGAGCTCATTCACGGCTAAGTGTTTTCCCCGGTCAGGCCAGTTTTCTGACCATAGTCAGACCATCGCCAACAGGCACGAGCGTCATATCAACGCGCGGGTCTGCATGGACTTTGGAATTGAGCGCCCTGATTGCACAGGTTTCCTCTTCCTGATTCTCGGGCTGCGCTACACGACCGTCCCAGAAAACATTATCGAGTAGCATCAAGCCACCCGGCTTGAGCAAATACAGGCACAGCTCGTAGTAGTTCTCATAGCCGGTTTTATCCGCATCGATAAAGACAAAATCAAACGTACCCTGCTGCCCCTCATCGATAAGTTCAGCCAGCACATCCGCACCAAAGCCATTGCGAAAATCCACCCGATCGCCAAGCCCGGCCTCTTCCCAATACCTGCGCCCGACTGCCGGCGCCTCAACGCTGGTATCAATCGTGATTAACTCCCCATCCTCAGGCAGTGCCAAAGCACAGACCAAAGCGCTGTAGCCTGAATAGGTACCGATTTCCAAAGCCCGGCGGGCACCGGTCAGCTTTATCAGCATCGCCATAAACTGTCCCTGTTCAGGGGCAATCTGCATCTGCGCACCGACCATACCGGCAGTCTCCTGTCGCAACTGCTTCAGCAGCGGTGACTCCCGCAATGACACGGACAACATGTACTCATAAAGCCGGTCATCCAGCGTAATTGAACGATTGCTCACAACTTACTCCATGATTCGCCGAATTAATTGATAGCGATAGGTTAATCGAATTACATTACCGTACAATGCCTGCCAGACAACAATCACAGAAATAAAGACTGAAGAATCAATATGCTCGGAAATGACTCGGACATACTACTCTGGATGATTCCACTGCTTGCGTTTGCGGGCATTTGCGCAGGCTTATTGGCCGGCCTGCTTGGTGTCGGAGGTGGCATTGTTGTCGTCCCCGCGCTCTACTATATCTTTTCCTATCTGCAGGTTGACCCTTCAGTAAAGATGCATTTGGCGGTAGGCACTTCACTCGCCACGATCATTGCAACCAGCATTCGCTCTGTGCGGGCCCATCAGGCCAAAGGCAGTTTCGATGCTGGTCTCTTTAAAAACTGGGTGGTCGCCATTGTCATTGGTGTCATGATCGGCACGTGGATTGCCAGCAAAGCCGATATGGGTGTGCTTACAGGTGTATTCGGCATTGTCGGTTTCTCCGCTGCGCTCTACATGAGTTTTGGCAACCCCGAATGGCGCATCGCAGACCATTTACCGAAAGGGTTCAGCTCACAACCTATCCCCGTCATCATAGGCGCTATTTCTGCAATGATGGGCATCGGTGGAGGAACACTCAGCGTTCCGTCATTAACCCTGTTCGGCACCCCTATACACCGGGCGGTTGGAACTTCCGCCGGCTTCGGTCTGGTTATCGCGATACCCGGCACTATCGGCTTTATCATCGCTGGCTGGGGTAAACCCGGTCTGCCGCCCTACAGTTTGGGCTATGTCAGCTTATTGGCCTTTGCCCTGATCGTGCCGCTAACTGTTCTCGCAGCCCCATGGGGTGCGAAACTCGCACACGCACTCAGCCAAAGCGCACTCAGAAAGGCATTTGCATTATTTCTGGGGATCACATCCATCCGGATGCTATTTGACACCTTCGGCGCTTAAATAGAGACGCTGCAACTCAGGGTCATAATGCCGGGCAAGTCGACTGAAAAGTTATCGCCCGGCTGCAACTGCGTATCCAACGGCGAGTTCCCCCGCAAGGAAAAGGCGACCAGGTCGCCGGTACTAAAACCATAGCGTGCGGACAACTCAGCCACCGTCCGGGCCGGATCAATTGACGAATCCAATAAAGCACCCTGCTTAGCTTCGACACCGTTTACCGAAGCCTTCACCTGCAAATGTGCCGGGTCATTAATCTCGTCGACGGTGACCATGGCAGGCCCCATAGGGCAACTTTCAGGTAGCTGCTTACTCTCGACATACTGACGCCAACCGGCACCGGTATCGGCATCCTGCTCTGCGGTTTCAAATTCAATAAGCACCGTGTAAGCCGCAATCGCTTCAGCAGCTTCAGCTTCAGTGGCGTTATGCAGCGGTTTACCTATCACTGCGGCAAGCAGCGGCTTAGCTACGACGGTGCCATCGCGTTTGGGCACATCCACCACAGCACCATTGCCTGCAGCTGCATTCGGGCTTTTTATATAAACGCGGTTGCGGGTACTGCCGCCTGCGTCGGACAAACTAATGAGCATCAAACCGGGGCGTCGCAATGGACACATCAGCCTGGCCTGAGCCACCGGAGTCAGGACACCTTGATCCTTAAGAGCCTGCGTTTCATCATCGCTCAAAGCCGCCAATGCATCGGTCAGCTTTCGGACATTGTCATGACCGGCATCACCGGCAGCAAGAATGCTAACGACTGAAAATGGAATCCATTGCGATTCGGAAAGTGTAGAAGGAGCCGCAGTAAGATCAAGTACGTCGCCCCCGTCCAGAATAATACCGGGTCTGCCAGCGACTTCACGCCCGTCTATCGTTACGAGTTTCATACCATCCCCTACGTGTACTCAGGCTACTGCAACAGACTAACTGACGGGGAACTAAGAAAGCTAAAAGTTGTTATCCGCAACCGTCAGGGTAATGCCATCCAAATCTTCAGTCATTTCAACCTGACAGATCAGACGGCTGTTCGATTTGGGGTCTTTTGCTGCTTCCAGCATACCCTGCTCCATATCTTCAGGAGCCTCAAGCTTATCAACCCAGGCCGGGTCTATATAAGCATGGCACGTTGCACAGGCACAGGCCCCACCGCATTCTGCGACTATTCCGGAAACGCCATTATCAATAGCACCTTCCATAAGGGAGTATCCGACGGGAACCTCTACGACTTGCGTATCACCATCGCTCTGAACGTAATTAACCTTAGGCATCTGGCTCGCAGTCCGTATTTAGTCTAGCCGGCTTTCAAGGAAGCTAGAGATGCTTCCAGACGCTCGATACGGTCTTCTTCGCTCTTAATGTAGAGCAGCCATTGGCGGGCACTTTTCTCGCTGCGCTCGTCTCTGGCAGCCTTACTGAATGCAGCCCTGGCATTAGACAGATCATCAGTCTCAAACAAACACATGCCCAATATCATATTGGCAACGTCTGTTCGTTTGATACCGCCTTTTTTAATGGCAGTTCGCGCAGAAGATATACAGCTCTTATATTGACTCAAATTCAAATAAGACTGTGCCAGACGTAAATCAAGCTCACCCTCTTTAGACAGCTTGGCAGCTTCTTTCAGAGGCGGAATAGCTTTATCGTCTTCGCGTGCCAATGCCCAGGCTTGGGAATACAAACGCAAATTCTTCGCAGTCCGTTCAACAATATCGTTGGCCAGACCTCGCTCAAGAATTTTAGCTGCCTTGTAAGGCACATCATTCGCAAGATAAAGCTGAGCAATCTGCATGTATTCAGAGTTGTTAGTAAACAGGTCCTGATCATAGGCTGATGCATATGCAGACAACTGCTTCGGCTCGTTATCCATTTCACCATAAACCGCAGACAACTGAGCCCAGTACTCTTTCTTCGGCCAGTTTGTAACGAGAATTTCTAAGAGTTCTTTAACCTTCTTTGTGTCGCCCTTTTCCCAGTAAGCAACGCGCAGAAGCAAATACCATTGCTCTTTAGGCTTGGAACCACGCTCGGCTGCAATAGTTAACGCTTTCTCCAGCGGCGGGATAATCTTATCCATCTGCTCAAGCTGGTAGTAGCCGGTACCAATCAACACATACGGTTCAGGCCCGGGATTCTCCTGCGTCTTCAGCCAGTCGTTAATCAGGTCAATCGCTTCCTGATACTTTTCGGTGGTGAACTTCAGTTGCGCCAGAGTGTAAATAACCTGGTTACGCAATCCGGGAGGGATTTCAACAAGCTTCAGAACTTTCTGATAAGCAGAAATACTCTGCGCATATTGTTCCTGACTGTAGTAAACGAAACCATAGAAGTTATATAACTGGGCCTGCTCATATTCACTGAGCTTGGGCATCGCTTCGATTTCTTTCAGTTTAGCTACTGCTCCGGCGAAGTCGGGCTTTGCGGCAGGATCTTCAGGAGCGGCTAAAGCCTGAGCCTCAGCAAGCTTCTTATAGACCTTTTCGCTCATAGAACCGGTCTGAGTCGTCTTGCGCTCTTCCTTTTTATCTTCCTGAGCTACGGCGATACCGGGAATAGCAAACACACCCAATACCAACGCAAGCGAAACGGCATGGACAACAGATTTGATACTGCTAATTTGCATCATCTCGTTAGTCCTCCAACTTATAGGTAATCACGTGCTGAACACCGGGAACCTCGATCGGGTTGCCATCAACAACACGCGGTTTGTACTTAAATTTAAGTACAGCGTTCATAGAAGCACGTTCAAACAGACTGCTGGTACATTCAACAATCTGCGGGTCACGAACTGTTCCCAGTTCTGTAACCGTAAATGAAACCAGGCAATTACCCTCCGCGCCACGCGACAAGGCACGACGTGGATAAATGGGAGCAACCTTAACAATCGGCAGATAATCGCCATCGACAATCTGGAATCCGCCGATACCAACCTGCGCATCAATACTGGCACCTACCGGAGTCATGCTAACCGCCTGACTGGTGTCCACATCATCCATAGACTGTGGTGGTGGAGTATCGGGTGGAGTTTCCGGCTTAGGTGGTGGCTCTGGCTTGCTCTCGTCGACGTTCAACTCTTCGTTACGTTTGACACGCACGAAATCAACGAATTTAAAATCCTGTTTCGAGGTAAGAGCTTTCTTACCTGAAGCGATAAGGATCTGCATAGTCCAAAGCAACAGGAAAGTCACCACTGTCGCGGTAACAAATGCTATTGCAAGTCGTGAAAGTGCAGATGCATTCATAGGTTTATCGTCCTGATCCTGTTCTTGAGTCCTGAAGGTTTAAATTAAACGTGTACAGCCCTAGTCTTCCTGGGCAGCAATCGACACGTTAAAGATCTTGGCCTGACGGGCAGCATCCATAACGGTTACAACCGTCTCGGTATACGCTTTTTTGTCAGCCTGGATCACTACGGAACCTTCCGGGTTCTCGGCATGCATACGCTCAATAACAGCGCGTACGGCACGCGGGTCAACTTTACGGCGATCAATCCAGATTTCATTGGCTTCATTAATCGCCACGAGGATGTTCGCATTCTCGGCAACCGTCGCGGTAGGTGCATCCGGGCGGTTTACCTCGATACCTGATTCCTTAATGAAGGAAGCGGTAACGATGAAGAAAATAAGCATGATGAACACAACGTCGAGCATCGGCGTCAGGTCAATATCATTGTCTTCTTCTTCCTGGGCCTGAACTACAGATCTACGCATTTTCTGTCCTCTATCTCTAATCTAAGATCAATGGGCTAAGCGAGCTTAGTGATCCATCGTCATATGTTCTTCGATGTATTCAATTTTACGTTCAACAGTACGGGTGATCATCGCCACCAGAAATACACCTGAAAGCGCACCAACCATGCCAGCCATCGTCGGAATGGTCGCCTTTGAAACGCCGGACGCCATTGAACGGGCGTTACCGGTACCCGAAACAGCCATAACATCGAACACTTCGATCATGCCTGTCACAGTACCCATCAAGCCCAACAAAGGACATAAAGCCACAAGTGTTTTGATAACGGGCACAGACTGACTGGCTGCCATTGAGTAACGTGAAATCAAAGCATCACGCACAGCATGGGCATTCCAGGAACGACGTTCTGCTCTTGCTTCCCAGGCCTCAAGGGTTTGAGCACCAAGTTGCTTTAAGCCGGTGTTGTAATAGATGAAGCGTTCTACGATTAACAACCACATAGCGAAGATGGTGCACGCGATGTAAACCAACACATCACCACCCAAGGCCATAAAATCGCCAACTGCTTCAAATGCATCTAAGACAAATTGCATTATTCGTTTTCTCCATTGAGGCCCGCCCTCAGAAGAGAGCGGGCTTCAGGAAAACAATCAGGCCCTGCTGGTACGCTCTGCGTGCTCAGCAATAATACCTGCGCTCTGTTCCTGCAGTACCTGAACGATACGCTTGCTGCGACCGCTAACCAGTGTATGCAGAAGCACCATCGGAATAGCCACAACAAGACCAAGTACAGTGGTTACGAGTGCTTGAGAAATACCACCCGCCATCAGTTTCGGATCGCCGGTGCCGTACAGGGTAATAGCCTGGAAGGTATTGATCATACCGGTCACAGTACCCAACAGACCCATCAACGGTGCAATCACCGAGATGATCTTAATAAAGAGCAACGCACGGTTTAGTGCAGGCGTCTCTTTAAAGATTGCCTCAGATAGCTTGAGTTCAAGCGTTTCCGTATCAGTAGTCTTGTTCTGATCAGCAACAGAAAGAACACGGCCCAAAGCGTTGTTGTCGCTTGGAGTGTCGCTGTTCAACTGAGCAGTAACCTTACGACTGGCAATACCCAGAACAACCATACGCTCCAGTGAAATCAACAGACCGATAGCACCCAGTGACAGAATCAGGTAACCAACGAGACCACCCTGCTGCACACGTTCCTGCAGGTTAGGTCGCGCTACGAATGATTTCAGTACGCCGCCGAGAGTCGGGTCAAGACCGAAGCGCACTTTACCGCCGGTAGCAGACATCAAATCAGATGTACTGTCGGTGTAGCGTGACTGGTCAGGCTGACGTGGCAACTCAGAAACGTTACCGGTAGAAGGCTCATAGTTCAGGTATTTGCCGTCGGTCAGAATACTGTACAAACCAACACGGACAACATCCATATCCTGCTCAGAACCATCCTGCAAAATAACCTTGGTGTTGAACTTAACAACGCGACCGGATTCGGTCATTTCACGCTGCAACTCATACCAAAGGCCTTCAATCTCGTCGATAGAAGGCAGCTGAGAGCTATTACCAATCTTACTGGCAAGAGCCGTCATTTTTTCACCACGATCAGGATACTGAATGTTGGTTAAAGAGGCATCGAAGTTGCCGCGGGCATCGCCGGCAACCTGCTGCATAACACCGAACAATTCTTTCAGATCGCCGAGGCGTTCCGCATAGGTCTGTTCGAGTTTATCCAACTCTTCGCGATTAGTGCTGAACTGATTTTCCAGCCGGCTACTACGCTTTTCTTCTGCCACTTTGTCAGCATTAGCCTTGTTCAGCATACTCTGCTGTTCGCTCTTAGACGCTTTGAAACGCTGTTCGCGGGCTTTGTTTTCCTGATTGTCTTTTACTGTGCCCTGCTCTACGCGACGCAACAGTTCATCAAGACTTAGGGCTTCCTGTGCATTAACTGCCGGGATGCTTGTGAAAGCAACCAGCGCAGAGACTGACAGTACTTTAAATATAGAGCGACTCATCAGTTTGCCTCCGGTGCATCAACAGGAAGGAGCAGCAGCTCTGGTGCGATCTGCTTGCCGGCTATACGAAGGCCCTTACGGATTTCGTTCTTGTATTCGTTACCCAGTGCAACCCACTGACGGTTTTTCTGGTCCCATGCTCCGGACACCTGACCATCGGCACTCTGGTAAATAAGACCGATACGACCGATACGCAGGAAATCAACTTCGCGGGTAGCGCCGTCGATAGTCAGCGTGTCTTTATAAGACTCGATCGTGCGACCAAATTCATTTTCAATTTGATACGCCTCAGTCACCTTACGGAATTTCTCAGCAACGCTGACATCCTGACGTTCGAGGATTTCCTGAAGACCTGCGACGCGGTTGCGGCGCTCTTCCAGAAGGAAGGGAACATCGAGCTCTACAAACTGCTCGAGAGATTCGATCATGCGGGTCATAAGAGGAACGATCTGCCGGTTGATCATCTCGACGTTGTCGATAGATACCTTCAACTCAGCTTTCTGCTCTTCCTGACGGTCGATCTGACGCTGCAAGAGCGTGTTATAGACCTGGAGACCTTCAATCTCTTTTAGTACTGCTTTGTATTGATCTTCCAAACTGCGGGTCTGATCAACTACAGCATCGATACGCTTTTGTGATTCCTGAGCGAGTGTAGTACGGCGCTGCTGCTTGCTCAGCACATCATCGACTGATTGGCTGATCCCGGCTACCGGAATTGCCAGCGCCAAAACAGCGCTACCTGCCAGCAGTCGAAATCTCCTGTTCGTCAAATTCATGAAGCTCCCCTTCTAAACGGAGTGAATTAGTCAATTTATTCGTGGCCGTGGAGGACGGTCAGCGGATTTATTCTGTCCCAACCTTACTACGAAAAAGGTAAAGACGCACCCGCAACAAACCAATTAAAACCCGCCCCCACAGCAGGACTCTGAAACATTCTTCAACATGGCACAGTGAGAAGCCATTGCTTAGTGAAGTCGAAGATCTGATGCATAAAAACCTGCAAAGACCTCCATGTCAGAGCGCGCCGCAGAATAGCACAAGCCAGACTGAACGCCATACATTTGTGAAAACTTTTTATACCAACTTACAAACACACCAACGCGTGGACTTGTAATTACAACGCAGGCTTTAGCCAAACATTAAATGTTGTGACAATGGGTACTTTACAGAGGTTCCCGATAACGCTGATTGTGACTATCCGGCAAAGCAAATCATACGGATGTCATTAAAGCGCCTCGGTTAATCAGACGCAAAGACGTAATATCTTTTTCTTAATTAACCTCTTACAGCCCCTTTTAAAAGTGTCTTATTGCTACACTCCGGCAAAGTGGCGTAAAGAAAGCCTGTGGCGCTTATGACAGCACCGGATTGTTACAAGACGATTAAACATCCGAAGCCAACTTGATTTGTACTGCCATATCAAGCGCTTGACCTTGACACTCATTCAAGAAAACCGGATGATGTGGGGCATGTCTACGACCATCGACACTGCAGTTCGCTACACCACAGCAACCCGACTTACCGGTTTGCTGCGACTGCTGCTGCCCCTGCTGGCAGGCCGATGGTGCGGACGTTTAACCGGATAATCTAAAGAATTATCGAAAAACCCCGCACCCGATCAGGTAGCGGGGTTTTTTTTGTGCTTTTGGTGAACCGGTTAAACACTTATATATAGCCGGTCTGGTTTTAGGTTGTATATTCACGACATTGAGATTGGAGACTCAGACAATGAATCAGCGTACAGATGATCGCGTCATCATATTTGACACGACGTTGAGAGATGGCGAACAAGCACCCGGTTGCAGCATGACGCTCCGGGAGAAACTGCGTGTCGCCAATGCACTGCGCGATCTGAATGTCGACGTTATCGAAGCCGGCTTCCCCGCCGCCTCGCCCGGCGACTTTGAATCTGTGCAGGCCATTGCGGAAGAAATTAAGGGCCCAACTATTTGCGGATTGGCGCGCTGTCATCCCGATGACATTAATAAAGTTGCGCAGGCAGTTGCTCCGGCAGACAACCAACGCATTCACGTATTTCTCGCCACCAGTGAGATTCATCGTGAGCACAAACTTCACATGGCGAAAGAAGAGATCATTCGTCGGGCAGTAGATGGTGTCAGCCAGGCACGCGAACTTTGCGATCAGGTGGAATTTTCTCCGGAAGATGCGTCCCGAACCGAACCTGCGTTTCTTGCTGAAGTTGTATCGGCAGTCATTGAAGCAGGTGTAACCACGGTTAACATTCCTGACACTGTTGGCTACACAGTACCCGCGGAATTTGCGAACCTGTTCTCTTACCTTAAGAGCAACGTCCCCGGTATCGATGACATCGTTCTCAGTGTGCACTGTCACAATGACCTCGGCATGGCCGTAGCTAACAGTCTTGCTGCTGTAAATGCCGGTGCCCGCCAGATCGAATGCACCATCAACGGCATCGGTGAACGGGCCGGTAACTGCTCACTTGAAGAGGTTGTAATGGCCCTCAGGACCCGGTCCGATTTCTTTAACATCAACACCGGTCTTGATACGCGTAAGTTGTACCCTACTTCGCGGCTTGTCTCGACGATCACCGGCATGACCGTGCCTCGTAACAAAGCGATTGTTGGTGAAAATGCCTTTGCCCATGAGGCAGGTATTCATCAGCACGGCGTGCTTCAGAATGCTGAGACCTACGAGATCATGAAGCCGGAAGATATTGGTATCAGCAAAAACAGCCTGGTACTTGGCAAGCACAGCGGCAAACATGCTTTCCGTGACAGAGTGCAAGACCTTGGCTTCGACCCGAGTGACGAAGAACTTGTGCGCGCGTTCGATGAGTTCAAGAAACTTGCTGACCGCAAAAAAGAAATCTTCGATGCTGATATCGAAGCACTGATCATGAATACCGGCACACAGCAGGAAGGCCCCTGGTTGCTTCAACAGCTCAACTTTAGCTCCGGCAGCAACAGCGGAGCCGAAGCCAGCGTTGTAGTCGCACACAATGACGGCCGTACGGTCGAAAAGACAGCTAGTGGTGACGGCCCGGTTGCCGCTTCTTTCATTGCACTGGAAGAAGCCACCGGCATTGAACTCAAGTTGAAGAACTTTCAGGTTCATAGCGTGACCGTCGGCGAAGATGCACAAGGCGAAGTCACGGCAACAACCGAGTACAATGGCGAAAGCTACCGTGGCCATGGCGTAAGCACTGACATCGTAGAAGCCGGTGCTCTCGCTTACCTCGAAGTCATTAATCGCATCTGCCGGCGCATCGACGCCGGTGTGAGCACCACAGACAAACAAACTGACAAGGTCGCCAACGTTTAGACCGTTGTCGGTACTGCATTGCTTAAGGAGTAGTTAGCACATGAATAAGAGCGAATGGATTTGGCACAACGGAGAAATGGTTCCGTGGGAGGATGCCAAGGTCCACGTGATGACACATGCACTGCATTACGGGTCATCAATCTTTGAAGGCATTCGGGTTTATGCAACTCCCGATGGTTCGCGTGCGTTCCGCTTAAATGCACACAACAAGCGCTTACTGGAATCAGCAAAGATTCATCGTATTCCTATGAAGTGGACTGTTGATGATGTGAATGCAGCGTGTTGTGAAGTTGTTTTAAAGAACAACCTGACCAACGGTGCTTACATACGTCCATTGGCCTATCGTGGCTATGGCGAGATCGGTCTCGCTCCAAGTGCCAGCCATCCGGTAGATATGGCAGTAGCAGCCTGGGAATGGGGAACCTACCTGGGGGATGAAGCGCTTGAAGAAGGTGTAGATGCATGCATTTCTTCGTGGCAGCGCGTTGCACCCAATACCATCCCTGCTCTGGCGAAAGCCGGCGGTAACTACCTGTCCAGCACCCTGATCAGCATGGAAGCCCGGGAACGCGGCTTTCATGAAGGCATTGCACTGACTGTCGATGGCACCATTAGTGAAGGCGCCGGCGAAAACATCTTCGTCATCAAAGACGGTGTCGTATACACACCGGGTGCAGCTGCCTCGATCCTCACAGGGATCACACGCAACAGCATCATGACTCTGGCCGCAGAATCAGGCATCGAAATAGTTCAGCAATCAATTCCGCGTGAAATGCTGTACATCGCTGATGAAATATTCATGACCGGCACAGCGGCCGAAGTTACACCGGTTCGTTCGGTTGACCGGCTACCCGTCGGTAACGGTGGGCGCGGTGAAATTACCAAGCATATGCAGGACCAGTTCTTCGGCTTATTCAATGGAACGACCGAAGACAAATGGGGCTGGCTACAACCGCTGGAGCACTTCACCTAACTGTTAGCTACGGCAAAAATTATTAGAACAACGTCTGCAATGTGCGGGCATAAAACTTTGGAGAACACTCTGCCATGAGTGCAAAAACCCTTTTTGATAAAGTCTGGGACGACCACGTCGTCATTCCGGAAAGCGAAGACACCCCGGCGGTGTTTTACATTGACTTGCATATCGTGCATGAGGTCACAACACCTCAGGCATTTAACATGCTCCGTGAGAACAACTGGCCGGTACGCAGACCTGACCTGGTTCTTGCGACCATGGATCACTCTACCCCGACCGTCCCTGTACCCAACCTTGATGTGCTGGATGATCCTGCGGTATCAGATCCCGAGCCAGCCGGTCAGATTCGCCAGATGATCAAAAACTGCGATGAGTTTGGTATTGAGTTGCATGGTTTCGGCAGCGAACACCGCGGTATCGTGCACGTTATCGGACCGGAAATCGGTGCTACCCAGCCAGGCAAAACAATTGTTTGCGGCGATAGCCACTCAAGCACGCACGGTGCTTTTGGCGCCATGGGCTTCGGCATCGGTGCCACGATGGTAGGCCACGTCCTTGCCACACAATGCCTGTTACTTCGAAAACCAAAGAGCATGGCAGTCAATGTGACCGGCACACTCAAGCCAGGCGTTAGTGCCAAAGACATCATACTGGCACTGATCGGTAAGATCGGCGTTGATGGCGGCACAGGTCATGTCATCGAATACCGTGGTGAAACGATACGCGGGCTCAACATGGAAGAACGTATGACCATCTGCAACATGTCCATCGAGGCAGGCGCCCGTGCAGGCATGGTTGCTCCTGATGACATTACCTTTGATTACATGAAGGGACGCGAAAAAGCACCTCAGGGTGCGGACTGGGATGCAGCAGTAGAACGCTGGAAAGGGCTTTGTACAGATGATGGCGCTAGCTTTGACAAGGTTGTAGACCTCGACGTCTCAGAACTGGAGCCACAGGTAACCTACGGCACCAACCCTGCAATGGTTGTCCCTATTTCCAAACCCGTGCCTAACCCTGCCGGTAACGCCAGTCATCAGAAATCAATCGACTACATGCAGGTTGCTGCGGATAAGCCCATGACAGGCACTAAAGTTGATGTTGTTTTTGTCGGCAGTTGCACCAACTCGCGCATGACTGATTTGCGTTCGGTAGCCAGCATGCTTGACGGCAAGAAAGTGGCTGACAGTGTGCGCATGATGATCGTACCAGGGTCGGAAACAGTGAAGAAACAAGCTGAAGAAGAAGGCCTGCACGAAATCTATAAAGCTGCAGGTGCTGAATGGCGTGAAGCCGGCTGCTCTATGTGTCTTGGCATGAACAGCGACAAGCTTGGCAAAGGTCAGCTGTGCGTAAGTACTAGCAACCGCAACTTTGAAGGCCGTCAGGGCCCCGGTGGTCGCACAGTTCTCGCAAGCCCGGAAACTGCCGCCGCATCAGCCATCGCCGGTGTCATCGCCGACCCGCGCGACTACATCTGATTTAGGAATACGGACAAATGGAAAAAATTACTCAATTAACATCGAAGACAGTGGTTCTCGCGATTGATGACGTCGACACCGATCAGATCGTACCTGCCCGCTTCCTTACCACCACACAACGTGAAGGCATTGGGATATCACTCTTTGCCGACTGGCGGTTTGATAAAGAAGGCAACGAAATTTCTGAGTTCCCACTGAATGCGCCTGATGCAAAGGACTGCCAGATCCTTGTTGCAGGACGCAACTTCGGCTGTGGCTCTTCCCGTGAACATGCTCCCTGGGCCATTTATGATTTTGGTATTCGTGCAGTTATCAGTAGCGAAATCGCCGACATTTTTCGCAATAACTCGCTGAACAACGGATTGATTCCGGTCATCGTCGATACCGAGACTCACCAGTGGCTGCTTGATAACCCTCGTGCTGAAGTAACTGTTGACGTTGATGCCACAGAAATTCGTTTACCGGATGGCAAAACGGTTAAATTCCCGATCGAACCCTTTGCTCGCCACTGTATTCTCGAAGGCATTGACCAGATGGGTTACCTAACACAGAACCTCGAAAACATTGAGGCTTTTGAAGCAAACAGGTCGTGGCAGCCATGAAAGCAACTATCGCAATTCTCCCCGGTGACGGCATCGGTCCGGAAGTAACACAAGAAGCCGTAAAGGTACTCAATGCTGTCGCGGCAAAATTCGGCCACGAATTCGAACTACCTGAAGGTCTGATTGGTGGCGCTGCTCTGGATGCCGAAAACGACCCGTTTCCTGAAAGCACTAAAGTCATTTCAGAGTCCGCTGCAGCGGTGCTATTAGGTGCTGTGGGCGGGCCCAAATGGGACAACGTTCCAACAGAATCACGCCCCGAGCGAGGACTGCTGCGTCTGCGTGCCGCGTTGAATGTTTTTGCAAACATTCGCCCGGTTGCTGCTCACCCCATCCTCTCCGGTGCATCTCCCATCCGGGCAGATATTCTTGAAGGGACCGACATGATTGTCGTTCGCGAACTCACCGGCGGTATTTACTTCGGTGAGAAAGAACGAACTGAAGATAGTGCGACAGACGTTTGCACCTACCACCGTAGCGAAATCGAGCGTGTACTTCGGATAGCCGGCAAGTTGGCGGGAGACCGCCGGGGCAAAGTCACCTCTGTTGATAAATCCAATGTACTGGAAACCTCTCGCCTCTGGCGAGAAGTGACCAACGAACTTATGCCGAAAGAGTTCCCGGAGATCGAAGTTGAGCACCTCCTCGTCGATGCTGCTGCCATGCACCTGTTATCGCGACCATCAGATTTTGACGTGATCGTCACAGAAAACATGTTTGGTGACATATTGACCGACGAAGCTTCGATGCTCGCCGGGTCCATGGGAATGCTGCCCTCAGCTTCCCTTAATGACGGCACCGTAGGTCTCTATGAACCGATTCACGGCTCTGCACCGGATATCGCCGGCCAGAACATAGCCAACCCCTGCGCCACTATCATGAGCGCCGCAATGTTATTGCGTTACTCACTAAACATGCACGACGAAGCAGATGCTATTGAAGCTGCTGTCAGCACAGCATTGCAGCAAGGTTTCAGAACCGGTGATATCGCCGAAAAAGGCGAGAAAACCTGCAGCACAACCGAAATGGGCGATGCCGTTACCGCAGCTATTTAGGTAGTCGCACACCAGCACAAAAAAAGCCCGCCGGTAATTAACCGGCGGGCTTTTTTATTTAGGGCAAACGCCTTAGCTAACGACCGACTTCAGCCGAAGTCACAGGTCTGACACGAATCTCAATGCGGCGATTCTCTTTGCGCCCTTCTTCCGTTTCATTATCACCAACGGGAGCACTATCTCCTAGAGACAAAGCACCCAATTGATTACTGGGCAAACCGCCAGCCTCAAGAACATTCACAACATTGGCCGCACGGTCTGCCGCCAGGTTCCAATTAGACGGATAACGCTCCGTCGCAATCGGGCGGTTGTCGGCATGCCCTATTACAATAATCTGATAAGGGAAATCCTGCAGCTCAGTAGAAAGACCTGTAAGAACTTTCTTACCCTCTTCGTTAATCGTTGCAGACGCCGTACTGAACAATACCTCTTCCGACAACGTCAACTGCAAACCGCTTTCCAGCATCTGCATACGAACAGTACCCGCAATGATGAGCGCCTCAAGTTCAATCGCGATCTCATCTTGTTCGCGTTGCAACTGAGCCAACTCACTTTCGGCAAATACTACTTCTTCGGCCAACATCAGGTTTGCCTCTACCGCGGCATCCCTCTCCTGCTCAACCTTGTAATACTTTTCATAGCTGATACAGCCAGGCAAAATAGCAGCCACCGCACCCAGCATAATTAGTCTGATAATTATTGTTTTCATCGACCTTCCCCTGGAGTTAGGTCAGCGCCTTAACCGGCAGGCACATCCCATAGATTTTTTTGTACAGCTCATTTAGCTGCCATGCGACTCAACACTAGCGCCCTTTCACTTAAAACACTAGCGTCCGCTACCGAATTCCAATGTACCGACCGGCCCTGTTTGCAGGAATATCGACGCCTATGCCTTGCATAGCAGCCATATTGTGTTAATGTACTAGTGTGTTAATACACTAACTGTTGATAAGTTAATGAAAGATAAACGCATTTTAAATTCCGCAGAAGAAAAAGCTGCGGAAATAGAGTTCTACAAGGCGGTGCTCAAGCTCGGCGATGCAGCCGAATGTGAAGCGTTTTTTGCCGATCTGTGCACCCCTGCAGAACTACAGGCCATGAAAGACCGCTGGAGCGTGGTCGAACTGCTTGGCGAAAATAAAACGTACCGCGAAATCCACGATTTAACGGGCGTAAGTATTACGACCATCGGGCGTGTTGCCCGGTGCTTAAATAACGGAGCCGGTGGTTATGCCGCCGTACTCAAACGCATCAAACTGGAAAACCAATGAATCCACCAGATAAAAACACCCGCATCAAAATTGCAGTCCAGAAGTCAGGACGACTGACAGAGCACTCTCTCGATCTCCTGCACCAGTGTGGTCTGAAGTACACACGCGGACGTGATCAACTCATCGGCTATGGTGAGAACATGCCAGTGGATTTTCTACTGGTACGCGATGATGACATTCCGGGTCTTGTTAAAGATGATGTCTGTGATCTGGGTATCGTTGGTCTTAATGTACTTGAAGAAAAACGGATCGAGTATGCAAATGCCGGCGTCGATAACCCGTTCAAATTTGTTGCCAATCTCGATTATGGTCAATGCCGGTTAGCCTACGCCTATCCGGAAAATGGTCCTCTGCAAAAAATTGAGGATGCTAACGGCAAACGTATCGCCACAAGCTATCCGGGCATAGTCGGAGAACACCTCAAATCCATCGGTATAGAAGCCGAAGTCATTGAGTTCTCCGGTGCGGTTGAGATTGCCCCCAGTCTGGGTCGTGCGGACATGATCTGCGACCTGGTCTCTTCCGGTGCCACCCTTAAAGCCAACAAGCTTGTGGAAGGCGAAACGATACTGGAAAGCACATCTGTGTTGATTCAAACGACAGTAGCCCTGAGCCCGGAGAAACAGGAATGGGCGGATAAGCTGGTACAACGGATTCAAGGCGTTCAGGCAGTTCGTGAGAGCAAATACATCATGATGCATGCTCCTCGCAGTTCACTGGACAAAATAGCCGAACTGATTCCCGGCGCAGAGTCACCTACGATACTGCCGCTGGGTGGCACTGATGACACAGTAGCCGTGCATGTTGTCTGTCGTGAAAATGTTTTCTGGGACACGCTGGAAAACCTGAAAGCCGTTGGCGCAAGTTCAATTCTTGTTGTCCCGGTCGAGAAAATGCTCGCTTAAGAGATCAGGATATGAGCAACAAGACAAACAGACTGAGCAGTTATCGCTGGTCAGAGATGCCTGTAGAACAACGTAGTGAAGTTCTGCAACGTCCTGCCGTGCGTGCAAACGAAAGCATCTCATCAAAAGCTCAAGAGATTATTAATAGGGTTCGTGCGGAAGGCGATGCGGCACTGATTGCCTATGCCGAACAATTCGACAAGGCAATCTTAACCGAACTGCGTGTATCTGAAGCAGAAGCCGCAGAAGCCGGAGAGATAATCGGAGCCGCTGCCCGCGAAGCTATAGCAACTGCCATTAAGAATGTTGGCACGTATCACGAAGCTCAAATTACGGCCCCCATTAAGATCGAAACAGCGCCCGGTGTCGTCTGCGAACGGGTCAGCCGCCCTATTCCGGCGGTAGGTCTCTACGTGCCCGCAGGTACAGCACCGCTGCCCTCTACTGCCATCATGCTTGCTGTGCCAGCTGCTATTGCAGAATGCCCGGTAAGAGTGCTCTGCACCCCTGCCCGGCCGGACGGTAAAGCGGATCCGGCGGTTGTTTATGCGGCATGGAGTTGCGGCGTTCGCGATATCTACAAAATTGGCGGCGCTCAGGCGGTTGCAGCGATGGCGTACGGCACTGCCTCGGTACCTAAGGTCGACAAAATTTTCGGCCCGGGTAATGCATGGGTAACTGCCGCTAAAACGATCGTTTCTGCAGATGCGGCCGGTGCTGCATTGGATATGCCTGCCGGGCCTTCTGAAGTAATGGTTCTTGCCGACGATACAGCTAACCCGCGGGCAGTTGCATTGGACCTGCTGTCGCAAGCCGAGCACGGCATTGATTCGCAGGCTGTTCTGGTAACAACTGATCCGGCAATCGCAGAAGCGGTAAACCGTGAAATCGACACAGCTCTCGAAACACTGTCACGCCGGGAGATTCTGGAACAAGCGCTGGAACACAGTGTATGCATTATCACTGAGTCAGCAGAACAGGCATTCGAAGTCGCCAATGCCTATGCTTCTGAACACCTGATTGTGCAGTTGGCCGAACCAAGGCAGTACATAGACCTGATCAACAATGCAGGCTCTGTCTTTATAGGCCCCTGGACGCCCGAGTCTGTAGGCGATTACTGCAGTGGTACAAATCACGTGCTGCCAACCTACGGCTATGCCAGACAATACAGTGGCCTGTCTCTAAGCGCCTTCCAAAAGCAGCTGTCTATGCAGGAGTTAACGCTGGATGGCCTTAAAGGGCTGGAACCGACTGTAACCACACTGGCGGGACTCGAAGGTCTCGATGCACACGCCCAGGCGGTCATCGTACGTATTGAAGACGCTGTAAACAGCGGAGAAAAGTAATGAACAGCTCTACACCCGGCCTGCTCGCGCGGCCGGAAATTCTGGCGCTCAAGCCCTACGTTGCTGCTACCTATGCAGAGGGTTCGCTGCGCCTGAATGCTAATGAAACGCCGTGGAGCCCACCGGGCTCAGATAACGATGTTTCAGTAGAAAAGCTGAATCAATATCCGGAAGAACGGCCGACTGTGTTGACTGCCGAACTGGCACAGCGCTATCAGGTTGCGCCGGAACAAACACTTGTAACGCGAGGCAGCAGTGAGGCTATCGACCTGCTTATCCGTTGTTTTTGCCGCAGTGGTCAGGATGAAATCGTTATTTGTCCTCCCACTTTTGGGATGTATCGTGTTTATGCTGATGTTCAGGGCGCCGGAGTTGTCGAACAACCACTGTTGAGCGAACAGAATTTTGCACTGAACGTTGATGCCATTCTCGATAACTGGAATGACAACACTAAACTAGTTTTTATCTGCACGCCCAATAACCCATCAGGAACCAGCGTTCCTGAAAATGACTTACGACGTTTAGCTGAAGGCCTGCAAGGTCGCGGCATCGTTGTTATTGATGCTGCTTATACCGAGTTTTCCTCTGAACCCGACCCGACAGCCCTAGTTTCTCAATACGACAATGTGGCTGTACTGCGCACATTATCGAAAGCCCTGGGTCTGGCCGGTGTGCGTTGCGGATCACTCATAGCGAATCCGGAAACTATCGGTCTGATCCAAAGGATCATGCCCCCGTACTCCTACCCTACGCCCTGCCAGAATGCGGTTCTTGCGGCGCTGGCACCGGAAAACAAGGGTATTCAGGACGAGCGCATTAAGCTCCTCGTGAGCGAAAGAGAACGCATGAGCACTGCGTTCGACGAACTGGCTTGCTTCACTAATGTCTGGCCCAGTGATGCCAACTTTATTCTCGCTCAAGCCAAAGATGCAGCAGCCGTGACAAGTGTGGCAGCGGCGGCAGGAATTCTCATTCGGGACTTTAGTAAGGACCCGGCAGTTCCCGGCGGTTTACGCATAACCATCGGTACGCCGGATCAAAATAATCAATTACTTTCAGCATTGGAATCAGTGCAATGAGCAACGCAAAACGCATAATTTTTATTGACCGTGACGGAACCATGGTTATTGAACCGCCTAGCGACAAACAGGTGGATCGCCTTGATAAAGTCGAACTCGTTCCCGGCGTCATACCCGCTATGCTGGAACTGCAAAATGCCGGCTATGAATTCGTCATGGTGAGCAATCAGGATGGTCGCGGTACCGACAGCTTTCCGGAAGACGACTTTGCCATTCCGCAGGCGTACATCATGAAACTCTTTGAGTCTCAGGGTATTCGCTTTTCGGATGTCTTTATATGTCCGCATTTTGCCGAAGACGGCTGTGACTGCCGCAAACCCCTACCCGGTCTGCTCACCGACTTTCTGGAACGCACCTCAATAGATCGCGACAACAGCTACGTTATCGGCGACCGCGACTCCGACATTAAGCTTGCGGTGAACATCGGCGTAACCGGCATCCGAATTGACCCGGACAGCACGGAGTCATGGCCGAGCGTAGCCCGGCAAATCACCAAGCCGCCACGGGTTGCCAAAGTCGAACGCAGAACTAACGAAACCGACATTGAACTGTCGGTGAACCTCGACCAGGAAGGCACTGCCAACATTGATACCGGTATCGGCTTCTATGATCACATGCTGGAACAGATCGCCAAGCACGGCGGTTTTTCCCTGTCTGTGCGCTGCAAAGGTGACCTTGAGGTCGACGAGCACCACACCGTTGAAGATGTGGCTCTGGTTCTTGGTCAGGCCCTTAAAGAGGCTCTTGGCGATAAACGAGGTATTGGGCGCTATGGTTTCACCGTGCCTATGGACGAAGCTCAGGCCAGTATCGCTATTGATCTGGGTGGGCGCCCGTTCATGGTTTTTGAAGGTGAATTCACACGGGAAGCCGTTGGCGGTTTACCAACTGAACTCGTGCCGCACATTTTCAGATCTCTCAGTGACACGCTGGCAGCTGCAATACACGTGACTGTCAAAGGTGACAATGATCACCACATGATCGAAGCCTGCTTTAAGGCTGCCGGTCGCGCGTTGCGTCAGGCTATACGCATCGAGGGTGATGAACTCCCGAGCACAAAAGGAACGCTGTAATGGCAACAGACCTTGCGATTATCGATGGCGGCGGCGCAAACATTGCGTCGCTGACCTTCGCGCTTGGGCGACTTGGAGTTAATGCTGAACTGACGACTGATAAGAACGTTATCGGTAGTGCCAGCCATGTCATTTTACCCGGCGTTGGTGCCGCAGAAGATGCCATGGACAGACTCGAGAGAGCCGAACTAACCGGGTTCATTAAAGACCTGAAACAGCCTGTGCTCGGCATCTGCCTCGGCATGCAATTACTGTTTGAAGCTTCCGAAGAAGACTCAGCCAGTTGCCTTGGCATCATGCCCGGCACTGCGACCCGTTTCAGCGCGGCACCCGGCAGACCCGTTCCGCACATGGGCTGGAACAAGCTGCAACAAACTAAAGAGTCGCGGCTCTTTAACGGCATACCGGACGGCGCTCACTTCTATTTTGTGCACAGCTACGCCCTTCCGGTAAATGAAGCCACTATCGGCACAGCTGACTACGGCGGTGCATTTGCCGCAGTTGCAGAATACAAAAACTTTTGCGCCGCTCAGTTTCACCCGGAACGTTCGGGCGAATGGGGTGCGAAACTCATTGAAAACTTCCTGACCCTTTATTAAACGGTCAGGATCAGGAAAGACTAAGGACTAGAAATGGAAGTCATACCGGCAATTGACCTGATGAACGGTGGTTGTGTACGTCTTTACAAAGGCGATTTCGATCAGGTTACCGAATATGATCAGGACCCTCTGGAGATCGCCCGACGCTATCGCGATGCAGGCATGGAACGCCTCCACCTGGTAGATCTTGACGGTGCCAGAAGCGGAGAGCTCGTTAATCTGGATGTCATCACACGCATTACACAGGAACTGGAACTAAAAGTTCAGGTCGGCGGCGGCATTCGTGAATATGACAGAGTCAAAACGTTGCTTGATGCCGGTGCCGAGCGCGTTGTGATCGGCTCTACAGCCGTGCAACAGCCGGAAGAAGTTGCCGGATGGATTAAACAGGCCGGTGCAGAACACATCGTTCTGGCGTTCGATGTGTTTATCGATGACAACGGCGTACCGGTACCGCAAACCCACGGCTGGACAGAAGCCGGCGATAAAACGCTTTGGGACTTACTGGATTTCTTCAGTGCCAATGGCGGCATTCATTATCTGTGCACGGATATCGACAAAGACGGTACGCTGGAAGGACCGAACACTGCCTTGTATCAGGAATGTGCAAAGCGTTATCCGCAAGCGAGATTCATTGCATCCGGCGGTGTTGCCGGCGCACAGGACCTGCCTGCACTAAAAGCCACAGGCTCTGCCGGCGTGGTAACGGGCAAGGCACTTCTGGATGGCCGCCTAACACTTGAGGAGATTCAGTCATTCTTGCAAAACGGATAATTCCCTGCCTCGATGTACGTGACGGGCAAGTCGTCAAGGGCGTGCAGTTCCGCAACCATGAAGTCGTGGGTGACATTTTGCATCTGGCACAACGTTACCGCGATGAGGGCGCTGACGAACTCGTATTTTACGACATCACCGCCAGTCCCGACGGACGCACAGTTGATCGCAGCTGGGTCAATCGGGTTGCCGAAATACTCGACATACCGTTTTGTGTTGCCGGCGGCATAAAAAGCCTTGCAGATGCCGAAGAAATACTGAACTACGGGGCGGACAAAGTTTCCATCAACAGTCCCGCCCTCGCCCGACCCGACCTGATCAATGAACTGGTCAAACGCTTCGGTTCGCAATGCGTTGTGATTGGCATCGACAGCCGCGAAGAAAATGGCGTATATCGCGTCTACCAATACACCGGCGACCCGGACAAAACCAAACACTCCGGCCGGATAACAGCTGACTGGGTTAAAGAGGTACAGGAACGCGGTGCCGGTGAAATCGTACTGAACTGCATGAACCAGGATGGCGTCCGCAAAGGCTACGACATTGAGCAGCTAAGCCAGATTCGCAGCGTTTGCGATGTGCCGCTGATCGCCTCCGGTGGCGCAGGTGCTATGGCACACTTTGCTGATGTCTTCAAAGTAGCGGAAGCTGACGGTGGTCTTGCAGCCAGCGTGTTCCATAAGTCTGTTATTGATATCGGTGATCTGAAAGAATACCTGCAACAGGAAGGCGTCGAAATCCGGCGCTAGACCAATGAATCATATTGAGAGCAAAGCATGAGCATAGAATTTATTGAACAACTGGAAGCCATCATCGTGGAGCGCAGCGGTGAATCTCCGGACGCAAGCTACACAGCCAGACTCAACGAGAAAGGCATTCCGTTTATTGCTCAGAAAGTAGGCGAAGAAGCTGTGGAAACAGCTATCGAAGCCGTGCTCGGTAATAAAGAGAAACTCACTTCCGAGGCCGCGGATTTGCTGTACCACCTGCTGGTATTGCTTAACGCCAGCGGCTTATCTCTCAGCGACGTCGCAAGTGAACTGGAAAAACGTCACAGCTAAGCCCTCTCATTCAATCCGATCAGGCCCGCAAACTATGGATCAAGACACACTGTACAAATCTGTGATCGACAGAATCAATCAGTCTTCGCCACTTACCGAGCAAACCGTTGAGCCTGAGCTAAAAAACCCGAAGTCTTTTCTCAAGATTCTGGATGCTGATCATTTCAATTGGACGTCCGATGATTTTCGTAAAGTCTTCGGGATGCGCTTCAAGGTCAAGATTCCGCCACTGGACCAACTCAATATTATTGCCTATCCCGCGGCCAACAAGAACGTACCCATCTTCCTGTTTTTTTGCATGCCTACCAAACGGAAATGCATCGCGCACATCAACGTCTACTGCCCGTTTAGAGATGACGCGTATAAAGAAAAATTTATACAGCCACTCCTCGAAATTCTGAAAGATTACGAACCCTTCGAAGCCCCGGACAGATACCCGGAATGGATGGCGAAGAACCGACACGAAGCAACCATCTACGGGCTTTTCCCGGCCGATCGCTACGAAGACATCGCCGACTGCGCCGTCCGGTACATCGATGCCTATATGAAGCAGGTCGAAGCCACAGAAGTTGAGACTGACCCCGAAAAACTGGAACAACTGAAAGCGTTTCAGGATGAATTCATCAGCGATATTCGTACTCAGGATAAAGCCCAGGGCATGATTGCGAAAATGATTGGCAAAAAGACTGCCAAGCGCATTTTCTATGAAGTCACTACCTGAGCACTGAAGCTACCACGCAACAAAAAAGCCCCGGGCCGTTAAGACCGGGGGCTTTTCTTTTCCACGCGAAAATGTGACCGCCTATAAGGCTGCTAAATGACAACCTCGGTTGCAGGCTCACGCAGGTTATACCGTGAACTCATCACGTAACCATAAGCACCAGCATTCGCTATAACCAGCACATCGCCCTCTTCTGTCGGTGGCAACAAACGATCAGAGCCCAGCCTGTCTCCGGTTTCGCAGATAGGTCCCACCACTGTTACGACTTCTGAAGCCTGCTGGTCTGCTTTCGACAGATTCGCAATCTCATGGTATGCGCCGTAAAGCGAAGGACGAATCAATGAGTTCATGCCGGTAGCAACACCCACGTAACGAACCTCACCTTTACCCTTAATTTGAGTAACGGTGGTAACCAAAGCACCGGAGTTCGCAACTACATAACGCCCGGGCTCCAACCATAATTCATAGTCAGGAAACTCGTTCCGGAACACAGCAAGACTTTCATCCACTTCCGCCATATCCAGTGCGACCTGACCGGGCTTCTCCGGTATACCTAAGCCTCCGCCAAGGTCCAGATGTTTTACGTCGGGGAACACAGCCAAAGCCTCGGAAAGACTCCGTGCCACATTCTGCCAGTTGTCCGATTGCAAAATGCCGCTGCCGGTATGAGCATGCAGCCCTACAACCTCTGCTCCCGCAGCGGCCACCAGCGCTTTCGCCTCTTCCAACTCAAACATCGGAATGCCGAATTTAGAATGCACACCTGCAGTACGCACATGCTCATGATGACCGCGCCCCTGACCGGGATCCAGTCGCAGCATAATGCGCTTGCCACGGAACAACTCGCCCCAGTGCTTCAGCGGGTGCAGGTTGTCCAATGTGACCCACGCGCCCTGCTCCAAGCCGAAGGCATAGTCATCCTTTCCGGCAAAGTTAGGTGTAAACAAAAGGCGCTCGCGGTCGATATCCGGAAACAAATCAAGAATCCGCTGAATCTCACCGGGTGACACGCACTCAAAGTTAAGACCGCCCTCATTAACAATACGCAACACATCCGGGTGACTGTTTGCTTTCATTGCATAGAAAACGCGATCAACAGATTTCAGGCTTTTTAAATTGCTAATGGCTGTCTGCAGCGATGCTTTGTCGTAGACATAAGCAGACTCATGCTCATTGGCCAGAGCAATCAATTCATCACGTTTTTCCATCCACCACGCCGGTGTGACCGGCGCGACAGACTCCTCAGCAGCATCACTTGCAGGTGCCTGGAATTCCTCCCAGGTAGCACCAAACACTTTATCGCTCTCATCCGCCTGAACCAGTGTTTCATGAAAGCGCTGCACCAGCCTGAGGCTCTGCTCTTCATCAACAACGAAACTCAGATTCAAATCACTGGCTGCCTGACTCAAAAGATGAATCGGATTCTCTTCAAATACTTCCAGTGTCGGACCAATCTCATGCAGCAAAGCACGAATTTTCTGCCCAACCAGACTAACAACAGCAACATTGGTAATCACACGAACGCGGCATAATCCTTCGAGGCGCGAACGCAGCCGTTCAAGCATCGTTTCATCCATAGAATTAGCGCCGGGGTCCAAAGTAACAGTTACGTTGCTTTCAGAAGTCGAAACCAGATCTATCGATAAACCAAGATTACTGAATACGCGGAAAGCATCGGCAAGAAACCCGACCTGCTGCCACATGCCCAGGGTTTCCATTGAAACCAGAGTAATCCCATTGCGGCGGGAAACAGCTTTCACACGCGGCGAGTCATCACCCGAGTCTCTGCTAATCAAAGTACCGCTGGATTCAGGCATGGCGGTGCAACGCACCCACAACGGGATATCAAACCGGCGTACCGGTGAAATACAACGCGGATGTAAAACAGAGCCACCGGTAGATGCTATCTCCTGAGCCTCTTCATAACGCAAGGACTTGAGGAGTCTGGCTCCCGAAACCATGCGGGGGTCAGCGCTGAACATACCCGGCACATCGGTCCAGATTTCAAGACGCTCAGCCTGCAGTCGTGCGGCAAAATAAGCAGCCGAAGTATCTGAACCACCGCGCCCCAGCAACACACCCTCGCCCTGCTCATTACGGGCAATAAAGCCCTGAGTCAGGACTACGCCCTCAGCTTCCGACAACACTCCCTGTGTACGCGGATCCGGATCATAAGAACACGTTGCAGATAGAAATGCCGCACGCTCAGTGACGTTGGCAGGCTCAACACTGGTCAATAAATCGCGGGCGTCGTGCCATGCAGCCGGAATACCCTGATTGCTTAAATACGCAGCACCCAGAGTGGTCGTCATCAACTCACCCATGGACATCACTTTAACGTGCACACGATGACTGACTTCACGAACCAGACGAATACCCGCTACCAACTGGTCGAGCTCTTCAAGGTACGAACCTATCAGTGCCGGGCCATCAAGGCCGAGGTCTTTTGCCAGCCCAAGGTAGCGCTCATGCAATTCGTTCAGCAGCGACTCATGCGTGCCTTCTGTGGCCAACTGAAGCAATGACTCCAACTGATTTGATGTACCGCCAATCGCTGAATGCACAACCATCGGCCGCACACCCTCAGCCAAACGGTCTTTAACCAGATCAGCGATGACTGCCCAGTTTTCAGCGTTAGCAACACTGGTCCCACCGAATTTCATTACCACCCAGGGAGCCGGATTTTGGTTTGTAGTCGTCATATTTACTGCTTTATAAAAGCTTAAAAAAAAGCCCGCATAGTGCGGGCTTTAGCGTATTGCGTTAAAGGGGTTAGTTCCCGCAAACATCCCCACAGACACGAGCAAAGCCCGGTTTATTACCGGCCTTCATCATCTTTCCTTTCGCGCTGTTGTTCATCATGTCCGCAAGTAGACCTAAAGTAGAGCCCGAGGTCAAGCCTAAGCATTTGAAAAATCAATAAAAGCCTTATGACTTAGTTCGTCACTGCACCGGTAGATGCCGAACTAACCAGCTTGGCATACTTAGTAAGCACGCCATTGATAACCTCTTTCTCCGGCAACTGCCATGCCGCCTTGCGGGCTGCCAGCGTTGCCTCATCTACATCCAATTCAATTTCACGGGTCTGGGCATTAATGGTGATTCCGTCACCATCCTCGATTAATCCGATAGGGCCGCCGACAGCCGCTTCCGGCGTGACATGCCCCACCACAAAGCCATGACTACCGCCGGAGAAACGCCCGTCGGTAATCAGCGCAACCTGATCGCCCAAACCTTTACCCATAATGGCCGCAGTCGGGCTCAGCATTTCACGCATACCGGGGCCGCCTTTCGGACCTTCATAGCGAACAACAACCACGTGACCTGCTTCGACCTCGCCATCCAGAATTGCCTGTAAAGACTCCTCTTCCGAATTGTAGACCTTGGCGGTACCGGTGAAACTTGTGCCTTCTTTACCGGTGATTTTTGCAACCGCACCTTCCGGTGCAAGATTGCCGTACAGAATTACCAGATGAGAGTCTTCTTTAATCGGGTTATTGAAATCACGGATGATGTCCTGCCCGGACGGATAGTCTTCAACATCGGCCAGGTTCTCTGCCAGCGTTTTACCGCTCACAGTCATGCAATCGCCATGCAGCAAACCATGATCAAGCAGACGCTTCATCAAAGGCTGAATACCGCCAATAGCGATTAACTCAGACATTGCATAACGGCCACTTGGTTTCAGGTCGGCCAGTAACGGTGTTTTGGCACCAATACGGGTGAAGTCGTCAATGTCGAGCTCAACACCGGCCTCATGGGCCATTGCCAGCATATGCAGCACAGCGTTGGTTGAACCACCCACGGTAATAATGACGGTAATGGCATTCTCAAAGGCTTCGCGGGTAAGAATATCCGAGGGACGTATACCCTCACGGATCATGTTCATTACCGCCTGGCCGGCGCGATAACAGTCATCCTGTTTTTGATCAGACACGGCATTCTGTGCAGAACTGTTGGGCAAGCTCATACCCAGTGCTTCGATTGCAGAAGCCATGGTGTTAGCGGTATACATGCCACCACAAGAACCGGGGCCGGGAATCGCAGTACGCTCTACTTCGAGCAGTTCTTCATCATTGATCTTACCGCCGGCATGTCCGCCAACCGCTTCAAATACAGAGACAATATCGCGGCGCTTTTCACCCGGCATAATTGTACCGCCGTAAACAAAAACAGCGGGTCTGTTTAATCGGGCGATCGCCATCATGCAACCTGGCATGTTCTTATCGCAGCCACCGACCGCAACAAAGCCATCGAAGCCCTCGCCACCAACGACAGTTTCAATTGAATCAGCAATAACTTCACGGGAAACCAGTGAATAACGCATGCCGGGCGTGCCCATCGAAATGCCGTCGGACACTGTAATGGTGTTGAACTCAACTGCTTTACCACCGGCATCATTGACTCCGTCAGCAGCACGATGCGCCAACTTATCAATGTGCATATTGCACGGAGTCACCATGCTCCATGTGGAGGCGATGCCAATCTGGGATTTCTTGAAATCCTCTTCGGTAAATCCAACCGCCCGTAACATTGCACGACTGGGTGCCTGCTCTACGCCATCAACTACAAGGCTTGAATACCGGCGTTCTTGTGATTGTTTATCTTTATCGCTCATTTATAGCTCAACAGGATGGTAATAACGGGCGCTATTGTACACGCGAAAACCGCGCCACGCCTTAGTTTCGGGATAAATTCCTATGCTTTTTATTAGTCCAGCAGCTTCCCGGGGTTCATTATGCCAACCGGGTCCAAAGCCAGTTTTACAGCCCGCATCAGCTCAATATCGACCACATCGCTTAAACGCACCATCTCATCACGCTTTAGGTAGCCAATACCGTGTTCGGCGCTAAAACTGCCGCCCATTTCGACTGCCAACGAATGCACAATGGCATTCATCTCCTCCCAAGCAGCCAGAAACTCCTCCGGATCCATTGCCTCGGGCTGCGAGAGATTAAAGTGAATATTGCCGTCTCCGACATGCCCGAAAGGCACCGGGCGAACACCGGGTAACTGCTCTGTAACGGATGCCGCGGCCCTGCTGATAAATTCAGGCATGACAGAAACCGGTACCGAAATATCGTGCTTGATACTGGCACCGGCGTGCTTCTGCGCCTCCGATATGCCGTGCCGGAGTTTCCATATATCGATGCGCTGCGCTTCAGACCGGGCAACCACACCATCAGTAATATTGCCCTGCTCAATACCCGCTTCCAAAAATGCGAGCATGTGAGCATCCACGACTTCCTGCGCCTGCTGTCCGGCGGTTTCCAATAACACGTACCAAGGGCTCTTGCCATCCAGAGGGCTGCGGTGCCCGGGCATGTGCGCCTCAACCATATCCATTGCAATTTGCGGAAATGTCTCGAAAGCGAGTATTTCATCCCCCAAATGGTTGCGGGCCGCTGCGAACAGTTCAACGACCCCTTCAATGCTCGGCAATGCCAACAGCGCTGTCGCAGTACCGTGCGGCTCCGGAAACAGCTTAAGTGTTGCTGCCGAGACAATGCCCAAGGTGCCTTCAGCACCAATAAACAATTGCTTTAAATCATAGCCGGTGTTGTCTTTACGAATGCCGTTCAGGTTTGACAGCACGCGACCGTCAGCCAGCACCACTTCCAGACCCAGCACCAAATCGCGGGTGTTGCCATAGCGAAGCACCGCAGTCCCTCCGGCATTCGTGGAAATATTGCCACCAATCTGACAGCTGCCTTCAGAGGCCAGGCTCAAAGGAAACATTCGCCTGTTTTCGCGGGCCGCATCCTGTAGAGACGCCAGTATGCAACCGGCCTCCACCGTGACTGTAAAATTCTCGGCATCAAGCGCACGAATGCGATTCATACGTTCGAGAGAAATAAGAATCTCGGCCTTCCCGTCTAAGCCCGGTATCGCGCCTCCTGCAAGCCCGGTGTGCCCACCCTGTGGCACAACTCCCACTCTGTGTTCGTTGCACAGGGCTAGCACTTCAGACAACTGACTGGTACTCCCGGGCTTCACCACTAAAGGCGTTTCGCCGGTGTAGAGACCACGCCACTCCGTCGTATAGCGCTCCATTTGATCAGGCTCAGCAACCCAGCCTTGCGGCCCGAGCAACTCCTGCAAGCGGGTAATCAATGCTTCCGTAACGTGATTTAGCTCAGGCATGAAGTCCCCGAAAGAAAGCCTTAGTCCAAAAGGCGCATGTATAAGTAATTATCGGCATATTGCTTTAGGAATATAACTGTATGTAGCCGGCCCTGTCGCGATAGAATGCACGTCTGCATTCTATCTGCGAAGAACCCACTTAGCACTGCCTCACAACCAATATGTCCGGTGAATATCAAAAAAACAGCTCCACGCTCCGCATGAGTATGGGTGGTGGCATCGAAGGCCTGGACCTTGAGGAGCGCAGCTCTCTCATTGAACTCGACCGCAAGCTCCATGAGCACTGGAGCCTCGGGCGTAACTTCGTGCTGGGTTGGAGCCCCGTTGAGCAAGGCCTCCTATTGCTAATCGTTCCCCATTATCAAATCGCAGGCTATGCATTGTCCGGAGATGCAGACAATGCCCCGGGTGCGGAACACAACGAATCGCAAAACTTCATCATCGATCTGCTGGCGCGTCGCCGAGAGTTGGACGAGCGCCGGTTACAACATGCCGCAAAACTCTTCAAAACCGAACCGGTCGTTATAACACTCCGCAAGCCGTTGACGATGGCAGCAGATGAACTCGAACTGGTTGAGCAGTTAATCCGCCGCTACAGCATTAACTACGTGCCAAACCGTGCGGTCGCACTGTTCGATATTGTCGGCTTCAGTCTGCTCACGCCCTTCGAACAAATGACGCAGCTAAACAGTCTTTCATACTCTTTGAATTCGGCCCATCATAAAATGCTGGGCACTAACATTGATGTGAATTTTGCCCGGTCCAGCACCGGCGACGGTTTCTATATCTGGAATCGCGACACCGGCATGCAGGCAAACAGTAATCTTTATCATCTGATGCATCTGGTAATGGCGGATAACGCCATCGCGCGCCGCAAAGCTAACGGCCGCACTGTACCGCTACTCAGAACCTGCTTTCATATAGGGGGTTGCTACGAATTCCATCAGGCAGAAGGTCTGAGCCCCACTATCCGCAGCGACATTGTCGGCGACGTCACCATTGAACTGGCACGCATGATTGACCGGGCGCTGCCGGGGCAAATTTTCGTCGGTGATTTCATGACGGGCTCTAACGACGAAAACGGTCACGCAACGCACAACCCGGTGTTGTCATCCATTGACTTTGTCGGGATCGCTCAACGTGACCTTAGTGAACTCAATGGTCTCGAGTTATCCGGAGAGGTGATCGATTCGATCAAGTGCTACCTGACCGGTGAAGAGCAAAAGGATGGCAGTTACTCGATTCGCAAGCTGTCTATCAAAGATAAACACGGTCTTTCGCGCAACGTTTATAACGCAAAAATTAATATTTACCGTAGCGCTGGCGACCCTATCCTACTGGGCGTCGAAGATAAAATCCTGAGAGACAATACGCTGGAAATGACTACAGTAGAACACGTCCCCGGCGACTAAAAACCAACCGGCTAATCAACCGAACAATTAGTCAGCCGTATTGTCATCAGCAAACATAACCCACATCGTAAGAAACAATGCGGCGATAACCGGGCCGATAACAAATCCTGACACTCCGAAAAATGTCAGACCGCCCAATGTCGACAAGAGCACCAGATAGTCCGGCATGCGCGTGTCCCTGCCCACTAGCAAGGGACGCAATAAATTATCGATAAGACCAATCACCACAGCACCGAATGCAACCAGAAATACCGCATTCATCGTCTCGCCGCTAATAAACATATAGATAGCAGCTGGCGCCCATACCAGGCTTGCTCCGACCACCGGCAGTAAAGAGAGCACCATCATTATGACGCCCCAGAACACGGCGCCCTCGATGCCGACGAACGTAAACATCAGCCCGCCCAGAAAACCCTGAATGGCACCAATTAGCAACGTGCCCTTGATCGTCGCACGCGATACTTCAGCAAACTTTGCAAACAAAGCCCGCTCACGCTCATCGCCTAATGGCAGAGCCTTAATCAGCATCTCGAGCAAGCGATCTCCATCGCGGAGAAGGAAAAAGAGCAAATACAGCATCAGGAAAAACATCACTGTAAAGCTCACGGCATTCTGCCCGACTTTAATCGCCAGTCCGCCCACAAACTGACTACTGCTAATAGCCAGCATCGAAACCTTCTGCCGAACCTCATTGATTTCAATACCCAGAGTGTCGAGAAAAGCGATCCCCTGCGGCATCATCCCCTGCGCCCAATCAATTATACGGTTCGGATCAATCTCACCACTCTCGATCCGGGAATATAGATTCGCAGCCTCACCGGCAACCGCCGACACAAGAAACATAGTCGGCACAATGACGGTCAGAAGAATTATTAATAGCGTAACAAAGGATGCCAGTGATTCACGGTTGCCCAACTTTTCACAGGTAAAGTGTTGGACGGGCCTGAAAACGATAGCGAGAATGGCGGCCCAGAATGCCGGCATTAGAAAGCCGGACACCAGCCAGAAAAAGACCAGAGAAACCATCACCAATGCAACTACAAACGAAGCGCGTTCCAGACTCATATAAGCATCCAATATCCAACCATTGTCACTTATGTTACACCGAAGCATGCATCAGCTGCTAAATGACACATTGCTTGCCGGTTCGGACTACAAATCCGGCTGGCTACTATCAGATAAACATTAAAAGCGTCAGGGTTGGTGTTATCCACGGCATCTGCATAGAATTGGATGCTAACTTACGCCCCGTTAACGGAACACATCATGAGCATCAAGGTCGTCAAAGACACTTTACTATGCAGCACATTGAGCCTGCCGGCCTTGGCGAACGCAAAAAATACTGTCGAAGGGTCATTACTGGATGCTACTTGGGGATTAATACTCGGAATCCTGCTAGCGTTATGCATCGTTGCATTCTGGCCGGTCCGCACATTCATTCAAAAACGTCGGTCATCAGATAACAACTCTGATGATACGGGGAGCAATTCATAGTTATGGGTCTATTTGATTTACCCTCGCCTATCTTTGACCAACTCAATAAGTTGCTCAGTTTTCTGCCAATGACATTACAGCTGATAGTCTGGGCCTGTGTTTGCGGCATAGTCTCAATGTACCTGTACAAAATCATGTCCGCCCAGGAGGCCATTGGTCGCTTAAAAGCTGAAAGCATTGCCGCAAGAAAGGCGCTATCAGGCTACGAAGGTACCGAATTCAGCGAAGCCATCCCGCTGGCTGTCAATGTATTAAAACTATCCGGCACTCATCTGATGCGGGTAACACTACCTGCCATCGTCAGCTCACTGCCTGCCCTCTCACTCATCGTCTGGGTTAGCAACAACTACGGTTACGAAGCTCCGGCGTCGGGTGACATTATCGCGGTCAGCATCTCGCCCGACACTCAATTGACCTGGAATCCTGCGTCGTCAGTGCTTGCCGGCAACCCCGGCGAGTATGAAGTTACTTGGCCGGAAGTCGCAGAAAAGATTGAGGCGGCCGATCAGCAATCCACCGCCTTCAGCATCGGAACCGGTTTAGCCCCGGTGATTCATAAACCACTTTGGTGGAACATGCTGATTGCCAACCCGGCTGGCTACCTCGACGAGAAGAGCACAATAGAGTTGGTGCAACTTGAACTCACACCGCATGAATATCTGCCATTCGGCCCTGACTGGCTGCGGGAATGGCCCGGCCTGTTCTTTATCGCGCTGATTGCAGCATCGCTTGCTGTCAAAGTTATCTTCAAAATTAACTGATGCCCTCATGAGCGAATCTGAAGAGCAAATATTTCACGTTTCCGGAAGCATGGAATTCTTCGGTCGCTGGATTTCTGACTCGCCCGGTTTCTGGCGTAAAGCCGGCAATCTTGAGACTACGTTTTTACGCGACTCGCTCGATGCTATAAAAGTAACCAAGCCAGTCTATGTATGCGGTCTGGCCCGTTCCGGTAGCACCATTTTGCTGGAAACACTGGCCGCACTGCCGGACGTTGCCACACATCGCTACAAAGATTTTCCACCGGTATACACCCCCTATTGGTGGAACTGGTTTATGGCGCGTGCAGGATCGGGCAACGAACAACCTCAAGAGCGGGCTCACAAAGACGGCATCATGGTGACTCAGGACAGTCCTGAAGCTATGGAGGAAGTGCTTTGGATGGGTGCGTACCGGCAACTGCACAACCCGCTACTCAGCAATGTGCTTGATGCGAGTGATGCAAGCGACTCATTTGCCTTGTTCTACAAGGAGCACATTCAAAAGTTACTTCTTAGCAGAGACCGCAACCGCTACGTGTCAAAGGGAAATTACCTCGTCTCGAGGCTGGATTACATTCAGCATGTTTTTCCGGAAGCCCGGTTCATTATTCCGGTGCGCCACCCCGAAGCACATATAGCCTCTTTGATGAAACAACATGAACTGTTCACAAAAGGACAGCTACAAAACCCGGGTGCCCGGGCTCACCTGAAACGTGTTGGTCATCTTGAATTTGGCCTCGACCGTGTCCCCATTAATTTTGGAGATAACGAAGCGACACGATCTGTTATCGAGCTTTGGGAGAGTGGCGAAGAAGTTCGCGGCTGGGCCCGCTACTGGAATCAGGTGTACACCTATCTGACCAGCCGTATTAATACGCAACCAAGCATTGCCGAAGCGTCACAAATAATCCGCTTCGAAGACCTCTGCGATTCACCGGCCACACGAATCCGGAACATGCTCGAACATTGCGACCTTGAAACTCCGGATGATTTTATCGATGCGGCGGCATCAGGGATTCATGCGCCAACCTATTACAAAACGCGCTTCTCTGACCAGGAGCTCGCAATTATCGAAGAAGAGACAGCGGAAGCACGCGGCTTCCTGAACTACTGAGCGTCAGAGCTTACTTAGCGCCGGTAGCACTGTCTCACCGATCAAACGAATTGATTCTTCGGGCTTGTCGTAAAGCCGTATTGCAAACTCGGTTACACCCGCCTCATTAAACCGCGTCATCTCTGCAATAAAATGATCAACATCGTCATGAGTTCCGGTAAAGGTCAGTTCATCAACCAGCTTTTGAACAAGAGCGTCGGGTATTCCCGGGAATTCAGGGGAATTAGCTGCATAAGCACCCGCAAAAACAGCGGTGTTTTTTTCTATCAGGGCACACTCTTCTTCATCGAGGAATGGCGAGATATACCAACGCTCCAGCATCCCCCTCACCCACAATTTGCGGCGGGCCTCATCAACAGCCTCAGCGCGGCTATCTTTAACATGCCAGGCAAACAGGTTGCTCACGGCAAACGAATCGACGGACCTGCCTTCGGCACGCAAAGTATTCTCAAGTACTGACATGACTTCCGGCATACGATGCAAGGTGACGTCACTTAACATGACACCATCACCAACTGTTGCCGCCATAGCCAGCATACGTGGCTTCGATGCGCCTATATAAATAGCCGGCTCATTCTGCTGGCGCAGCCAATCTGCCCGATGGCCGCTCAGTTGAAATACTTCTCCGGCATAGTCCTCACCCCGATGCACATGTCGCAGCAGCTCTACACATTCACGAACCCCCTGCACCATATTGGTATGCATGACCCGGCGGCCCTGCTTGAGACCCATAGCTATAACAGCACCACCACCGCCGCCAACTACGATCTGCGCACGGCCGCCTGCCAACTCATTCAGCGTATAGAGTTGATTGGCCATTTTGGCGGGGTGCAATTCAAAAGGACTAATCGCTACCGGCCCCATCGCGATGTCATTACTGGCAGCCGCCAAAGGCATGAAATTCATGAACGGATCGCGAGCAGACACAATGTTCGCGGTCCAAAGACCACCGAACCCATAGCTTTCAGCGAGCAGGCCTAACTCCCTGAATCGCTCAGGGCTATCGGGCTCCAGAATAAGGTCAAGTCGCATTTGAACCCCCAAACGGTCAAAAGAGTCATCAATTACCGCTATTCTATTGGGTATTAGGCTGTTTTCCCGTTAGAATCAGATGACGGCTGCGCTGAGGACACGAATGAACCAGCCAGCCGAAAGTGGGAACCGCCATTGGTAGGGTCAAAAACCAACAATAGCGGCTACTCCGGGGGACATGCTTTCTCAGGACTTTAGTCCAGAATGCGGACAGGACTCGCGAAATGACTGCGAATCCTGTGTGCAGAAGGCACATTTGCACAATACATTTAGGTTCGAGGGAACATCATGAGAAATATTGTTACGGCGGCTGTTGCGGCAAGCGCTTTGTTTGCAACTCAGGCCATGGCTCAAGACTACGGCAACGTTTACATTGGTCTGGGTTTTGGCACCACCGAACTTGACACAACTATCGGTGAGCAAGGTGAATCTGGTGCAAGCCTGAAAGAGAGCACAGAGTCTTATACCGGCTTTATCGGTTACACCTTCAACGAGTACATTTCTGTTGAAGGCGCAGTGACCATTACCGGCAAAACCGGTGCCAGTCAGTGGGACAACTGTCGTGATGTTTTAGATGAACCTGATGACTGCGGCGTTAACAACATCAACCCCCCTGCTACCGAGGTCAGCGGCATCTCCGGTGACACCGATATGCGTGCATTTGAATTGGCCGCGAAAGGCACCCTGCCTTTAGGCAAGTTTGAGCTCTTTGGCCGTGCCGGCTGGGCTTTCGGTGACTTCGACTACGACTACCGCGTGTACAGCCCCGATGCACAATATGAAGGCTCCGGTGTTGACGACGTAAACACAGTAAATACCACTCGCCTAGTTGAAAGCACGCAAGATAACGGCCTGCTAGTTGGCGTTGGTGTTGGCTGGAACTTTGGTCGCGGTGCCATTCGTCTTCAATACGATTACATGGGCATAGAGGCCTCAGAAACAACTGAGATCGCCATCAACCAGTCAGATGCTAATGCCCAGCCTGAATTTACGCAGGAAGACACAGATATTACTTTTAAAACAGACAAACCAACCCGTCTGATGCTGAGTTTTTCTGGTCGCTTCTAAGCAAACCAGCCAAAACAAAAAAAGCCCGCTCAGGTTAATCCTCAGCGGGCTTTTTTGTGCCTGTAGCACACGTGCAAAACGGCTGTCCTGCCGTTTTGTGAACCTAAGGTTCAAGTCTGCTGTCGCGACGGAAAATAAAAAAGCCGGCACAAGGCCGGCTTTTTTATTTTTTGGTCGGGCATGCAGGATTTGAACCTACGACCCCTACTCCCCCAGAGTAGTGCGCTACCAGACTGCGCTAATGCCCGAATTTTTTGCTCGCTTCAGGTGGGGAACCTGAAACTAAAAACGGCCGCTATGATACATCAGGCGGCCGCTCTAAGTGTATTGCTATTTAGCTTAGCGACGCAGAATCTTAGCGATTTCCTCAAGTTCTACACGAAGCTGTTTAACGATCTGCTGGCTCTGGCTAACATCGCTCTTGGCTTCTTCACCCGTCAACTTCTGACGTGCACCACCAATAGTGAAGCCATCATCATAAAGCAGGCTGCGGATCTGACGAATAATCAGAACGTCCTGACGCTGATAATAGCGGCGATTACCGCGACGTTTAACAGGCTTAAGCTGAGGGAACTCTTGCTCCCAATAGCGCAGTACGTGCGGTTTTACATCGCACAGATCACTGACTTCGCCAATTGTGAAATACCGTTTGCCAGGTATGGCTGGTAATTCGCTGTTATTCCCCGGTTCCAGCATAAGCTTCTACTCGTGATTTCAGTTTTTGACCCGGACGGAAAGTCACAACACGACGAGCTGTAATGGGAATCTCTTCACCCGTTTTAGGGTTACGCCCAGGACGCTGGTTCTTGTCACGCAGGTCAAAGTTACCGAATCCGGAAAGCTTTACTTGTTCACCGCTACTCAGAGCACCTCTGAGGTCTTCGAAGAACATATCCACTAGCTCACGTGCCTCGCGCTTGTTCAGCCCGAGTTCGTTAAATAGTGATTCAGCCATATCTGCTTTGGTAAGTGCCATAATTATTCTCTACTGCTTAATCTCTTATTGTTGCAGCGAATTTATCGGCGAGAGCCTGTGTGACAGTGTCGACAACACCGTCAACTTCTGTGTCATTAAGAGTGCGTGATTTTTCCTGTAAAATCAAGCCTAACGCTACACTCTTTCGACCAGAATCGACGCTTTCACCAGCATAAATATCGAATACAACCACCTCGCGGAGTAACGGCCCGCCCCTCTCAGCAACCTCACGAACCAGGTCTGAAACCGGTAAATCTTCATCCACAACCACCGCCAGATCACGACGGACCTGAGGGAATTTTGAAATAGCCTGATAACTCACCGGCTCACGCTCTAGCGCAGGCTCAGCAAGGTATTCAAACAATAGTGGCGCTGTGCTTAAACCCAGCTTTGCCACCAGAGCCGGATGCAATTCACCCATCCAACCGATTAACTGTCCGTTGCGCTCAATGCGGGCAGTACGCCCTGGCCGCAACACAGGATGCTCAGCTCCGTCAAAACGGAATTCAGCATGTGCATTGGTCAACATGAAGTTGGCGTAAATATCTGACTTTATGTCAAAAATATCCATGCCGGCTTGTTTGCCTTCCCAATGCTCCTGATAGAAGTTGCCCGAAATAATTCCGGCAAAAACATCTTCTTCAGTGATCTCACCGCCACGGGATGTAAAGCGCACGCCGTACTCAAACAAGCGGACCCGGTTCTCCTGACGGCTTTCATTCAGCTTCAGTGCTTGTACCAGACCAGGCCACAAGCTTCGACGCATCACAGACTGCGCTAACGAGATCGGGTTTTGCAGAACGATCGGTTCATCGCCCGTACACAGCATCGCCTCGGTTTCAGGGTCAACAAAACTATAGGTGACCGCTTCCTGATAGCCCTGATCGACAAATGAAGAACGAATACGATCTATAGAGAGCTTATATTCACTGCTAGTGGCCAGCGTCATAGGCGCAGGCGCAGGAATGTCGGGAATATTGTCGTAACCGATCAGGCGAACGACTTCCTCGATCAGGTCTTCTTCAATCTCGATATCGAAACGCGCACCCGGTGGGGTCACTAGCCAACCGGCATCGGTAGTCTCAACCTGCATGTCCAACTGAGCAAACATAGCGACAACCTGCTCACCGGGCACGTCAATACCCAACAGGCTATTCAGCCGGGTATGGCGCAACTCAATCGGCGCACGCTTAGGCAGAAGGTCATTCTTGCATTCAACGGTTACAGGCCCTGCCTGTCCGCCGGCAATCTCCTGCAGCAAGGCTGTCGCCCGCTCCAGTGCAGCGACAGTGTTGTCAAAATCCACACCGCGCTCGAAACGCAGCGATGAATCGGTATGCAAACCGTATTCACGTGCTTTACCGGCAACGGCATCAGGGTCGAAAAATGCGGCTTCAAGAACAACGTCAACTGTGTCATCTGTAACGGATGTCGGGTCACCGCCCATCACACCCGCCAAAGCGACAGCACCGTTGCTGTCAGCTATAACCAGATCTGATCCGGATAACTCCAGCTCCTGGCCGCCCAGCAACACCAATTTCTCTTTGTCACGGGCAAAACGTACGCTTAAACCACCGTCTAATTTCGCAAGGTCATAGCCGTGCATGGGCTGTCCCAGCTCCAGCATGACGAAGTTGGTGACATCAACAACAGGATGAATAGGCCTTACACCGCCCCGGCGCAATTTTTCCCGCATCCACACCGGAGTGCTGGCCTGACTATTAATTCCTTTGACGATTCTGCCGGCGAACAACGGGCCGGCCTTATCTGCCTCCAGAGAAACAGACAGGGCATCATCAATTGCCGCATCGACCTGAGAAATAACATTTTCAGGCAGCGTTAATTCATTGGCTGCAGCAACCTCACGGGCAACGCCACGAATACTGAAGCAATCAGCACGGTTCGGTGTGAGATCAATATCAATGACGGCATCATCAAAGTTAATCACATCGCTGATTAAGGTGCCGGGCTGCCGGTTAGGGTCCAGTTCATACAAACCTTCACTGGATTCTTCCAATGCAAGCTCAGATGCAGAACAAAGCATTCCGAAGGACTCTTCGCCCCGGAGCTTGCTCTTTTTAATTTTCAGGCCGCCGGGCAATACCGCCCCGATCATAGCGACCGGATACACGCCGCCTTCACGCACATTGCTTGCACCACAAACAATCTGCAACGGACTGTCCTGCCCGACATCAACGGTCGTGATACGCAACTTATCGGCATTGGGATGCGGGTTGATAGCCGTCACACGACCGACAACAACGTTATCAGGCGCGGGTTGCAGTGGTTCAATACCATCCACTTCCAAGCCAGCCATGGTCAGTTGATGACCTAGCTCTTCGGTTGTGACTTCGGGGCTAACCCACTCACGCAGCCATTGTTCACTAATCTTCATAGCCGCCTACCTGAACTGCCGCAGAAACTGCAGATCGTTATCAAAGAACAAGCGCAGGTCATCGACGCCGTAACGAAGCATGGCCAGGCGTTCAACACCGACACCAAACGCAAAGCCCTGGTACTCATCAGGATCAATATTTGCGTTCCGCAATACATTCGGATGCACCATGCCGCAACCCAGGATCTCAATCCATTTCCCTTTGGCTGACAGCACATCCACCTCAGCAGAGGGCTCGGTAAACGGGAAGTAACTGGGACGGAAACGCAGCTCGGCCGGACGTTCAAAAAACGCCTCAATAAACTGATGCAAAGTCGATTTAAGGTTTGCAAAACTCACACCCTTATCAATCACCAGGCCTTCGACCTGATGAAACATCGGTGTGTGGGTCATATCTGAATCACAACGATACACACGACCGGGGGCAAGCATACGAATCGGGGCACCCTGATCCAGCATTGCCCGTATCTGTACCGGCGATGTATGTGTCCGTAAAACACGACCATCCGGAAAATAAAACGTGTCATGCATGGCACGCGCCGGATGGTTTTCGGGAATATTCAATGCGGTGAAGTTATGAAAGTCATCTTCAATCTGTGGGCCTTCATGCACGGCGAACCCGGCACCACGAAAGATTTCTTCAACACGCTGGCGGGTACGCGTGACCGGATGCAGTGAACCGGGCGTTTGCCCCCTACCCGAAAGACTCACGTCTACAGCTTCAGCACGCAGCTGAGCTTCCAGAGCTACCGCCTCAAGAGAGTCTTTCTTTTCATTAATAGCAGCCTGAACGGCCTGCTTGGCTTTATTAATTGAAGCACCGGCGTCTTTACGCTCTTCGGCGGGCAGACTACCAAGGGTTTTCAACCGAGCTGTGAGCTCGCCTTTCTTGCCCAGAAACGCCACGCGAACAGCATCAAGGCTGCCCAAGTCATCGCTGTTCGCGATGTCCTGTAACGCACGCTCGATGAGCTCATTGAGATCCGCATTCAGATCCACGGTGTCGCTCCCTATACCCCGGACGGGGCTACTTCATATCAAATGGTGAAAACAGGCAGGGCTCTGTTGAGCCCTGCCCGACTTACTACTTAAGATGCAAGACTGGCTTTTGCCTGCTCAGCCAGAGCACCGAATGCAGCAGCATCATGAACAGCAAGGTCAGCAAGAACCTTACGATCAACTTCAATGCCTGCTACGTTCAAACCATTGATAAAGCGACTGTATGAAAGACCGTTCAAACGGGCTGCCGCATTAATACGGGCAATCCAAAGAGCACGGAACTGACGTTTGCGCTGACGGCGGTCACGATATGAATATTGACCAGCCTTAATGACTGCCTGTTTTGCAGTACGGATATTTTTGCGACGGGCGCCATAGTAGCCCTTCGCTTTTCCTAGAATCTTACGGTGACGTGCCTTAGCAGTCACACCTCTTTTGACTCGTGCCATCTTCTCGTCTCCTTATTAATTCGGCAACAGCTGCTTGACGCTTTTCACATCAGCTTCAGCTATTTGAGCAGGCTTACCAAGCTGACGTTTACGCTTGGAAGACTTCTTAGTAAGGATGTGGCGAAGATGTGACTGACCTCGTTTAAAGCCACCCTTGCCTGTGCGACGGAAACGCTTAGCCGCACCGCGATTGGTTTTTAATTTCGGCATTATTTACTCCTTGTAGCCTGACACCGAACCCTTCTTTAGTTATGGGCCGATTTGCAGGCGGGGCCGACTCAGGAACCGGTTAATACCGGCGCGCCTTGTCTAAACCCGCTTTCAATTCCTGATAGCGAGCTAACTCAAAAAGTTAGTGCTTCAGGGCCTAGGTTTTTTTAGGTGATAAGACCATGGTTAACTGGCGGCCTTCCATTTTCGGAAATTGTTCAACAACTGCCAGCTCTTCAAGGTCTTTTTCGACTCGTTTCAGCAACTTCATTCCAAGTTCCTGATGAGCCATTTCACGACCACGATAACGAAGTGTAACCTTCGCCTTGTCGCCGTGGGTCAGGAAGCGAGTAAGGTTACGCAACTTCACCTGGTAGTCGCCTTCCTCTGTTCCGGGACGGAACTTCACTTCCTTAACCTGAATTCGTGTCGATTTCTTTTTAGAAACCTGTGTCTTCTTGTTCTGCTCGAACAAGTACTTACCAAAGTCCATCACCCGGGTTACAGGTGGTTCGGCATTCGGCGATACTTCAACCAAATCCAAAGAACTTTCTTTAGCAAGATTGATCGCATCGTCGAGCATCATAATGCCGACCTGCTCACCGTCGGCGCCGATGACGCGGACTTTACTGGCTTCAATCTCGTTGTTACGCCTTACGCGTTTTTTGCTAGCTATCTGCTAATCCTCCAAAATAGTACGGCCGCGGCTCGCGACCTCAGTGGCAAGACCTTCAACAAACTGTTCCAAAGGCATGGAACCAAGATCTTTACCTGCTCGCGTGCGCACGGCCACAGTACCGTTTTCGGCTTCCCTATCGCCTATTACCAGCAAATACGGGATGCGCTTCATTGTGTGCTCGCGGATTTTAAAGCCGATTTTTTCGTTTCTCAAGTCTAATTCTGCCCGAACACCCTGTTTTACAAGGGAATCTCGAACCGAACGCACGTAATCAGCCTGATTGTCGGTGATATTCATGATCATCACCTGCTCGGGAGCAAGCCAGGTAGGTAGGCTACCTGCATGATGTTCAAGGAGAATTCCGACAAAACGTTCGATAGAACCGAGGATGGCGCGATGCAGCATTACGGGTGTATGACGATTGCCGTCTTCACCGATATAAGTGGCCTCAAGCCGCTCCGGCATTGAGAAATCGAGCTGTACGGTACCCAGCTGCCAGACTCGGCCGATGGAATCGCGCAAATCAAAGTCAATCTTGGGTCCGTAAAATGCCCCGTCGCCCTCGTTTAAAGTCCAGGACATACCCTTACTGTCCAACGCATTCTTCAGTGCGTCTTCGGCTTTGTCCCACAAGGCTTCATCCCCTACCCGTTTTTCCGGGCGGGTCGACAACTTGGTGTCTACATCGGTAAAACCAAAGTCTTTGTAAACGCTGAACACCATATCGATAAAGTCCGAGACTTCAGACTGAATCTGGTCTTCGGTACAAAAGATATGAGCATCATCCTGAACAAAACCACGCACACGCATGAGACCGTGCAATGTGCCACTGGCTTCATTGCGGTGACATGATCCGAACTCAGCCAGGCGCAATGGCAAATCGCGATACGAATGCAGCTTACGGTTATACACCTGCACATGACACGGGCAGTTCATGGGCTTCACTGCGTAAACACGGTCTTCTTCATCACCAACCGTGAACATGTTTTCACGGTACTTATCCCAGTGACCGGATTTTTCCCATAGCGAACGATCAACCACCTGCGGCGTGTTGATCTCTTTGTAGTTGTTTTCAGCAAGGCGCTCGCGAATGTAATTACGAACGGTGCGATTCAGAGTCCAGCCGTTCGCATGCCAAAACACCATGCCCGGAGCTTCTTCCTGAAAATGAAACAGGTCGAGGCTTTTACCGAACTTACGATGGTCACGCTTCTCGGCTTCTTCTAAACGGTGTAAATAGGCCTTCAGGGCTTTCTTATCATTCCAGGCGGTGCCGTACACCCGTTGCAGCATCTCGTTGTTCGAGTCACCGCGCCAGTAGGCTCCGGCAACTTTCATCAGCTTAAAGGCCTTCAGGTGCCCTGTAGAAGGAACATGAGGCCCACGGCACAAGTCGGCCCAATTGCCCTGCTCGTATAAACCGATTTCCTGATCGGCAGGAATGCCTTCGATAATTTCGGCCTTATAAGCCTCGCCCTGATCACGGAAGTACTGAACGGCCTCATCACGTTCCAGCACTTTACGCTGTACCGGCAAGTTGGCTTTAGACAACTCAGCCATCTTCTTCTCGATAGCTTCAAGATCTTCGGGAGTGAAAGCACGCTCATAAGAAAAGTCGTAGTAGAAGCCATCCTCAATAACAGGACCAATGGTTACCTGTGCAGATGGGAACAACTCTTTAACGGCCATTGCCAGCAAATGGGCAGTCGAGTGGCGTATTACTTCAAGACCGTCATCATCACGATTAGTCACAATAGCCAGATCGGCATCGCTATCGATAGTGAATGACGTATCCACCATCTCGCCATTGACCTTACCTGCCAATGCGGCTTTCGCCAGACCGGGGCCGATGTCAGCGGCTACGTCCGCTACGGTGACTGATTGATCGAATTCTCTTTTACTGCCGTCCGGCAAGGTTACTACGGGCATCTCAACGCCTTTACCAATATGTAGTTAATAGGGACCGCGGCCGTTGTTCAACGCACCGCGCGGCGGGATTGTATCACCCACAGGTGAGTTATAGGACTGTTTCACAAGCCTTTTAACGGCTTTTCGACAAACTCACTTCAACCGACTTATACGCTGGCGTATTAGACACATCGGCAACGTGCTCCACAGGGATCAGAGGGTTGGTTTCAGGGTAATAAGTGGCAACGCAGCCTCCGGGTATCTGATATGGGATCACGACAAAACCGGACATCTCGCGGGTACTGCCCTGATAGTGACTAGTGATCGAGACAACGTCACCCTGCTCCAACCCTGCTTCAGCCATATCGCGGTCGTTCATAAACACGACCATCCGGCTGTCTGCGACACCACGATAGCGGTCGTTTTGACTATATACGGTGGTATTAAACTGATCATGACTGCGTATCGTCATCATCAAATAATGACCTGCTTCCATATCCGGTAATTCAATTTCATGGACAGTAAAATTGGCTTTGCCATTCGATGTATTGAAAACGCGGGCATCCCTGACGGCATGCGGCAGTTCAAAACGTCCCTCTTTCAAAATACGTTCATTGAATGCTTCAAAACCGGGGATGACTCGCGCGATATGATTTCTGACCAGCGAGTAATCTGTACAAAGCGCAGTCCAGTCTACCGAGGAACGCTCCTTCAACGTGGCACGGGCCATGCCTGCAATGATCCACAACTCGCTGCGAATCTCTTCACTGATCGCTTGAAGCCGGCCTCTGGATTTCGACACCACTCCCATTGAGTTCTCTACCGTAACGAATTGCTCAACGCCGTTCTGCGCATCAATTTCTGTGCGGCCAAGAGCCGGGAGTATTAAAGCCTGCTTTCCTGTGATGGTGTGCGAACGGTTGAGCTTAGTTGATATCTGCACAGTCAGGCTGCAACTCTCCAGCGCCTGCGCCGTATAAGGTGCATCAGGCGTGGCTGCCATAAAATTACCACCCATTGCGATGAATACCTTAACCGAACCATCGTGCATCGCTTTAATGGTATCGACCGCATCAAGACCCGATTCACGGGGAGGATGAAAATCAAACTCAGCCGCCAAAGCATCCAACAACTCTGAGGAAGGACGCTCCCAAATACCCATCGTCCGGTCACCCTGAACATTCGAGTGCCCCCGCACCGGACACGCGCCGGCGCCAGGCCGGCCAAGGTTGCCACCGAGCATCAAAAAGTTGATCACTTCCTGAATATTGGCAACCGCATTCTTGTGTTGGGTAAGCCCCATCGCCCAACAACAAATGGTACGTTCACTCTCTATCGCTATTGCGGCTGCTTCCTCGATAAGCGCACGGGACACACCACTGCCGGTCTCTATATCAGACCAATCCGTTGCTTCTATGTCTGCAGCGAAACGCTGAAAGCCATCGGTATAGGCATCAATGAATGAAGCATCGAGCACTTTTCCGGGCCGTTCCTTTTCAGCCTCACAGAGCGCTTTGCACAAGCCTTTCAAGAAAGCCACATCACCATTTACCCGAACCGGTACATGCAAATCTGTGAGCTTTGTACCCTGCCCCAGTATTCCCCCTATCTCCTGAGGATTATTGAATTGCTTAAGGCCCGCTTCATCCAGCGGGTTTACCGCAATTATGGTGGCACCATTGCGCTTAGCGTCCTGCAAAGTCGCCAACATACGCGGGTGATTCGAACCGGGGTTTTGACCCAGCACAAAAATTGCATCCGCTTTATCAAAGTCCGCGAGGCTGACTGTGCCCTTACCGGTACCGATAGATTCCGTTAACGCCCTGCCACTGGACTCGTGGCAAAGGTTCGAACAATCTGGAAAGTTATTGGTACCAAACTGCCTTACAAACAATTGGTACAAGAAAGCACCTTCATTACTCGTGCGACCCGACGTGTAAAAAGCAGCCTCATCAGGGGAAGCTAACGCATTAAGATCATCACCTATCAGCTGAAATGCTTCTGACCAACTCACGGCCTCGTAACGGTCTGAGCCTTCGCGTTTTAAAACCGGCTGTGTAATCCGTCCCTGATCGTTCAGCCATTGATCTGTTTGCTTTTGCAGTGCAGACAATGGTGAATGCCTGAAAAATTCAGCATCGACACGCTTGCGTGTCGCCTCATCGGTAATTGCCTTAGCACCGTTCTCACAGAAATCCACATGCTTTTTGGACTCGGAGTCCGGCCAGGCACACCCGGGGCAATCGAAACCCTCCGGCTGGTTCGCATTGAACAGAGCGACAGCAGCGCGCTTTACCCCGGACTTATTCAGGGAATTCTTAAGCACCTCACGAACGGCGCCTAGACCCGCCGCAGCCTCAGCGGGTGCTGACAAGGCTGGCTGCTTCAAATCTTCGGGGTAATCATCATCCTGAGGCATAAACTGAGTTTGCCACAGGCGGTCCTCATTTAAAGCCCTAAAAACCGCTATCATTTACCAAGGCACTTGCCACCCAAAGCGGCTTTGGGTATCGTAGCCGCCCTCCTGACGGGCATAGCCCTTCACGACGGCAGTCAAAATATAGAACCGTAGCTCAGTTGGTTAGAGTATCGCCTTGACATGGCGGGGGTCGGCAGTTCGAATCTGCCCGGTTCTACCAAATAAAAAGCCCGCCCCGGATCAGATCCGGGGCGGGCTTTTTTTATACGTTGAAGAGACTAAGCCGCTTGCTGACGGCTCTCATTAGCAACAGCTGAAGGCGCTTTGACCAATTGCACGGGGCGTTTCGCAACGCGGGCAAGCGCATTGACTTCCAAGCGTGTATCGTCAAGACGGTGCTTCATAAGAAATAGCAAAAAACCACCAACCATCAGCAGGCCAGCCGCAATACTACTCAGAAGGTCACCACGATAACCAAGCAACAAACCACTTCCGGCCATCACAATCGATACCGCAATAATCGATACATTTGCAAAACGCGTATTCATAGCAACATTCCTTTGCCTGATTCCATACAACTATTATCGAGCCCCGCTCTCTGGGACGCTGGTCACAGCGAGTCAGATTCCATTCCGTTCGAAAGCTGCGTTGGTGGCGGCATAATAAGGTATCTGCCCAAGACAGCTACTGCGGTTTACCGAAGGTTGTTATATCAGGACAAAATTGCGGGCATAAAAAAAGCCCCGCATAAGCGGGGCTTTTTTATTGATCAATCGACTAACTTAGCGGGCTTTACGACGGCTCCAGCCTAAGAAACCAAGCGCCGAACCGAACAACCAAAAGGCTGCAGGTACGGGAATTACTGCTGTGTCATAAAAAGTAATGTGAGATAACTCCTGACCTTCAGTGGCCCAGCTTCCTGAAGTCTGAATCAGTGCTGCATCAAGACAACCCAGCACATAAACATCAGCTACGTCACAAACGCCACCGGCTTCCAAATCAGCGTCAGCTACTTCCCAGGTCAGTAAAAAGCCATCACCGGACTTAGTAGCCCAATAACGAACGCCGGGATCATCCACACCAGGCGCATAAGCCCAATCACCAGAGTCATTACCAGCAGAAGTATTTGAGAAGCTGAACTCGCTGCCATCAACGCTCGGATACAGAGCAGTGTTCAGGTCATCCAGAACAAGACCTTCATCACTTTCGAATTTTGCAATAACAGGTGAAAGCTCAATTGTTTCGCCTTCATCATTAACAAAAATCGTACAAGACTCGAATCCCTGTCCGAAATAACCGGAACAGTCATTGCCAGCAAATGCTCGACTTACTGTAGCCGAATTTGCCTGCATCGCTGCCAACCCCAAAACCGCGGCAACTGCACTGACAATCAGCTTTTTGCTTTTACTAATATCCATTGGTCTTCCCCGTTGGATTATTGAATTTTAAATGGCCGTCTTTAAGACGACTCGTTTATTTGATGTACACAGTTTAGCCGTTCTTTCGGCAAATGTGACCGGGTTCACACTTTATTTTTAGACTGAATAGAGGTTTTTTATAAAAAATGCTATTTACCTTTAAAAAACAACCTCTTAGGTCGAATACTCCAAATGAATGAGTACTTTACATAATTGGATGAAAGCCGCATGACCACTGATTTTTTGCGCAAAATGCCCCGAAAACACCGGCACAAAACCGCTGATTACTACCCTGCAAGGCTCCCGGGCAGGTCCAGAGCCTGCTGCTGGATGGCGTCGATCTGGTCCCGGATAGAGGCGGCCTCTTCAAACTCAAGCTCCCTGGCATGCTTGAGCATCTGCGCTTCCAGCTCTTTAACCTTTTTCATGGCCTGACTGGGCGACAAACCGGAGTACTTGCCTCCCGTTTCCGCTGCGCGGTGAATAGCTTCCGCTTTACTACCGCCGGCCCGCGCCCCTTCCATGATGTCACGCACTTTCTTACGAATGGTTTTGGGGGTAATACCATGCGCCTCATTGTGAGCAATCTGCTTCGCCCGTCTGCGTTCAACCTCATCAATCGCACGTTGCATCGACCCGGTAATCTTGTCCGCATACAAAATTGCGTGGCCATTAACATTTCGGGCGGCACGTCCCATGGTCTGAATCAACGAACTGTCTGAACGTAAAAAGCCTTCTTTGTCGGCATCAAGAATCGCGACCAGTGATACTTCCGGCATATCCAGGCCTTCACGCAACAGGTTAATACCAACCAACACATCAAACTCACCCAGCCGCAGGTCACGAATAATCTCGGTACGCTCTACCGTCTCAATGTCAGAATGCAGATAACGCACCCTAATACCGTGCTCATGCAAGTATTCAGTCAGGTCTTCGGCCATTCGCTTAGTTAGCGTTGTGATTAAGATTCGCTCATCTTTAACGATGCGTAAATTAATTTCAGACAAGACATCATCCACCTGAGAACCTGCCGGACGCACCTCAATTTCGGGGTCAACCAAACCGGTTGGTCTTACAACCTGCTCGGCGATCTGACCGGAATGCTCACGCTCATAATCACGCGGCGTGGCCGACACATATATAGTCTGGGGTGACAATTGCTCGAACTCATCAAAACGAAGCGGACGATTATCAAGAGCAGAAGGCAGGCGAAAACCAAATTCAACCAGCGTTTCCTTTCGTGACCGGTCCCCCTTATACATACCGCCTATCTGCGGCACAGTGGCATGGCTTTCATCAACAATAAGCAACGCATCCGCAGGCAGGTAATCAAACAGACACGGTGGCGGAGCACCGGGTGCACGGCCGGACAAATAGCGACTGTAGTTCTCAATGCCGCTGCAGTAGCCCAGCTCGTTAATCATCTCAATGTCATACATCGTGCGCTGTTCAAGGCGTTGAGCTTCGACAAGCTTATTCAGGTCACGCAGCACAACGAGGCGCTCTTTCAATTCGGCTTTTATCTTTTTGATTGCCCCCTGCAACACTTCTTTAGGTGTCACATAGTGCGTCTTCGGGTAGATAGTAAGGCGCGGCACCTTACGCAGAACCTCACCCGTTAACGGATCAAAAAACGACAGGTTTTCAATTTCATCGTCAAACAATTCGATGCGGATTGCATCGCGTTCAGACTCCGCTGGGAACACATCGATGATATCCCCTTTAACCCGGTAGGTACCCTGGACAAGATCGACTTCATTCCGGGTGTACTGCATCTCCGCGAGACGTCGTAATATCTCGCGCTGCTTCATCGTCTCGCCGCGATCAATATGCAGCATCATCGAAAAGTATTGTTCAGGATCACCAAGACCGTAAATTGCAGAAACCGTCGCAACAATGATCGTCGCACCACCTTCCATCAAAGCCTTCGTTGCAGACAAGCGCATTTGCTCGATATGCGAATTCACCGAGGCATCTTTTTCGATAAAGGTATCGGATGATGGCACGTAAGCTTCGGGCTGGTAGTAGTCGTAATAAGACACAAAGTATTCAACCCGGTTGTTCGGAAAATACTCTTTCATCTCGCCGTACAACTGGGCAGCCAGTGTCTTGTTGTGCGCCATAATCAGAGTAGGACGCTGCAAAGTCTCGATGATATTGGCCATCGTGAAGGTTTTGCCCGACCCCGTGACACCCAGCAAGGTCTGCCCTGCGAGGCCGTCGCGAAGCCCCTCCAGCAAGGTAGCTATAGCCTCAGGCTGGTCTCCACCAGGCTCATAATCGGCTACAAGTTCAAATTTATCGGCCTGAAGTGTCATTACTAGTGGTTTTCACTATTGGTTGGAGGAGCGTAATCCCTTAAAATCACGGGCTCATGACCGCCGATTCCCGGATGGTCATTCAACGCTAGGACAATCAAGTGAGTCTATCAGTTTCCGAACGGGTGAAGCGCGTTAAGCCTTCTCCGACTATGGCTGTTACTGCCCTCGCCGCCGCTCTGCGTGCGGAAGGACGCGACATTATCGGGCTGGGTGCCGGCGAGCCGGACTTTGACACCCCCCAGCACATTAAAGATGCAGCTATTGCTGCTATCAATGCCGGTGATACAAAGTACACCAATGTTGATGGCACCCCTGCACTTAAGCAGGCCATCATCGATAAGTTCCAAAACGAAAACGGACTCACCTATACCAAGGATCAGATCCTTGTGTCATCGGGCGGCAAGCAAACCTGTTTTAACGTTTGTCTTGCAGTTTTAAACGACGGCGATGAATGCGTGATTCCGGCACCTTACTGGGTGTCTTATCCGGATATGGTTTTGTTGGCCGGCGGCGTCCCCGTACCCGTATTAGGCGGCATCGACCAGGGTTACAAAATCACCCCTGCTCAGTTGGAAGGCGCACTCACTGACAAAACCCGCCTGATGTTTCTGAACAGCCCCAGCAACCCTACCGGCGCGGCTTACACTAAAGCCGAGCTGCAGGCTCTGGGTGAAGTGCTCAGAAATTATCCTGAGGTTCTGATCGCTACAGATGATATGTATGAACATATCTATTGGGCAGATGAGCCTTTTGCCAGCTTTGCCGAAGCCTGTCCTGATTTATACGACCGTACGCTGACAATGAATGGCATTAGTAAAGCCTATGCCATGACCGGTTGGCGTATCGGCTACTGCGGTGGCCCTGAAAATGTCGTTAAAGCGATGAAGAAAATTCAGAGCCAAAGCACATCGAACCCTGTATCTGTATCTCAGGCAGCCGCTGTTGCAGCGCTCACCGGCGGCAACGAATGCATTCAGGATATGCTGGTGCACTTTAAAGCGCGCCATGACTATCTGGTTGCCGCATTGAATGAGATACCCGGTTTTGCCTGCATCGAAGGTGCCGGTACGTTCTACGCGTTTCCGGATGTAACCGAAGCCATGAAGCTCAAAGGCGTTGACGACGACACAGCTTTCTCCAGCAAGTTGCTTGAAGAAGCTGAAGTTGCTCTGGTGCCCGGTTCAGCATTTGGTGCTCCGGGTTATCTGCGGTTTTCTTTCGCCACCAGCATGGAAGTGCTGGAAGAAGCCGTTAGCCGGCTCCAGAAGTTTATGAGCTAAGTTTCACGCGGTTTTCTGTGGATATAAGAGGTTTTTAAAGGGCTTGTGCCCTGTCGCTGAATATTTGGCGTAAAAAAGCCCCGAAATGCATGCGCTGTCTTGACTTGAGGTGTGCAGTACCGCAGAATTCCGCGCTCAATTCCCCAGTAGCTCAGTTGGTAGAGCAGCTGACTGTTAATCAGCCTGTCGGTGGTTCGAGTCCGCCCTGGGGAGCCACATTTAAAAAGCCCGCTTAAAAGCGGGCTTTTTTCATTTATACGGAGCGTAATTAGAGTCGGCGGACATCACCCTCTGTGACTCCGAACCTTTCGCTCTCAATCCGGCGAGCACACCCAAAGCCCTTAGAAACCTGTCAATCGCCGGATTCCCTGGGGAGCCAAACGACTAAGACCCCGCCATAAGGCGGGGTCTTTTCGTTTGTACACCAGGGCAAACCCCACACCGAGGCACCCTTCTTTCCTTCGAACCATTGGTTATCAATCCGGCGAGCACACCCGCCGTTCTCCCGAAAGCGCCCATTCGCCGGATTGGTTCGAGTCCGCCCTGGGGAGCCACACACAAAAGCCCTAGTACTAGTGGGCTTTTTTCATTTCTACGGAGCGTAATTAGAGTCGGCGGACATCACCCTCTGTGACTCCGAACCTTTCGCTCTCAATCCGGCGAGCACGCCCGCCGTTCTCCCGAAAGCGCCCATTCGCCGGATTCCCTGGGGAGCCACACACAAAAGCCCTAGTACTAGTGGGCTTTTTTCATTTCTACGGAGCGTAATTAGAGTCGGCGGACATCACCCTCTGTGACTCCGAACCTTTCGC